>Ga0247825_10002461_pt1 | contig 12191 bp, 13 predicted proteins | sample 13C_Vanillin_Day_FD_194413 | JGI IMG/M metagenome (GOLD analysis project Ga0247825, IMG submission 194413) | Soil microbial communities from agricultural site in Penn Yan, New York, United States - 13C_Vanillin_Day48 | ecosystem: Environmental > Terrestrial > Soil > Agricultural land | place...
CGCCCGCGCGCCGCTGCGGCGCGCGGGCGAGGCGCTCGAGGTTGCGCATGCGATTCTCTGGCTGCTGTCCGACGAGGCCTCCTACATGACCGGGGCTCTCGTCGACGTCACCGGCGGCCGCTAGCCGCTTGCCGAAAGCGTTCGCCCTGCTCGGGCCGACGGCGAGCGGCAAGAGCGCCCTCGCGCTGCGGCTCGCCGAAACTCGCCCGGTCGAGATCGTCTCGGTGGACTCGGCGCAGGTCTATCGCGGCATGGACATCGGCACGGCCAAGCCGAGCGCCGCCGCGCGCGCGCGTGTGCCGCACCACCTGATCGACGTAGTCGACCCGGACGAGCGCTATTCCGCGGGTCAATTCAGGCAGGACGCGATTGCGGCCGCAGTCGACATTCTGCGCCGCAAGAAAGTGCCGCTCCTCGTGGGCGGCACGATGCTCTATTACCGCAGCCTGGTCTCGGGATTGGACGATCTGCCGCAGGCAAACATCGAAATCCGGACCGTGATTGCTTTAGAGGCGAGGCGCGAAGGCTGGCCGGCGCTGCACGCGGAGCTCGGCAAGATCGACCCCAAGGCGGCGGCGCGCATCATGCCGAACGATGCCCAGCGCATCCAGCGCGCGCTCGAGGTGTTCCGGCTCACGGGAAAACCGATCTCGGAATTCCAGCGTGGCAAGGCCGCAGCGCTGCCCTTTTCGATCCAGGGCTGTGCGCTGATCCCGGAGCGCGGCGAGCTGCACCGGAGGATCGAGCAGCGCTTCGACGCGATGCTGCGTGACGGCCTGGTGGACGAGCTGAGAAGACTCGAGAGCAAATTCGATTTGAGCCCCGACCTGCCGAGCATGCGCGCGGTCGGCTACCGGCAGGCCTGGTCCTTCCTCGAAGGCCGGATCGGCGAAGACGAGCTCAGGACGCAGGGCATCGCGGCCACGCGCCAGCTCGCCAAGCGCCAGCTCACCTGGCTGCGCAGCTTTCCCGGGCTACTCCGGCTGGACCCCGGCGGCCTCGAGCGTGCGGCGGTAGCTCTGGATCTGCTCCTTGACGAAGCCCGCTAGCTGCTCGGGCGACGAAGGCGAGAGCGAGAACGCCTGGCGCTCCATCGCCGCCTGCACATCGCCGCGCGCCATCGCTGCGACGAACTCGCGGTTGAGGCGCTCCACGACCTCGCGCGCCATCTTCGCCGGGCCGAACAGGCCCGCCCACGAGGTGATCGAGAACTGCGGCATGCCGGCCTCGGCGATCGTGGGCACGTCGGGAAGCAGCGTGCTTCTCTTGGGCAGCGTGGTCACTACCGCGCGGAGCTTCCCCTCGCGGATGTGCGGAATCGAAGTGCTCGAGGAGCAGAACATGAATTGCACGCGGCCGGCGACGAGATCGCTGACCGCCTGGGGCTCGCCCTTGTAGGGCACGTGCACCATATTGATCTTCGCCTGCGACGCGAAGAACGCGGTGGACACGATCCCCGTGGTGTTGCCGGTGGCGTAATTCAGCTTTCCCGGGTTGACGCGCGCGTAGTCGATCAGCTCGCCGAGCGTCTTCGCAGGCACGCTGGGATGCACCAGGATGAAAAAGGTATAGCGGCCGACGTCGGTGATCGGCGTGAAATCCGCCACCGGGTCGTAGGGCGGACTCTTCTTCATCGCCGGCACGGCCGACATCGGGCTGTTGGTCGCCATGAGCAGCGTGTAGCCGTCGGCCGGCGCCCGCGCCACCTCGGAGGCAGCGATCGCGCCGTCGGCGCCGGCCTTGTTCTCGACGATCACGGGCTGGCCTACGGATTGCGCGACCGAATTGGCGAGAATGCGCGTCACCGTGTCGGTCGACGAGCCGGCCGGAAACGGCACCACGACCCGGATCGGCTTTCCCGGGAACTGCGCCGCCGCGCCGAGCGGAGCGAAGAGAGCAGCGGTCAGAACGGCGGCGGCGAGCGTCCTAAGCATGAGTCCTCCTCACTCATTCTTATAGACCCCCCGGATATTAAGCGCGGCAAGGCAAAACTGCAGCCCGACCAGCGCCCAGGCGCGGTCGTGCACGCCCCACGCCACCCACAGCACGTTGCCGGCGAGAAAGCACCAGAAGCCGACCGCGCGCTTGTGCGCCGAGCGCGAGCCGACCAGGTAGGCCGCCGCGACAGTGACGAGCATGGCGGGCCATTGCAGAAGATCGAGATAGTCCATGACAAGCTTGGGACCCTAGAATGCACCCTCTCGTTCAGGAGGGCGGCATGCAGATCGGAATCATCGGCCTGGGCAGGATGGGTGCGGGCATGGCGCGGCGCCTTGCGCGCGGCGGCGTCCAGGTGCTCTGCTACGACCAGTCCGAGGCGGCAGCCGCGGCGCTCGCGGGAGAGCGCGGCATCGAGTGCGTCGAGAGCCTCCCTTCGCTGTGCGCCCGCATGGAGGGCGAGCGCGTCATCGTGCTGTCGCTTCCGGCGGGCAGCGCGGTCGAGGACACCATCCGCAGCCTCGTCCCGCTGATCGCGACAAGCGATACGCTGGTCGACGCCGGCAATAGCTATTACCGCGATTCCATGCGGCGCGCGCTCGCGCTTTCGCAGCAGGGATTTCGCTACGTCGACGCCGGGGTCTCGGGCGGCGTGCACGGCCTCGAGCACGGCTACTGCCTGATGCTGGGCGGCACACGCCAGTCGATCGAGATCTTCCAGCCCTTCGCGCGCCTGCTTGCCCCCGACCCGGAGCGCGGGTGGCTGCATTGCGGCCCGAGCGGCGCCGGCCATTTCGCAAAGATGATTCATAACGGCATCGAGTACGGGATCATGCAGTCGTTCGCCGAAGGCTTTGCGCTCCTCGCGGCGCGGCCCGAGCTCGACATCGACGTGGCGCGCGTCGCCGAAACCTGGCGCCACGGCAGCGTAGTGCGCTCGTGGCTGCTCGATCTGTGCGCTGAAATCCTGGCGCGCGGCGAGGACTTCGCGCACGTGGCGCCCGTAGTCGCGGACTCGGGAGAGGGGCGCTGGACGGCCCTCGAGTCGATCGAGCTCGGCGTGCCGGCGCCCGTGATCACGCTCGCGCTCATGAACCGCTTCTCGAGCCAGGGCAGATCGGACTACGCGCGCCGGCTTCTCGCGATGATGCGCGCGGGATTTGGAGGCCACCCGGTCCAGAAGGCGCCGTGATCGCCGTCGTGATGGGCGTGTCCGGCGCCGGCAAGACGACCATCGGCGAGGCTCTGGCGAGCGAGCTCGGCTGGCGCTTCATCGACGCCGACGATTACCACCCCGAAGCCAGCGTCGCGAAGATGGCGAGGGGCGAGCCGCTCGATGACGAGGATCGCTGGCCGTGGCTCGATCTCCTGAACTCGATGATCAGAGAGGAGGCGCGAGCCGTGCTCGCCTGCTCCGCGCTCAAGGAGCGCTACCGGCAGCGCCTCGCCCGCGGCATCGAAGAGCTTTGCTGGGTCTACCTGAAGGCCGACGCGGCGCTCATCGGCTCAAGGCTCGCGCAGCGCCGGCACCGCTACATGCCCGCCTCGCTTCTCGAGAGCCAGTTCGCCGCGCTGGAACCGCCGGCACAGGCGATTACCATCGACGTGAGCGCGGAGCTCGCCGCCTGCGTCGCCACCATCGCCGCGCGGCTGCGGGACCATCACAGCTAGTTGCCCCGCACGGCGCCTTCGCGCCGGGGATCGGCGCCGCCGCGCCAGCCGCCCGGTACCCGCTCCACCGCATGCAGGCCGCTCACCAGCGGGTTCTCTTCCACATCGTGCCCCCGCGCCTCAAGCTCTTCCTTGAATTTTTCATAGGAACTTCCGCGCTCGAGCAGCGTCGGACCGTTGCGCGAGCCGAAGTTCGGCGCCGCCACGGCCGCCTGCGCATCGAGCTTCCAGTCCAGCATCGCAACCAGCGCTCTCGCGACGTAGTTGATGATGTTGGGGCCGCCGGGCGAGCCCACCGCGAGCTGCACCCGGCCGCGCATTTCACCCTCCGTCGCGAACACGATCGTCGGCGCCATGCTGCTGCGCGGCCGCTTGCCGGGCGCGATGGAGTTGGCGGAGCCGGGGGTGAAATCGAAGTCGGTGAGCTCGTTGTTGAGAAGGAATCCGCGCACCATGAGGCGGCTGCCGAACGTCGCTTCGATCGTCGTGGTCATCGAGGCGACGTTGCCCTCTGCATCCACGATCGTGAGGTGGCTCGTCCCCGGCGCCTCGGTATCGCCGGGCAAGGCGGCCCGCATCGAGCGCTCGCCGATCAGCTTTGCGCGTTTTTCCAGATACGGAACTTCGAGAAGCTTCGAAGTCGGAACGGAAACGAAATCAGGATCGCCGAGGTACTTCGCCCGGTCGGCGTAGGCGAGGCGGCCGGCTTCGGAGAAGAGATGCACCGCGTCCACCGAATGCGGCGGCGCGCGCGCGAACGTGGTGCGCTCGAGCATTCCGAGGATCTGCAGCACCGCCAGCCCTCCGGCTCTCGGTGGGGCCATCGAGCAGACGCGCCATTGCCGGTAAGGACCGCACAGCGGCTCGCGCTCGAGGGCGCGATAGCCGGCGAGATCCTGCTCGCTGAGATCGCCGGGTTTCGCGTGCGAGCGCACCGCGCGCACGATGTCTTTTGCGATGTCGCCCTGGTAGAACGCGCCCGCGCCGTCCTTGCCGATGGAGCGCAGGGTGGCGGCGTAGCGCGGATTGACGATGCGCTCGCCGACCGGCTTCGCTTTTCCGTCCCGATAGAAGATCTGGCGCGCTTCGGGGTCGGCGCGCAGATACGGATCGCGCTCGAGCTGCGCGTGCAGGCGGGGTGAAAGCGGAAAGCCGGCCTCCGCCGCGGAAATGGCGGGCTGATAGAGCTCGCCCCATGGAAGCCGGCCATGCCTCCCGTGAGCAAGCTCGAGCATCCGCAGCACGCCGGGAACGCCGACCGAGCGGCCGCCGACCGCAGCCTCCATGAAGCTCATCGGAGTCTTGTCTTTTTGCAGAAAACGATCCGCGCGTGCCGCGGCAGGGGCGCTCTCGCGGCCGTCGTAGCTGCGCAGCGTCTTTTCTTTCTCCGACCAGTAGAGCAGGAACGCCCCGCCGCCGATGCCGGAGGACTCCGGCTCGACCAGCCCGAGCACCATCTGCACCGCAATGGCGGCGTCGAGCGCCGTGCCGCCGCGGCTGAGCACGTCGTACCCGGCATCCACCGCGAGCGGGTGCGCTGCCGCGACCACGAACTGCGTGCCGCTTTGTTGTCCGCGAAATTGCGCGCAGGAGGCGACGAAAACGAGCAGGGCCGCCACATAGGCCGCGGGAAGACGCAGGGCGCGCGACACGGTGTCAGCGCCGCGCGCCGCGGCGCCGGATGGCCGCGACCACGTTGCAGGCGAGCTCGATTGAGGTGCGCACGGCAGCGAGATCGCCGACGTATCCCTTCAGGGCTTCCTCGGCTCGCCCGCGCAGCGTATCGGCGTCGATCAGCTTCTCGCGCGCCAGGACTTCGATGTCCTCGCGGTCCGCATCTCCGAAGCGGGAAAGCTTGGAGACCGCAAGATCGACCGGCGACAGAATGCGCACTTCCATGACCCGCGCATCGATGCCCGCGAGCTCCAGGGGCTCGGCGTCCTCGTACGCATCCTCGTGCATCAAGCCGAGGGTGTCGTTGTAGTTGCGGTCGAGATACAGGACGCGCGAGCGGCCATCGGGGCCCTTGTAGCTCACCTGGAGATCGCCCTTGAGAACCACGCGGCGGGAGAATACGGCGTCGATGTCCTCCGAAAGGCGCGCGCCGGTTCGCAGATGCAGCGCCGCGCCGCCCGCCACGTAAAGGCGCACCGGCAGGAGCTTCGCTTCGACGCCCGAGAGCTGGGCCGAGATCTTCCGGACGATCTCGGCGAACGCCGCGAGATATTCGCGCGAGGCCCGCCGGTCAGGGCGCATGCCGGCTGCGATGGCGCGCGAGCGGCAGGAAGCGGCTCGCGCTCACCGGCGTGCGCTCGAGCCACAGCGCGAACACCTCGGGATGCGACATTCCCGGATGAAGCGCCTCGGCGAGCTCGAGGTAGCGCCGCCGCTCGAAGCCGCGGGCGCTCGCGAGCAGCATCGCCAGCCCTGCCATGAAGAACGGCTCGCCGTAACGCCGCCAGAGCTGCGGATCGGTGTCGCCCGAGGCCGCGAGATCGAGCAATTCATCCTCGCGCTGGCGCCCGAAGGCGCTCGTCGCGGCACCGGCCGGCGCGAGGACCAGCCGCAACCCGGCCGCCGAAGCGAGCGCCTCGAGCGTGCGGAAGTCGCACGACGCGCGCTTCCTCAGCCGCGAGAGCGTCTCGGGCGGAAGGCGGCAGGCCGCCGCCCAGCGCCGGTCGCTGCCGAAGCGGCGGCGCGCCGCCGCGCTCATGCCTTCGAGCAGCTCGGCCACGGTGCCGGGCATTGACGTTTTCATCAATACAATATAAGCCGGTATTGACTTATACGTCAACAAGCTAGGGCCGCAGCACCACCTTGCCGAAGACCTCCCGCTCCTCGATCAGCCGGAATGCCTCGTTCACCTCCGAGAGCGGCAGCGCCTTGTCCACGATGGGCTTGAGCTTGCCCTGGCGGATGAGATCGAGGAGCGCAGCGAGGTCCTCGCGCATGAAGCTGTTCGACCCCAGCACCTGGATCTCGAAGGACCAGATGTAGCGCAGGTCTTCCTTCGGATCGAAGCCCGCGGTCGCGCCGCAGGTGAGGACCTTGCCGCGGCGATGCACCGCCCTGAGCGAGCTCACCCAGGTGTCGCCGCCGGTGAAGTTGACCACCACGTCGACGCCGCCTTCGAACCTGCGCCGGTGGGGCTTGCCGTATTTGCCATAGACCCACTTCACGAAGTCTTCCTTCGTGTAGTCGATGACGTGATCGGCGCCGATGTCCTTCAGGCGCTCGAGCTTCGCCGGCGAGCTGGCGCAGGCGATCACCTCGGCGCCGGCGAGCTTGGCGAGGAGCACCGCCCCGGTACCTACCCCGCCCGAAGCGCCGAGGACGAGGATGCGGTCCTTCGGCTGGATCTGGCCGATGGTGTACATCATGCGGATCGCGGTGCCGTAGGCCACGGGCAGGCAGGCCGCGTCCTCGAAGCTCACTTCGGCCGGCAGCCGCACGAGGTGGTGCGTGGGCACCGCGCAGAGCTCGGCGAGGCCGCCGGGGCGCACCTCGCCGACGAGCCCGCCCGGGCCGACCCGGTCGACCGGATCGATCATCACGCGCTCGCCGACTTTCCAGTCGCTCACGCCTGCGCCGAGCGCGACGATCTCCCCGGCGAAGTCGAGCCCCATGATGGCCGGCATCGGCACCCTGATGCCCGGCATGCCGCGCCGCGTGAAGATGTCGTGGTAATTGAGCGTGCAGGCGCGCACGCGCACTACGACTTCTCCAGCCGCGGGCGCGGGATCCGGGTGGTCCGTCTTGTATTGAATGGAGCCAGGCCCGCCGTGCTCGTAGATGACCGCTGCCTTCATCGAGACTCCTTCATAGCAATACTTTCCAAAGCCTTGCGATCGACCTTGTTCGTGCCGGCAAGCGGCAGCTCGGGCACGAAGAACACCCGGCGCGGATGCTGGTACGCCGGTGCATTGGCGAGCACGAAGCGCTTGATCGTTTCTTCGTCGGGATGGCTGCCTGCGCGCGGCACGACGAAGGCCACCGGCTTCGTGCCCTTGATCTCGTCCGGCACCGGCACGACGCACGACTGCGCGACGTCGGGGTGGCGCGCCAGCACCAGCTCCACCTCGCTCGGGAAGATATTCTCGCCGCCGGAGACGAACATGTCGTCGGTACGCCCGACGAACCAGTAGCAGCCGTTCTCGTCACGCCGGAACACGTCGCCGGACTTGTACCACCCGTCGGGCGTAAGCACCGCGTCGGTGCGCTCGGGATCGTTGAGATAGCCGAGCATCCGCGCCGGCGTGCGCTGCCAGAGCTCTCCTTCGACGAGCTTCAGCTCCACACCGGGTTGCGGCCACCCAAGGGCGGCGTCGGGCTTGGGCCGACCCTGCGGATCCGCACCGAACACGACGGGCCCGGCCTCCGTCGTCCCGTACACGTTCAGCACCCTGGCATTGGGAAACGCGTCCCTGATCTGGGCGCGCAGCCGCTCGCTCACCGGGGCCGAGCCCATGCGGATCGCCGTAACGCTCGACACGTCGGTCGAATTGAGGAGCGCGCTTTCGCGAAACATCATCGCGAGCATCGGCGGCACCGCGGTGAGCCAGGTGCAGCCGAAACGCCCGATCGCCTCGATGTAGCGAGCGGTCTCGAACTGCGGCAGGAGCACCACGGTGGCGCCCGCGGCGAGGGCGAATTTGAGCGTGCCGAGCCCGTTCATGTGGAAAAGCGGCGCCGCGATCAGCAGCCGGTGATGGTCGTACGGACCGCCGCGCAGGCGCATCCTCACCGCCCAGAGGTGCCCTTCGTGCGTGAGCACTACGCCCTTCGGCCGGCCGCTCGAGCCCGACGTGTACAGAACCATCGCCGCCTCGCGCGGCGCGGGAACGACCGGCGTGAACGATCCCGGATCCTGCAACCCCCGCCATTCGGCGCTCGCGAGCTCGACGCCCGCGATTGCAGGAGGCAGGAGCGCGCGTCGGTCGGCGTCGTACAGAACGAGGCGCGGCGCGCAGTCCTCGAGCACCAGCTCGAGCGTCGCGCGCGGCAACTTGTGGTTCAACGGCACCGCGACCAGCCCGGCACGCATGATGCCGAGATAGGCGGCGACGAACTCGGCGCGGTTCGCCGAGACGAGCGCCACGCGCTCGCCGCGCTCGAGACCCCGCGCGAGCAGGCCGCGTGCGATGGCGCTGGCCGATTGCTCCAGCGCACCGTAAGAGAGCGTCTCGGGATTGTGCCAGTCGCGGCAGTCGATGATCGCCGCCCTGGAGGGTTCGGCGTCCCGGAGAAGATCGCCGAGGTTGGCAGCATCCATCGGATGGAAATTGTCGGCAAACGACCCTACCATGTCCAGATGATGACCAAGGACGAGCTGCAGACGCGAATCGGCGTAGCGAAATTCCACCAGTGGCTCGGGCTCGAGGTGCTCGAGGCGAGCGAGGCCGGCATCACCGTGAAGGCCGTGTGGCGCGACGAATGGGTCGTGAACCCGTCGCGCGGCTACACGCACGGCGGCATCCTCGCCACGCTCGTCGACGTCGTCGCGGACTATGCGCTCGCGGCGCATCTCGGCGCGCCCGCGCCCACCGTGGACCTGCGCGTGGATTACCACAAGGCGGCGCTCCAGGGCGACCTCACCGTGAAGGGCCGCGTCGTGCGCCGCGGCGGGACCTTCGCCTGCTGCGAGGCGCAGGTCTACGACAAGGACGGGGAGCTCGTGGCGAGCGGCCGCGGCACCTACGCCCTCCCGCAAAAATAGCAACAGGAGGCTTGATGAAGCGACTGCTTTCCTTGCTGCTTGCCGCCTGCGCGAGCGGTGCATTTGCGCAGGCATTCCCTACCCGGCCGATCACCATGATCGTGCCCTACGCCGCCGGCGGCTCGGCCGACGTAGTCGCGCGGCCGGTGGCCGCGGAGATGGGGAAAGTGCTCGGAGAAAACGTCGTCGTGGAGCTGCGCCCCGGCGCGGGCGGCAACATTGGCGCCGAGCACGTCGCGCGCAGCGCCCGGGCGGACGGCTACACGATCCTCATGGCCTCGCTCTCCCTTGCGACCAACGTGAGCCTCATGAAGCTCGGCTTCGATCCGCGCAAGGACCTCAGCGCCATCGGAGGCATCACCACCTTCCCGAACGTCCTCCTCGTCTCGAGCCAGGATCCCGCCCGGACGCTCCAGGACATCGTCGCCCGCGCGCGCCAGGAGCCGGCCAGGCTCACGTACGGCTCCTCCGGACCGGGCACCAGCAGCCACCTCGCCGGCGAGCTCCTCGGCGCCGCGGCGAACATCCAGCTGGTGCACGTTCCCTACAAAGGCAGCGGCGCCGTGTACCCGGACCTCATCGCGCGCCGCGTCACCATGCTGTTCGACCTGGCAGGCTCGGCCTCGGGCCACGTCAAGGGCGGACAGGTCAGGCCCCTCGCCATGACCGGCGCGCGCCGCGCCAGCGCCCTGCCCGACGTTCCCACCTTCGCCGAAAGCGGCTTCCCCGGCTTCGAGTTCGGCGCCTGGCTCGGCCTCTTCGCGCCGAACGAAACTCCCAAGGAAGTGCTCGCGCGCCTCGAAGACGCAATGCTGAAGAGCATCCAGACGCCGGAGATGAAGAACCGTCTCGGCCAGCTGGGCGGCGAGCCGATCCCCGCCCGCGCCGCCGAATTCTGGAAGTTCTTTAACGAGGATGTCGCGCGCTACGAGCGGCTGGCGCGCGAAGGCAAGGTCAAGCCGATTCAGTAATCGGCAAACGCGCGGCAGGCGCGCTAGCGACGGCGCTTGCCGCCCGCCTTGCGCGGTGCCGGCGCCTGCGCCTTGTGAATCTCCTCGCCGCTCCTGCCCTCGAGCTTGGGCTGGATGTTGTCGTCGATCCACTTCGCGTCCCACCACTCCACCGGCAGGACCGCGACGCCGTGCAGATAGACGCCGTAGTGCAGGTGATCGCCCCCCGCAAGGCCGGTCTCGCCGGTCCTGCCGAGGACCTGCTTCTGCTTGACCGAGTCGCCCTCCTTGACGTCGATGGCGCTCAGATGGCTGTAGAGCGTAAAAAGCCCGGCACCGTGATCGAGGATGACCGTATTCCCATAGATGCCGAGATCGCCCGTGAAGGCGACGCTTCCGCTGTTCGCTGCCTCGACCGGATAGCGCTTGGTGACCGAAAGGTCGTAGCCGACGTGATACGCGGTATCGATGGGCTGGTTGTTGTACGTGTAGGTGCGCTGGTCGGCGAAGTTGGCTTCGACCTTGGAGTTGCTGAGCTGCGTAAACGCGCCATTCCAGAGGATCGACGGGCTCGCCTTGCGCGTGATCGCGGCGATCTTGTCCTCGTTTTCCTTTCTCAATTTCTTGTTCACCGCGATAAACAGGTCCTTCACAGCGCCTTGACGCGCGTCGGCGTCCTTCACCAGGGGCACGACCTTGCTTTGAAGAAAGCCCTCCGTCAGGGCGATGGTGCTCTTCCTGTAATTCACGTTCTTCAGCTCGTAGACCAGCGGCATCTCGCGCGTGTTGCCCGCCTTGTCGGTCGCCACGAGCACGGCCTTGGCGCTCGCCGGCACATTGTAGGGATGCGCGAAGAGCGCGAAGAAGTGCTCGGGCTGGCCCTTGACCGGTCCCCTGGTTCCGGGAAAGAAGTAATCGCCGATCTTCACCCCGCTCGTCGCCGTATCGGGCGCGGGCTTGTAGACGATCGCGCCCACCCCGCCGAAGTTGATGTAACGGTCGTCGGCGACGAGCTCGAGGGTCGGCGGCGTGAGGTCGATCGTCAGGTTCTTCTGGACCACGGTCTCGTTGCCCTTGAAGAACCCCCACAGCGAGCCGTCCCGCGCGCTCACCCGCAGGACCGCCGCTCCTTCCTTGACGCCGCCGATCTTGGACGGGGTCAGCGTAATCTTCTTTTCGCCCAGGGCCTGGGGGTACTGCTCGGCCGCAAGGTTGTGCTCCGTGCCCCCGGCCGAAAGCGTTGCGCTCACCGACTTCAGTCCAGTCCCCTGATCCCGGATCACGATCTCCACGGAACCCGCACCCAGCACATCGCTATCCGGCGTGAGCGTGATCTGCGGTGCCTCGCGCTCGAAGCGCGGCGCGAGGTAGTACCCCCCGGCCGCGAGCGCGGCGATGATGATCACCAGGAGAACGGTGACGAGCGGGAAGCGGCGGGGTTTTTCGGAGTTGAAAGCGTTCATACCTGACAAGTGGAATTAGCTTGTAATCGAGGGCAGTGGTACAGATCAACGGATGGCTTGTCCACCTCGCTTCAGCACTCTCTCCTCACTTTCCAACAGCGCCGCGATTGTAAGGCCAATCCCTGATCCACGTTGATCCTGTCATCGCGAACGCGACGACACTCGCGTCGCGATTGACATTGCGCAAGATCTGTAGGCCTGCGGCCGCGGCTCTTGGCGCGAGAGCCATGTAAGCGGACGGGATGATAAATGAGCGAAAAGCTCATCGCCTGAGGCCGCCCGAGCGGTGGTTGTAGCCCTCGCCGTTCCCGAACTTCTACTTCGTTTGGGTAATTGACATCTCGGCGGCCGCAAGACTTAATACGCGCGTCGGCGAAAGCGCCATTAGGGGGAGGACGCATTCGTGGGCTCGATTCGTCTGTCGGCTCTGATCCTCATCGCCGCCATCTTTTG
>Ga0247825_10002462_pt1 | contig 12190 bp, 13 predicted proteins | sample 13C_Vanillin_Day_FD_194413 | JGI IMG/M metagenome (GOLD analysis project Ga0247825, IMG submission 194413) | Soil microbial communities from agricultural site in Penn Yan, New York, United States - 13C_Vanillin_Day48 | ecosystem: Environmental > Terrestrial > Soil > Agricultural land | place...
CGGCGTCTGGAAGGACCTCACCGACAACGTGAACTCGATGGCCGCGAACCTCACCGGCCAGGTGCGCAACATCGCCGACGTGACCACGGCGGTGGCGCGCGGCGACCTCTCGAAGAAGATCACGGTGGACGTCAAGGGCGAGATCCTGGAGCTGAAATCCACGATCAACACCATGGTGGACCAGCTCAACGCCTTCGCCGGCGAGGTGTCGCGGGTGGCGCGCGAGGTGGGCACGGAAGGCAAGCTCGGCGGCCAGGCGCAGGTGCGCGGCGTCGGCGGCGTGTGGAAGGACCTCACCGACAACGTGAACTTCATGGCGGCGAACCTCACCGGCCAGGTGCGCAACATCGCGGAGGTGACGACCGCGGTGGCGCGCGGCGACCTGTCGAAGAAGATCACGGTGGACGTCAAGGGCGAGATCCTCGCCCTCAAGTCGACCATCAACACCATGGTGGACCAGCTCAACGCCTTCGCCGGCGAGGTGTCGCGGGTGGCGCGCGAGGTGGGCACGGAAGGCAAGCTCGGCGGCCAGGCGCAGGTGACCGGCGTGGGCGGGGTGTGGAAGGACCTCACCGACAACGTGAACTCGATGGCGGCGAACCTCACCGGCCAGGTGCGCAACATCGCGGAGGTGACCACCGCGGTGGCGAAGGGCGATCTCTCGAAGAAGATCACGGTGGACGTGAAGGGCGAGATCCTCGAGCTCAAGCTCACCGTCAACACGATGGTGGACCAGCTCAACGCCTTCGCCGCGGAGGTGACGCGGGTCGCCCGCGACGTCGGCACCGAGGGCAAGCTCGGCGGCCAGGCGCAGGTGAAGGGCGTCGCCGGCGTGTGGAAGGACCTCACCGACAACGTGAACTCGATGGCGGCGAACCTGACCGGCCAGGTGCGCGGCATCGCCAACGTCGTCACGGCGGTGGCGAGCGGCGACCTCGACCAGAAGCTCTCGGTGGAGGCGAAGGGCGAGATCGCCGCGCTCGCCGACACCATCAACGGCATGATCGACACGCTGGCGACGTTCGCCGACCAGGTGACGAACGTGGCGCGCGAGGTGGGCATCGAAGGCAAGCTCGGCGGCCAGGCGCGGGTGCCCGGCGCGGCGGGGCTGTGGCGCGACCTCACCGAGAACGTGAACCGCCTCGCGGCGAACCTCACCACGCAGGTGCGCGCGATCGCGGAAGTGGCGACGGCGGTGACCAAGGGCGACCTGACGCGGTCCATCACCGTGGAGGCGCAGGGCGAGGTGGCCTCGTTGAAGGACAACATCAACGAGATGATCCGCAACCTGAAGGACACCACGCGCAAGAACACCGAGCAGGACTGGCTGAAGACGCACCTGGCGCGCTTCACCAGGATGCTGCAGGGCCATCGCGATCTCGTGACGGTTTCCCGTCTTATTCTTTCCGAGCTGACCCCCCTGGTTAACGCGCAGCAAGCCGCCTTCTACGTGGCCGACCACCGGAGCGGCGACTCCACGCTCGAGCTGCTGGCGGGCTACGCGCAGCGCCACTCGAAGAGCCTGCCGCGCAAGATCGCCTTCGGCGAAGGGCTGGTCGGGCAGTGCGCGTTCGAGAAGAAGCGCATCGTGCTGAACCAGGCGCCCTCGGACTACATCCGCATCAGCTCGTCGCTGGGCACCGGCAGCCCGGTCAACATCGTCATCCTGCCGGTGCTGTTCGAAGGGCAGGTGAAGGCGGTGATCGAGCTCGCCTCGTTCTCCAAGTTCAGCGAGATCCACCAGACCTTCCTCGACCAGCTCACCGAGTCGATCGGCGTGGTGCTGCACACCATCGCGGCGAACATGCAGACGGAGTACCTGCTGCACCAGTCGCAGTCGCTCACCGCCGAGCTGCAGGCGCAGCAGGAGGAGCTGAAGAAGACCAACGACCGCCTGGAGCAGCAGGCCCTCAACCTGCAGAAGTCGGAGGCGCTGCTCAAGTCCAAGCAGGACGAGCTGCGCGCCGCCAACGAGCAGCTGCAGGAGAAGGCGCGCCAGCTCTCCGAGCAGATGCACCAGGTCGAGTTCAAGAACCGCGAGATCGAGCAGGCGCGGGCGGCGCTGGAGGAGAAGGCGGAGCAGCTGTCGCTGTCCTCGCGCTACAAGTCGGAGTTCCTGGCGAACATGTCGCACGAGCTCCGGACCCCTTTGAATTCGCTGTTGATTCTTGCCCGCCTGCTGGCGGACAACGTGGGCGGCAACCTCACCGCCAAGCAGGTCGAGTTCGCGCGCACCATCCACTCCTCGGGCGCGGAGCTGCTCGCGCTGATCAACGACATCCTGGACCTGGCGAAGATCGAGTCGGGCACGGTGACGCTCAACATCACCCAGGAGCCGTTCCAGGACATGTGCAGCTACGTCGAGCGCACCTTCCGGCAGATGGCGGCCGACAAGGGCCTGGAGTTCCAGGTGAGCGTCGACCCGCAGCTGCCGTCCTCGCTCGACACCGACGCCAAGCGCCTGCAGCAGATCGTCACCAACCTGCTGTCGAACGCGTTCAAGTTCACCGCCAAGGGCTCGGTGAAGCTGCGCCTGGAGCGCGCCAAGGGCGGCTGGAGCGCCGGGCACCCGGTGCTCGAGCACGCCGACGCGGTGGTGGCGTTCTCGGTGGTCGACACCGGCATCGGCATCCCGCCCAACAAGCAGCGCCTGATCTTCGAGGCGTTCCAGCAGGCCGACGGCACGACCAGCCGCGAGTACGGCGGCACGGGCCTTGGCCTGTCGATCAGCCGCGAGCTGGCGCGCCTCCTGGGCGGCGAGATCCGCGTGCAGAGCGCGCCGGGGCAGGGCAGCACTTTCACGCTCTACCTGCCGCTCGCCTACCGCCCGGGCCAGCAGCCGCCGCGACCGGCCGAGCAAGAATCCGGATTCGAGGCGCCGCAGGCCGAGGCGGCCGAAGCCGCCGGCGCGCAGGCCGCCGAGCCGCAGCCGCCGCGGGGCAGCGGCGGCGCGCCGCGGCCCGGCGCGCCGGGGGAGCTCTCCGGCAAGAAGGTGCTGGTGGTCGACGACGACATCCGCAACGTCTTCGCGCTCACCAGCGCGCTGGAAGCGCACGGCATGCGCGTGCTGCACGCCGACAGCGGCAAGGAGGGCATCGAGCTGCTCAAGCGCACGCCCGACATCGACGCGGTGCTGATGGACGTGATGATGCCGGGCCTCGACGGCCTCGACACGATGCGCATCGTGCGCCAGCTCGAGGGCTACCGCAGCCTGCCGATCATCGCGGTCACCGCCAAGGCGATGATGGGCGACCGGGAGAAGTGCATGGAGGCGGGCGCGAACGACTACATCGCCAAGCCGGTCAACGTCGACGAGCTGCTCGCCACGCTCGCGCGCGCCGCGCCGGCGCACGCGTGAGCGTCGAAGGCGAATTCGACGCGCTGCTGGAAACGGTGGCCGGCCTCGCGGCCGCGAACATCGTGCTGGTGGAGACGCTGCACGAGCACGGCGTGCTCGACAAGACGCACTTCGCCCATGCCTTCGGGCGCGCGCTCGACGGCCTCGCGCCCGAGCACCGCGGCGGCATGATCGAGCACGTGCTGCAGAACATGCGCGACCGCTGCATGAACCTGCAGCGCGAGGGCGAGAGCGACGTGCAGGCCTGGCTCGCGCGCCTGCTCGACCCTTGAAGTTCTCGGTCGAGCCGCGCGCCGGCTACCTGCTGGCCCTCGCTTCCGGCCGGGACACGGCCGAGGAGATGCGCACGCTCCTGCGCGCGGTGCAGCAGGCCTGCCGCCAGCACGACTGCCCGCGCGTCCTCCTGTCCATCCGCGCTTCCCGGGCCGTTTTCCGCCCGGAGGACTACGGCCTGTCGGGCTATGCGAACCGGCTGGCCACGCCGGCCTGCCGGATCGCGCTGGTGGGCGACACGCCCGAGCTGAACGCCGCGCACGAGTACATCGAGGTCGTCGCGCGCCAGCAGGGGCTCGACGTGCGCGCGTTCCGCAGCGACGCCGCCGCGGCGGGCTGGCTCGCCGCCGCGCCCGAGCCGGCCCGGCGCTACAAGTTCACGCGCATCGTCCTGCAGGGCGCTCCCGCGGACGCCGGCGTCTACGCGCTCTGGGATGGGGAGGAGCTGATCTACTATGGGCGCGCCGCGTCCATCCGCTCGCGCCTGCTCGAGCACTACGAGCTGGGCGAACAGGCGGCGACCCACTACAGCTGGGAAGTCTGCGCCGATCCGGCGACGCGCGAGGCCGAGCTGCTGGGCGAATACAAGCGCCTGCACGGGCGCCTGCCCAAGGGCAACGCCCGCTAGATCTTCCTCAGCCAGGAAGGACGGCGGAACTCGCCGACCAGCGTTCCCGCGGCGGCTTCCCTGCCGTCGGCGTCGAAGACGATCTCGCGGTTGCCGAGCGCCAGCGCGGCGCCGGCAATCACCAGGCGCGTGCGCCCGTTCTGGCATTCGAACTGCAGGATCAGGCCGGTCGCCGGGTCCTCGACGATCTGCTCCCGGATGGAGCACAAATGTCCATTGGGTTTGATTGGCATTCCCTTTATCTGCAACGGCCGTGCCATATTTCCTTAGCTGTTGCGCCGCGGCGACAACAGAATCGCGCGATGCCTATCTCCTTGCCGCGGCAGCGTTTCACCGCCTGGAGCATCGCCGGCGCCGTCGCGCAATCCGGCGTGTACGTGCTTTGGCAGGGCAGCGAGGTGGTGTACATCGGACGCGCCGTCGCCAGCATGCGCGAGCGCCTGATGGAGCATTACACCCGCCAGGCGAAGCCGTGGGACGCGACCCATTTCGGCGTCCTCGCCTGCGCGCAGCCGACCGAGCGCGTGTCCGAGCTGCTGCGCGTGGTGCGCCGGGCGATCGGCCGCCTTCCGCGCTACAACGCATCGGCGTAGGATTTCCTCCCGCACAGGGAGGCGATCCATGTCGATCAACACCGGCAGCGTTCCTTTCACCGAGTCGCTCATCGCGGCCGCGCCCGCGGCGGCGGGCGTGTTCGCGCTCTGGGAGAGCGGCGGCATCGTCTACTACGGCCAGGCGGCGGAGATCCGGCGCGCGCTCGGCGAGCACCTGCGCGGGCGCGCCTTCAGCGGCCGGCGCGTGAGCGGCTGCAGCTGGGAAGTGGCGGCCGATCCGCAGGGCCGGCACCGCGAGCTCCTGCGGGAATACACGTCGGCGCATCGCGCGCTGCCGCTGTGGAACGACCCGCAGCGGCTGCCTACGGATTAAAGATCCTGTTGAAGTTTAGAGGTCTTGTTTCAATACGCGCCGGATGACGTCCGCGAGGATGTTCTTCGTATACGGCTTGGTGACGTAGCCGTCGGCGCCGAGAACGAGGCCCTTGCCGATGTCGGCGGCCTCGGTCTTCGCCGTGAGCAGCACGATCGGCAGCGAGTTGAGCGACGGGTGGCGGCGCAGCTTCGCCATCACCTCGAAGCCGTCGCCGTCCGGGAGCTCGATGTCGAGCAGCAGCAGGTCCGGCGGCCCGTCGTCGAGCATCGCCTGCAGGAAGGCGTGCACCGAGCTCGCCACGCGCACCTTGTAGCCGGCCATGCTCACGCGCAGGTCGGCGAGCGCGAGCTGGTCGGGGTCGTCCTCGACGATGAGGATCACCGTGTCGGCGGGCGGCTTCTGCGGCACGTGGCGCTTCTGCAGGCGGTCGGTGGCGAGGTAGGCGCCGGTGCGCGCGAGCGCCTCGCCGGCGCGCTCGGCCTGGCGCAGCTCGATCTTGCCCAGCGCCATGGTGTTGTCCGGGCGCGGCGTGATCTCGCCGAGCTCGCTTTCGGGCACCAGCTCGATCAGGCCGAGCTCTGCGAGCTCCGAGAGCCAGTCGTCGAGCACGTCGCGCGGATAGTGGCGCAGCAGCCCCTGGATCACGCCGGCGTGGCCGTGGAAGTCCATCAGCCAGAGGAGCCGCCGGTAGTCCGCCGGCACGGCCACGTCCTCGCTCTCCCAGGCCTCGCGGCCGGCTCGCGTCAGCCGGTAGGCGGTTTCCCGTTGCCCCATGGCTGAAGTATGGCGGAAATCGCCGGACTAGGCGGCGGCTGCGGGAGCCGGCGCGGCAAGCGGGTCCGCTGCAGGTTTCAGGTTGAACGCCTTGCGCGCCATCTCCACGATGGCGGCGTACGCGGGCGCGTAGTCGGTCGGCGAGGCGCCGCCCGAATCCAGGAACAGCGTGCGCGACCAGTTGCAGCCTTGCGTATCCGGCGCGTCGAGCCGGATCAGGCTCGCGACGCTGACTGTGGAGCATCCCGGGTACGCCTGGAACTCGGCGCTCAGCCACAGCGCCAGGTCGGCTTCGTCGACCAGGAGAGGTCCCTCGCCCGCAGCGGAGACTTCGCTGCCCCATGCGTCGGTCAGTATCGGTTCAGGGTCTTGCGACATGGGTTCAGCCGGGCGCTCGGTATGCAATTGGTGGGTCGTACTGGGATCGAACCAGTGGCCCCTGCTGTGTGAGAGCAGTGCTCTACCGCTGAGCTAACGACCCGGAAGAGGCAGCGATTATTTCATGAATTTCGGCAGGTAGGTCGCCAGATCCGGGATGGCGATGAGGAGCGCGAGCAGCACGCACTGCGCGGCGGTGAAGGCCCACACGCCGCGGAAGATGGTGCCGATCGAGATGTGCCGCAGCAGCGTGCGCACGACGAAGATGTTCATCCCCACCGGCGGGGAAATAAGGCCGATCTGCACCACCACCACCACCACCACGCCGAACCACAGCGGGTCGTAGCCCAGGCCCGTCACCACCGGGAAGAAGAGCGGCACGGTGAGCAGGATCATGGAGAGCTCCTCCATCGCCGAGCCGAGCACCACGTACACCACGCACATCGCCGCCACCACCATCCACGGCCGCGCGCCGAACTGGGTGATGAAGTCCTTCAGGTCCGCGGGCATGGTGGTGTAGTTGATGAAGTTGGCGAACAGCAGCGCGCCGATCAGGATCATGAAGATCATGCTGGTGGTGGCGGCGCTCTCGACCAGCACCTCGACCAGCGTGCGCCAGGAGAGCGCGCGGCGCGCGAGGGCGAAGAGGAAGGCGCTGCCCGCGCCGATGCCGGCGCCCTCCGTGGCGGTGAAGACGCCGCCGTAGATGCCGCCGATCACCCCGGCGAAGAGCAGCACCACCGGCCACACGTGCTTCAGCGCCTCGAGCCGCTCGGGCCAGCCGGCGCGCGCCGCCGGCGGGCCGGCCGCCGGATCGCGCCAGGTGATCCACGCCACGGCGAGGCATAGCAGCACCACGCACACGATGCCCGGCAGGATGCCGGCGATGAACAGCTTGCCGATGTTGGTCTCGGTCATGATGCCGTAGATGACCATGATCACCGAGGGCGGGATGAGGATGCCGAGCGTGCCGCCTGCGGCGATGGCGGCGGCGGCGAGCGAGTCCTTGTAGCCGTACTTGCGCATCGACGGGTACGCCACCTTGCTGAAGGTGGCGGCGGTGGCGATCGAGGAGCCGCAGATCGCGCCGAAGCCGCCGCAGGCGACGATGGTGGACATGGCGAGCCCGCCGCGCCGGTGGCCGAGGAAGGTGTAGGCGGCGTGGTAGAGCTCCTCCGACATGCGCGCGCGCACCACGAAGTTGCCCATCAGGATGAACAGCGGAATCACCGAGAGCGTGTACGCGAGCCCGGTCTCGTAGGTGATCTGCGCCAGCATCGACGCCGCGGCGTTGAAGTTCACCTTGTAGGCGAAGCCGGCGAAGCCGACGATGCCCATCGCGAACGCCATCGGCACGCGCAGGAACGCGAGCGCGAGGAAGGCGGCGAAGCCGATCAGCGCTTCGGTCACAGGTCCTCGACGTAATGGCGGCGTGGCCGGCGCAGCGCGAGGACCAGCATCGCCACCGCGGAGATGCCCATCAGCACCGCCATGCCGTAGGCGAGCCACGCCATGGTGAGCTTGAGCTGCGCCGTGGTCTCGCCGGCGGCGAGCAGGTTGCCGGCGCGCAGCCACAGCCGCCAGGCGAGGTAGGCGGTGCAGGCGAAGCCGATCAGGCAGGCGGCGACGTGCTGGACGCGCAGCAGCCAGTCGGGCGTGACCGGGTCGAAGAGGTCGACGGTGACGTGCTCGTTCCTCAGCGACACGCGCGGCAGCGCGGCGAAGATGAGCGCGGCGAGCATCATCTCGGTGAGCTCGAACGCGCCCCAGACCGGGCTGTTGAAGAGATAGCGGCCGGCGACGTCGGCGCAGGTGAGCAGCATCAGCGCCATCAGCACCGCGGCTGCGAACCAGCCCAGGACGGGCGCGACCCGCCGGTCGAACCAGTCCATGGGCTGCCGGCTCAGGATGGGGCCGGCTTACTTCTTCTGCTTCGCGAGCGCGGCGATCTCTTCGCGCAGCGCCTTCAGCACCGCCGCGCCGTCGATGCCCTTCGACTTCGCCTTGCCCTCGATCCAGGCCTTCTCCAGGCCCGAGGTCTTCTGCTTGATCTCGGCGATGAGCTGCGGGCTCGCGGCGACGATCGGGATGTTCGCCGCGCGCACCGCCGCCTCGCCCTTCGCGTCGGCGTCGTCCCACATGCGGCCGGAGCGGCGCGCGAGCGCCTCGCCGAGCAGCGGCTGGATCAGCTTCCTGTCCGCCGCCGGGATCGAGTTCCACTTGGCCGGGTTGGCGAACCAGACGAAGCTCACGTTGTAGAGGCCGCCGGGCACGTAGGTGGCGTGCTTGATGAGCGGCACCAGCTTGAACGAGGCGGGCGACTCCTTGGGGAAGAACACGCCGTCGGCGACGCCGCTCGAGAGCAGCTCGTAGGACTCGGGCGCGGGCTTGAGCATCGGCACCGTGCCGAGCACCTTCGCCACGTCGTTCACCACGCCGCCGCCGACGCGGATCTTCAGGCCCTCGAGGTCCTTCAGGCTGTTGACCGGCCGCTTGGTGTTGTAGATCTGCCCCGGGCCGTGCGTGAAGACGGCGAGCACCACCACGCCCTTGTGCTCGTCGGCCTTCGCGAGCATGCGCTCGTAGATGCGCTGGTAGGCCACCGCGGTGACGGTGGCGGTGTCGCCCATGAACGGGAACTCCGGCGCGTCGCCCAGCGCGAAGCGCCCGGGCGTGTAGCCGTGCACCGTGTAGGAGAGGTCCATCAGCCCGTCGCGCACGCCGTCGAAGGTCTGCGGCGCGGCGACCGGCGCCTTGGGCAGCATGTTGCATTTCACGCGGCCGCCGGTCGCTTTCTCGATGTCGGCGCACAGCGGCACGAGCGCGTGCAGGGTGATCGGATGCGTCGGCGGCACCCAGGTGCTCGCGTTGAGCGTGACCTGCGCCGCGGCCGGCACACTGGCGAATAGAGCCGCCAGGCCGAGCGTACGGATGACTTTCATGGCTGCCTCCTCCTCTAGGTGGCTGCGGACGAGTGTATCGCAAGCCGGAAAGACATAGGTCATGGGAAAATCCCGGCACCCATGCAAGTGCGCACGAGGTTCGCCCCCAGCCCGACCGGGTATCTGCACATCGGCGGCGCGCGCACCGCGCTCTTCTCGTGGGCCTACGCGCGGCGCCACGGCGGCAAGTTCATCCTGCGCATCGAGGACACCGACCTCGAGCGCTCGACGCAGGACTCGGTGAACGCCATCCTCGAGGGCATGAAGTGGCTCGGCATCGACTGGGACGAGGGGCCGTTCTTCCAGATGCAGCGCCTGGCGCGCTACAAGGAGGTGGCCGGGCAGCTCATCGCCTCCGGGCACGCCTACCACGACTACATGTCGCGCGAGGAGCTCGAAGCACTTCGCCAGGAGCAGGTGAAGCGTGGCGAAAAGCCGCGCTATGACGGGCGCTGGCGCCCCGAGCGGGCCAAGGGGAAGAAGCCGCCGGAAGGCGTGCAGCCCGTGGTGCGCTTTCGCACGCCGGAAGCGGGCGAGGTCGGCTGGAACGACCTGGTGAAGGGATTCATCGCCTTTCCCAACGCCGAGCTCGACGACCTGGTGCTGCTGCGCGCCGACGGCGTGCCGACCTACAACTTCGGCGTGGTGGTCGACGACCTCGACATGGGCATCACGCACGTCATCCGCGGCGACGACCACGTCAACAACACGCCGCGGCAGATCCATATCTTCCAGGCGTTGCAGAAGAATCTCCCCGCCTTTGCGCATGTGCCGATGATCCTCGGCGCCGACGGCGAGCGGCTTTCCAAGCGCCACGGCGCGGTGAGCGTCATGCAGTACCGCGACGAGGGCACCCTGCCCGAGGCGCTGGTGAACTACCTGGCGCGGCTGGGCTGGTCGCATGGCGACGAGGAGCTTTTCCCGGTGGAGCTCTTCCTCCAGTGGTTCGACCTGGCGCACGTGTCGCGCTCGGCGGCGCAGTTCAACCCGGAGAAGCTCGCCTGGCTGAACCAGCAGTACCTCAAGAACGCGCCCGACGCGCGGCTCGCAAAGCTCGTGGAGCCCGAGCTGCGCAAACGCGCCGCGCAGCCCGCCGGCGGCCCGCCGCTGGAGAAGGTGGTGGCGCTCGTCAAGGAGCGGGCGCAGTCCATCCCGCAGCTCGCCGACGAGGCGATGCTCTTCTACGCTTCTTCTCCGGAAACTCAAATCATCGAAGAGATCGATGCGGAAACCCTGAAGGCCCTGCGCATGCTGAAGGCCCGCCTCGCGGGCGTGGCTTGGGAGCGCGGCGCGATCGGCGCGGCGATCAAGGAGGTGGTGAAGGCGAGCGGCCTGAAGATGCCGCAGCTCGCCATGCCGCTGCGGCGCCTCGTCACCGGCCGCACGCAGACGCCGTCGATCGACGCGGTGCTCGAGCTGCTGGGGCGCGAGACGGTGATGCTCCGCCTTGCGCAACACTTGGAAGGGGATTGAAGGGATGACCATCTCCAGGAAGCTGATCGCGCTTGCGCTTGGCCTCCCCTTCACCGTGGCGGCGCAGGTGCAGCCCGGCAACTGGGAGCTCACCGTCACCTCGCAGATGCAGGGCATGGACAAGCCCATCGGCCCGCTCTCGAAGACGCAGTGCTTCACCGAGGCGGACACGCGCGATCCCGGCCGCGTGCTCGGCACCGGCGGCGGCTGCCAGTTCTCCAACCGCCGCGAGAGCGGCGACGCCTACACCTTCGACGTGAAGTGCGGCGGCGCGCTGCCGATGAGCGGCACCGGGCGCCTGCGCCAGGGCCCGGACGCCTTCGATGGCGACCTCGACCTCGCCGTCGATTCCGGCGCCGGCGGCGGCGCGAACCTCGGCATGCGCACCAAGGTCTCCGGCAGGAGGCTCGGTCCCTGCTGAATCATCAGGGAAAAGTCATGCGCCACCTCATCCTCATCACAATCCTGGTTTCCTTCCCCGCCGCCGCGCAGCAGATGCAGCCGGGGGAGTGGGAGTTCACCTCGACCGTCACCTCGCCCGCGTTTCCCGGCCCGCAGACCGCGACCTTCGCCAACTGCGTGAAGAAGGAGGACGCGGCCGACCCCAGCCGCTGGATGGGCAAGAAGGACTACAAGAGCGACTGCACGGTGACGCCGGGGAAAAAGACCGCCGACAGCTACAGCTGGCAGATCAGCTGCCCGAGCTCGAAGACGCAGGGCAGCGGCACGGTGCGGTTCACGGGCGGCACCCGCATGGAGAGCGACATGCTGATGACCGGCGAGCAGCGGGGGCGCAGGTTCGAGATGCGCACCCGGATGAGCGGAAAGCGCCTCGGCCCCTGCAAAAGCTGACCTGCACCCGCTATAATTCGCCGCTTCGGTTGGGGGTATAGCTCAGCTGGGAGAGCGCTTGCATGGCATGCAAGAGGTCACCGGTTCGATCCCGGTTACCTCCACCAACCCCGACTTGTAGACCAGCACAAGTCCCCATCGTCTAGAGGCCTAGGACATCGCCCTTTCACGGCGGTAACCGGGGTTCGAATCCCCGTGGGGACGCCAACTTCGCCGGGCCGCCCGAGCCTGACGGGCCGGGCGATCGCTGTTCCGCCATGACGCGCTTCAGCCGGGTGGACGGCTCGGCTTTGCGTTGAAGTCGTGCCGGATCCGCCGCACGTCACCGGCCTGAACCGTCATGTACGTGAGATACGGTTTGCGCGACCCGCTGCGAACCTCGATGCGATGCATTCCCGGCTCGAGATCCAACGTCGTGACGGGCGGTGTCGTCCCGTGGTGCTCGCCATCGATGTAGAGATCGCCTCGGGGCGATACCGCGAGGATGAGCCGCGCCGTGCCGCCAGGCTGCTGCGCCGGGACTTTCGCTGCCGGTTGCGTCGCCCGCGGCACCTCCTGCGCCGGCGCAGCGCCGGCGCAGGA
>Ga0247825_10002463_pt1 | contig 12188 bp, 13 predicted proteins | sample 13C_Vanillin_Day_FD_194413 | JGI IMG/M metagenome (GOLD analysis project Ga0247825, IMG submission 194413) | Soil microbial communities from agricultural site in Penn Yan, New York, United States - 13C_Vanillin_Day48 | ecosystem: Environmental > Terrestrial > Soil > Agricultural land | place...
TCACGAAATCGACGCGCACCTTCTTGAGCGGCGCGAAGGACACCGCGCGCCGGCAAAAGCCGTCGAGCAGCACGCCGCCGCCGAAGGTCGTGATCGCGACGCTGAAGCGCGCCGCGGTTTCCAGGCGCGCGAGCACGTCGCTCTCGTCGATTTCGAACAGCACCGCGTCCAGCCGTACGCCCGCGGCGCGCAGCTCGGCCTCGGCGAACGCGGGGAAGTCGGGGTCCTTCAGGGTCTGGCTCGAGACATTGATCGTCAGGCGCGCGATGCGCGAGCCGCGCGCGAGGTGCCGCACCGCGTGGCGCAGCACCCAGCGGTCGAGCTCGGCCATCATCCCGTAGTGCTCGAATGCCGGCAAAAATTCTCCCGGCGGCAGCAGCGCGCGCTCCTCTTCGCGCATGCGCACCAGCACTTCGGCCATGGGAAAGGCTTCGATCTGCGCCAGCGCGGCGATCGGCTGGCAATAGAGCTCGAACTCGTCGCGCTCGAGCGCGGTGCGCAGCCGCGCCGGCGGATCGCTCCAGCCGGCGAGCTGCTCGTCCATCCGCTCGAGAAACCGATCTTCCACGGGGTATTCTAGTGGCATGAGCACGCCGTTCTTCGCGGTGGACAAACTGACAAAACGCTTCGGCGGATTGACCGCGGTGAACAGCGTCAGCTTCTCGCTCGCGCGTGAAGAAATCGTCGGTCTCATCGGCCCGAACGGCGCGGGCAAGACCACGCTGTTGCGCCTGATCACCAAGATCCTGCGGCCCGACGAAGGCCGCATCGTGTTCAACGGCGAGGACATCACCGGCCTGCGGCCGTGGGACATCGTCGAGCGCGGCATCGCCGGCACGTTCCAGAACACGCGCCCGTTCCGTCACCTGCCGATCATCGCCAACGTGATGGTGCCGCTGGTCGCGCCGCGCGCGCGCAAGCGCGGCGAATGGGTGAAGAGCGTGGAAGCGAAAGCGATGGACGCGCTCGAGTTCGTCGGCATCTCGGACATGGCGCTCGAGCCGGCTTCGGCGCTGTCGCAGGGCGATCTCAAGCGCCTGGAAGTGGCGCGCGCCATCGCCACCGAGCCCGAGCTGTTGCTGCTCGACGAGCCGCTCGGCGGCCTCAACCCCGCCGAGTCGGAGCTGCTCGCCAAGTCGATCCGCCGCCTGCACAAGGGCGGGCGCTTCGGCCGGCTGCATTCCGAAGGGCCGGCGGTGCTGATGATCGAGCACAAGCTGAAGGAGCTGATGGCGATCGTGGACCGCGTGATCGTGGTCGACTACGGCGAGATCATCGCCGACGGCAAGCCGCAGGACGTGGTGAAGAATCCGAAGGTGATCGAGGCCTATCTGGGAACCGAGCATGCCGCTGCTTGAGGTGAAGAACCTGAGCGTGCGCTATGACAAGGCGCAGATCCTGAACGGCGTCTCGCTCGCGGTCGACGCCGGCGAGTTCGTCGGCCTGGTCGGTCCAAACGGTGCCGGCAAGTCCACGCTGCTGCGCGCGATCTCGGGCCTGGTGCGCTTCGAGGAGCGCATGAAGCGCGGCACCACCGGTGACATCGTGCTTGAGGGCGAAGTGAGGTTCGCGGGCGAGCGCATCGATGCGCTGCCGTCCCACGAAATCCGCATGCGCGGACTGGTGCACTGTCCGGAGCGCCGACGGCCGTTCCGGGAGCTGACCGTTCTGGAGAATCTCCTGGCGGGGGCCTTTTTGTCCCGCAGCAAGACCGAGACGCAGCGGCGGCTCGATCACTGCTTCGCCCTGTTCCCGAGACTGTCCGAAAGGAAGGAGCAGATTGCCGGCACGCTGTCGGGCGGCGAGCAGCAGATGCTGGCCACGGCGCGCGCGCTGATGTTCGAGGCGAAGCTGCTGGCGATCGATGAGCCGTCGCTCGGGCTCGCGCCGCGCATCCGCGAGGAGCTGTTCCTGGCGATCGCCAAGATCCACGCCGAGGGCGTGCCGGTGCTGCTGGTCGAGCAGGAGGTCGGTCAGGTTTTTCGCATGGCGAAGCGCAGCTACGTGCTGTCGCAGGGCCGCATCATCGGCGAGGGCTCGGCGCAGTCATTGATGGCCGACGAAACGCTGCGCGCCGGGTACCTGGGCCTGTAGCGTCGCGCCGCACAGCCGGCACACGCTCTTCCAGGCGGCGTTCCTCTGCTTGCAGCGCGGGCACTGGGTCTCGATCTTGTCGCGCACCCACGGCGTCAGGCCGCGCGGCATGAAGAGCAGCACCAGCAGCACGATGACCGCGAAGATCAGCAGCCTCAGCTCTCCGACCGCGGGAAAGCTGCCGAGCCATTCGGTCAGGGGATAGAGCAGGAACACCGCGGCCACCGGCCCGTAGATCGTCGCCACGCCGCCGAAGATGCCCCAGATCACCACCTGGAAAGAAAGCGCCACCTCCAGCGCGGAAGGGCCCGCGACGCGCAGGTAATGCGCGAACAACGCGCCGGCAAAACCCGCCGCGGCGCCGGCGATCGCGAACACCGTCATCTTGTAGCGCAGCGTGTTGATGCCGGAGGCGCGCGCCGCCACCTCGTCGTCGCGGATGGCGTGCAGCACGATGCCGAACTTGGAGTCGGCCACCAGCCACAGGCCGAACACGATCACCAGCATGGAGATCGCCGCGAGGTAGTAGTTGCCGGTCGGCGTGAGCACCAGGCGCCGCAGCCCGGAGACGCCGAGCTCGCCGCCGGAAAAGTCGGGAAAGGCGAACAGCAGTCCGAGGGCGATGAGCGGAAAGGCGAGCGTGGCGAGCGACAGGTACGAGCCGCGCAGGCGCAGGCAGAGATAACCGACGAGGAAACCGAAGAGCAGCGCGACCGCCGCGCCGGCGAAGATCGTGAGCCACGGCGACAGCCCGAGCTTGAGCGACAGCAGCGCCGAGGTATAGGCGCCGGCGCCGAAGAACAAGGCGTGGCCGAAATTGACCTGCCCGGTATAGCCGGCGAGCAGATCCCAGCTCGCGGCGAAGATCGCGAAGATGCACGTCATGGTCAGAATGCGCATGACGTACGCATCGCCGTAGACGAACGGCAGCGCCAGCAGCGCGACCACCCAGATCAGCACCAGCGTGCGCGATGGCAGCACGAAAATCTCGTTTCTGAGCTCCGCCCATGCCCTGCGCAGCCAATACATCAGCGTTCTTCCTCAAAAGCAACCCCGAACAAACCCTCCGGTCGCGCAAGCAGCACGATCACCATGATGAGCAGGGCGACCGCGCCCTTGAGGTAAGCGCCGGCGGGTACGGCAAACACGGTGATCGCCTCCACGTAGCCGATGATCAGCGCGCCGATCAGGCTGCCTTTCATGCTGCCGAGACCGCCGAGCACGACGATCGCGAGCATGGTGACGAGCGGCGCGAGCCACATGAACGGATCGACCACGAATACCGGCGCCACGACCACGCCGGCAACCGCGGCGAGCGCAACCGAGATCGCCACCGTCGCCATCGCCACGCGGTGCACATTCATGCCCATCAGGTTCGCCACCTCCAGGTCATTCGCCGTGGCGCGGATCGCGAGGCCGAGGCGCGTGCGGTAGAGGACGAACCACACGAGCACGAGCGAGGCGCCGGCCACGACCAGGATCAGCAGGCGCTGGTAGGGAATGCTCACGCCCAGAAAGCGCACCGAGCCCTCGAGCGTGGACGGGATGCCGAGGAAGTGGCCGCCGAAGGTGTAAAGCATCAGCTCCTGGAACACGAGCGCGAGCGCAATGGTGGCGATGAGCACTGCCGCCTCGTGCTCGCGCACCGGCTCGATCACCAGCCGGTAGCAGACCACGGAGAACAGCGTCACCGCCCCGACCGAAAGCAGGCCGGAGAGCACGAATCCCAAGCCGGTCTTCACCAGCAGCGTGTAGAAGCAATACGCCGCCAGCATGTAGAACGCGGTGTGCGCGATGTTGACGATGCGCGCGACGCCGAAGATCAGCGAAAAGCCGATCGCCAGCAGGGCATAGACGCCCCCGTTGACCAGCCCTGTTACGAGGATGTCTTGGAGCAAGTGCTGCGCTAGGAGGGGGTACGGGGGAACCTAGGTTCCCCTGTTCCGATCATCGCGCAGGCATCTTGAAGGGCTGCATCCCCTTGATGTTGGGCGGCCAGAACGGAACCTTCTTGCCGTCCTGCCATTGCACCGCGATGCCCGCGGTCTTGCCGACCGCCCAGTTGAGATCGTGGCGCTTGTCCCAGCTCGCGGTCGAGCCGGTGCCGACGTGCTCGATCTTCTCGATCGCGGCGACCAGCTTGTCGGCGTTGGTGGTGCCCTCCTGCTCGATCACCGCCTTGAGCAGCATGATCGCGTCATAGGTCGCGGCGGTGTAGGTCGGCGCCTTCTTGTAGCGCTGCTTGAAGGCCTGCACGAACGGGATGGTCTTCGGCGTCATCTCGACTTCGGAATAGGTGTCGAGCGTCGAGACGAACTGCGCCTTGCCGGCGGCCGCCTGCCAGAACTCTTCCTTCTGGCCTTCGACGTTGATGCCCCAGGCCACCGCCTTCATGTTGCGCTCGCCCATCTGCCGGCCGACGGAAATGCCGACCGGGCCCGACAGCATGGTGAAGACGATGTGCGCGCCGGCGCGGTCGATCGCGGAAAGCTCGGCGGTGACGTCGGTCGCGGTGGCGGACGGCTGCCAGGTGCCGACCACTTCCATCTTCATCGCCGGCAGGTTCTTCTGCGCCGCGGCCACCAGCGCCTCGGTCCACACCGCCTTCTCGGCCAGGATCGCGACCTTGGGCGAATCGGTCTTGAGCTCGGTGCGGATCTGCTGGCCGATCGAGCCCATCACCGCGAACAGCGTGCGCGCGAGGTCCACGTCCTTGGTCGGCGCGACGCGGAACCAGTACTTGTAGCGCTCGTAGTTCTGCTCGACGTTGAGGCCGAGCTTGGAATGCGCGGCGCCCACGCCGAGGAAGATCTTCTTGTAGTCCATCGCCACTTCCTGCATCGCCAGCACCGCCTCGGAGCGGAAGCCGCCGATCAGGAAATCGACCTTGTCGCGCGTGATCACGCGCTCGATGGCGTTGGTGGCGTCGGGCACCGAGGCGATCTCGTTGGTGTCGGCGCGCACCAGCTCGATGCGCATGGTCTTGCCGCCGACCTTGATGCCGCCGGCCTTGTTGATCTCGTCGCGCGCCATCTCGGCGCCCGCCCAGTGGTTCTCGCCCTGGACGAAGGCCATCGGGCCCAGGATCGCGATCTTGATGGTTTGCGCCTGCGCGGCGGTGGCGAAGCCGAGCGCGGCGAGCGCGAGGCAAGGCGCGGCGATGAGCGTACGCAGCATGGTCCTCCTCCTTTGCTCTAGACTTTATCATGCCAAGAACGGATTTCGTGTGCGCACCCACGCTGCGCGTGCGCTGGGCCGAAGTGGACATGCAGAAGATCGTGTTCAACGGCCATTACCTCACCTACATCGACACCGCGATCGCCGAATACTGGCGCGAGATCGGCCTGCCCTATCCGCACGGCTACGTCGACCGCTACGGCACCGATATCTACCTGCGCAAGGCCACGGTCGAGTATCTGGGTTCCGCGGGCTACGACGACGTGCTCACGGTCTGTTGCCGCGTCGCCCGGCTGGGGCGCTCGAGCATGACCTTCCACTTCGAGATCTACCGCGACGGCGCGCTCCTGATCAGCGCCGAGCTGGTTTACGTGAACGCCGATGCGGACAAGAAAGCCGCGCCGCTGCCCGACGACGTGCGCGAGCGGGTCAGGCGCTACGAGCGCGTGCCGCCGCAGGCATGAAGTACTGGGAGGACTTCGAGATCGGCGAGCGCGCGGAGCTCGGCCGTCATACCTTCACCGAGGAAGAGATCGTTGACTTCGCCCGCCGCTACGATCCGCAGCCGTTCCATATCGACGCCGAAAAGGCGCAGCGCGGCCCGTTCGGCGGCCTGATCGCGAGCGGCTGGCAGACCTGCGCGGTCGGCATGCGGCTGATGGTCGAGGGCTACATCAGCCAGACCGTGAGCCTGGGCTCGCCGGGAATCGACAACATCCGCTGGCTCAAGCCGGTGCGGCCCGGCGACACCATCGCGTACCGCCGCATCGTTCTCGAATCGCGCGCCTCGACCACGCGCAAGGGCGTCGGGCTGGTCAAGCATCGCTGGGAAGCCGTGAACCAGCGCGGCGAGCTCGTGCTCACCATGGAAGGCTGGGGGATGTTTGGCCGCAAAGATTGATCTGCAGCACAAGGTGCACGTGCTCACCAAGAAGGAGGAGCTCGACGGCGTGCGCCTGCCGGGCAAGGTGGTGGTGGTGCTCGACATCATCTTCGCCACCACGACCATGGTGACCGCGCTCGCGCACGGCGCGAAAGAGATCGTGCCGGTCGCCGACGAGAAAGCGGCGCGCGCGCGCGCCGGCGATTTTCCCGGCTGCGTGCTCTCCGGCGAGCTGTTCGCCGAGACGCTCTCCGGCTTCGCGCATCCGGCGCCGCTCGCGCTGGTCGCGCACGGCGTGCAGGGAAAAAGCGTGATCTATTCGACCACCAACGGCACGGTCGCCATGACGCAGGCGGGCGGCGCCGCGCGCGTCTACTGCGGCGCGCTGCTCAATGCGCGCCGCCTGGTCGAGCACATCGTCGCCACGCATCCGCGCGAGACCATCCTCATCGTCTGCTCGGGGTCGGGCAACAACTTCAATTTCGAGGACTTTTACGGCGCGGGCTATTTCGTCGAATGCCTGCTGCCCCATGTGAAGGATCTCTCGGACGCGGCGAAAGCGGCGCTCGCGCTCTACCGGCAGGCGAAGGCGCCGGACGCGCTGCTCGATTGCCGCGTCGGCCGCATGATGGTGGCGCGGGGCCTCGCGCACGAAGTGGAGTTCGCGTGCCGGCGCGATGCGTTTCCGGTGGTGCCGGCGCTCGAGCAGGGCCGGCTGCGCCTGGTCGCCTAGACCGGCCTAGGTGCGCTCGAGCTCCGCGCTCAGCGCAAGGTGATCCGAGAGCAGCGACCACGGCTTGCCGCGATGCACTTGCGCCTTGGTGATCTTGAAACCGCGCACGTAAATGCGATCGAGCCTGAGGACCGGCAGCAGGCTCGGAAACGTGGCGAGCACTTTGCCGTGATGCGCCACCGAGACCTCGGTCATGCCGAGGCGCCGCTCGAGAATCGCGGTGGCGCGGTGGCGCCAGTCGTTGAAATCGCCGGCGATGATGATCGGCAGATCGCGCGACGCAAGCTCTTCGAGCTTGCCGGAAATCGCCTCGAGCTGCCGGTTGCGCCCGCGCTCGTGCAGCGAAAGATGCACGCACACGCAGTGCAGGTTGCGCCGCCAGCCCGGCACTGCGACCACGCTGTGCAGCAGGCCGCGGCGCTCGTAGCGGTGGTCGGACACGTCCTCGTTGCTGAACGAGACGAAGCCGAAGCGCGACAGGATCGCGTTGCCGTGGTGGCCGTGGTCGTAGACCGCGTTCTGACCGTAGACGTGCTGCCACTGGTCGCCGGCGATGAACGCGTGCTGCGGGTCGACCGGGCAGCCGGCGAAGCGCATGGCGAAGCGCTGGTTCAGCCCCTGCACCTCCTGCAGGAACACCACGTCGGGCTCGAGCGCGCGCAGGCCGTCGCGCAGCTCGTGAATCACCAGGCGGCGGTTGAACTGCGACAGCCCCTTGTGGATGTTGAGGGTGACGACGCGCAGCTTGTTGCTCATAGCGCCAGCTCGAAGCGCTGCTCCAGCAGGTCGCCGGCGTCGAAAGGCTGGTGCCCGATGCTCTGCCGGCCCCACTGGCGCGCCGCGCTGCCGGCGATGCGACCATCCGCGCCGAAGGCGCTCGCGTGTCCCCCCGTCAGGCGCGGCAGCGAGCGCAGCTCGTCGTAAGGCCGCAGCGTGTAGCGCACCAGGCTTTCGGCATCGCGCGAAACCCGCACGCCCTCGATGTCGTGCGTCGCGCTGGCGAGCGTCAGCACGGGGCGCTCGTCCTCCGCGACCCGGGACAGCAACAGGGGTGCAAAAGCGCCGGGCCGCGGCTTGGCACGTGGCGTTGGAAAAAAAGCATGAAAGCAGCCGCAGGCATGAATCGAATCGTAGAGGATCGGCTCGCCGTCGGGCGCAAGGGTGACGCGCCAGACCACGCCGTCGAGCGGACCGGCTCCGGGATCCAAGGTATCGCGCGCCGGCCGTTCCGGGAACCAGAGCGTGTAGACCAGTTGGAGGAGGAGATGCTCGCCGTAGCGCGTGTACGCCGCCTGCACGTAAACCGTGGGCTCGGCCGCGTCGACTTGCGGCAGCGGCATGCCGCGCCTCCAGCGCAGCCCGCCGAAGCGGTCGTAGTCGGCTCGGGTCTGGATCTCGAACGTCGGTGCGTAAGTGCCCGCGAGCCGCTCGATTTCGCGCGCCGACAACGCCAGGAAACCGAGCGGATCGAAGGTCGCGCGGTTCAGCAGCCCGGCGATCACGTTGCGCGGGATGCGCTGCGCCGCCGGCGGCGCGTAGCGCACCCGTTGCACCGACTCGTCCGGGTTGGCCTTGAGCGCGGCCAGCGTGCGCCGCTGCCAGGGCTCTTCGTTCGCGAAAGACGTACCGGTGGGTTGATCGGGAACTTTCGCGGCGGCAAGCATCGCCGCACGGCTCGCCGGAGTGGCGAGATCGGCATGCATCAGCCTGCGGCCGCAATCCCGGGCGCGGCGCACCGATTGGGTGCGCGCGGCCTCGTTCGGCAACGCCGGCAGATTCTGAATCTCGTGCACCCGTGCCTCGAGATCGAGCTCGGCGAGCCGCTCGGCGTAGGCGCGCAGCGCGGGCCCGCTGTTCGCAGCGCGGTCGCGCAATGCGGCGAGCGTGCGATCGATGCGCAGGTGCGGGAACCCCGCCACGCGAGTGGCTTGCGCATCGCGCACCCCGGCGGCGTCGATCTCGGCATCGAGCGCCTGGTACCACTGCGCGCACTCGCGCACTTCCGGCGCGCCGGACTCGAGGTGCGGGGCGAGCGGGCCGCTGCCGCCGGTCGCGCAGCCGGCGGCGAGCAGCGCCGCCCCGACCATGAGGATCGCGTCGCGATTCGACCAGGAGAAGCATTTGCGCGCCGCTTCGCGCCACGGCAGCCAGGCGAACGCGGTGTGCTCCTGGGGCGCGAGCGTCACCGGCGCCGGCCGCGCGAGCTCCAGGCTGAACAGGTGCTCGGTGTTGTGGGTCACGCCGGGCGCGAAGCGGTGGCGCCATTGCGCGTAGATCTCGAAGGTATAGGCGACATTCCAGCGGCGCAGCCGTCCCTCGTTGGCCTGGATGCCGGTCTCCTCGCGCAATTCGCGCGCGGCGGCGCCCTCGAAGGGCTCGTCCGGCCGGTCGAGCGAGCCGGTCACCGACTGCCAGAACCCGGGACGCTGCGCGCGCTCGAGCAGCAGCACCTCCATTTGCGCCGTATGCACCACGACGAGGACCGAGAGCGGCAGCTTCAAGACTGGCGGAAGAGGTCGGGCAGCGGCAGGGTGCGCGCGGGATCGACGAACAGGGCGAAGAACGGCTTGCCGCGCGCCGCCCAGGATTCCGCGCTCGAAGCGAGCACGTCGACCAGCACGCCGAAGTCGTCGCCGCGCCTTGGTTGTTCGAACAGCAGGATGGTGCCCGCCGCGTCGCGCTCGCGCCAGGAAAGATCGCTCAGGCAGTCCTCCAGCGCATCCCAGTTGTGGCCGAACCAGTCGGGAAACTCGAGCGCCCGGGCGATGTTCTTCAGCAGCTGCTCCTTGGCTGCGAAGCGCACTTTCGCGAGCAGAATGCCGCTTGCTTCGACGGCGTCCAGCACCTCGTCCGGCCGCGCGACGCGGTAAACGCCGGAGCGAACGGGATCGCGCAATCGTTCGAGCAGCTTGCCCATCACTCGATGATGCGCCTAAAAGTCCGGTAGTGATCGTCGGTGTAGTAGTACTCGCCCGGCACGCCGGCCACGATGCGGCGCGCGCCGCGATCCCTGGCGCCGGGCGTTCTCACCGTGTACTCCCGGTAATAGCCGCGGTTTCGTTTCGGCAGCTGGCGCTCCCTATTGCCAAACACGCTGCCGTCCTTCGCGTAGGGAAACGGACCGCCGGCCTTGATGAGCGCGAGCGTCTGGCGCGCTTCATGGGGTAATTGTTGGACCGCAATCTCATCGGTGAAGGCGAATGCGACTGCACACCCCGCCAATACCACCGCCGCGATCCACCTCACGACTGCGGCGGGTTCCTCAGGCGCAGGTGCAGCTCGCGCAGCTGCTGCTCGGTGACCGGCGTCGGCGCGCCGGTGAGCAGGTCCTGGCCGCGCTGGGTCTTCGGGAAAGCGATCACGTCGCGGATCGCCTCGGCGCCGGCCATCAGCGTGACCATGCGGTCGAAGCCGAACGCGATGCCGCCGTGCGGCGGCGCGCCGTACTGCAGCGCGTCGAGCAGGAAGCCGAACTTGGCACGCTGCTCTTCCTTGCTGATCTTCATGGCCTCGAACACCCGGGCCTGGATCTCGGGGCGGTGAATGCGCACCGAGCCGCCGCCGAGCTCCCAGCCGTTCAGCACCACGTCGTACGCCTTGGCGTACGCCTTGCCGGGGTCGCTCTCGATGTGCTGCTCGTGGCCGTCCTTCGGGCTGGTGAAGGGATGGTGGCGCGCCTTCCACTGTTTCGAGTCCGGGTCGCGCTCGAACATCGGGAAATCCACCACCCAGAGCGGGCGCCAGGCTTTCTCGGCGAGGCCGCGCTCGTGGCCGACCTTCTGGCGCAGCGCGCCCATGTAGGCGGCGACGGCGTTCTCCTCGTCCGCGCCGAACAGGATGACGTCGCCGTCCTGGGCGGACGTGCGCTCGAGGATGGTGGCCAGCGCGCGCGCATGCAGATTCTTGACGATCGGCGACTGCAGGCCCTCCGCGCCCTTCGCACGCTGGTTCACCTTGATCCAGGCGAGCCCCTTGGCGCCGAGCGTCTTGGCGAACTCGGTGTAGCCATCGAGCTCGCCGCGCGTGAGCGTGCCGCCGCCGGGGATGCGCAAGGCGCATACGCGCCCGCCCGGCGCATTCGCCGGACCCGAGAACACCTTGAAGTCGACATCCTTGACCGCGTCGGTGAGCTCGGTGAGCTTGAGCGGGACGCGCAGATCCGGCTTGTCGCTGCCGTAGTCGCGCATCGCCTCGTCGTAGCTGAGCACCGGAAAGGGCGCCGGCAGCTCGATGCCGGCGGCCTCCTTGAACACGAAGCGCACCAGCTCTTCCATCAGCTTGCGAATGTCCTGCTCGCCGAGGAACGAGGTCTCGATGTCGATCTGCGTGAACTCGGGCTGGCGATCGGCGCGCAGATCCTCGTCGCGGAAGCACTTGACGATCTGGTAGTAGCGGTCGAAGCCAGCCACCATCAGCATCTGCTTGAAGAGCTGCGGCGATTGCGGCAGCGCGTAGAAATGGCCGTCGTGCAGCCGCGAGGGCACGAGGAATTCGCGCGCGCCTTCGGGCGTGGACTTGTAGAGCACCGGCGTCTCGATGTCGATGAAGCCGTGCTGGTCGAGGAAACGGCGCGTGGCCGACGCCGCGCGATGCCGCAGGCGCAGGTTGCGCTGCATCGGCTCGCGCCGCAGATCGAGCACGCGATGCTCGAGGCGCGTGTTCTCGGCGAGATTGTCGTCGTCGATCTGGAATGGCGGCGTCGCCGACGCGTTGAGGATTTCCACCTCGTGCACCAGCACCTCGACTTCGCCGGTCGGCAGCTCGGAATTCACCGTGCCGGCCGGCCGCGCGCGCACTTTGCCGGTGACCTTGAGCACGAACTCGGCGCGCACGCGCTCGGCGATGGCAAAGGCTTCCTTCCGGTCCGGATTGAACACGACTTGGGCAAGGCCTTCGCGATCGCGCAGATCGATGAAGATCACGCCGCCGTGGTCGCGCCGGCGATGCGCCCAGCCGCACAGCGTCACGGTCTCGCCGATCAGGTTCGCGCGCAGCGCTCCGCAGTAATGGCTTCTCATTTCTGCGGCGGCACTACGCCCATGGAGATGATGTACTTCAGCGCCTGGTCGACGCTCATGTCGAGCTCGACCACGTCCTTGCGCGCCACGATGACGAAGTAGCCGCCGGTCGGGTTTGGCGTCGTCGGCACGTAGACCGCGAGGCAATCAGCCGGCAGGTGCTCGGCGACGCCGCCGCCCGGCGTGCCGGTCAGGAACGCGATGGTCCACATGCCCGGCGCCGGCCACTGCACGAGCAACGCCTTTCTGAACGCCTGACCGCTCGACGAGAACAGCGTGTCGG
>Ga0247825_10002464_pt1 | contig 12187 bp, 7 predicted proteins | sample 13C_Vanillin_Day_FD_194413 | JGI IMG/M metagenome (GOLD analysis project Ga0247825, IMG submission 194413) | Soil microbial communities from agricultural site in Penn Yan, New York, United States - 13C_Vanillin_Day48 | ecosystem: Environmental > Terrestrial > Soil > Agricultural land | place...
GCGCGAGCACGTGCTGCGCGTCGCTCGCCATCCCGACGTTCCCGGTCCTAAACAGCACTTCGTCCGGCGCTGGTGGCGCTACCGCGCGGTGCACCGGCTGCTCGGCTGGAAATTCTGGGCGTTTGTCGTCGGCGCCGCTCCGCTTGACGGCGACCTGGAGGCGATCTGGTCTGAGCTCGGCTTCGTGGTGATTCAGGGTTATGGCCTCACGGAGACCGCGCCAATCGTCAGCCTGAATCACCCGTTCAGCACGAAGAAGGGCTCGGTCGGAAAGGCCATCGCCGGTGTGACGGTGAAGATCGCGCCGGACGGGGAGATTCTCGTGCGTGGCGACAACGTCACCCGCGGGTACTTCAACTCGGAAGAAGAAACGTCCCGCGCGTTCGAGGATGGCTGGTTTCACACCGGCGATGTCGGCGAAATCGGCGCGGACAATCAGATTTACATCCGCGGCCGCAAGAAGGAGATGATCGTCACGCCGGAGGGGCTGAACGTGTTCCCCGAAGACGTCGAGCGGGTTCTGGCCCGCACCGCCGGCGTCCGCGACGCCGCCGTTGTCGGCGCGAGGATCGGCACGGAGGAACGAGTGCACGCCGTGGTCGTCCTCGACGAGGGCGCCGATCTCGAAGCGATCGTCCGGGAGGTCAACGCCCAGCTGGAAGATCACCAGAAGATCCGCCGGGCGCTGGTCTGGCCCGGGCGCGAACTGCCGCGGACCGAGGGGACGCAGAAACTGAAGCGGGCCGCGGTCCGCGACTGGGTCAGAGACGGCGGTACGCCGGGCCTGGTGCACGCGGGGAGCGACCGTCTTGGCGCAATGCTCGCCAAGTACACCGGGCGTGATGACTTGCCCCCCGACACGACGATCGAGGAGCTCGGCCTGAGCTCGCTCGACCGCGTGGAGCTGATGGTCGCGCTCGAGGATGCATTCCAGACGCCGATTGACGAAGGCAAGTTCGCCGAGGCGCGCGACATCGCGCAGCTCCGCACACTGATCGAGCAGCCGTCCGCCGGCCAGCCGCGTGTTGAGCCCGTGGAGTTCCCGTCGTGGAATCGATCGTGGCCCGCCCGGACCGTGCGCCGCGCCAGCCTGCCGACGTGGATTCTTCCACTGGCGCGCGTGTTCGCATGGACCCGGGTCGAAGGGCGCGAGCACCTCGAGCGCCTGAAAGGTCCGGTCATCTTTGCGGCCAACCACCAGAGCCATATGGACACGCCGGTGATCATGACGGCGTTACCGCCCAGATGGCGCTACCGGCTGGCGCCCGCGATGGCGAAGGAGTTCTTCAAGGCGCATTTTTTCCCGGCCGAGTACAGCCGGTTGTCCTGGTTCACCAGCTCGGTGAACTACTATCTGGCATCGTTGTTCTTCAATGCGTTTCCGCTGCCGCAGCGCGAAGCGGGCGCGCGCCAGACTCTGCGCTACATCGGCGACGTGCTCGAAGACGGATTCTCGGTCCTGATCTTTCCGGAGGGAAAACGCACTGATACCGGCGAGATCGAACGGTTTCGTCCTGGCATTGGCATGATCGCGGCGCGGCTGCAGGTGCCGGTTGTGCCGGTCAGAATCGAAGGTCTCGATCGGGTCCTGCATCACACGTGGCGGATGGCGGTCCCGGGCCCGGCCCGGGTTGCCTTCGGGGCGCCGCTGTACCTGAGCGGCGAGGACTACGAATCTCTGGCGAAACGGGTGGAGGACGCGGTCAGGGCACTATGAATTTGGTTATCTGGTCATCTGGTTATCTGGTCATTGACTGCAAATGATCACCAAATCGACCAATCAATGACCAGATGACCAGATAACTAGATAACCAGATTCGTTATGTGGCACAATGTTTGTCTTGAGATGAAAGGATTCCCTAGCAGTTGAGCAAGGACGATCTGATTGATATGCAGGGCACCGTTGTGGCCGTGCATAGCGGGGGGCTTTACCGCGTGCAGTGTGACGCCGGCCACGAAGTGCTGGCCCAACTCAGCGGCCGCATGCGCCGCTTCCGTATCAAAGTTGTTCCGGGCGATCGGGTGACGGTCGGCGTTTCGCCGTACGATCCCGTCCGAGGCATCATCACATTCCGCGCGCGCTAATCCAGAAACCAGCTTGAATTCGAACACAACCGATAGACGTCATCCACCGCGCAGGCGCCGGCCGGCCGGCCGGCCGCCATCGCGCGGTCGATCGCATACCCAGTCACATTCCGCCCCGTCGACCCATCGTGCACCCGCTCTCGAGGCGCTCGAGTGCGACACGACTCCGGTTCCTTATGCGTCCCTGAATCTCGATCTGCGGCTGTTCGAAGGATTACGCGACCTCGCGTACACCGAGACGCGCCCGATTCAGACCGCGGTCATTCCGCTTGCGCTCGCCGGCCGCGATCTGATCGCGTGCGCCCAGACGGGCACGGGCAAGACCGCCGCGTTCGTCGTGCCGACGCTGCAGCGGCTGCTGACCGCCGACGCCGAAAAAGGGGACGGGAGTCATATCCGCGGCGGCCATCGGCTCGCAGATCCTGGCCATCCGGGCCATGAATCGAACGGAAAAGGGGACAGGTCTAGCCTTTCGGACGCATCTCCCGAAGTCACCAAAAAAGACTCCCGTCCCCTTTCTCGGGTGCTGGTGCTCGCGCCGACCCGGGAGCTGGCAGTCCAGATCGAGGACGAGATTCACGGGCTCGCTTATCACACGCCGATCACCAGCGCTGCCGTCTACGGCGGCGTCGACATGGGCATCCAGGAACGGGCGCTTCGCGCCGGCGTCGACATCATCGTCGCTACCCCGGGACGATTGATCGATCATCTGCGGCAGCAGAACGCCGATCTGAGCGGCGTCGAACTGCTGGTGCTCGACGAAGCGGACCGCATGATGGACATGGGCTTCTGGCCCGATGTGCGGCGGATCATCGCGGCAATCCCCCACGCGCGCCAGACGCTGCTCTTCTCGGCGACGATGCCCGACGACGTGGTGCGATTCGCGCTCGAGATCGTCCGCGACCCGACGTACATTCAAGTCGGCCAGCGGAGCGCACCGGCCAAATCGATCACCCACCGCGTCGAGATGGTGCCATCGTCAGCCAAAGTCGACTGGCTGACTGCCTACCTGCGCCGCCCGGAAGGGCCGACGCTGGTGTTCATGCGCACCAAGATCGGCGCCGAGCGTCTGACTCGGAAGCTCGCCTCGGCCGGGATTCGCGCCGCAGCGCTGCACGCCAATCGCACGCAGGAACAGCGGCGCGCCGCGGTGGAAGGGTTCCGCGGCGGCAAGTACACGGCGCTGATTGCCACCGACATCGCGGCTCGCGGCCTGGACATCGACGGGATCAGAACGGTCATCAACTACGAGGTCCCAGACTCATCGGACGCGTATGTCCACCGGGTCGGCCGGACCGGCCGCGCCGATGAGGTCGGCCAGGCGATTACCCTGGTCGCTCCGGAGGAACAGCGGGCATTGGCACAGCTAGAAAAATCTGTTGGGGTTCGTCTAGAATTGAAGTCGGATGTCTGAGCACTTTCCCAGCCCAGCGGCGTCGCGCAGCCCCGAAAGCTCGGCCGCACCGTCGGTCGAGGCTCCCCAAAGCGCGGCTGTGGCGAGGTTCAAGTCGTGCCGGTGGCGTCGTCCGCCCGATGAGGGGACCGAATGCTGCGGCCACCGCGATGTGCTGCCCGTAGCGGGCGCGACCGGATTCGACCCCGAGGCATGGTGCCCGGACTGTGCGTTTTACAAACTGCGCCGGACGCCCAAAAAGCGTAGTCCTGACGAGTATCGGTACTAGGCGCTACTCGGAAAACTCCTTCGCCAGCTCAACCCATTCACCGTGCGGCGCGAGCTCCCTGTACGCCTTCCAATGCGGCCGGGCGTCCGCCGACAATCCCATCTTTTCGAACGTGACGGCGAGGTAGAAATGCGCGTCCGCGTAGAGGGGATTGAGCCGTAACGCTTCGCAGTAACACGCCTGCGCCTCGGCAAACCGGCCGAGGTCGTGGCAGATGTTGCCGAGATTGAAGTGCGCCTCGAAAAAGTCGGGCTCGAGCCCGATGGCTCGCTCGTAGAGCGCCTGAGCCTCGACCAGCTCGTCCCGGCTGTAGTGAACGTTGGCCAGGTTAATCAGCGCGGCGACGAGATACGGATCGCACTCCAGAGCCTTCCGGTAGGCGGCAGCGGCAAACTCGAGCTTCGACTCGTCGCCATCGTCGAAAGCCGATCCGGCGCGAAAGTATTCTTCGGCCCGGAACGTATCGCGCCGGTCGGCGACGTTGCGCGGCGGCGCGACCGGCCGTTCCACCGGACGTTGTAGCGTCAGGATCTTGGCGGGGGCGGCATCGAGCCGGAAATCGAACGCCAGTTGCCCCAGCCGGGAAGCCATCAGGCTGCGGACCACCGCCCGGAACGATATGTTGCCGGCAAGTTCGTCGTTGGCCTGCTTGATCACGGCCAGATCCGCGAACGCGAAAAACGTGTCGGCGTTCGTGCGAACGACCGGCCGTATCACGCCGCATTTCACCAGGTAACGCAGGTGATCCTCACGCAGCAGCCGATAACGCGCCAGAAGATCGCGCGTCGAGTGATACTGCTGCCTCAGGGTCTGGACTGACGGTACGCCGACGATGCTGCAGAATTCATCCTCCGGGATGATCCGAATCGGGGAGCCCTCGGCATTCAGCTCCTCGGCGCGCTTCAGCTTGTTGCTCTTCTGAATTACCGCTCCGCCGGAGCCCGGCACGTCGGACGCATCGCTGTCGGCCCCAGGACCGAAACCCTCTGCCCCAACGACGAGCATCGTCGTCCTGGCGTTCACATCGTCCGCGGTCTCGCCGCCAAGACGACGCACAAGCGCGCGAGCTTCCCGTCTGCCGAGCGAGCTGAGCTTTCCGGTGAAGACGACGAGCTGGCCGGCAAGCGGCTTCACGGTGTTGTTGGTGTCGGTGGCGCCGGCGGGCTTGAGTGAACGCCGGCCAGGTGCTTCAGGCGAGGGTGAGGGCAAACAGCCTCCGCTCAGACTGAGACGCTGGGGATACGGCACTCAACATGAAGGAGAATACTGCCAATGTCAATCGGGTAATTGGATAGTCAGGTCATCGCAGTGGTTGAATAACGAATTACCCGATGACCCAATTGCCAAATTCCATGATCTTAGCAGGCGACATCGGCGGCACCAACACGCGGCTCGGCCTGTTCGATCCGGTCCGTCCCCGTCCGCGTCGTCGCACGTTTCGAGTGTTCCCGACGCTGGACTTTCCGGATCTGACATCGATGATCGCGGCGTTCCTCGACGCCGAGGCGATCGATCGCGGCGCGATCGATCGCGCGTGTTTCGGCGTTGCCGGCCCGGTCGTCGAGGATGCCGCCACGCTGACCAATGTCCCCTGGCGCGTCGACGGCCGGGAGGTGGCGAACGCCTTCGGCCTGGCTCGCGTGCGCGTGCTGAACGATCTCGAGGCGATGGCGTATTCGGTCCCGGTGCTCGAAGACGCCGAGGTGTATACCCTTCAAAAAGGGACACCGATCCGGAGCGGCAATATCAGCCTGCTTGCGGCCGGGACAGGCCTGGGCATCGCTTTGCTGCACCAGGTGGACGGCCGGTTCGTGCCTTCGCCGTCCGAGGGAGGGCACGCGGATTTTTCGGCCCGGACCGATCGCGAGGTCGCCCTGCTCCGCGATCTGACGGCGCGTTTTGGCCGGGCGGAGGTCGAGCAGGTTCTGTCAGGCCCGGGCATCGTCAACATTCACCGCGTCGCGCACCGCGCAGCCTGTGCCGCGGGGATTGATCCTGGCGATCCCGACGCGCCGGCCGAGATCACCAGGGCGGCGCTCGAGCGGCGATGCGACGGATGCGTGGAAACGCTGGAAATATTCGTCGAGGCGTACGGAGCCGAGGCCGGAAATCTGGCGCTTGGCACCGTCGCGACCGCCGGCACCTACATCGGGGGCGGGATTGCGCCGAAGATTCTGCCCGCCCTGACGTCGGGCGCCTTCCTGAAAGCGTTTTGCGCGAAGGCGCCGTTCGAGCAGATGATGGAAAGCATGCCGGTGAAGGTCATTCTCAACGCTGATGCTGGACTGCTTGGCGCCGCGGTATTCGGTGCCGATCTGTGCAGGCCGCCTGACACGAACGACAGCGAGCGAACACCAGCGACCTGACGATTTTGTGCGGGATCGGCGGGCGCCACGCTGCTGTATGCTCGATCTGATGATCTGGTTTTTCGACCGTGACGGCGAGCGCCTTCGCTATGAAATCAGCCGCGATCGGGCGGGCGCACGCTACCGCGTGGTGATCACCCGACCCGACGGATCTGAATTGGTCGAAGAAGTCGAAGAACCGGGCAAGCTGATCGAGCGCTCGGTCGAGCTGATGAACAGTCTCCGCGGCGACGGCTGGCACGTCGCATAGATTCCCAACCGTCAGACGTGCGGGAAGTCCTGCCCCTGCAGCAGATGATCCAGCCACATGCTGGCCAGCTTCTCCTGAACCGTGTTCTGGCGTAACCTCGCGGCCAGGTTCGGAAAGTCGACGCGATCCAGCTCCTGATCCTGGTTGAAGCAGGAGAAGATAATCTCTTCCTTGCCGGTCGCCGGATCCACGTGTTTCTGAAGACACTGCGCGCAGACTTCTTTCATCATGCACTGCATCGGCGAGTTGATGCTGCCGATGCCGACGTGCTCTTTCTTCAGAAACGGCGCGAGCACTCCGTGGCGCGCGGCCTTCACCGCCGCCATCATCCGGTCCGATCCGATCGCGATGATGCGGTCCACGGTCGGCAGCGGGACGATCGGCGTTCCGAGCTCGCCGTTGTGGTAGGCGATCATCGCCTGCACGATATTGCCGCGGAAATGCGAATCCTGCGGTCGGCCGGGAGGAATGGCGACGCCGGTGTCGGTGCTCCAGACCACCTGATCGGTTGCCGCCTCGATCTCCTCGCGTTTGAACAGATCCGCGCCGTTCTTGTAGCCGGCGAAATAGATCACGCGGTTGCCGGCATCACGCATCGCCTTCGCGATTGAGAACAGCACCGCATTGCCCAGGCCGCCCCCCAGCAGCAGGACGTTCTGCTGCCTGGGAATCTCGGTTGGTGTTCCGGTCGGGCCCATCACCACCACCGGCTCGCCCTTCTTCAGATACGCGCACAGGCGGCTGGAGACGCCGAGCTCGAGCGCGATCAGCGAGAGCAGCCCGCGCTCCTTGTCGACCCACGCACCGGTCAGCGCGATCCCTTCCATCAGCAGCGGGACGCTCTGCCCTCCTTTGTTCACCCGCCTGGTCACCGACTCGTAGTTCTGCAGCCGGTAGAACTGACCGGGATAGAAATGCCGCGCCGCCGCCGGCGCCTTGACGATCACTTCGACGATCGTCGGCGTCAATCGGACGACGTCCTCGACGACCGCCGTGAACTCGGTGTCGAGCCGTTTGCACAAGCGCTCCCAGGCCGCGTCGCGCTGCGGCTGGGCGGCAGGATCCAGCGTCGCCAGCTCCTTCGCGAAGAGCCGGAGGATGTGCGGGTAGCCGTCCTTGGCCGACGCCATCGCCTTGACGACGTTGCCGGCGTAGCGCGGATGGTTGTCACCGTAGTACGTGACGAACTTCCCCTGGTGCTCGTATGAAGTAAAGAACCCGTTGGCGTCGGGCTGGACGTGGAACGCGCCGTCGCCGTTGGACGCGATGACGTGCGGCTGGAAGAACTTCTTTTTCGCATCGAGCTGGAAGGTCCCGGCGCACTCCTTCTCGTACATGATGTTCGGCGTCGTTCCGGCGGCGACCAGCATCGTCCGGGCCGGCAGGGTGAGCAGCGGATCCTGCCCTGGCGGCAGCTCCTTCGATTCCCGCTTGAAGATGACGGCCGAAAGCGCTCCGCGTCCGTCGGGAATCGCTTCGATCGGATTGACATTCTCCGTGAAGATGATCCCTTCCTCGAGCGCCTTGATCACCTCTTCGTGATTCAGGCGGTAGGCGGGCGAGTCGACCATGCGTTTGCGATACGCGAGCGTGACGCCGCCCCACGATCGGACCAGGCCGATGAAATCGGCCGGCTCGCCGGCAGCGGACGCCCGCGCGCGCTCGGCGCGGACCGCACGGCCGTGCGTGAGGTACTCGTCGAGCACCTCCTGCTCCTCAGCGTCGTACATCGCGCGGACTCGGGCCTCTCCGAGCTCGCCGACGAGCGTCTCGTACTGGGCGACGGTCTTTTCCACCTGGAGCGGGTAGTAGGCCATCAGTTCGGTCGCAGTGTCGATCGCCGTCAGCCCGCCGCCGATGATGACCGCCGGCAGCCTGGCCTGAAGGTTCGGCAGCGCCTCGCGCTTGAACGCGCCGGTCAGCTGCAGCGCCATCAGGAAATCGCTGGCCTTCCTGATTCCCCGGATCAGGTTGTTCTTCATGTCGATGATCGTCGGACGGCCGGCGCCGGTCGCGACCGCTACGTGGTCGAACCCGTATTCCCACGCGTCCTCGATCGGCATCGTTCCGCCGAAACGGATCCCGCCGTACATCCGCAGGCCCTTGCGCCGCGCCAGCGTCAGGTGCAGAAGGGTCAGGAAGTTCTTGTCCCATCGCACGGTAATGCCGTATTCCGACACGCCGCCGAACCCTTCCAGCACGCGATCGTCCAGGTCGCGGTAGATCTCGCTCCACTCCCGGATCGGCCGGGGCGCCTCCGTGTCGGTGCCGGTGATGTCCTCCGGCAGCGGCTCGATCTTCAACCCGTCGACGCCGACGACGCCGAAGCCTTCGTTCACGAGGAAATGGGCGAGCGTGTAGCCGGCGGGGCCGAGACCGACGACCAGCACGTTCTTGCCGTTGTACGGCAACGCGAACGGGCGGCGGACGTTCAGCGGATTCCAGCGGGTGAGCAGCCCGTAGAGCTCGACGCCCCACGGCATTTTCAGCACGTCGGTGAGGACGCCGGTTTCGATCTGTGGAATGTTGACCGGCTCCTGCTTCTGATAGATGCAGGCCTTCATGCAGTCATTGCAGATCCGGTGGCCGGTGCCGGGGCACATCGGGTTGTCGATGACAACCAGCGCGAGGGCCCCGATCGCATCGCCGGCCTTCCGGAGCGTGTGCATCTCGGAAATCTTCTCGTCCAGAGGACAGCCGTCCAGCTGGATGCCGAGCGGATTGACCGCGACTTTGGCGACGCTCTCGGTTCCGGAGCCCTTCGCCGGTTCTCGCAATCCCTTCGAGCAGGAATCCTTGTCGCGCTCGTGGCAGAGGACGCAGTAATGGATCTCGCTCAGGACTTCCCGCACGTTCATCCGCCCGTCGGTCAGCTTGAAACCGTCGCGGCGCCGCAGACGCCAGTCGGGACCGAGCATGGCCTCCGGCAAAGCGGGCTCAGGATGCTGCACGTCGACCAGGTGCCAGTAGTCCAGCGTTTCGGGGAAGCGGAAGATCACCCAGGGGCGATACGCGCGATCGTGAATCCGCGACGCGCACCAGCGCTTCAGACTCTCGATTTCCGCCTTCACACTTTCCGATGTGTCGCCGCCCTTCTCACGATCCATCAGCGCGCATCCGGCGCGCGCGATCGCCAGCTCGACGTCCTGACCTGCCCCGGCTCCACGCTCGCGCGTCGCGTTGGCGGTCAGCCTGGCCACCAGCGCGTCGTCGTCCGGCGTCGAAACCACGTGAGCCCCGCCTTTCAACAGCGGGAGCGCCCGGCGTCTGACGAAATCGATCTTGAAACGGAAGAGATCGTCCTGGGCCGATGTGTTGCGCCGGATCGCATCCAGATCGGCCTCGACCTGGAACAAGCGGGTGAGAAACCTGCTGACGTACGGCGCCATCGCAATCAGGAGATTCGAGAGCGCCAGCGGCGTGCGCGGTGCGTCAGGCTCCCGGCGATATGCGTCCCATTCGGCCCAGAACTTGGGATCGGCGGCCTCAACTTCCTCGCAAAAGCGCTCGTACAGCGACGCCAGGCGGTCGGGATCGTGCAGATCGGCGAAGGTATAGCCCGACACTCCCAGGTCGGTGGACGCAGCGGTCGCAGGAAAGCCGGAACTCGTGTTCATAGGTTATGCGAAAGGGTAAAGAGTGACGGTGAAAGGATAAACGGTACTCGGATTTTCCTCTGCGCGTCAACCCGACGGCAGCTCAGTCAACCCGGGCCAGGGTCAGCGCAAAGCGCGCTTCGGCAGCGAGCCAGCGCTCGATCGGACGGAACCCGGCGCGCTCGAGCAGCGTCGATAGTCCATCGACGTCATATTTGTAAGAGCTCTCCGTCCAGATCGTGTCCCCTTCGTCCAGTTCAATCTCGACTTGAGCCGACGCCACCTGCACCCGTTGTCGCCGTCGGCTGACGAGATGCATCTCCACCCGTGATTCGTCGCGGTTCCAGACCGCCGCGTGGCCGAACGCCTGCAGGTCGAAGTTCCCGCCCAGTTCCCGGTTGATCCGCACCAGCAGGTTGCGGTTGAAAGCGGCCGTGACACCGAGGGGATCGTCATACGCGAGCAGCAGGTCCGCCTCGGGCTTGATGAGATCGACGCCGAGCAGAAGGCTGTCGCCTGGTTCGAGCGCGGCGCGCATCGAGCGGAGAAACGCTTCTGCGTCGGGCGGATCGAAGTTGCCGATGTTCGACCCGAGAAAGAGCATCAGTGTGCGGACGCCGCTCGGTGCGATCTCTCCCAATCCGCTTTCGTAGGTGGTCTGGTGCTTGACGACCTCCACCTCGTCCAGGACGGCAAGAGCCTGGGCCGCCTGATCGAGCGCTTTGGGTGAGACATCGATCAGGTGGAGATGGAGATCGCGAGCGAGACGCCGTGGACCCTGGCGGCCGGCTTCGATTAACGTCAGCAGCTTGGTGCCGTTCCCCGGCCCCAGCTCGACGATGCGCGACAGTCCCGACGGCGGCGCGGCGTGGGCGAGAATCGCTGGAGCGTGTGTGGCGAGGAGGCCGAGCTCCGCATGAGTGATGCGGTACCACGGCAGCTCACAGATGGCGTCGAACAGCGCCGAGCCGAGGGCGTCGTACAAATAGCGGGACGGAAGCTGTCGCGGTTCGAGCGTCAGGTAATACTCGACGTCGCTGGCGAACTCCTTAAGATCGACCGGGAGGATCGGTGACGCAGCGGAATGTCGCATAGACATATGGGTACCGGGACCTGAACCAGTTGCGAAAACTCGGCCGCAGGAGGTCGGCCGCCGTCACCGGCGAGGCGCCCTTCAGGACCACATGCTCGCCGTCGAAGAAATCGGCAGAGTACTCGGGATAGGACGCCATCGGTCTGAACCCCGGAAATGGTGCAAACACCGTGCTCGTCCATTCCCAGCCGTTACCGGCCAGGTCGTCAACGCCCCAGGCGCTGCGGCCAGCGGGGTGGCTGCCGACGGACTCGGGATCGTAACCCGAAAAATCGAACACCCCGTGCTTAGGCGACGGCCGGTCCGTTCCCCACGGATAGGGGCGCTCGTCGGGCGATCCGGGGGTCCCGAACGCCGCCCGCTGGTACTCGGCTTCCGTCATCAGCCGCGTGCCACGCCACTGCGCGTACGCCGCCGCCTCCGCATAGCTGACGTACACGGGCCACTCGAGCGGAAGCGGGAGCAGCTCGAACATGCCGCGCCAGTACCACTCATCCTGACCGTCGCTTGTCCCAGCCTTCCTGCCCTTCCCGCTCTCCCAAAACAGCGGGTGCGATATCTGCTGGCCCTGAATCCACTTCCAGTCTTCGGGACGCCACCATCGCGCGTCGTGATATCCGCCGGCTTCCACGAATTCGAGGAACTGGGCGTTGGTGACGTTGAAACGCTCGATCCGAAAGGTATTCACGTCCTCGTCGTGACGCGGGAATTCGTTGTCCCACCCGAACTGCACGTCGGGGCGATCGACGCCGAGCGTGACGCGTCCCGAGGGAATCTCGATCCATTCCTGTCGCGGCGGAGGCGGCGCCGACCCGATGATATCCGCCCTCGCAGAATAATCGGAGGGCCGATTCTTATCCTCGAGCGGCAGGCGATGCCACATGTAGAGCAGCGTCTCGTGGTGCATCGCTTCGTGCTCGAGGATCGTGAATACAGCCTCCGCCCGATCGAGCAGCGGATGCCCGGGGCGATCCAGATCCGCACGGCAAAGGGCGTCGAGCACACGGCGATCCGCCTCTTCGGCGAACGCGTGCACTTCGTCGCGTGACGGCCATCCTGCGGTCTTCGCCGGCGGATCCAGAACCACCGGTTCCTGGGCCGGTCCCTTCGGACCC
>Ga0247825_10002465_pt1 | contig 12186 bp, 9 predicted proteins | sample 13C_Vanillin_Day_FD_194413 | JGI IMG/M metagenome (GOLD analysis project Ga0247825, IMG submission 194413) | Soil microbial communities from agricultural site in Penn Yan, New York, United States - 13C_Vanillin_Day48 | ecosystem: Environmental > Terrestrial > Soil > Agricultural land | place...
GACCAGCGGATGGCGGATGTGCTGGAAGTGCACGCGGATCTGGTGCGTGCGCCCGGTCTCGAGCCGGCATTCGACGAGCGCCGCGCGGCCGAAGCGCTCGAGCACCCGGTAGCCGGTGCGCGCCGGCTTGCCGCGGTGCGTGACCGCCATGCGGGTGCGCGCGCGCAAGTCGCGTCCGACCGGCGCGTCGATCATGCCGCTCGCCGGCGGATCGCCCTGCACCACCGCGAGGTAGACGCGCCGCATGCTGCGCTCGGCGAGCTGCTTGACCAGCTCATTCTGCGCGCTCAGCGTCTTGGCGACCACCAGCAGCCCGCTGGTGTCCTTGTCCAGGCGGTGCACGATGCCGGCGCGCGGCACGCCGGCGAGCGCAGGCGCATGCGCAAGCAGCGCATTGAGCAGCGTGCGGTCGGGCTGCCCGGCGCCCGGATGGACCACCAGCCCGGCCGGCTTGTCGATGACGATCAAGTGCGCATCCTCGAACACCACCTTGAGCGGCATGCGCTGGGCCTGCGGCGCGGCCGCGTCGGGCACGCGCGGCGGCCGCAGCGCGATGCGCTCGCCCCCGGCCACGGCATGGTTCGCGTCGAGGCGCTTGCCGTCGACGGTGATGTGGCCCGACTTGAGCCAGGCCTGCAGGCGGTTGCGCGAGTACTGCGGAAAGAGCCGGGCCAGCGCCTGGTCGAGGCGCAGCCCGCCGAGCGTCGGCGGCACCTCGGCGCTCATCGGCGCGGCGAGGGCGGCATCCCAGTCTTCGCTATAATTTTTTTCCCGCATGCGTGTATTCCGGCGTTTCAGTTTACTTCTGTTCATCGCGCTCGCGCTCGGCGCCTGCTCGACCAATCCCGACGACGAGACGGTCGGCTGGTCGGCGCAGCGCCTGTACGGCGAGGCCAAGGACGCGATGAACAACAAGGACTGGCAGCGCGCGATCCGCTACCTCGAGAAGCTGGAGGCGCGCTACCCGTACGGGCGCTTCGCCCAGCAGGCGCAGCTCGAGATCGCCTACGCGAACTGGAAGGACGGCGAGCGCGCCTCGGGCGTCGCGGCGGTGGACCGCTTCATCAAGATGTACCCGAACCACCAGAACGCCGACTACGCCTGGTACTTGAAGGGGCTGATCAACTTCAACGACAACTACGGCGTGATGTCCAACGTGACCACGCCGGACATGAGCGACCGCGACCCGAAGTCGACGCGCGACTCGTTCGCCGCGTTCAAGGAAGTGCTGACCCGCTTCCCGGACTCCAAGTACGCGGCGGACTCCGCGGCGCGCATGCGCTACCTGGTGAACGCCCTCGCCTCGCACGAGGTGCACGTGGCGCGCTACTACATGAAGCGCGGCGCCTATCTCGCCGCGGCGAACCGCGCGCAGTACGCCATCTCGCACTACGGCGAGGCGCCGGCGCTCGAGGAAGCCGTGTTCCTGCTGGTGCTGGCCTACGACCGGCTCGGCATGGAAGACCTGCGCAACGCCGCCGAGCGCGTGATGCGCACCAATTTCCCGGACAGCCGCTATCTCAAGGCGGGCGGCGAGCGGCTGGCGAAGGACGTGCCGTGGTGGCGCCTGTGGGACCCGGACTGGTGAAAACGCTCGTCATCGGCGCGGGCGGGATGATCGGGCGCAAGCTCACCGCCGCCCTGCCCGGCGAAGACCTGATCCTGCACGACGTCGTGCCTTTCGAGGGCGCGAGCGCGGTTTCCGATCTTTCCACGCCCGGCGAAGCCGAAAAACTGCTCGCCGCCAGGCCGCAGCTCATCTTCCACCTCGCGGCAGTGGTATCGGGTGAAGCGGAGGCCGACTTCGAAAAGGGCTACCGCGTGAACCTCGATGGCACGCGGCTGCTCTTCGAGGCCATTCGCAAGGCGAATTACCGGCCGCGCGTCGTGTTCACGTCCTCCATCGCCGTATTCGGCGCGCCGTTTCCCGAGGCGATCGGCGACGAGTTCCTGAACGCGCCCCTCACGAGCTACGGCACGCAGAAGGCGATCGGCGAGCTGCTGCTGTCCGATTACAGCCGGCGCGGCTTCTTCGACGGCATCGGCATCCGCCTGCCGACGATTTGCGTGCGGCCGGGCAAGCCGAACAAGGCCGCGTCCGGATTCTTCTCCGGCATCATCCGCGAGCCGCTCAGCGGGCAGGAAGCGGTGCTGCCGGTGCCCGAGACCGTGCGGCACTGGTTCGCTTCACCACGCGCCGCGGTCGGTTTTCTGCTCCATGCAGCTCGCATGAAAACCGAACAGCTGGGTAACCGGCGAAACCTGAGCATGCCCGGCGTCAGCGCGACCGTGGGCGAGCAGATCGCCGCGCTCAGGCGGGTGGCGGGCGACAAGGTCGCGAGCCTGATCCGCCGCGAGCCCGATGCGACGATCATGCGCATCGTGGAAGGCTGGCCGCGCAACTTCGACGCGCGGCGCGCACTGCAGCTCGGCTTCCGCGCGGACCAGAGCTTCGAGGAAATCATCCGCATCCATATTGAGGATGAGCTGCAAAAAAGCCCTCGACCGCGGCCAGCTCGCGGGTGAGCTTCATCGGCGGCAGGCTCTTCAGGATCTGCCGGCCGTAGGACTTCGACACTAGGCGCGGGTCGCACAGCATCAGCACGCCGCGGTCGGTCTCGTCGCGGATCAGCCGCCCCGCGCCCTGCTTCAAGCTCAGCACCGCCTGCGGAAGCTGCAGCTCGGCGAACGCGTTGCCGCCGCGCGCCTTGACCGCCTCGATGCGCGCGGCAAGCACCGGGTCGTCGGGCGGCGCGAAGGGCAGCTTGTCGATCACCACGAGCGAGAGCGCCTCGCCGCGCACGTCCACGCCTTCCCAGAACGATTGCGCGCCGAGCAGCACCGCGTTGCCGAGCTGCCGGAAACGCGCGAGCAGCTCGCTTCTCGAGCCCGTGCCCTGCACGAGCAGCGGAAAGCGCAGCGACTTGAGCCGTTCATGCGCGCGGCGCAGCGCGCGCAAAGTGGTGAACAGCAGGAATGCCCGGCCGCCGCTCGCCTCGATGACCGGCAGCGCAGCGTCGATCACCGCGTCGGTGAAGGCCGGGTCGTTCGGGTCGCCGGGCAAGCCCTTCGGCAGGTAAAGCAGCGCCTGGCGCGCGAAGTCGAACGGGCTCGCCCAGCGGCGCGTCACCGCGTCGCCGAGCCCGAGCTCGCGCGTGAAGTGGCCGAACGCATCGCCCACCGCCAGCGTGGCGGAAGTGAAGATCCACGAGCGCGGGTGGTCGTCCATCTGCCGGCTGAACAGCTCCGCGGGCGAAAGCGGCGTGGCGTGCAGGCGCAATGCGTGCGCGAACGCCTCGACCCAGCGCACCTCCTCCACCGGCTCGGTCTCGCGCAGGCGCACGATGGTGGCGAGCGCCGCGCCGGCGCGCCGCGCGCACGACTCGAGGCCCTCGGAGCGCTCGGCGTGCGCCTGGAGCACGCCATGCAGGTCGCGCAACGCGCGCTGCACGATGTGCAGCGCATCGGCGAAGCCGGGCACGCGCAGGGCCTGCTGCCAGGCGAGGCGGCTCGTGCCCTCGCCGAAGGCGAGGCGCAGGTCGCGCGCCGCCTTGTCGAGCCGCGTGGCGAGGCGCTCGGCCTCCGGCGACGCGCCGCCCGCCCCGCGCAGCTCGGCGCGCGCGTCGCGCGCGAGCTCGAGGAGCTGGCTGCTCGATACGCTCTCGCCGAAGAACAGGCGCGCGGTCTCCGGAAGCTGGTGCGCCTCGTCGAACACCACGGTGTTGCACGCAGGCAGCAGCTCGGAGATACCCTCGTCGCGCAGCACCACGTCGGCGAAGAACAGGTGGTGGTTGATCACCACCACGTCCGCGGCGAGCGCGTTGCGGCGCGCGCGCATCACGAAGCAGTCGCCGTAGTCCGGGCAGGACTGGCCCAGGCAGTTGTCGCGCGTCGAGGTCGCGTGAGCCCACACCGGCGCGTCTTCGGGCACCTCCGCCAGGTCCGCTCGATCGCCGGTAGCCGAAACGCCGGCGAAACGCGCGATCAGGCGCAGCTGCCTCGCCTCGTCGGGCGAGCCGACGCCGAGCTCGGAGGCACGGCGCAGCCGGTACAGGCACACATAATTCGAGCGCCCCTTGAGCAGCGCCGCGCTCGCACCGGAGGTGAGCGCGGCGCGCACCGCGGGCAGGTCGCGGTCGAAAAGCTGGTCCTGGAGCGTCTTGGTGCCGGTCGAGACGATCACCTTGCCGCCCGCGAGCAGAGCGGGAACCAGGTACGCGAACGTCTTGCCGGTCCCGGTGCCCGCCTCGGCGACCAGCACCGCGGTGCGCTGCATCGCGTCGTGGATCGCGCTGGCCATTTCCACCTGTTGCGGCCGCGCCTTGAACGCGCTGACCGTCTCGGCGAGCGGACCGCCGGCGGCGAATACGCGCTCGAGCGCATTCACCTCGCTTCCTCGACTTTAAGCCAGATGCGGCGCGAGCCGGTCGCGCTCGTCGAGGAGACCGACGCGGCAGCGCGTGGCGGTACTGCGGCGCCGAACGCTCGATCATCGCGCGAGTCGGCGGAAGCAATCCCTCCGATCTCGACCCATTCGCCGAGGCGCGCGCTGACCGTGCTCGAGGTGCGCTGACCTTGCACGCTGCCGGGACGGCTACCCGCCGCCTCTCTTTGCGTGGCGATCTCGAGCGCCACGCGGTCACCCGATAGCCGAGGCGTGACTTGGAAGCCGGTCTGGATGTCCTGAATCTGCGTGCCACCGCCGGGTACCGGCACGGGCCGTGACTGGCCGGCGAAGATGAAGGCCTGCCCGCCCTCGAGCACCTGCACGCGCTGGTCCACGCGCTCGGCCGCGTTCGAGCGCGCATCCTCCGCCGTGATCGTGACGCGCGAGCCGGCGCTGCCGGCCGCTCCGCTCGCGCCCAGCTCGCGCCGCGCGCTGGCCCCCGCGTCGTCGTAGCGCACCGAGATCTGCAGGCGCCGGGACGGGCCGTCGATCGCGTCGAGCGCGCGCCGGATCTCCGCCACGTTGGCCGGGCTCGCGCGCAGGAAGAGCTGGCCGCGGCTGCCGCTCAGGGTGCCGCCCGGCTCGACCAGCGGCTGCAGGGCGGGCAGCACCTGCTCGACCGTGCGGTAGCGCAGCGAAATGATTTCAAGGGCTTGCTGCGCTCCCGCGGCGAGCGGCGCGGCGGCGAGCAGCACGCCCAGCACCAGACGGACTAGGTTCGCGCGGTTCATCCCTTTCCTTCAACGCGCCATGCTTCGCGGCGTCTACGCATCCGGGTGATTATGAGACACGCGCTCCTTGCGCTCGCCTGCCTTATCAGCTTGCCCTGCGGTGCCTCGAGCGATGGCGCCACGACGGACCGCGAGCGTCCGCTCATCCACGCGTTGCAGGCGCTCGGCGTGAAATACCGCTACGGCGGGCGCTCGCCCGAGACCGGCTTCGACTGCAGCGGCCTGATCGCCCACGTGTTCGAGCGCGCCTGGGGCATCGCGCTGCCCGCCGGCACCGATGCCCTGAGCAAGGTGGGCGCCGCGGTGAAGCTGAAGGAGCTGCAGCCGGGCGACCTGGTGTTCTACAACACGCGCAACCGGCCCTACTCGCATGTCGGCATCTACATCGGGGACGGCCGCTTCCTGCATGCGCCGCGGCCCGGCGCCTACGTCCGCGTCGAAAGCGCCGAGACCGGCTATTGGCGGGCGCGTTTCAACGGCGCGCGGCGCCTGGACCCACCCACGTTCTAATTGAAAGTCGTTCTCATTGACGCCCTCAATGAGAATGCCTATCATCTGATCACTTCCCCCTAATTCGAGGATCAGATGACTGCTTTGAAGTACGTGCTCGCCGCTGTCCTGCTCGGCCTGGCCGGCAGCGCGGCGGCGCAAGAAAACGTGGTGAACATCTACTCCGGCCGCCACTACCAGACCGATGAAGCGCTGTACTCCGGTTTCACCAAGGCGACCGGGATCAAGATCAACCGCATCGAGGCCGGCGAAGACGCGATCATCGAGCGCATCCGCAACGAAGGCGCGCGCAGCCCGGCCGACGTGATGATCACCGTGGACGCCGGGCGCCTGTGGCGCGCCGAGCAGCTCGGCCTCTTCCAGCCGGTCAAGTCCAAGCTCCTCGAGTCGCGCATCCCGGAAAGCCTGCGCGAGCCGGGCGGCCACTGGTTCGGCTTCTCCACCCGGGCGCGAGTGATCGCTTACAACAAGGACAAGGTGCGCGCCGGCGAAATCACCAATTACGAGCAGCTCGCCGATCCCAAGTGGAAGGGCCGCGTGTGCATGCGCTCGTCCACCAACGTGTACAACCTTTCGCTGATGGGCGCGCTGCTCGACCATCTCGGCGAGGCCAAGGCCGAAGCCTGGGCGAAGGGCGTGCGCGCCAACCTCGCGCAGGATCCCAAAGGCGGCGATACCGACCAGCTGAAGGCGGTCGCGGCAGGCCTTTGCGATGTCACGGTTTCCAACCAGTACTACTACGCGCGCCTGGCGCGCTCCGACAAGGCCGACGAGAAGGCCATCGCGGACAAGCTCGCCATCGTGCTGCCCAACCAGTCGAGCTGGGGCACGCACGTGAATATCTCCGGCGCCGGGGTGCTCAAGAACGCGCCGCACCGCGACAACGCGGTGAAGTTCCTCGAATACCTGGCGAGCGACCAGGCGCAGCGCTACTTCGCCGACGGCAACAACGAGTGGCCGGCGGTGAAGAGCGTGAAGGTCGACAACGCGGTGCTGAACGCGCTCGGCGACTTCAAGCGCGACGCGCTGAACGTGGCGATGCTCGGCAAGAACCAGCCGGGCTCGCAGAAGATCTACGACCGGGTCGCCTGGAAGTAGCGCTTCGACACGTAGATCACGGGTAGCAGCCCCGCCGCGACGATCGCGAGCGACGGGGCTGCGGCCTCGGCGAGGCGCTCGTCCTTGGCGAGGTTGTAAGCCTCCACGGCGAGCGTATCGAAATTGAACGGCCGCAGCGCGAAGGTCGCGGGCAGTTCCTTCAGCACGTCCACGAAGACCAGCAGCGCGGCGGTGGCCAGGCTCGGCGCCAGAAGCGGCGCGTGCACGCGTGCCAGGGCCTGCGCGGGCGTGGCGCCGAGCGAGCGCGCCGCGTGCTCCATGCTCGGCGTGATTTTCGCCAGCCCGGCGTCGGTGGTTTGCAGCGCCACCGCAAGCAGCCGCACCAGGTATGCATACACCAGCGCCACCACGGTGCCCGTGAGCAGGAGGCCGGTCTTCACGCCGAGCGCGTGCTCGATCCAGTTCGCAAGCGCGTTGTCCAGGCGGCCGAGCGGCACCAGCACGCCGACCGCGATCACCGCGCCAGGCACGGCATAGCCCAGCCCGGCGAGCCGGTTGCCCGCCAGCACCAGCGGATTGCGCGTCATTCGTGCGGCGTAGGCCATGAGCAGCGCCGCGCCGACCGCGACGAACGCGGTGAGCGCGGCGAGAGTGAAGCTGTCGGCGAGTAACGTGCCGAGCCGGGTCGCCGACATGGTCTCGCCCCACGCGAGCCAGCCGAGCAGGACCGCCGGCAACGCGAAGCCGAACACCGCCGGCGCAGCGCACGCCGCGCAAGCGAGCAGGCCTTTGGCGCCGTGCAGGACATGCGGCCGCGCGCGGCGCGGCGCCGGCCCGTGGTAGGCCGCGCGGCCGCGATTGGCGCGCTCCAGCGCGAGCAGCAGCACCACGAAGCCGAGCAGGCAGGTCGAGAGCTGCGCGGCCGCCACGGCGTCGCCCATCGACAGCCAGGCCTTGAAGATGCCGGTGGTGAACACCTCGACGCCGAAGTAGGACACCGTGCCGAAATCGGCAAGCGTCTCCATCAGCGCGAGCGCGGTGCCCGCGGCGATCGCCGGCCGCGCGAGCGGCACCGCGACGCGCGCGAACGCGCCGAACGCGCCGTAGCCGGCGAGGCGCCCCGCCTCGATCGCGCTGCGCGAAAGATCATGGAACGCGGTGCGCGCCACGATATAGACATAGGGGTAGAGCGCGAACGACAGCACGACGGCCGCGCCGGGCAGCGAGCGCACGTCCGGGAACCAGTACTCGCGCGCCTGCCAACCGGTCAGGTGCCGCAGCATGGTCTGCACGGCGCCCGTGAACTGCAGCCAGTCGGTGTACGCGTACGCCATCACGTACGCAGGCATCGCCAGCGGCAGCAGCAGCGCCCATTCGAGGACGTCGCGACCCGGAAAGCGATACGCCGTGACCAGCCATGCGCTGACCACGCCGATCGACACCACGCCGCAGCTGACGAGCGCGAGCAGCAGCGCGGTGTTGCCGATGTACCGCGGCAGCCCGGTCGCAGCGAGGTGCGCCCACGTGTCGCTCGAGCCGCCGATGAAGCTCAGCGCCACCGCCACGATCGGCAGCGCGAGCAGCACCGCGATCGCGAGGGCGCTTCCCCCGAGCAGACCGAAATTCTTGTAATTCAAAGCGCTGCGCATCCAATGAGAATGGTTACTGATTATCCCTATAATCGCCGCATGCTGCTCGAAGTCGCCAACCTGACGCACTCGTACGACGGGAACCAGGTGGTCGCCGGTTTGAGCTTTGCCCTGAAGCGCGGCGCGATCGGCTGCCTGCTGGGGCCGAGCGGCGGCGGCAAGACCACCGCACTGCGCTGCATCGCCGGCTTCGAGGCGGCGCAAGGCGGCGAGATCCGCATCGCCGGCCGCGTGGTTTCCGGCCCCGGCACCATGGTGCCGCCGGAGAAGCGCCGCATCGGCATGGTGTTCCAGGACTACGCGCTGTTCTCGCACCTCACCGTCGCCGGCAATATCGCCTTCGGCCTGCACGCCGCGCCGCGCGGCGCGCGCGCGGCGCGCGTGCGCGAGCTCGCCGAGCTGGTCGGGCTCAGCGCCGCGCTCGAGAAGTACCCGCACGAGATTTCCGGCGGCCAGCAGCAGCGCGTCGCGCTGGCGCGCGCGCTCGCGCCGCGCCCCGAGCTGCTGCTGCTCGACGAGCCGTTCTCGAACCTCGACATCGACCTGCGCGAGCGGCTATCGCTCGAGGTGCGCGAAATCATCAAGGCAAGCGGCGCGACCGCGGTGCTGGTGACGCACGACCAGCAGGAAGCGTTCGCGATGGCGGACGAGATCGGCATCCTGCACGACGGCCGCATCCAGCAGTGGGACAGCCCCTACAACCTCTATCACCGGCCGGCCAACCGCTTCGTCGCGGACTTCGTCGGCCAGGGCGTGTTCCTGCCGGCGCGCGCGCTGGCGTCCGGGCGTCTCGAGATCGAGCTCGGCGTGCTGCAGGGCGATGCGGACGGAAACGACAACCTGGAGGTGCTGCTGCGCCCCGACGACGTGGTGCACGACGACGCCGCGCCGACACGCGCCGAGGTGCTGCACAAGGCGTTCCGCGGCGCCGAGATCCTCTACACGCTGAGGCTGGAAAGCGGGCGCAAAGTGCTCGCGCTGGTGCCGAGCCATCACAACCACGCGCTCGGCGAGAAGATCGGCATCCGCCTCGACGTCGACCACGTCGTGGCGTTCAGGCCTGAATCTAAGTCCTAACGATCTCAATCCTCCAAGCCGTAGATCGCACGCACCTCGAGGGTGAACTCCTTGCCGCGCAGCGCGGGCGGCAGCGGCACCGCGCGGGCCGCCTGCGTGAACATCTCGAGCGCCTGGCGGTCGAGCACGTCGAAGCCGGAGCTTCCTTGCAAGGTGACGGTAGGCCGGCCGTTCGCGCCGATCGTCACGCCCACGCGCACGTCGCCCTGCCAGTTGTTCTCGCGCGCGAGCGGCGGATAGCGCTTGTGGCGGCGCGCTTCGTCGATGAGCTGGACCCGGTATTGGTCGCGTGACAGGGACTCGGGTGCGGGATGCGCATCCGCCGGCGCGGGCGCGGATGCGCGCGGCGGCTCGAGCGCGGCCACCGGCGGCGGCGCCGGTGCGGCCGGCGCAGGCTCCGGCGCTCGCTCCGGCGCAGGCGGCGCAACCGGCGCCGGTCTCTCGACCGCGATCGGACGCTCGGCCCTGGGCTTCGCGGCCTTTGGCTTGGGCCGAGCGGGCTCGATGCGCGGCTCCTCGACCGGAGGAACCGGCTCGGGCGCGGGCGGCGCGGGCTCCATCAGCCGCGCGATGATCTGCGGCGGGATGCTCGCCGCGCGGCGCGCGGTATCGACGAACTCCGGCATGGTGAACAGCACAGCGGCGTGCAGCGCGAGCGACGCGCCAAGCGCGTAATGGAAGGCGCGGTTATCGCTCACGCAGCGCCCGCCATAGCTTCTCGGCGGTGAGCGGCATCTCGAGATGCGGCCGCTCGAGCGCGTCGAGCACCGCGTGCACGACCGCCGGCACCGCGCCGATGGTGCCGAGCTCCCCGCAGCCCTTCACGCCGAGCAGGTTGGTCTTGCACGGCACGCTTTCATCGAAGCTGGCGCTGAGCGGCGGCAGCTGGTCGGCGCGCGGCACGCAGTAGTCCATCAGCGAGCCGGTGACCAGCTGTCCTCCGTCGGGGTCGTAGCGCACCTCCTCCCACAGCGCCTGCCCCGCGCCCTGCGCCATGCCGCCGTGGATCTGCCCCTCGACGATCGCGTGGTTGATGATGCGGCCGATGTCGTCGCAGCTCGCGAGCGAGGCGAGCGTGACTTCGCCCGTATCGCGGTCGATCTCGACCTCCGCGACCTGAGCGCCGTTGGGCCAAGACGGCGTGGACGGTGTCTGCGTCGCCGCGACGCGGATCGGCTGGCGCGCGAGCTCGGCAAAAGCGATGGAACGATCGGTCCCGGCGATGCGCAGGCGGCCGTCGCGCAGCTCGATGTCGGCCGGCGCAGCCTCTAGGCGCTGCGCGGCGAGCTCGCGCAGGCGCGCCGCCATCTTGTGGCCGGCGGCGACCACCGCCGACCCGCCGACGAACGCGGAGCGCGAGCCGACGCTGCCGACGCCGTTGGCGCGATCGGTATCGCCCTGCACGATCCTCACTTTCTCGATCGGAACATCGAGAACCTCGGCGACGAGCTGGGTGTAGGTCGTCTCCAGGCCCTGCCCCATCGCCTGGGTGCCGGAGAACACCGTCACCATCCCGTCCGCGTCGATCTCGATGTCCACCGTCTCGGTGGGTAACGCGCCAGTCCATTCCAGGTAGACCGAGACGCCTCGGCCGCGCAGCTTTCCCCGCTCCGCGGATTTTTTCTTTCGCTCCGAAAAACCTTCCCAATCGCCGGCGCGGAGCGCTCCGGAGAGCATGCGAGCGAACTCTCCGCTGTCGTACGTCTCGCCGACGTGCGTCTTGTAGGGCAGCTCGTCCGCCGTGAGCAGGTTGCGCCGCCGCAGCTCCACGCGATCGATGCGCATCTCGCGCGCCGCCTTCTCGAGCAGGCGCTCGATGAGGTAGTTGCCTTCCGGGCGCCCCGCCCCGCGGTACGCGCCGGTCGCCATGGTGTTGGTCAGCACGCCCTTGATGCGATAGTCCACCACCGGCACGCGGTACGCGGAGGTCGCGACCTTGGCCACCATGGCGAGCGGGATCATGGCGGACGAGCCGACCGGCACGGCGCCGATGTTGGCGAGCATCTCCATGCGCAGCGCGAGGATTCGCCCGTCGCGGTCGAGCGCGAGCGCGGCGCGGTAGTGCTGGTCGCGCGCCATATGGGCGGCGAGGAATTCTTCGCTGCGATCGGCGCGCCACTTCACCGGCCGGCCCAGCTTGCGCGCGGCATAGCAGACCAGCGCATCTTCCGGCGTGAGGCCGGTCTTCATGCCGAAGCCGCCGCCGATGTCGCCGTTCACCAGGCGGAAATTCGCCGGCGGCTCGCCGAACACCGCGCCGAGCAGGTCGCGCGCCGCGCTCGGCGTCTGGTTCTGCGTGTAGAGCGTGGTGCGGCCGCCTTCGTGCACGCCGATCGCGCAGCGCGGCTCCATCGCCATGGCGTTGAGGCGCTGGTTGTGCAGCTCGATTTCGGTAATGTGGGCGGCGGCGGCGAACGCTTTTTCCGTTTCGGAAGCATTCCCATACCTTGCTTCGGCGGCGATGTTGCCGCTTTCCAGGAGCAGCGGCGCGCCGGCCTCGACGGCCTGGCGCGGGTCCACCACGGCGGGCAATTCCTCGTATTCGATGACCACGGCTTCCGCCGCGTCCTGCGCCTGTTCGCGAGTCTGCGCCACGATCGCGACCACCGGCTGGCCGACGTAGAACACCTTGCCCTCGGCGAGCGGCGTGCGCAGCGGCGCCGCCATGGGCGAGCCGTCGGCGCGCTTGAAGAGCGGTGGAAAGGGAATGTGC
>Ga0247825_10002466_pt1 | contig 12186 bp, 9 predicted proteins | sample 13C_Vanillin_Day_FD_194413 | JGI IMG/M metagenome (GOLD analysis project Ga0247825, IMG submission 194413) | Soil microbial communities from agricultural site in Penn Yan, New York, United States - 13C_Vanillin_Day48 | ecosystem: Environmental > Terrestrial > Soil > Agricultural land | place...
AGAACTCCTCCTTGAACTTGTCGAACGAGCCGAAGTCACGGTTGATCGCGGCGAGCAGATCGCCGGTGGGCTGGCCGCCGCCCTGGGGCTTCATCGAGCTCCAGTAGAAGGTGTGGTTCCACACCTGAGCGGCGTTGTTGAAGACGCCGGTGCCGATCTCGGAGCCTGCGATGATCTCCTCGAGCGTCTTGTTCGCTTCGGGCTTGCCCTCGATGAGCTTGTTGAGGTTGGTCACGTAGGCCGCGTGATGCTTGCCGTGGTGATACTCGAGCGTCTCGGCCGAGATGTGGGGCGCGAGCGCGTCTTTCGAATAGGGCAGGTTCGGCAGCGTGAAGGCCATGGACTGTCTCCTCTTGTGTGTCCCGACGGACTGGGGACACGCACGTTAGACACGTGCGGGCGGATTGAAAAGCCCCGACGAGAGGCGTCTCCTTCCGACCGCACGCCACGGCCCGTGCGTCAGGGTGTCGGCGTGCTGGGGCGACTCGTCATGCTGCCGCATCGGGCGGAGGCCTGTCGCGCGAGCCCCGCGCCCTTCGTCAGCCGAAATCGAACATGATCGCCCAGGCGACCAGGGCGCCGAGCATCGCGAACAAGGCCACGATCGCGATCGAGCGCACGAGGCTCGAGGGCGGCGGCGGCGTCTCCTGCGTGACCTCGAACGACGGCGGTGGGGCGAAGGACGGTCGAATGACCGCGAGCGGCGTCGGCGCCGTTACGAACGGAGGCTGCGAGCGCGGACGCACCGCGGAGAAGGGCTCTGGCGTCTCCGGACGGAGCGAGGGTCTCGCTGAAGGAGTCGGCGGCTCCACCGGACGTACAGCTCGGCGCATGCCGCTCTGCGTCCGCGCGGCGAGCCCTGCATCGCTCTCTTCGGTGCGCATGGCGGCCAAGACCTCTTCGGGTAGCGAGCCGACACGGGTCTGTGCACTGTACATGTCCTTCGCGCCAGCCGGCGGAGGCACGGTCGTCGGTTCCAGGGTTCGAGCAGATTGATCTTTCATAGTGGCCTCGTGCTCGTGGTGGGACCGGACAGCTTGGGGACGCCGCCCTCGAAATCGATCGGATCGATCCGGAGCGATCGCGCTCCCCCCTGATCGTAGCCGACGAGCGGGCTCGACCAAGCGTGGTAGGCCATCCATGTTCGGCCCTTCGCGTCGGTGAAAAATTCCTGGCCGCCCGGTCCGAGGGCTTCCCCGCTCGAGCCCACGAGCGGCCCGTCCTGAGTTCGTTTCTCGCAGGGGCCGAACGGCGTGGCGCACGTGGCGTAGCCGACGCCATAGCTCGCGCTCTCGTACCAGTTCGCCGAGTAGAAGAGGAAGTAGACCGTTCCGACCTTCAGCATGCTCGGGCCTTCGATGAGTGGGTGCTCCCACGTGCGATCGCGCTGGAGGAGCTCGGTCGGAGCGGCCAGCAGGGAGATGCCGTCGACCCCGAGCCGCTGCGTCCACAGGCGAGCGTTGCCGGCGCACGCCTGTGCGTTCTCGTCGCTCTTCCAGAGGAGATACGCGTCGCCGTTCGTATCCACGAACGGACTTGCATCGATCGAGCCACAAAGTGCGTTCGGCTCCGTGACCTGACAGATGAACGGCTTTGCCGTGTCGTCGACGAACGGTCCTGCCGGACTCTCCGCGATCGCCCTTCCGATGCACTGGAAGCCCGACGCGATGTCCCGCGCGGTGTAGTAGAGGACGTATCGATCGCCGCGCTGTAGCACCGACGGCGCCCACGTCAGCGAAGCGTTCGACTTCGCCCAGCTGCCGAGCAGGGGAAGGGCGTCGGGAAGCTCCGTCCACGTCGCGAGGTCGGTCGACGATGCCGCGCGGACGTTCTTGCCGGCGGCGTTGGTCGCATAGGCGTAATAGCGGTCTGCCGCCGGCAGGATGAACGGGTCTGGGAAATCCTGCGCGAACACCGGGTTCGCGTAGGCGGCGGTCGCGGGCTCCGCATCGCCGCCATGTCTGGCGTCGATTGGAACGGCGGCGTCCGGTGCCGCGTCGACTCCGGGCTCACCGTCGGTGGTGAGCTCGGAGGGCGGGCCGGACGTCGGCGGCGTGGCGAGCTCCGAGCTGCAGCTCGGTACGAACAAGGCGGTGACCCCGCCGAGGCTCGCCGAGGCGAGCCAAGACACCCGACGATGACGAGCCGTGACGAGCTTCGAGACGTGACGACTACCCATGCACTCCTTGACGAGCCTTGCGGTGGTGCTCCGACGACGTCCGGGCACGAGTGTTTGTCGTCGGCGCGACGGAGCGGTCAGCGATACGTCACCGTCGCGTTGTCGTATCGGATCGTCCAACCGTTGTGCGGGTTGGTCGCGAAGACGGCGCCGAGGATCAGCGTCGGCCGTCCATCCATTCCGCTCGTCGGAGGCGTGATCGCCACGGCTTCGAGTCCGGGGGCCGCGATGCCGTCGAGCGTCACCTTCATCGTCGGTGAGCCGCCCGACGCGACGATATCGAGCCCGATTCGCGTCCACTTGTCGTCCAGCGTGAACGTACCGTGGCGAACGTCGTCGGCAGGGTGTTCGGTGTCCGATTCTTCGAGCCGGACCGAGCCGGCGCTGTACACGAGGCGAATGGAGTACTTCGCGGTTCCTCGCGTCCACTCGACGGCGCTCATGATGAGCGCTGCGGTGCCGAGATCCGCGCGCTCTTGTTTGACGTCGAAGCCGACGACGAGATTCGTCGAGGGATCGTCGAACGCCTTCGTCACCTTCGCGACGAACGTACCGCCACCGAGCGCCGGGGGTACGTCGACGAGGAAGTCGTTCGGCGCCGACTTCGCCCGGTAGCTCGTGTGCTTCGCGTAGATGCCTTCTCGGATCCAGTTCGCCGATAGCGGCGCAGTGTCGAAGTCGTCACAGAACTTGGTCCCGGACTGCCCAGAACAGAACGAACCGCCGTCGACGAAGACCGGCGGAGCGTTCGGGTCGCCTGCGTCGGCGTCGGTTCCCGCATCGCTCGATGTCGAGGAGACGGCGCTGTCGATGCCGCTCGCATCGGCCTTCAGCGTCGGCGTTGCGTCGGCTCCCGAGAGCTCTCGTTCTTCCGGATCCGCTGAACCGACGAACCCGTCGAACGAAGCCAGCGAGCAAGCCGCCGTGGCAGTCAGCAGAAGGCCGGCGGCGGTACGAACGACGATCTTGCCTTGGTTCATTTCATCTCGAGGACGTGGTTGTCCCAGTGAATCTTCAGACCGGCAGACGCCGCCTTGTCGAAGACGAACGGCATCCCGGCGAAGCGCGCGAACGCGATCTGCGCGCGCGTTGCCGACGCGTAGGTCTTCTCGATCGCCGGAGTCGGCTCTTCGTCGACGTGGAGGGAGTACTTGACCGTCGATGCGCCGCCGTCCGTCGAGAACTCGAACTTCGCCGACTGGGTGAAATGATGCCACTTCCCGAGCTGAACCGTGCCGGCGCTGACGGGCTCGAAGTCGTCACCGCCTCCGAGGATCGGATGATTGTGCTCGACACGGAACGTCCCGATCTCGCCCTGGTCGGCGAGGACGACGAGGCGGAAGCCGAACGTGTCGCCGTCGGCGAACTGGAGGTCGTCGAGGAAGAACCCCGCGCCCGTACCGACGGAGTCGAGATAGATGTCGTAGTCCCACGTGACCTCGGTGAAGTTCGCCTTCGTCAGCGTCTTGGCGAACTTCGCTCCCGGAGAGGTGCCGTCGATGATCTGCGTGAGGAGCGAGTTCGGCGTCGAGATCGCGCGGGCGGTCGAGAGCGTGACGACCGGCTGCTCCGACTGCTCGATGAACTCCCACTTCGTCGTGCCGGCGGTCAGTGCTCCGGCGTTGTCGAAGTCGTCGCAGAAAGCCGCCGTCGCGTGCGCCGCGCATCCCTGGGGAGCGGCGGCCTCCGCCTCGACCGCGACGTCTTTCTTCTCCGCGTCCTTCGCTGCGTCGGTCGCGGTCCCAGTCCCGGCGTCTACCACCCGAGTCGTCGTGCTCGGCGCCTTGCCGTCGTCCTTCGGGATCGTCTTGGTGGGCGGCGTGGTGCTGTCCTCGGCGTCGTCATCGCATCCAGTGGCAACTGCGAGCGCGCCGAGCGCGATCGTCGAGGCGGCGATTCGGAAAGCACGAGCACGAAGCAATCGATTCATGAATCTCCTCCTCCGCATCCGGAAGTCGGATGCGGGAACTCCCGGACAGCGGGCGGAGGAGCGTCTGCAATCCGGGCGCCATGCCGCATGCTCGCCGTAACCGCTGCGGATCGAAGTAGAGAGAAGCGCGCTGGGGGCGTTCGAGCGGCGAACGTTCGAGCGGCGCGCTTCGACGAGAAAGGCCGTCCGGCGAGCCCGAACCATGCATGAGGTTCATCCGGCGATCGGCGCTCCGTGCGTCGATAGCCGATCTTTCGCTTCAGCACGTCATCTCACTCGATGCCGACACGCTCGCTCGAGGGGATGTCACGGCAACGAGTTGTGGGGGGGCACCCGCAGTCGCGGGGCGGTCCACGCAATCCATCGTCTGCGATGCGATCGCATTCGTAGAAATCGCGCCCACGCATACGTCTTGCAGCTGACGAAAAATCGAATGAGCGCTGTCGAAGAGAGCCCCCGCGATCTCGGTCGTTACGTCCTCTATGACCAGATCGCCTCCGGTGGGATGGCCACCGTTCATTTCGGCCGGATGCACGGCGCGATCGGCTTCTCGCGGCTCGTTGCAATCAAGCGTCTGCATCGCAACTTCGTGACCGACGCGCACTTCGTTCAGATGTTCCTCGACGAGGCACGACTTGCGGCTCGGCTCGATCATCCGAACGTCGTCTCCACGATCGACGTCGTCGCGGACGAGAGCGAAGTCTTTCTCGTCATGGAGCACATCCTCGGCGAATCGCTCGAAGCGCTGATGCCGCGTGCTGGAAGCAAGCCGGTTCCGCTGCCGATCGCCTCCGCGATCATGTGCAACGTGCTCGAAGGTCTCCATAGCGCCCACGAGACGAAGGACGACGGCGGGACGCCGCTCGGACTCGTTCATCGCGACGTGTCACCACACAACGTCCTCGTCGGCGTAGACGGGATCGCCAAGGTGTTCGACTTCGGTATCGCGAAGGCGGCGACGAATACGCAGGAGACGCGCGAGGGCGTCGTGAAGGGCAAGGTCACGTACATGGCCCCGGAGCAGGTCTGGGGGACCATCGACCGGCGCGCAGACATCTACGCAGCGGGCGTCATTCTCTGGGAGCTGATCGCCGGTCGCCGTCGACATGCGGGCGAGCGCAACGACTCGCTCTTCCTCAAGCTTGCGAAGAACGACCTCGAAGCACCCGAGCCTCCGTCCTCTCTCCGCGGCGACGCTACGGCGGCGCTCGACGAGGTCGTTGCCCGGGCGACCCATCCGCAAGCAGATCATCGTTTCGCGACCGCGCGCGAGATGGCGGTCGCTCTCGAGGCGGCGGTGATGCCTGCGCCCGCTCGTTCGGTCGCGGAGTGGCTCCGCGAGGTCGCCGGAGAGCGCATCGATCGACGTTCGGCGGTCATGCGCCGAATCGAAGCCGACGTGCAAGGACCAAGCAGCATCGACGCGATCGCCGTACCCGGCTCGTCGAGCACGGGGAGTGTGCGCGTCGTCACTGGCTCGCTCTCTCGCTCCGGCGTCGTCGCCACGAACAGCATGCCACCGTCGGTGATGAGCGGGCCGCCGCGCTGGAGCGCTCATCCGGAGCCGCCGCGTCGAAGCTGGACCTTGCCGGCGGCGCTCCTCGCGTTCACCACGGCCATGTTGCTCGTCGGTCTCCGCGTCTATTCGAAACATCCCACCCACGCACCGCCCGAGCCTGACATCGCCGTAGGCGCTGCTGCCCACGAAGCGGCGAGCACTGCGAACATCACGTCGTCGTCGTCGAACGGCGCGCCCGCCGCGGGCGATCCGACGACCGCGAACCCCGGTGCCGCCGCGTCCGTCGCGATCGGACCAGCATCGGGGGACGGCGGGAAAGTCCTGCCCGCGGCGTTTCAGGCCGCACGCACGTGGCATCCCGCGGTCGCGGCGCAGCCCGCGGTGCGTGTACCGGCTCGCGGTTCCGATCCGACGCCTGCACCGACGCCTGGTCGCGTGGACCCTGCAAGTCCTCCAAATGCCAACGCCGGTCACAAACCGGGCTGCGAATCGCCGTTTGCGATCGGGCCCGACGGTATCCGCCAGATCAAACCGGAGTGTATGTAAAGTGCAATTGACTACGTCGAGCTCGGCATTCGAATCGTCTTCCAAGGGTACCCGGAGGACGAGGAACGCGATCGTGTCGATCGCGGGCTGTGTCGCGACCCTGCTGCTCACTGCTACTTCCCCCGCAGGCGAGCCGGACAAGCCCGCTGACCGCGCGGTGTGCGCCGACATGTACAAGAACGCTCAGGTTCAGCGCAAAAGCGGCGCGCTTCGTCGTGCACGCGAATCGCTGCTCGTCTGTGTGAGCGACCGGTGCCCGTCGATCCTGCAGCCCGACTGTACCCGCTGGCTTACCGAGGTCGAGGCGGCGCTGCCGTCCGTCGCGATCGCGGCGAAAGGCGCGGACGGCAAGGACATTACCACCGTGCGCGTGACGGTCGACGGGCAGCCTTTCACCGAGATGCTCGACGGCAAATCCCTCTCGATCGATCCCGGCGCTCACGTGTTCGTCTTCGAGCACGGCTCGGAGCAACCGATCGAGCAGACGATTATGGTGCGAGAGGGTGAAAAGGCGCGGGTCGTATCGGTGAGCTGGGCGAAGACGCAGAGCGACGTCTCGGGCACGACGGCGGCCGCTCCGGCGAAACGCGGGGCTCCGACGACTGCGTGGGTCTTCGGTGGGATCGGCCTCGCCGGCCTCGCGACGTTCGGCGTCCTCGGAATCCATGGGATGTCGCGACGAAGCGCGCTCGAGGACGAGTGTTTCGGCCAGTGCTCGCAGAGCAAGGTCGATTCGATCAAGAGCGAGTTCATGATCGCGGACATCGCGCTCGGCGTCGGCGTCGTTTCGCTCGGCATCAGCGCGGCGCTCTTCCTGACGAGCGGCGGTTCGTCCGAGCAGAGTGCTGCGGCGGCCCGCTCGCAGGCGCCGCGCGTCTCGTTCGGCGCCGCTCCCCAGAAGAACGGCGGCTCGGTCGGATTGACCGGCACGTTCTGAGCGTGTCGTGTGAGTCACACGACCTGACCTGATCGTACGACCTTATCGAGTCGCGCCGTGTGGGGTCCGACGCGGCCACTCGTCCTGTGCAACGAAATCGAAGAGGAGGAAACGACATGTCGAAGTCGGACGTGATCGCGAAGGTGTGTGCCACGCTCTTGATCTGTGGAGGAACAGCGCTCGCCGACGATGCGGGCTCGACGTCGTTCGATTCGTTCGCGTTCTACGAGAACCCGATCACGATTCGGCTTCCCGGCGGCGGGTTGCAGACGAACTGCGCCGATCCCACGGTGATTCGTGGACAAGGGGCCGACACGAGCTGGTACGCCCTATGCACCACCGACTCGCTGAGCGATGCGGACGTCGATGAGCGCGGCGTGCGCCGTTCGCATCTCATGCCGATGTTGCGCTCCCAGGACCTCGTCACCTGGGACTACCAGGGCGATGCGTTCGCCACGCCGCCCTCATGGGTCGTTCCGGGGGCCGGTCTTTGGGCCCCGGAGATCACGTATCGCAACGGGCAGTACTACCTCTATTACGTCGCCACGGACGTCGTCGACTCTGTCAGCGGTGAGCCGGGGTGCCCGAGCGACAACGCGATCGGCGTTGCGACGAGCTCGAGCCCGCTCGGCCCGTGGGTCGATTCGGGTAGGCCGGTCGTCGCGCCCCGTCGTGCCGGTGGCGGCTGCAACTTCTTCTGGACGTACGATCCCGACGTTCTCGTCACGTCGAGCGGAGAGTCCGTTCTCTACTACGGTAGCTATTACGGCGGCATCGAGGCGCGCGCGCTCGGCGCCGACGGTCTGTCGACCGACGCCGAGACGGCGACCCCGATCACGATCCCGAATCGCTACGAAGGGGCCAACGTCGTCGAGAAAGACGGCGCGTACTGGCTCTTCGCGTCGGCGAGCAACTGCTGCAACGGTCCGCTCACCGGCTATCAGGTCTTCGCCGCGCGCTCGGACGATCCGTTCGGGCCGTTCGTCGATCGGGAAGGCGTGTCGCTCCTCGACTCTCGTGTCGGTGGCACGCCGGTGCTCACCTTGAACGGGAATCAGTGGGTCGGGACGGGGCACAACTCGGTCTTCGAGGATGCGGCCGGAAACTGGTTCACCGCTTTCCACGGGATCGATCGGAGCGATCCGTATTTCGAGGGGGCGATCGGCTACTCGCGACGTCCGCTCTTGCTCGACCGTGTGGTGTGGGACCGCGAAGACGGCTGGCCGTCGGTTCGTGGTGGCCTCGGCGCTTCGGACGAGAAACAGATCGCGCCGCTCGCCCGTGCGCCGCGGGATCCCCGCCAGGCTGCTCGAGTGCGCGCGCTCGCGAATGCCATCGCGGACGCGAGAGATCCGAACGCGTACCTTCGAGAGCTCGACGAAGTCGACGTCGAGGAGCTCTCGCTCGTGGCATCTGCCTCCGACGAGCTGGGCGGCTCGGCGCTCGCTCCGCAGTGGTCGTGGGTCCGGCCACCGCCGGCATCGGGCTTCGACCTCGAAGGTGGGCAGCTCCGCTTCGCGACGCAAGCCGCGGAGCTCTTCGGCGGAAGCAACGACGCATCGGTGCTCACCGAGGCCGCGCCCGCCGGCAACTGGATGGCAGAGGTGAAGCTCGATCTCGATGTCCCGAGCACCGGCTGCTGCTTCAACTACGTCCAGGCCGGCCTCGTCGTGTACGCCGGCGACGACGCGTACGTGAAGCTCACCCACGTCTCGATCTGGGAGACGCGCCAGATCGAGTTCGCGAAGGAGATCCCCGGGCCGGCCGCGGGATTCCCGGCCTACGGCTCTGCGGTGGGCGGGCCGCCGGGCGGAACGACCTGGCTCCGTATCGCCCGCGTCCTCACGGGCGGCAAGGAGGCGTACGTGTCCTATTCGAGCCGCGACGGCGAACGCTTTGCGCGAGGAGCGGTGTGGACCCACGAGCTCGGCACAAGCGCGAAGCTCGGTCTCGTCGCGCTCGGCGGCAGCGGCTTCAATGCGCGCTTCGATCACGTGCGCGTCTGGCAGCTGCCGACGTTCTAGGGCTCTTGTAGCGTCTCTCACTGCCCCCCAACCCGACTTCCCTCTGCAAAGCGGAGGGGAAGGGGACCGCGGGGGGCTGTGAGAGTGATCCGACCAGTCCTCAGCCTCGCATCGCTTCGATGGGGCTCACGCGGGCGGCGCGGATCGCGGGCAGGAAGCCTCCGAGGAGGCCCATGATCCCCGAGAGCACGACGGACGACACGATGATCTGCGGCGACGCTTCGAAGCCGAACACGACCTCCGACCAGGAGCCCATGTTGAGCATCGTCAGCTTCACCGTCGTCATCCCCAGCGCCGCGACGGCGCCGACGATTCCGCCGACGAGCGCGAGCACGAGTGACTCGAGGAGGAACGCGAAGAGGATGGCGCCCTTCGAGAAGCCAAGGGCGCGGAGCGTGCCGATCTCCCGGCTCCGACCGGCCACCTGAGCGTTCATCGTGATCGTCGCTCCGATCATCGCGCCGATACCGACGAAGAACGCGACCATGCCGCCGAGGATCTTCAGCATGAAGCCCGTCGCCTGGGACTGCTTCTCGAAGTAGTCCGCCTCGCGCATCGCGACGAGCCCGAGCTGCCGGTCGCCCTCGACGAGGGCCTTGAACGCGTCGAACTTGCTCGGGCTATCGAGACGAACGCGAACGCTCGATACCGCGCCGGTTCGACCGAATGCCTGCCGGACGACGTGGACGTCCGCCCAGACCTCCGACTCGAACGCCGAGCCGTCGTCGCTGAAGAAGCCGACGACCTTGACGGGGCGGTTCTTCTTGAGCTCGAAGCTCTCGCCGATCGTCAGGCCCTTGAAGCGACCCTTGATGGCGCGACCGACGACGACCTCGTCGCTTCCGGGGTTCGGCGCACGGCCCTCCACGATCTTCGCCGTGGGGCGGAAGGCGAGCGCGTCTTCGGGGACGCCGCGGACGGTGACGTTCGACACGCCCTCGACGCCGATCTTGTCGAGGAGGATCACGACGAGGACCTCACCGACGCCCACCGGCTTCTTCGATGCGCCGATCTGCGCCGCCTGCGAGAGGACGAGGTTGACGTGCTTGTCGTCGATCGTGCTCGTCATCTCCGTGTCGGAGCCCTTGCGCATGACCACGGCGACGTCCGGGGACGCGGCACGCCCGAGCGTGCGCTCGAGCCCGGCCGCGAGCATGAGCGCGCACGCGAAGACGGCAACGGCGAGCGCGAGACCCACCGCGGCGGCGAGCGTCGTACGCTTTCGAACGATGAGACTGCGGACGTTGTATTTGATGGGGACCATCGGAATTCCTTCGTTCAGCCGACGCGGCGCAGCGCTTCGGTGACCGATACCCGGCCTGCCTGGATGCTCGGAAGGAGCGATGCGATCGCCGCGAGGCCGATCGCGATGAGAGTCGCGATCAGCGCGGTGCTCGGCTGGACGCGGAAATACGGGAACATGCCGCCCATGTTCTCTTCGATCGCGCGTCCGATCATGTTGTTCACGAACGGATAGGCGATGCCCACGCCGACCGCGCCGGACACGATTCCGAGCGTCGCCGCCTCGGCGATGACGAAGAACCGGACGTGCCAGGGCTCGAAGCCGATCGCGCGGAGGACGGCGTATTCCTTCGTGCGCTCACGCACGCCCATGGCGATCGTGTTGCCGAGGACGAGGAGCATGATCGCGAGGATGATGATCGACACGATGTTGAGCGCGCTGAGCAACATCGAGAACGCCGCCATGAAGGAGACGTTCATGGCGCGCTCGCTCATCGTCACCGTCTGCGTGTCGCGCTCGTCGAAGATACGATCGATCGCCTTCGAGATTTCACCGCTCCGCCCAGTGTCGGTGATGGTCGACGAGATCCAGCCGATCATGTCCTTCTGCTCGCCGGTGACGCTGTCGTTCATGTAGTCCCAGTGGAAGATGAACTCCGAGTCGTCGATCGCCTTGCGCGACGCCTTGTAGATCCCGTCCACGTTGAACTCCCAGTCGCCCGGGTAGATCGTGCCCTGGAGCACGACCCGGTCGCCGACCTTCCAGCCCATCTTCTTCGCGAGGACGTGGCCGACGATCGCGCCCTTCTTGTCCGCCATCCAGCGCGCCTTGTCCTCCGGGGGAACGACCATGTCGTTGTACACGTCGAAGAACGACTTGCCCTCGACCGCCAGGCTCGCGAAGAAGTCGTCCGGGCGCGTCGGGATCTTCCCGCCGAACCAGTTCGAGAACGTCGCTTGCTTGACGCCCGGAACGGCGCGCGCGTCGTCGATGTAGCGCTTCGGGAGCTGCATGATGAACGTCACCTTGTGACGTGTCGCCAGGCGGTCCTGCGCGGCATATTCGGCGCCGATGTTCCATGCCCACAGAACGGTGCGGAGCATGATGAACGCGATCAGCGCGATCGCCGCACCGGCGACCGTGAAAAGCGTCCGGAACCAGCTGCGCTTGAGGTTCCTTGCTGCGATGAGGAAGAGCTGAATCACTCGAGCTTCCCTTTGTTGAGGTGGCGCGTGATCGTCGCGCGCTCGGCAGCGGCGGGATCGTGCGTGACCATCAGGATCGTCTTCTTGAACTCGACATTGAGCTTGGTGAGGAGCTGGAGGATGTCGTCCGCGCTCTTGCGATCGAGATCGCCCGTCGGCTCGTCGCAGACGAGGATCGTCGGATCGTGGACGATCGCGCGAGCGATCGCGACACGCTGCTCCTGACCGCCCGACAGCTGCCGCGGGTAGTGGCCCATGCGGTCGCCGAGCCCGACGACACGCAGCGCGGTCTCCGCGCGCTTGCGCCGCTCGGAGCCGGAGAGCTTCGTGAGGAGGAGCGGGAGCTCCACGTTCTCGATCGCGGTGAGCACCGGCATCAAGTTGTACGACTGGAAGATGAAGCCGATGTGGCGCGAGCGGAACTTCGCCAGCTCGCCGTCACTCATCGCGCCGATGTCGTGGCTCGCGACCATCGCCTTGCCGCTCGTGGGCCGGTCGAGGCCCGCGATGAGGTTCAGGAGCGTCGACTTGCCGGAGCCGGACGGGCCCATGAGCGCCTCGAAGGCGCCTTCCGGGATCGTGAGCGACAGACCGTCGAGGACC
>Ga0247825_10002467_pt1 | contig 12184 bp, 13 predicted proteins | sample 13C_Vanillin_Day_FD_194413 | JGI IMG/M metagenome (GOLD analysis project Ga0247825, IMG submission 194413) | Soil microbial communities from agricultural site in Penn Yan, New York, United States - 13C_Vanillin_Day48 | ecosystem: Environmental > Terrestrial > Soil > Agricultural land | place...
TCTCGGCAAAGAGCTGAGTGCTACCGATATTGGTCGGCGAGACTCCGGGAATGAGCAGTGCGAGATCCAGGAAATTGCGGCCGTTCATCGGCAGGCTCTGCACCTCGGATTGTGGCACTGTGCCCGCAATCTGGCTCCTCGCTGCTTCGAGCAATGTCGTGTCGCCCGAGACCGTGACGCTGGTGTCGAGCCCTGCCAGCGCAAGGACCACGGGGATGTCAAAGGCAGCGCCCAGTGAGGCTTTCAGCATCCGCGTACTGTCGGCAAATCCGTCTACGTGAACCCTCAATTCGTACGTGCCGACTTTGAGATATGGAAAGCGGAAGCGACCCTCGGAGTTCGTGGTCGTTTCAGCGAGGACGTTCGTCTCCGTCTGCCGCGCGCTCACGTGAGCGCCGGGCACGACTGCGCCCTGTGGATCGGTGACACGACCGCTCACGCTCGCAAAATTGATCGTTTCCTGCGCGTGCACCGTGCGAACGGATGCGGCGGCGCAGCAGGCTGCCAAAACGAGGCAGCCCCACAAACCAGTTTTCATGACTCCCCACCGCGGCGGGCTCAAGGACCCGCCGCTACACCGTTACAACCTGGATCCGGAAACGCCTCTTCCAGCGGGTCCAAGACCCGCCGCTACGGACGCGTGCGCGGGGCTTCAAGCCCCGCCCGGACATCCGCTTGGTTGTCAGGAAAGCGAGGGTCGCGGAGGTGGAGAGAGCGGAGTGGGCCGGACTTCCGGGGCTGACTGCGCGCGTTCGGGCGACGAAAGAACGATGAGATTCGGCAGACGGACCGAGACGCCGATCGGTATCACCGCGATCTCAGTCGTCAGCAGTGTCAGCGGATCGGATGAACAACTGCACGCCAGTTGAGCCGTGTTGGTTGGCGTGCCGCCGTCGTGGTGATGATGGCTGTGGTTCGACGTCTCAGGGGCGGTGGTGGCTGGCTGAGACATGTGCATCAAACAGTCAGGTGCCGGGATGCCGCCGTGCGTGTGCGGCCGGTCCACGCACATGTCGATCACGCCAAGCGCCGACACGCCGAGTTGAATAGCCAGAAGGGCCACGGCAACCGCCTGCGAACGCCAGCCTCGACTGCGCATGAAGACGAAGCCCATCTTAGCGCAACCGGAGGCGGACCACCTGATGTGAGGCTGTCAACCGGCGATCGACACGGTCACGGGCGCGCCAATGAATCGGCCGTAGCGTTCGACGGCTTCCTTCACCTGACTCCGCTCCATCTTCGACAGCGTTCTCAAAGGAACGACGTCGATTGCGACACCGTCGGCCGTCTTCGGCATTCGCCATGTGCCCGCAACCTGGCCCGCAATCACCAGCGCGTGCTGGAACGTCACCGACCCGCGCGAACGCGAGTTCACGACCGTCGGTCCATGTGGGACGGCATAGCGATCTCGATACGACACGAGGTACTCGTCGTAGATGGGCAGCAGGTGAGCGTTCGCTCCGCTCTTGGCTGGACGGGGAGTGTCACCCACGGTCCAATAGGTGCATCCATCGACCACGACAGAGTTCGCGCGATTCATCTCGAGACCGCGCTTCGTGTCGACCATGGTCAGGCCCGACCACCACACGAAGTCGCGCATCGTCGCTGGGCCATGGCTGCGGAAGAATCGGCGGGTGAGCTCGGCAAGCGCCTCGTCGCGTGGCAGCCGCTTCGCGATCGGTGCGCGCGCGGCGAGCTGGGCGTAGGTCTGATCTTTGCCGCGACGGGGTCCGCTGCACATCACGGCTTCGAGCTCGGCGAAGATCGTGAGCATCGCGAGCGGGATTCCCTTCGCGCGCAGGCCGGCGCGTTCGAGGCGTGCGGCGAGTTCGCCGCGAGTGAGCGCCTGTCCATCCAGGGCGCGCTCGAAGATGTTCGTCGCGCGTGTGCACACCGTCCTGTCCAATCCGAGCCTGCGACAGTAGTGCGAGATCGTCCGATGCACTCGCGGCGCGGTTAACTCCAGTATCCAGCGGATGTCTGTCGAGGTTACGAAGTGCCACGTCGGTCGCATCACGTGCGTGCGGAGGATTCGACCGGCGTCGAAGGCTTTGTCGATCGACTCGTCCCTCGTGCCTTCAGGCAGTCTGAGGCCGAGTCCCCACTTCGCGGGCCCGAACTCCTGCGCCTGCACCGCGCCGAGCCAGGTCACCACATCGGCTGGACGACGGTGTGCCGTGCGTGTGATGCATTGATTGTGAAGTCGCAGTTGTGGAATTGCGATCAGCGTCTGGTCCCAATCGCCCTCGTCCAGATCTCGGCTTGCTCCGGCGTCATCTCGCCGTGCGGTCGAAGGCGTGCGTCAGTGTAGCCGAGCTGATCGATGTCGAACAGGTACTGCTCGCGAGAGAGCAGCGTCCCTACGCAGATCGGATTCGCTGGTTCGGGTTTCTGTGCCGCAAGGCGTGCCGCCAGCTCGTTCATCACCTCGTCAGGAATGTCGCTCCGACGGTCGGGATACGCAAATCGGAAGAGGACGAGATAACTGAAAAGCACCGGCCAGTTCTCGCCGAATCGTTCGAGCAGTCGCGGCCAGTCCATGAAGAGTGCTCGCGCGTGCAAGAGATGAAGCACGGCGGCGCCGTCGTAGCGCTCGCGCTCCTGGACGAAGGCGCTCGACCACAGGAGCTCCTCGGCCGGACACAGGCCGACGGGGATACCAAGCACCTCGCTCGGAACCGCGTTCGCGAACCAGCAGTCATCCACTCGGATGATGCCGTTTCCCGAGCTGAATACGACGTCGATGTACCGGCCGTCCCGATGCACCTTGCCCAACCAGTGAGGGAAGGGCACTTCGACTTTGTAGCCGGCCTCTTCGAACGCAGCCAGCGCGCGCGGCACGTCCTCACGTTTGAGCATCACGTCGAGGTCCTTCGTGTCGCGGTCGCGCCCTGTGTATCGCGAGTGCGCGAACGCACCGCCAACGACGAACGGCAGGCCAGTCGCTTCGAGCAGGTGCAGCGAGTCGACATAGAACGCCAACAACGGATCGCCCGGCATCGGGACCGATGCGGTGTTCATCGGCGCGACGGCACGGCGAGCGTTACGCATCGACGGCGACCTCGAGCACGAGGAACGGCGGCCTGCCTGGGAACACCCGGTTCAACAGCGGCAGCGAGACGTTGTAGACAGGGACGTCGTTCTTCGTGCGTCCCTCGTGCCGGCCGCGATGCGCATGTCCATGGACGACGATCGAAACGGGGAAGCGGCCGATCGGCTCCTCGAGCCGGCTCGATCCCACGAACGGATAGATCTCGAGCGGCTCCCCTTCCACAGTTTCACGGATGGGGGAGTAGTGCAGCAGCACTACCTGTCGCTTCGAGCGCAATCGCGCGAGCGACGCCTCGAGCTTGAGCGCCTCGTTCACCGCCTCGTGCACGAATTGCTTGATCGTTGGTTCGCCCCACGGCCCCAACGCCGCGGTGCCGAAACCGCCGCAAAAGCCTTTCACGCCCGCCACGCCGATTCCGTTGATCTCGCAAGCCTCGCCATCGAGCACCTTCAGTCCCGTATCCGCGAGGATGTGCGAGACCTCTTCCTGATGACCGCACTCGTAGTCGTGGTTGCCGAGAACCGCCGCACCGGGGATGCGCAGCGCGGACAGTTCGCGCGCGAGGATACGTGCTTCTTCGGGCTGTCCTGTGTCCGTCAGATCTCCGGCGACCAGGACCATGTCGGCCGATTCGGAGATTTGTGCAAAGAGCGTTTGAAATTTTCCGGCCGACGATCGCGTGCAGTGCAGATCGCCGAGCGCCGCGATGCGCACAGGCTTGCGAATCGTCGTTGTTGTCGACGGTGCGTCGCCGTGAGGCTGAGCATTACGCGGCATGCAGGCATCTCATCCCTGCAAGCAGGGTGCCTGCACATCTGCACGCCAACTTCGTCGCCTAAGGCTGTAGTACGCTCGCCGCCACGGAGTTATTTCAATGGCGCTTTTTACACTGGTCCACGTATTGATCAGCTTGATCGGGATCATCACCGGGTTGGTCGTACTCGGAGGCTTGCTGAGCGGCAAGCGACTTGACGGCTGGACGGGTCTCTTTCTGCTGACGACGATCGTGACGAGCGTCACCGGGTACGGCTTCCCGGTCGATCGCGTGTTGCCATCACACATCGTCGGAGCGATTTCGCTGGTCGCGCTCGCAATCGCATGCGTAGCTCGTTACCGCTATCGCCTCGCGCAGGGGTGGCGTAAGACATACGTCGTGACCGCCGTGCTGTCGCTCTATCTCAATGTGTTCGTGCTGATCGTGCAGACGTTCCAGAAGGTACCTGCGCTGAGAGAGCTGGCCCCGACGCAGTCGGAGCCGCCATTTGCCATCTCGCAACTGATCGTGCTGGTGATGTTCGTCGTGCTCGGGTATCGCGCGGTGGTCAGCTTTCGCGGACCCGCTGCGGCGCCCGCCCGCCAGTTTCTGTGAGCCGTTCCTGTAGATGTTGCAGCACGACCGCCTGACTCGGGAGAATTTTTCTCCCGGCGGTCTCGAGATCGAACCACGCTGCGCGATCCACTTCGGGGAATGATCTGCGGTTGCCGGATTTCGGAGGCCATTCCATCTCAAAGAGATTGCTCTTGAGCGACGCAGGATCGAAGTCGCTCTCGATCGCCCATACATGAACGATCTTCCCGCCGGTCTGACGAACCGGCGAGAGCGCGATGAACGTGCCGGACGGGCGCGCACCCGTTTCTTCCTCGACCTCGCGTCGGGCCGCAGCCAGTGCATCTTCGTCAGGCTCGACCTCACCCTTCGGAATCGACCAGGCTCCGTCGTCTTTCCGTGCCCATAACGGACCGCCAGGATGGACGAGCAACACCTCGAGCGCCCCGACAACTCCCCTGAATAACAACAGGCCTGCGGCTTGTTTGCGTGGCATCTAGGCGCGCCTCGGCCAGCGCCACAAGGCGACCAGGCCCAGCACGCCCGCCAGCGCTGCGAGTGCCAGCACGATGCGGGCGGCGATGGCCTGAGCCGGTGGCTGGTGCGTTCCGGTCCAGATCCAGCCCAGGGCAGACAGCCCGATGAGGATCAGAATGAAAATTGATGCAGTGAGGCGGATCGCGGTCACGACGGTCGATTCTGTCGGTGTGCGTGAAGGGTCACCATAGTGCTTTTATGGGATGGGGCGTCCGGCAGCGCCCTTCTATACTTCTACAACTCATTCACGTCGGAGACTATATGAGCGTAGCCCATGCCGCGAGCGTCCGTGCCGATGCGTCTTTGATGGAGCGTTTGAATAGCTCTCAGCACGAGCTCGCGTTGCGCGTATTCATGGCGATCGTGCTCGCGCATTGGGGCGAACACCTGCTTCAGGGATTTCAGATCTACGCTCTGGGATGGTCCGTGCCGGACGCGCGCGGACTGGTGGGCTACTTCTTTCCGTGGGTCATTGAGTCGGAAACGCTGCACTACGGCTACGCGCTCGTGATGTTGATCGGGTTGTGGACGTTGCGCAGCGGTTTCACTGGGATCGATCGCCGCTGGTGGACAATCGCGCTCGCGATTCAGTTCTTCCACCACTTCGAACATTTCCTGCTGATCGCACAAGCCACCACTGGCTATAACCTCGGCGGACGACCCGTGCCGACGAGCATCGTGCAGATGTGGGTGCCGCGCGTCGAACTGCACCTCTTCTACAACACGATCGTGTTCATTCCGATGGTCGTCGCGATGTATTACCACATGTTTCCGGCCACCTCCGACGCGAGGTCGCAGCGCTGCACCTGTAATTGGGAGCACGGGGTGACTGCTTCCGTGTGACCAGCGTCACGCCATCGGACGTCCTTCGGTGGCCCCTCGTCGGATCCTTTCTACGGTGGCGCTATGCGCGCACCTCACTGCAGTCCGTCCTGCTCCTCGTTGCCGTCGTGCTCATCCTGCACGGCCTCTTCGGACCTCAGGTTGCCCCGGCTAATCTCGCTACCGTTCTGTCATGGGTGCAGTACCGCGGATGGCTTATCCTCGCGCTGCTCGTCGCTGGCAACTTCTTCTGCACCGCCTGCCCGTTCGTCCTCGTTCGAGATCAAGGCCGCCGGCTGACAGCGCCATCGCGTAAGTGGCCGCGGTGGCTCCGCATGAAATGGATCGGCATCGCGCTCTTTATCGGCGTGCTCTTCACGTACGAGCTGTTCGATCTGTGGGCATTGCCTCGCGCAACAGCGTGGCTCGTCCTCGGCTACTTCGCCGCAGCACTGGCGATCGATCTGCGCTTCACAGGCGCGAGCTTCTGCAAGTATCTCTGTCCCATCGGCCAGTTCAGCTTCGTCGCGTCGACGATGTCACCGCTCGAGCTGCAGGTGCGGCAGCCGGAGACGTGCAGGACGTGTCGAACGGTTGATTGCATCAAGGGGCGACGAGATGAAGCCGTTCCGTCTCGAGTGCTGCGCCGTGGTTGCGAGTTGGCGTTGTTTCTCCCGTCGAAGGTCGGCAATCTCGATTGCACGTTCTGCATGGACTGTGTGCAGGCCTGCCCGCACGACAACATCGCGGTCGCGACACGCGTGCCCGGGCTCGAGCTCGTCGATCCGCGCCGCCGGTCTGGCATCGGCTGGTTGCCGCGCCGGCGTGATGTCGCAGCCCTCGTCGTCGTTTTCGTCTTCGGAGGTCTCATCAATGCGCTCGGGATGACAGCTTCCGCTCGCGCGATGGAGCAGGGCCTCGTGAACCTTCTGGGCGCACAGTCCGAGGGCCCGGTGCTGGCCGCGCTTTTCGCCATCGTCGTCATCGCCATTCCGATTCTGCTGCTCGGCATCGCGGGGATGCTGACCGCGAGCCTCACGCGCCGCGGGCTGTCATCGTCGCTCGACGTCGTCACTCGCCACTCGTACGCGCTCGTGCCGCTTGGTTTCGGTGTGTGGCTGGCACACTACGGATTTCACCTGCTCACTGGTGTCCTCACACTAATGCCGGTGACGCAGTCTGCTGTGCTGGATCTGTTTGGCTGGCCTGCACTGGGCACGCCTCTGTGGCAGTTGACGGGAATGAGACCTGGACTGGTCTTCCCGATTGAGGTCGGCGTGATTGTGATGGGCGCGGGCGGCTCGCTTGTGCTGGCGTATCTGATCTCCGAGCGCGACTATCTCGAGAGGCGAGTGATCGCGACGATCCCTTGGGCCGCTGTCACGATCGCGATCACTGTCGCGGCGCTGTGGATCACGTCGCAGCCGATGGATATGCGAGCAGTCGCTTTCCCCGGATGACGCGCGCACGCCGCTCCATCGTTCTGCTCTCGCTGACATGCAGCTTCCTGGTCGTCGCCAGCGTGGCTTCGGCGCACGATGGCCCTCCGTATCCAATCGTTTCGAACCAACTGCTTGGCCGCTATCGCATTTCGGTGTGGACCGATCCTGATACGACTGACGATGGATCGGCGGGCGGGCAGTTCTGGGTGATGATCGACCCGGCTCGGGCGGGTGATGTTGTGCCATCCGATGTGAATGCGGTCGTGACGATCCGGCCTCTGGATCGACAGGGCTTGCCGGTGATGGCTCGCGCCGCTTTCGTCAATCAGGATCCATCGCGTCAGTTCGCCACGGTGACGATGGATCACGAAGGGCGCTTTGCAGTGCACGTGGATGTGGAGAGCGAGTCCGGTCGCGTGAGCGTCGATTCGCAAGTGCAGGCGACCTACGACCTGCGCCCGTCGCGCTTCATGCTTGCGATCTACCTGCTTCCGTTTCTGCTGGCTGGCTTCCTGTGGACGACGCTGCTCGTTCGTCGTCGTCGCGCATTTGCGCGTGCTCGCACGCGTTAGCGAAGCCTGGCGAGGATGGCCTTCTGGTTGGCCAGAATCTGATCAAGCTTGCGCTGGTTCGTGACGATCTTGTCCAACTTTGCCTGGTTGCGCTGAATGCGCTGCTGGTTGGCGAGGATCTTCTTCTGGTTCGCGATAATCTCCCTCTGCATGGCCAGGGTGGCATCACTCGGCATCGATGTGCTCCTTGTGCGCCGGTTAAACCGGCATGGTGTAGTGAATGAAAGAGTCATACGGTGAAGGATTAGCGACCCACACCGGCCCTGTATCGTGCGGCGTCGTCCGCAAGGACACCGCCGAAGCGTCGAGAGGGGTACGGGCGGGCCGGGTATTCAGCCGCGAAAGTTCTTTTCTCCGGGGTGCCGACGCTGTAAGGAGAAGCGGAAGGCCACACCGGGTGCGTCGCCATCGCGAGACGTATCCGGCCCCCGCGCGGTCAGAGACCCCGTGCACGTTCGGACACACCAAGCGCGGGAACCGGGAGATCCCAGAGTCACCCGTGGGGGATGGACCCACGGGCCGCGTCGGGAAGTCGCACGACGCACGCCGACGATGAACGGCTCTGGGAAGTCGGACCGCCGCGTAGTACCCGTGAAGCTGCCGAACGACGCCGGGCGACCGGCTGAGGAGGCAGGGGAGGGAAGGGGGCGGACCGAAGGGAATCCGCGCCAGCAAAACGCGTCCCGGACGCAGCGCCGGACCAACGCGCCCAGTGCGCTGGAGCGGATACGGCAGGCGGCAAGACGGGATAACAAGATGCGGTTCACCGCCCTGTTGCACCACGTGTGCGACGTGCCGCGCTTGCGGACGGCGTTCCTCGCATTGAAGAAGGACGCCGCTCCTGGCGTGGACGGCGAGACGTGGCGGCACTACGAGCAGGCGCTGGAGACGAATCTCCAGGACCTCTCGGAGCGGCTGAAGCAAGGGGCGTATCGAGCGAAGCCGGTCCGGCGGGCGTACATCCCGAAGGCCGACGGGCGGCAGCGACCGCTCGGCGTGCCCGTGCTGGAGGACAAAATCGTTCAGCGGGCCACGGTCGACGTGTTGAACGCCATCTATGACACCGACTTCCTCGGCTTCTCGTACGGGTTTCGGCCCCGACGCAGCCAGCATCACGCGCTGGATGCGCTCTACGTCGGACTCCTGACGAAGCGGGTGAACTGGGTGCTCGATGTGGACATCCGGGCATTCTTCGACACCATCGACCACGGATGGCTCACGAAGTTTCTCGAGCACCGTCTCGCGGACCAGCGCATCGTGCGGCTCATTCAGAAATGGCTGAACGCCGGGGTGCTGGACGAGGGGCAGCGAACGCGAGTGGAGGAGGGAACGCCGCAGGGCGGCAGTGTGTCGCCGCTGCTGGCGAACATCTATCTCCACTACGTGTTTGACCTGTGGGTCCAGGTGTGGCGTCAGAAGCGAGCGCAAGGCGAGGTCATCGTCGTGCGCTTCGCTGATGACATCGTGCTGGGCTTCCAGGTTCAGTCGGACGCCGAACGCTGCCGGGCGGAACTCGTCGAACGCTTTCGACGGTTTCATCTGGACGTGCACCCCGAGAAGACGCGGCTGCTGGAATTCGGTCCCTATGCGGCCGAGAACCGGCGCCGGCGTGGCCTTGGGAAGCCGGAGACGTTCAACTTCCTCGGCTTCACGCACATCTGCGGGAAAAAGAGGAGCAATGGACGCTTCACCGTGTTGCGGCAGACGATTCGCAAACGGCTGCAGGCCAAGCTGCAGGAGGTGAAGACCGACCTGCGGCGACGCATGCATCGCCCCATCCGTGAGCAAGGCGCGTGGCTGCGCAGTGTGGTGGGTGGACACGTCCGCTACTACGGCGTGCCGATGAACGCCCCGGCGCTGCGCACCTTCCGCCACTGCGTCGGCTGGCTCTGGCTGCGCACGCTTCGGCGGCGCGGTCAGCGTCATCGTCTGACGTGGGCGCGGATGCAGCGGCTTATCGCCCGGTGGTTGCCGCCTGCGCGTGTCTGTCATCCCTATCCTCTCCGCCGCCTTGGCGTCATCCCCTGAGGTGGGAGCCGGATGCGGGAGAGCCGCATGTCCGGATCTGTGGAGGGGGTGCTCAGTAATGGGCATCCCTACTCCGACTCGCGTGACGGGCGTTAATTCCATGGAGAGGCGAGTTTCCACACCCGCCTTCAGGGTAGTTCTGTCTGACGAGATGTGAGACTGTAGCAGAGTTTCTGTGCTGTTCACGTGTCGGGATCGCGGAGACACGGAGAGGAGCGGAGTGCGCGGAGTTTTCTAAACGCAGGGATCGCCAGGATCGCAGAGACTGGCCACGGGTCGCGCCGGTCCAAGCCGGCATCTCGCTCCGCCGCACCGCGCAAAGCGCGGCGACCCGTGGCATCTGCCCCTGCGATCTCTGCGATCTCCGCGTTAAATAATCCCTGCGTCCTCTGCTTCCCCTGCGTGCGGTACAGCGCTCATTCGAGGCCATCATGAACGAATACATCGAGGTTCGATTTCGGCGGAACGGCAAGCCGTTTCCGCTCAAGCGTCAGCTGACTGGTGGAATCGAGTTCGACGAGGCCGATCCTATCGAGCGCACGGTGGGCATCACGTTCGACGCCGCGAGCCCCGCGACACGCGAGCGCATGAACAGCATTCGCCGAATCCAGGGTTGGGAACCGGGGCAGTTCAAGCTCGACATCGCCGTTGAAGATGGCGCGCTCATCCTGCGGGGCGTCAGCCCGCACGCGCTGCCCGAAGGTCTCTACAAGCTGAAGGTGGAGATCGAAGAGGCACGGACGCCGCGCAAGTTCACGGTCGCCGACGTCGAACACGATAGCCACGCCGTGGTGACGATCGATGTGCAACTGGACGAGCGTGGCGTGCGTGTCGATCTCGATGGCTGCGATTCAGACATCCAGCAGGTTCTCGATCGTTCGGTGATCGACGCTGTGTCGGGTGTGGATTGGCTGGAAGATACCAGCCGGCGTCCGACGCGTCAGGCGTGCCTGTTGAATCTGCTCGCCAGCCTGCGCAGTCGTCCGACGACGCGCGCGCCGCTCGTGGAACTGCTGCACGACATCTACTACGTCGGCAACGATCGGTTGTACGCGAAGGTCGACCGCGCCCTCGTTGACGCGCTGCAGACCTTGTCCAACGACCCGACGAAGCCGTTCTACGCGGAAGGCTCGCCGAAGGCCGCTGTCCATGGGCGGCTCCTGAGCAGCATTCGGGAGCAGGTAGACGTCAAGACGCAATTCAAGGAGCTTTTGAGCTTTCGTGGAGAAGGGCGTCCGTCGATGCAGGCGGTCGTGGCAGTTCCGCCACCGGATTTGCCGCACACCTACGCCGAGTTCGACATCGATCTTGGAAATCCGCTGCAGGACGTGCTCGGCTTTTTCGTTCATATGGGCGAGCTCCTCGACGGCAAACCCACGAATCACCTCGACATGCGAAAAGTGCTGGCGAAGTCGCGGGCGTCCGACTTCCTCTACTACACCGTTGTCGCAAATTAGCGCCGTCGCCGCGCGTCTAAGCTATGATGGCCGGCTCGGGGCCCAATGGGCCGATGTGCGATTTCAGAGGAGATGGCGATGGTGAAATGGATTTCAGTCGCGGTCGTCGTGATGGTGATGGCGGCGACGGTGTCGTTCCGGGTGTCTGCGCAGCAGAATCAGATGAGCTTTTTCGTCACCAGCGCCGGCTCCGGTAACGGTGCGAATCTGGGCGGACTCGCGGGCGGGGACAAGATCTGCCAGACGCTCGCCGCATCCGCAGGTGGTGGCGGCAAGACGTGGCACGCGTACCTCAGCGCGAAGGGAGCGGATGGCAAGCCGGGCGTCAATGCCAAGGATCGCATCGGCAATGGACCCTGGTACAACGCCAAGGGCGTGGTGATTGCCAAGAGCGTTGCCGACCTGCACTCCGACGCCAACAACTTGAAGAAGGACACCGCGCTCACCGAGAAGGGGACGGTCGTCAACGGCGTGGGTGACACGCCGAATCAGCACGACATCCTCACGGGCTCACAGGCAGATGGAACGCTGCAGCCCGGTGAAGGTGACACGACGTGCGGCAACTGGACGAGCGCTAGTGACGGCAGCGGCTCGGGTCAGCTCGGACATGTCGATCGCATGGGGCGCGGGGCGACGGGGAGCTCGTGGAATTCAGCACACCCGTCGCGCGGCTGCTCGCAGCAGAATCTGATCGCCACTGGAGGCAATGGCTATCTGTACTGCTTCGCAACAAACTAGTGGCACGTGCGTTTATGAGTTGGAAGTCGGAAAGCGAGAGTTGAAGCGATGAGAGGCAAAGACAAGCAATCGGTGGCCAAGCAGGCGAAGGATCGCGTCGTGGTTGCCGAGCGCGCACACACGGACGCCGCAAAGAAAGCCGACGCGGCCGAGGACGTCGCGAAACAGGCGAAGACCGCGCTCAAAAACGCCAAAAAAGAGTTCAAGCT
>Ga0247825_10002469_pt1 | contig 12182 bp, 11 predicted proteins | sample 13C_Vanillin_Day_FD_194413 | JGI IMG/M metagenome (GOLD analysis project Ga0247825, IMG submission 194413) | Soil microbial communities from agricultural site in Penn Yan, New York, United States - 13C_Vanillin_Day48 | ecosystem: Environmental > Terrestrial > Soil > Agricultural land | place...
CTGGCGCTCGATCTGGTGGTGATGGTCGAGACGCTGAAGATTGTGATCCTGCGCCGGGGTGCGCGGTGAGCGCCGATCGCCCCGCGGGATCGCGGCAGCCGATCGTCAATGCGCTCAGCGTCGACGTCGAGGACTACTTCCAGGTGTCCGCGTTCGAGCGGATCGTGTCGCGCCAGACGTGGCAGACCTTCGACAGCCGCGTCACCTCGAATACCCACCGGCTGCTGGATCTGTTCGACGAGACCGGCGTCAAGGCGACCTTCTTCACGCTCGGCTGGATTGCCGAGCATCACCCGCAGCTGGTACGGGAGATCGCGACTCGAGGCCATGAGGTCGCGTCGCACGGGTACCATCACCAGCTGATCTACACGCTCACCCCTGAGCAGTTTCGGCAGGATGTGCGCTCGGCCAAGGCAGCCCTCGAAGACACGATCGGCGCACCGGTCGTCGGGTTCCGGGCGCCGAGTTTTTCCATCGTGGCCAGCAGCCTGTGGGCGCTCGATGTGCTGATCGAGGAAGGCTATATCTACGACACGAGCATTTTCCCGATTCATCACGACCGCTACGGCATTCCCGGCGCGCCCCGCCACATGCACCGCATCGACCGGTCTGCCGGGTCGATCATCGAGATGCCGGCGTCCACCGTGCGAGTCGGTCCGTTCAACCTGCCAATCGCCGGAGGCGGCTACTTCCGGCTGCTCCCGTACGGCGTCACCCGCTGGGGTATCCGGCGTGTGAACACAGTCGACCGCGCTCCCGTGGTCTTCTACCTCCATCCGTGGGAAGTCGATCCCGATCAGCCGCGGATGGCCGTCGGCGCCACGACGCGCTGGCGTCATTACAGCGGCCTCGATCAGGTGGTTGAGCGAATGAGGCGGCTGGTTCGCGATTTTCAGTTCGACACCGTCGCCAGCGTTCTCGGCGTGTCCAGTGATTTCGCGGAGGCGGACCTCGCTCGATGGGCGCACCAGGCCGAGCCTGCGGCCGCCCACGGCTAGTGCTGGCATACACCCCGATGGAAGACGTTGCGGTCCGAATCGACACCGCGACCGAGGGCGATGCACGGGCGTGGAATGAGTTCGTCGCATCTCAGTCGCAGGCGTCCGGCTACCACGCGTGGGGCTGGGGCACGGTCTTCGAGCGCGCCTTCGGGCACGAGCCCATCTATCTGATCGCCCGCCGCGGGGACACCATCGTTGGCGTGCTGCCGCTGGTGGCGATCAAGAGCGTTCTCTTTGGCCGCACGCTGACGTCGCTGCCATTCGTCAATTACGGCGGCGTGCTCGCTGCCGACGAACAGGCCGGCCAGGCGCTGGTTGACGCTGCTGGCGATCTCGCGCGCTCGATGCGTTGCGGGCATGTCGAGTTGCGTCATGCCGGCCGCCGTTTTCCCGCGCTTCCCTGCAAGCAGCACAAGGTTGCGATGCGGCTCCCGCTCAGCGGGGTCAGCTGGGAACGGCTCGACAAGAAGGTTCGAAACCAGATCCGCAAGGCGGAAAAGTCGGGGCTCACGGCGCATGTCGGCGGAGCAGAACTCCTGGGCGAGTTCTACCGTGTGTTCGCGCGGAACATGCGCGACCTGGGCACGCCCGTGTATTCGAGGGCGCTGTTCGAAGAAGTGCTACGTGTGTTTCCCGACAACGCGCATGTGCACGTCATCAGGCTGCAGGGTACGCCCGTCGGCGCCGCCGTGACGTATCACGCGGCCGGGATGATGGAGATGCCGTGGGCCTCGTCGGTGCGCGACTACAACGCGCTGTGCCCGAATCATCTTCTCTACTGGAGCATTATCCAGTTCGCCGCGGCAATGGGGCATGCCGTGCTCGATTTCGGTCGCTCGACTCCAGGCGAGGGGACGTTCAAGTTCAAGGAGCAGTGGGGTGCCGAGCCGCTCGCACTCCATTGGGAGTATGTCCTTGCAGCGGGGGGAGCGATGCCCGATGTCTCGCCCGCGAACCCGAAGTTCCAGGCTGCGATTGAGATCTGGAAACGGCTTCCGCTGCCGCTGGCTACACGGATCGGTCCACACGTGGTACGGGGGATCCCATGATCTCGACGAATGCGACCGCCGCCGATACCGCGCCGCTGACACCTGGCGCACTGAGCGCCGCCCATGTGCCGGCCGAGCGTTCCTCGAAGCCGACGCTGTTCGTCATCGTCGACACCGAGGAAGAGTTCGACTGGCACGCGCCGTTCTCGCGCGACAACACGGACGTGCGTGCGATGCGGCATGTCGAACGGTTGCAGAAGATCCTGAGTCCCTATCGCGCCAGGCCGACGTACGTGATCGACTATCCGGTCGCGACGAAGCCGGACGGGTACCTCCCGCTGCGTGACATCTACTCCAGTGGGGCAGCGGACATCGGCGCGCATCTGCATCCATGGGTGAATCCGCCGCTGACGGAGGACGTCGTTCCAAGAAACAGCTTCGCGTTCCGCCTTGGTGGGCTCGAGGCGGAGAAGCTGCGCGTGCTGCGCGACGCCATCGCCGAGACGTTCAGCATGTCTCCGACCGTCTACAAGGCGGGAAGGTACGGATTCGGCGAAACCACCGCCACCGCGCTGGAAGACCTCGGGTTCGACGTGGACATCAGCATCAATCCGCGAATGAACTTTGCCGGGCAGGGTGGGCCTGACTTCAGCTTCTTTGATACGCGGCCGTTCCTCTTCGGCCGGACCCGTCGACTGCTGGAGATTCCGTGTTCGACCGATTACGTCGGTATCGCCGGTGAGCGTGGCCGCGTGTTGCACACATTTGCCGATCAGGATGCGCTCCGAAAGCTGCGACTTGTCGGCATCCTGTCCCGTCTCGGGGTCGTGAACAGAGTGATGCTGACGCCGGAAGGTCACACCATCGACGAAATGAAGGCCCTGACGCGGACGCTCGTCAGCCGCGGCGTTCGCACGCTGTCGCTCACGTTGCACAGTCCTTCGCTGACGTCGGGGTGCACGCCATACGTGCGGACGGAACAACAGCTGGTGCAGTTTCTCGACCGCATTCGCGAGTACTGCGATTTCTTTTTCAGTGAGGTCGGCGGCGTTGCCAGCACGCCTGCGGAGTTCTTTACACGGTTGCGGGCGGCGCAACCTCATATCGGAGCCAATTGATGAAGGTACTCGGCATCTCGCCGCTCGATAAAGACGCAACCGTCACGATTGTCGAAGACGGCGAGATTACGTATTCGGCTGGCGAGGAGCGGTTTACGCGCGTCAAGCTGCAGGACGGCTTTCCGTGGAACGCGCTGGCCGACGCCCTTCGTGTGACGGGTACCGAGACCGGCGAGATCTCGGCGGTCATGTATCCGTTTCTCGAGTGGCAGGAAGAGACCCGGCTGTTCAGGCAAAGCCTCGAGGCGGAGCGGGAATTTCTCGAGGACTCCTCCGGATTCGAGTCGAACGTGCTGGTGCGCGACGCACGCAGCCGGACGCCTCGTCGTATTGCCGCCGCCGTGCCCGGCCTGCCCAACCTCGATGAGCGCATGGACAAGGGCTTCGTCAAAACGCTGGCCTACAAAGTGCTCGCGCGCGAGAGCGTCGTGTCCCGGAACGTTGCGAAGCGGGGATCGACCCAGTGGGGCAACGACGCGGAAGCGTTTCACCGCAAGTGGAACGACGAGCTCGAATCAGCGCTCGTGGAGCTCGGTCTTGGAGGCAAGCTCCAGCGCATCGAACACCATCTTAGTCACGCCGCCAACGCGTACTACACGAGCGGCTTCGATGAAGCGCTCATCGTGTCGCTCGACGGGTATGGCTCGGGTCTCGCTGGCAGCGTCAGCATTGGACGGGGAGGCAACATCGAGCGGATTCATTCGCTTCTGTATCCGCACTCCCTGGGCACGTTCTACGAGTCGGTGACGTCGTCCCTCGGCTTCAAGCCAAGCCGGCACGAAGGCAAGATCGTGGGTCTCGCGGCCTACGGGGACCCGACGGTTCTCGAGGACGTCCTGCTCGCCCGGTTCGATCAACAGGATGGCGATTTCCGGATCCTTGAGAGCAACAACATCTATTTTTCCAGGCTGCTGGCGACCGAGTTCGCGAAGATCGACGTCGCGGCCGCGTACCAGCGGGTGCTCGAGCGTGTCGCTTGCAACTACGTGGGGCATTACGTTCGCAAGACCGGACTGAAGAACCTCGTGCTGTCCGGCGGTGTGGTGGCGAACGTCAAGTTGAACCAGCGGCTGAAGGAGCTGCCCGGCGTCGAGAAGATCTTCGTTCACCCCAACATGGGGGACGGAGGCTGCGGCACCGGGGCGGCGTTTACGGCATACAACGGCGACGCCCGGTCGAAGCTGGGCAAGCCGATCGAGCATGTCTTTCTGGGGCCGTGTTTTTCCGAAGAAGAGATCGCCTCGGCGTTGTCGTCAGCCCAGCTTCCATTCACCCAGTACCGGCCCATCGAACCGCGGATCGCGGGTCTCATTGCCGCTGGAAAGGTGGTGGCCAGGTTCAACGGACGCATGGAGTACGGTCCACGGGCGCTCGGGAACCGGTCCATCCTGTATCACGCGCAGGAACCGGGCGTGAACCAGTGGCTGAACCAGCGGCTCGGAAGAACGGAGTTCATGCCCTTTGCCCCGGCGACCTTGTACGACAAGCGCCACGAGTGCTACCTGAACATGGACGGCGCGGATCACGCGGCGCAGTTCATGACGCTGACGTTCGACTGCACGGAGTCGATGAAACGCGATTGTCCGGCGGCGGTACACGTTGACGGAACGGCGCGGCCGCAGCTGGTGTCGGAAACGTCGAACCCCAGCTTCCACCGCATACTCACCGAGTACTACCGGCTGACCGGTATTCCATCGGTGATCAACACCAGCTTCAACATGCACGAGGAGCCGATTGTCTGCACGCCGGAGGACGCGATCCGCGCCTTCCTGCAGGGCAATCTGGATTACCTCGCGATAGGGGATTTCCTGGTTGAGCACCCCGGCCATCGCCAGTAGCTGGTGAGTGACATGCCGGCTGGTCACGAACCCGTGAGCGTGCTGACGCCCGGTCCTGTCTTTTCCGAGCAGGATGTGAAGGCGACGCTGGACAGCTGCCGTCTCACCTACATCTACGAGCCGGACTGGACGCGGCTTCGGCACCGCGTCTCGCAGATATTGAGTGCCGGGAGGCTCGTGGCCTGGTTTCAGGGCGATGCCGGGTCTGCGCTCGACGCCGTCGGGGGGCGCGTCATCATCAGCGATCCGTCGAATCGATGGGCGCGCGAGAACGTCAACCGCTTCCTGAGGCAGGTGCCGATCGAGGCTCCAATTCCGCTGGTCACGACAGCCGACTTGGGCCAATGGCACGATGGCCAGGTTCGCGTGACACCACAGAACGTCGGTGTTGCCGGTGCGTGGCGGAATCAGGTCATCGGAGCGCTCGACCGAAGCGGATGCGTGCAGCTTCAGGAAATCACCGAGTCCGGTGATCGCCAGCTGGTCGAATTGGTGCGGGGCCACAGCGCGCGCACCGGCGTGCCTGCCTTGATCGCGGTCCCGTTCTCGGGGCCGTCCGAGCCGGTGGTCTGTTCGCCGCGAGAGGCGATTCGGACGATGTTTTCCTCGCCGGTCGACGTCCTCGTCATCGAGCGCTTCGCCGTTGCCAAGGATCACTGGTTGCTCGGCATGCACGTGTGATGGGCGCGTTCGCGATCCTGCCGGACTCTGCACTCGCAGGCTGTGCCGTCACGGGGGAGTGGCGTATGATTGACGGGTCCAGGCCGGAGCTGCCGACGCAGGAGCATCATGAATATGGTCGGTGACAGCGCGCCCTCGGAGATCACGCGCTCGGAGATCAGGCGTGTCGTGCAGTATGCGTTCTCCCCGGTGCACAAGGCCGCACTGGGAGCCGCGTTCGGCCTGACGCTCGGAGCATTCGTCGCCGCGGCGACCGTCGTTCAGCTGGTCATAGGCACCCCTGACGACCTGCCGCTCGCCCTCCTCGGCCAGTACTTCACGGGATACACGGTCACGTGGCAGGGCATCGGAGTCGGCTTTGGGTGGGCGGCGCTCGTCGGCTTCGTCGCGGGGTGGTTCCTGGCGTTTCTCAAGAACATGGTCACGGCGTTGTGGGTGTTCAGCCTGCGCGTCAACTCAGCCCTTACACAACCGTTTCTGGATCACATTTGATCGAAGAATCCATGCCCGAGACCGTCGGCGATCGGGAGCTCCGACAGGTCCGGAAGTCGCTGCAGCGGATGCACGAGCAGGGATGGGGGCTTTCCTGCGGGTTCCTGCTTGGGCTGGGGTTGTTCATCGCCACGAACGTGCTGGTGGTGAAGGGAGGTGAGGTCGTTGGCCCTCATCTCTCGCTGCTGGGGATATTCTTCCCAGGCTATTCGGTAACGTTCATCGGCAGCCTGATCGGCTTCGTCTACGCGTTCGTCGTCGGCTACGGATTCGGTCGAACGGTCAGCCTGGTCTACAACCGTCTCGTCGGGTTGTAGATTCCTTTCATTCCCTCTGATCAAAGGTCCGGCTGAAGCCGGACACTACGAGCGGTCAGGCGGTCGTCGCCAGCTCCGAAGGCGTCGATGACGCCGGCGGCTCTATCTTCTGCTCTTCGTGATACTCGAAGTCCGTGTTGATCGACCAGATGTCGTGCGCCGCGCCGCGCATGTTCTGGACGGCCATCATCGCCGTCAGCATCGAGTGATCCTGGTTGTTGTACTTGTGCATCCCGTTGCGGCCGACGGTATGGAGGTTTGGGATGGTGTCGATATGCGTCCGGACAGTGTCCAGGTGCCCGCGATAGGCGGCGTCGTAGATCGGATACGCCTTCGGCATCCGGATCACTGAGCCATCGACGACGTCCTCAGCTTTGGCCAGCCCGAGCTGACCCAGTTCGCGCGCCGCCTGCTCGATCAGCTCCGAATCCGGCGATTCCCACAGCCTGTCGCCCTTGAAGCAGAAGTACTCCATGCCGAGGCAGGTCATGTGCGGCTCGGGCACCATCGCGCGGCTCCAGTTGTTGAAGTTCTGGATGCGCCCGACCTTCACGCCCGGCGAGTGGATGTAGATCCAGTTGTCCGGGAAGAGATTCTCGCGCTTGACCATCAGCGCGACGACCAGAAAATCGCGGTAGCGCAGTCCTTCCGCCGCCACGCGCACGTTGTCCGGAGCGCCGGGCAGGAGAGCCCGCACCAGTGATCGCACCGGCATGGTTGAAATGACATGATCGGCCGGGAAGCGCCGTCGACCGTCCGGCGTTTCCACGACGACGGCCGATGCCCGTCCGCCGGTGACCTCGATCGCAGCGGCGTGGTGCTTCAGCAGCACGGGACTGCCTCGCTCCTCGACCCGCTTCGCCGCCATTTCCCACATCTGTCCCGGTCCCAGGCGCGGGTATCGGAACTCGTGGATCAGCGTTTTGATGTCGGTTGACCGCCGGTTCAGGGCGGTGGCGTTGAGAACGGCTTTCGCCAGCGACAGCCCCTGGATACGCTGCGCGGCCCACTCCGCCCTGATCTCGGTGCAGGGGATGCCCCAGACCTTCTCTGTGTAGGTCTTGAAGAAGATCTCGAACAGCCGCTTGCCAAAGCGGTTCGTCACCCACTGCTCGAAGTTCTCCTCGACCTGGTGGGGCCGGTACTGCCAGCGCAGGTAGCTCGCCACAATCCGCAGCGCGTTGATGATGCCGAGCCCGGACAGGGCATTACCGGCCTTCAGGGGATAGTCGAAGAACCGGCCGTTGTAGTGGATGCGTGACAGCCTGGGGACGGTGATGAACTCGTCGCCCAGAATCTCTTCCCAGAGGGCCTGGACAGGGGCGATTTTCGTGAAAAACCGATGCCCGCCGATGTCGAACCGGAACCCCTTGTACTGCGCCGTCCGTGAAATGCCGCCGACGATGTCGTCGCCTTCCAGGACCGTGACCGAATAGCCCGCCCGAGTCAATTCGTAGGCGGCGGTCAGACCGGCCGGTCCGGCGCCGATGATGACCGTGTGATCCCCAGGGGCAAGCTGCGAGACACGACGACGGAGACTCATGGCTGACGGCGTCACCGGACGTAGGGGACGGGCTGCCCTGAGCCTTGCGAGAGGCAGCGAGCGGACAGAAGTCGTGGGCTCAATGTCGGGTCGTCATGCTAATCCGGTGCCGGAACCGCCGTGCCAAATTGCAGCTTTGTGCACGCCTTTTGTCCATCCGGGCCGTAGGGTCTCTTGCTATTTTGCGATAGACGTCGCGGTCCAGTAGATGAAAGTCTGCGATTCACCAGAGTTCCTTGACAGGGCGCCCTCCTGATGGCGCTTTGCTGAGGGTCCAGGTGCGTTCGTACGGGTAGGATCGTGGCGTGAACCTTGCGACATTGAGCCCGAATCACCGGCAAATGTTCGATATTTCAATCATCATTCCGTTCCATCGGGATGTAGCCATCCTGCGCCGCGTCCTGACGCCGTTTCGGGACCGCCCCGCGACCTGCGAGGTGGTCATCGCGGTGGATGGGCCTTCCAGTGAGGACTGGGAGTCAGTTGCCAGAGAATTCGGGGCCGCGACGGTGCAACTGCCTGTGAACGGTGGACCGGCGGCAGCCCGAAACCGGGGAGCCGACGTCGCCCGGGGAGCCATTCTGGTGTTCGTCGACGGGGACGTCATTGCCGCGCCGGACGCCGTGGAGCGAATCTGCACTGTGATGCGCGAGCATGCCGATGTGGGAGCCGTGTTTGGCGCCTACGACGAGACTCCGGAAGCCCCGGGATTCGTTTCACAGTACCGGAACCTGAGTCACAGGTACGTGCACCGCACCACCAGCCGCGAGGCGCGGACGTTCTGGGCCGGTCTGGGCGCCGTTAGGGCGCACGCCTTCCGCGCGGTCGGCGGGTTTGACGAGTCGTTCACACGGCCGTCTATCGAGGACATCGAACTGGGATATCGCCTCACGGCGGCTGGCCACCGCGTGCTGGTCGAGCCGACCATCGAGGGCAAGCATCTGAAACGATGGACGTTCTCGTCCTCGGTTCGCTCCGACCTCTTCGATCGCGGCATTCCCTGGACGCAGTTGCTCCTTCGCGTGAAGAGCGGTCAGACGGATTTGAATCTCACCACGGGTCTCCGCCTGTCGGTCGTTGCCTCATACCTGCTCGTCCTGTTCAGCGCGTTCGCCATCCTCTCGCCGATCGCGGGAGTTCTGGCAGTTGCCTCACTAGTAGCGCTGCTCTCAATGAATTGGAAGTACTACCAGTATTTCGCCACCGTTCGAGGCTGGTGGTTTGCGGCGCGCGTCGTCCCGCTGCACTTCGTGCATCACCTCTGCAACGGCCTCTCTTTTCTCACCGGCTCCGCTCTGTTTCACGCGCACCGCCTGTTCCGGTGGACGCTTCCGGGGACGCTGTCCCTGCGCAGCGCCGACCACCGTCCCGGCGGTCGCGCCACGCTCGGAGCATGACGCACACTCAGGCGTTGTCGCGTACACAGGTGCTCGCGCGCGCGCCGCGCCTGCTTCCCGCGGTGGCCTGTGTAGTGGTCGCCGCGGCAGCTGCATCTGTCGGCCTGACGAACGAGGGGTACGTGTCGACGTCCGGCGACATGCCGCGGTATCTGATGAACGGCGTGTTCATGCTCGACCTGTTGCGCGATCACCCGTTCGGATCGCTCGACAACCTCATCGAATACGCGCGCCTGTACTACGCGCGATACCCAGCCCTCTCGATTGGCCATCATCCGCTCCTGGTCTCGGTTGCGGACGTGCCGTCGTTCGCCCTGTTTGGCGTCTCCGTGCTGGCAGGACGCCTCCCGGTCATCATCTTCTTCGCGGCGGGCACTCTGTATCTCTACCGCCTCGTTTCCGAGTGGTACGACGAATGGGCCGGGGCAGCGGCGGCGCTGGCGCTGGCCACGAGCCCGCTGCTGGTCCGGTTGTCTCAGAGCGTGATGTCCGAGCCGCCGGCGGTGGCACTGCTGATCATCGCCGCCTACTATCTGCACCGGTATTGCGTTAACGGCACGCGCCGCGCGCTGGTGCTGTTCGTCCTGTGCGCAGGCGCAAGTGTCTGGTCCAAGCAGCTCGCTATCGCGGCGTTTCCGTCGTTTGCGCTGTATGCGGGGGCGCGACTGGGCATCCGTCGGCTGTTCTCGCGCGACCTGGTGCTCGCGGCGCTGGCGCTCATCGTGATCGTTGCGCCACTTGTTCCGCTGGCGCTCGCGATGTCTCCCGACAATGTCGGCATCATCGCCTATGGTCCAACAGGCGCCGCGGTTGGCGAGAACTGGCTGCTCATCAGGGCTCTGGCTGAAGCGCTGTTCACGCAGTTTGCCTCGCCGATGGCTGTCGTAGCCGCTGCCGGTGCGGTTGCTGTCGCATGGCGACGGGGACCCGAAGCGTGGCTGCTGTTCCCATGGATCGCCGGCGTGGCCGTCGCAGTGTTTCTGGGCACGCGGTTCGTCGAAGTGCCGCGTTACAGCCTGTTCTGGACTCCTGCGTGGGCAGCGGCCATTGGCGCGCTGTTCGCTGGAAGCCGGCAGATGCGTCGCGCCGTTGCGGCGGTGGTCGTCCTACTGGTCGGCGTGCAGGTGTCTGGGCTCGTCGCCAGCCGGCTGCCCGGTGCCGGAGGCTACGAGGCCGCAGCAAGATACGTCGTCGAGCATCCGTACGGAAGCACAGTGCTGTTCAGCGGGGACGTGGACTCTGGCTTCTTCGTGTTCTTTGTCCGCAAGCATGACGAGGCCCGGCGCCTGGTCGTCCTGCGTGCGGATAAGATACTGACGACGTCCAGGCTGGCGGATCCGGCGGTTGAAGATCGAATCGAACATCCCGAGGCGATTCGCCCGATACTCACGGAGCTTGGCGTCGGCTATGTCGTCATCGAGGACCGACCGAGCGAATCGAAGGTCCTGGAATGGTTGCGCAGCGAGTTGAAGTCCGACGCGTATGTCGAGCGACTGCGCGTGCCGGTCGAGTCAACGGACCGTCGCCTGCGGGGCTCGAATCTCGTAGTCTATCAAGTCAGGAACGCGCCGGCGCACGCTCCCGATGCCCGCGTTGAGGTGCGTCTGCCTGTCATCTCGACTGAGGTCGATGTTGCTCTTGCCGACTTGGTGAACCGAAAACATCTGCGATAGCGTGCCCATAAGGTCCCCCATTTCAAACCCTGGCTGGCGTCATGAGGCGCACTCGCGCATGAGCGCGCGTGCGGAATTCGAGCGGTTCCGCCCGGTCGACCCGGCGGTGCTCAAGCGCCTCACTGCGGACAAGTACGGGGATCCTCCAACTGGTTGGGGACCTGCCACGCGCCGCCGCTTCGGGTACTACACACCGGAAGAGGTTTACGAAAGCGTTCTCGATCGATTGATCGGGGCCGGGTGCCGATGGCTCGACGTCGGCTGCGGGCGCGATCCGCTTCCTGGGAACCGTTCCCTGGCCAAGGAGCTGTCCGAGCGGTGCGGCACACTTGTCGGCGTCGATCCGGATCCGGCGATCCATGAGAACCCGTACGCCCACGTGCGTGTGCAGGGGCGGGTCGACGAGATGGAGGTTTCGGAATTCGACGTGATCACCGCACGCATGGTGGTCGAGCACGTGCCGGATCCAGGAGTCTTTGTCACGACGCTGCGCCGCCTGTGTGCGCGCAACGGCGTAGTGGTGATTTACACGGTGAACAAGTGGGCGCCGGTGTCGATCGTGTCGTCTCTCATTCCGTTCCCCTTTCACCAGCGCATCATCAACTTCCTCTGGGGAACCGGACGTGAAACGTTCCCCGTCGAGTACCGCATGAACACGCGGGGCGATTTGTCCGCGCTGATGCGGGACGCTGGTTTCGAGGAAGCCACCTTCGCCTATCTTGATGACTGCCGCACCTTCGGACGATTTCAGTTCGCCAACCTCCTGGAGCTTCTGCTCTGGAAGGGCCTGAATGCGATCAGACTTCCCTATCCAGAAACGTGCCTGCTCGGTGTCTACCGCCGCGCGGATGACCTGAACGCGTGATCCCCTTACGCGTCAGCGTTCCTGGAGGCCCTCCGGTTGCCAGACGCGCTGAGCCCGTGACGGGCGGCGTTCCGCTGCCTCGCGGCGTAGCCCGTGACGGCGACGACTGGTCATTACTCACCGAGAGCGGCGTGTCGCTTCCCGTTGACGTGGCGCCGACCGAGTACTGGCCTGACGGGTCGATTCGGTGGCTGCTGGTCGATACCCAGGTGACCCTCGAGAGCGCCGCATCGTCTCTCGCACTGACGTTGCGACCGCACACCGGAGT
>Ga0247825_10002470_pt1 | contig 12180 bp, 7 predicted proteins | sample 13C_Vanillin_Day_FD_194413 | JGI IMG/M metagenome (GOLD analysis project Ga0247825, IMG submission 194413) | Soil microbial communities from agricultural site in Penn Yan, New York, United States - 13C_Vanillin_Day48 | ecosystem: Environmental > Terrestrial > Soil > Agricultural land | place...
CCCCTCTTTCGGGGACAGCGTGACCCGAAATGCGATCGGGCGACTCACCTGGCAGGTGTCACCGCGCAACAAAGTGAGTTTCAGCCACTCCCAGCAGTACGACAGGCAGAATAAGGAAGGGGGCGGCTCCGCGACCCGCACACCCGAAGCGCAGGGCCTGAGGCTCTACACCCCTGGGTTCATTCAGACAGCGACATGGGCATCACCCGTCACCAACCGGTTGCTGGCCGAGGCCGGCTGGGGCAACTACTTCTCCGTCTACGCCAATCTGGCGCCACGGGTCGATGGGACGCATAACCCCGATCTGATTTCGATCCTCGAGCAGTGCTCCACCGGCTGCCCGAACAACGGCGGCATCGCTGGGCTGATTTATCGTTACAACCTCCCCTTGCAGCAGGGATTCGAGCACCATCAGATCGGCACGATCGCTCAGACACGCGCATCGCTCTCATACATCCCAGGTTCGCACAACCTGAAGTTCGGCTATCAAGGCAACGTCAGTCACCCGAGCCAGTCATACTTCAACACGACGCCGTTCATTCAGTACCGGTTCAACAACGGCATTCCAAACCAGTTGACCCAGACTGGTGTATTCCCCGGGACAGTCAAGCTGCAACGCAACATCCTCATGCACTCGTTGTACGCCCAGGACACGTACACCCGCGAGCGGCTGACGCTTCAGGGCGGCATTCGTTACGACGGTATCGGGACCGGCTACCCCGACACGGGCGCTGGAGGCCCCGATTACCAGCTCATGCCGACACCGTTGTTCTGGGCTGCCGGAACCACGGACGAAATCCACTGGAAGGACATCACGCCGCGCATTGGAGCAGCGTATGACCTTTTCGGCAACGGCCGAACCGCCATCAAGTTCAACATCGGAAAGTATGTGACCGCGCTCACTGCCAGCAACAGCGACCTCGATCAGCATCCTCTCATCCGCACCACGCTGCAGACGACGCGGACGTGGAATGACACGACCACGTTCCCGGCCGGCGACCCGCGAAACGGAAACTTCATCCCGAATTGCGACCTGGTCAGTCCCAACGCGAACGGCGAGTGCGGACGCATGGACAACCAGAATTTCGGCAAGGAAGTCTTTACAAAGGACTTCGATGATGCGCTCATTGACGGCTGGGGCAAGCGGACCTACAACTGGGAAATGGGTGTCTCCGTGCAACAGGAGCTGGTCCCGCGCGTCGGTTTGACGGTCGGTTACGTCCGTCGCTGGTACGGGAACTTCTACACCGCGGACAATACGATGACGACCGCTGCTGACTACACGCCATTCAGCATCCCGGTTCCCAACGATCCGCGGCTGCCCGGCGGCGGTGGCGGGACAGTGTCCGGTCTCTACAACTTGGTGCCCGGCAAAGTCGGACAGGAAGTGATGTACCAACAGCTCTCGTCCGAATTCGGCGACCAGATCGAACGCTGGCAAGGCGTCGACGTCAGCGTCAACGCGCGGCTGCGGAACGGACTGACAGTGCAGGGTGGCACGAGTACGGGAGCTCGCTTCCAGGACAACTGTGCGATCCGCTCGATTCTGCCGGAGACATACTCCTGGGACAACACCGTCGCGGTACAGACCACCCGTGTAGCGACGACCGCGGGCTCGACGTCAACGTCGGGACTTCAGAACTACTCGTGCCGTGTTGACGAGCCGATGCGGACGTCGTTCCGCGGGCTGGCGACGTACACCGTTCCGAAGATCGATGTGCAGGTGAGCGGCACGTGGCGAAGTGACCCGGGAGACGAACTCCGCGCCGACTACGTCGTGAACAACGCGGTTGCACAGCCGTCGCTCGGGCGTGGCCTCTCATCGGGCAACGTCACGGTGAACCTTATTCCGCGCGGCACGCTGTATGGCGACCGCATCAACAACATCGATGTGCGGCTCGCCAAGATCCTGAGGTTTGGCCAGACCCGAACGCAGTTTGGTGTCGATATCTACAACCTGCTGAACAACGATGCCGTGACCGCGTACAACAACGGTTATTCACCGACCGGCGCGTGGCTGACGCCGACGGCGATTCTGCCTGCGCGCTACGTGCGGCTCAATCTGCAGCTCGACTTCTAAAGCAGTTCACAGTAGGCAGTTCACAGTTCACAGTAAGGCAGGTCCTGATTTATGGACCCGCCCGAACGAAACGCCGGGTCTGGAAGAACAAGACCCGGCCTACCTGCAGATATACTCCGGTCCGTGGGACACGTCGCAGTTGGCCGAGTCGCGTGCACGGCAGGCGCTGTTTGCCTGCTCACGTCCTCGCTGCTACTCGGCCAACAGCCCTCACGTGAAAGAACCACTGCCGACGATCACCAGAACATGATGGCGCAGCTCGGTATCAACAGCCTGCGCCCGGGACCGAGCGGCAACGAGTCCGCACCCAACCGTGCCAACTACGACGAGGCGAAAGCCAATCCATTCCCGAATCTGCCCGACGTCCTGACTCTGGAGAGCGGCAGGAAGGTGACGACGGCGGACGTGTGGTGGAAGGAGAGGCGGCCTGAGATCGTGGAGTTGTTCGAACGTGAGGTGCTGGGTCGCGTGCCGCACGACGTCCCGAAGGGTCACATACTTCATCCCGTGGGCCGACACGCAACTCGCGCGCTCGCGTCGATAGTGGCGAGCGCGGCCGTCACGTCGCTCTCGGCGGCACAGGTTCCCGCGGATCAGCCCGCGGCGCGCACCGACGAGAACTCGCGCATCGCGCACACGCAGTTGCTCGAGAAGGCTCGCGGCGGCCGCATCGACGTCTACTTCGCGGGCGACTCGATCACCCGCCGCTGGGGCGCCACCGATCGGCCCGGGTTCCTGGCCAACTGGACGTCGAACTTCTTCGGCAGGAACGCCGCCAACTTCGGGTGGGGCGCGGACACGACGCAGAACATCCTGTGGCGGCTGCACAATGGCGAGCTCGACAACGTCCACCCGCGCGTGATCGTCCTGCAGGCAGGGACCAACAACATCGGAAACATGACATCGAGCGACGGCGAAGCGGCGGTTGTGGCCGACGTCACGCGCGGCATCAAGGCGATCATGGACACGATGCGGTCAAAGGCCCCGACGGCCACGATCATCCTGACGGCAATCTTCCCTCGCAATGACGACATCAAGTTGATGCCAGCTATCGACCAAACCAATCGCAATCTCTCAACACTCGCCGATGGAAAGACGATTCGCTTCCTGAACATCAACGACAAGCTCGCGGATCGCGATGGGACACTCTACGAGGGCGTGATGGACGACGGCCTGCATCCCGCGCTCGCGGGGTATCAGATCTGGGCGGATGCGCTGAAGCCGATCTTCACCGAACTGCTCGGGCCTCCCGGCGCCGAAGACGACGCGCCGCCACCGACAGGCGACCCGTCACGGTGAACATCGATCCGTTTCTCGCGTGGGTGGAGTCGACGGCGCTCAGTCAGTGGGTGGTCGGGTCGCCATCGATGTTCGCCTTCCCCGGCATCCTCACGCTCCACGCAATCGGGATGGGATTCGCGGTCGGCATCAGCGCCGCGATCGACTTGCGCATCCTCGGCGTGGCACCGAAGGTCCCGCTCCGGGAACTGCGCCGGTTCCTGCCGATTCTGTGGGCGGGCTTCTGGCTGAATGCAGTGTCGGGCGTGCTGCTCCTCATCGGCTATCCAACGAAGGCGCTCACGAACCCGGTGTTCTATCTGAAGCTGACGCTCATCGCTGTCGCGATGGTGCTGCTCGTTCGCATCAGCCGACAGGTGTTTGCGACAGGTAGCGGCGGGTCGCTAAACCCGCTGGACCCACTGGACCCGCCGATCTCTTCGAGGCTGCGCAATCTGGCGACCGCATCGCTCATCTGCTGGGCTGGAGCGATCACCGCAGGACGGCTCCTCGCTTACACGTACCATCGGCTCACCCAGTTGCACTGACGATGCACGACTTTCAGATCTGGCTCGTGACGACGATCGGTGGCCGCTCGGCAATCGCCGACGTCATGCGAACGGCCTGGGCGTGGCCGCTCGCCGAGAGCCTGCACTTCCTGGGTCTCTGTCTGCTGATTGGGGCCGTGGGCAGCTTCGATCTCCGGCTGCTGGGCGTCGGAAAGCGGATCCCAATCGCAGCCATGCACCGGTTCATCCCGTGGGGGCTGCTCGGATTCGCGATCAACATCGCAACAGGGACGCTCTTCATCCTCACCGAGCCGGACCAGTACATCTACAACCCGTCGTTCCACTTCAAGCTGCTGTTCATGACGATCGGAGGCCTCAACGCGGCGACGTTCTATCTCACGTCGTACCGTCGCGTTTTCGGCCCCGATGCGCCCCTTGATGCTCCGAGACGCGCGAAGGTCATTGCCGCCATCTCGCTCTGCGCCTGGATCGGCGTCATCACCGGTGGCCGCCTGCTGACTTTCTATCGTCCGTCTGCGTGCGAAGGGCAGCAGACCTCGCTGCTCCTCACCTGCGCTCCATGACCGAACGTGGCTGGACAAAGCCCGGCGGTTGCGATCCAGCTTGAAAACGACGACCGGCCAATCCAGGCATAGCCGATTCACGGGCCCACGGGCTAGGCGTCGATGCTCCCCGTTCGGGTGACCCTAGTGATCAAAATCGGAATAGCCGAGAATCAATTACACCGGTGACTATTCCTTACATGATTCTGCGACGAGTTCGCCCGAATCGGGTAAATTACGCGGTACGTGACTAGCACGGGGCCGGACGACCTAGACCATATGGAACTAGCAGTCGAAGATTCGTTTGTCCAGGCAGCTCAGCCGTTCGTGGACGGATTCGGTGAACGTCGCGTCGTCCTCGATGCGCGTGGAGAGCACTTCGATGTCCTGCGCCTGAACGCGGCGCTGAGCGGCACGCCTGCCTTCGAAGCGGCGCTGCGGGAGCGGACCGGTCGGGTTGCCGGGTTCCTTCACGACTCGTTCGCACGGGTACGGACTATCGAGGTCGATCGTCCCACTGGCACGCTCCTCGTTATTTCAGACCACGTTCGCGGTGCGCGACTGGCGACGCTACTGGCGTGCGCGGAAAAGCGCTCCGTGCCCGTCGATCTTGCGACGGCCACGTGCGTCATTCGCCAACTCGTTCACGCCACGGCTGCGTGGCGAGACCAGATGCCCGACGCCGTCCATGGCGCCATCAGCCCGGACCGCCTGATGGTTACTCCCGAGGGCCGGGTCATCGTCGTCGAACAGGTCCTTGGGTCTGCGATCGAATATCTCCGGTATTCCCGGCAACACTACTGGGAGGAATTGGGCGTCGCGCTCCCGGTCACGTTCAATGTCGCAATCAACGCGCGCGCGGACGTCCTTCAGGTTGCGGCGGTTGCGCTGGCGCTTGTGCTGGGAAGACGGCTCAAGGCCGACGATCGCTTCGATCAGATTCCGCCAGCGGTCCTCGATTGGCTCCCGATTCCGGTCCGCCGCTGGTTGATGAAGGCACTGCAGGCGGATCCGCTTGGCTCGTTCACGTCAGTAACCGACGCCGACGCCGCGTTGGACGAAGCCTTCGGGGAGCCTGATCCTTCCGAACAGGACGGCCTGCTGCTGTTCATGGCGCGGTGCCTCGCGCTCGACGTCAATACTCCGCCCTTCCCGACCGACGAAGAGACACGCGCAGCGGGCGGGCCCGTGGCGGCTGGCGTGGACGATGTACCTGATGTCGATCTCGGCACGCGCATCGAAGCGTTGAAGGCTTTCCTCGCAAGTCGCTCGGCGCGCACTGAAGGCAAGACGGACTCCTCGTCAGAAGCAGTGACGACTCACGCGCCAGCGAGGGCGGCCCACGCCGCGACGGTGGCACCTCCTTCGACGGTGGCACCTCCTTCGACGGTGGCACCTCCGGCGACTGTGGCTCCTCCGGCGACTGTAGCTCCTCCGCCATCACCGGCACCGCTCCCCGCGATGCTGACGGTGGAGCCGGCCCCGAACGGTTTGCCACTTCAATCGCCTGTTATCGCTGCATTCGAAGCGGAGCCACCTCCGCCCCCAATTGCTGATGTCGCGCCTGAGCCGCCACGCGAATCGCGACTGCGAACGCTGATCTCATTACGACTGCCAGACGATTGGGCGCGACTTCTGTGGATCAGCGCTGCCGCAGCGCTTGCCGCCGGCATCCTCCTCGTCATGCCGGGCGTCTCACCGTGGTCGCGCGGCCCCTCAGTCGGATCGTTTTCAATCGACACGCGGCCAGCAGGCGCGGCCGTGACAATCGACGGCACATCCCGGGGCGTGACACCGCTCACGCTCGAATTGACGGCCGGCGATCACGTCGTGGAAGTCGTCACAGAGAAAGATCGCCGTACGATTCCAGTGACCATTCGAGCCGGAAGCGAGTTGTCGCAGTTCCTCGAGATGACGGGAGCAGGCGCTGCCGGCGCGACGGCGGCCGCCAACGAACTCCGCATCCGCACCGAACCAATAGGCGCGGCAGTGACGATCGATGGCCGTTACGTCGGACGATCGCCGGTCAGCGTCAACGATCTCACTGCCGGACCGCATACAGTAGTGATGAAGCACGAGACCGGCACTGTCACCGAGCAGGTGCTCATCGAAGCAGGCAAGACAGCCTCGTTGTTCGTTCCGCTCTCCGTCCAGCCGAGCGCAGGTGTCGGCGCCGCTGGATGGATCGCCATCGTCGGTGCACCCGCGGACGTACAGCTTTTTGAGAACGGGCGGCTCCTCGGCAGCAACCGCATCGATCGCATCATGATGCCCGTGGGCCGTCACGAACTCGAGATCGTCAACGAGTCGCTCGGGTTCCAGGAGCGACGCACGGTTCAAATCACGGCAGGCCAGGTGTCGTCGATCAGAGTGAAGTGGCCAACCGGCGGACTGTCGATCAATGCCGTGCCATGGGCGCAGGCGTTCATCGACGGCTCACCCGTTGGTGAGACCCCGATCGCCAACATGCAGGTGCCCATCGGCCTGCACGAGATCACGTTCCGTCATCCACAGCTCGGCGAACGCCGGACGTCGGTGACGGTCACCGCTCGAGAGACAGCGAGGGTCGGGATCGATCTGCGAGCGAAGCCCTAGCAACGCCGCGCGTTACGGCGTGCGGCGTGCGTATTCCAGGATAAACAAGCCAGTTCCGATGCGATCGGATGCGTAGGCCAGGCCACGATGATCGATGTCCACATCGTTGATCTGGATTGCGACCGGCTGATCCTTGTCGATCGGGTGTGAGCGCTCGTTCGTCTTCGGGATGTAGTAACCCAGTTCCTGCGGGTGATAGGGATCCGACAGATCGACCACTCGAATCCCGGCGTTGAAGTACGCGAGCCAGGCGATCTTGTTCTCGAAGCGGTTCAGCCGGCCGTTGACGGTTTCCGCCGACTGATGCGGCCCGAACCGGCCGCCCTTCGAACAGAAGTCTCCGACTGGCACCTGCCATACCGACACGGGCAAGGGCTTCGTCTCATTCGTGATGTCGATCATGTACGAGCCGGTGCGCACGCCGTTCGTGCACGGCGCCATGTCTGCGGCGCCAGCGGCTTCGTCGACGACGAACGCATACTTCCTCGGCAATGCAGACGCGCCGAAGTTCGGAACCTTGTCGTAGACGATCGGTGACACGGTATGCGGACCACGATGCGGCGGGTTCAGGTCGAGCGACCAGATCAACCGCGGCTTCGCCGGATCGGCGATGTCAAACTCCGCGGTCCATCCCGAATTGCGGTAGCCGACGTACAGCCGCTTGTTCACTTCGTCAACGACCGGGTGATGCGCATACTGCCCTTCGTACCCCGGTTCTCCCTCTTTCTGGCTCGGGAGCCATGCGCGTCCGACGAACTTCGGCTCGCGCGGATTCTTCAGATCGAAGATCTGAATGACGACGTTGCGGAACCCAGGCTCGCCGGACGCCGCGTAGAAGTAGCCGGTGTCCTGCGACCACCAACCTTTGTGCGCGCGCATGATGAATGCGCCGCCACATCCCGGTCCGCACGATCCCGGCGGTGTCCCGGTGATCTCCGACACGAGTGAGATCTTCGAGGGGTCGGCGCCCCGCGTCGTGATGTCGAAGATCTGGTATTTGAGGTCCTTCCCTGTCTCCCCCTCGCTCAGCACCTCGGAGTTGCGAATGAGATAGTCGTGGCTAGAGCCATCGAATTTGTAGTCGTACACCGCCGAGACGCCGCGCGAATTGCGGTTCGAGTCGTTCGGGATGTGCCACACGAGTTTCGGGTTCGCGGGATCGTCAACGTTGAGGATCGACGTACCGTTCCACTCCTCCTTTCCGGTTATCGGATTCATCTTGGGCTTGCCGTCCCAGAAGCTCTCGTGGTGACCGACGTAGACCCAACTCCCGTTGGCAGGATCGGAGAGCGTCGTTACGACCAGCGACTCGCGCCCCTGCAAATCGTTGTAGCCGACCAGGCGGACATTCTGCGCATCGTCCGCGCGCGGATCGGCGTCCCGGCCCGGGGCTTCGACCACGGGGCCTCTGTTGCTGGGCACATTGCAGCCAAAAAAGCAGGCGCTCACAATGACGACGATCGTCGCAGCCAACAGGCGAGTCATTTCGCTCCCGGCATTCTCTTGATCCAGTCTACAAGGAGGGTGCGAGCCACTGCGGCTCTCCCCTCCGGCGAAATCACTTCCATTTGATGCAGACGGGATCCCGCGCGAACGAACACCCCTTCGATCGCATACGACACACCGAGCCACTCCGTGCGTCGCGCATAGGACGAGTCGCCAAGCGAGCCACGACGCGAGGAACACGATGCGGCGGCCTGCTGGGGCGAAACCGCCTCGGCGTCCCAGGTGCCATGGCGTAGTGCGAGCGTCAGGTCGCGAGCCGGATACGCCGCCATCACACCAGACCATGGCATAAGCGCGGCACACGGCGATGGCGTACTGGGCTCGACAACCCAGCCCGCGGGCAACGTACCTCGCCACTCAACACTGTCGGCACTCACGGCCTCACCGGACATAAAACGCTGGCCGTCGAGGCTGAGCAACGAGCCTCGCAGGACGCTCTCGTTGTACGCGACTTGCTCGGCAGATCCGACGTAACGCGCAATGAGCTTCTCGCTACCCAGGTCGAGGATGCCGTACTGCATCGCGACCTCCGAGCCGCTGCCGAGACCCATCCCGGTCGTACGTCCGACAAGTAAGCGAACGCCTCCTGCTTGCGAGACATTCTGGCTTTGATGTTCCTCGATCGAGAGACGCTCGAACGCCTCGGTCTGCAGCAAGGTGCGTTCGAGTTGCGTCGCCGTCCATGGCGAGACGCTCCGATCGATGCGCAGCGCAACGTCGGTCCACTCCGGGGCGCTTTCCACGCGTGAGCGAAACGGCGACACATCGCTCATACCCTCTGGCAGTCGCAGAGTGAGGGCCTTTCTTTCGAGCACCTGCACCGCGCCCAGCCGCAGGCGGCGCGCCGGCATCAACGAATCGAGGCCGCGCGACTCGAGAAAATCCTTGGCCTGATTGATGGGAATCGCGAAGCCGATTCCGGCATCACCCTTGACTCGCGCCCGAATCACGCCAACCGCATACCCCTCACGATCGACAACGGGGCCGCCGCTGTTGCCCGGGTTGACCGTGCTGTTGATCTGCAGAACACGACGGTTGCCGTTGTCGTCGGCGCGCAGCGCGGAGATCGTGCCCGCCGAGATGCTGATTTCGGGCACGAGGTCCGGTGCGGCAACGCGACCCACTTCGAGCCCTCGACCAAAGGGATACCCGAGGGCGTCCACGCCTTGCCCGGATCGCAGGACATCAGAGTCGCCGAGCGCCACGTAGGGAAGGTCGGAGGCGGTGATGAACAACACCGCGAGATCGAGCGCCGGATCCGAGGAATGGACAGACGCTTCGAAACAACGAGTCAGCGCCCCGCGCGCGCTCGCGGACGCCGGCGGGAAACAGACGTCGATCCGGGCAATTTTGAGCGTGAACTTGGCCTTACGGGGTCCGTCGGTGGCGACGAACTCGCTGTTGCTGATCACGTGCTCGTTGGTGAGCACGTAGCCGTGAGGCGAAATCACGAAGCCGCTGCCAGTCCCGATTTCGATGCGATCCAGATCGACGATCTGCTTCGCGGCACCCGCCTCCTCGAGCTCGGCGTGCACGCTGCCGACCAGCCGAATGAACACCGTCGCATCGGCCGGAGTAGCCGCACGCTCCGCCCGGGCCGCGCCCTGGCCGACGACAAGACTGGCAACGAGCGTGAGCATCCACTTCATGATGGGCGCGCTGCTGAGATTAACGAACCGGCTCGGACAATCAAACCGGCTTTTCAATCATTCGTTGGCCGTGAGTGTACATCGACAGATCAGCTTGATAGGCCTCGCTCGGATTCGCGAACATCACGTCGTTGCCGCGACCGTGCTCGTGAAGAGACGGATGGGGATGATTCCGGCGAGGAACTAGCCGGCTTGCGCACCCTCGATCGGGTGCTTGATGTCCACTGCCACCGCGAGCGCACGAAACAGGTGCACTTCGGCGACCGGCTTGACCAGATGCGCGTCGAATCCCGCGGCCGACGTGCGGTCGCGATCCTGCTGCTGCCCCCAGCCGGTCAGGGCGATCAGCTTCATGCGCCGGCCTCCTGGTCGCAAGCGAACGCGCCGCGCAACCTCGTAGCCGTCCATCTTCGGCATCCCGAGATCGAGCAGGACGACGTCCGGCTCGAAGGCCTCCGCCAGCGCAAGCGCCTCGACGCCATCGTGGGCGGTCCGGACCTCGTGACCCGCGAGTCGGAGCTGCAGGGACAGCGCCTCTGCCGCGTCGTGGTTGTCGTCGGCGACGAGAATCCGCTGTGGATCGATTCGCGGGATCGTGCCCGACTCCCGCTTCTGACTCGAGAGGCCCGCCAACTGCGGTGCCATGACCGGTAGCCGCACGACGAACTCGGCGCCACGACCGACGCCTTCGCTGTGCACGGTGGCGGTTCCGCCGTGCATCTCGGTGAGGCGACGGACGAGCGCGAGCCCGATACCGAGACCTCCCTGAGCGCGCTCCGACTTCGAGTGGACCTGAGTGAACAACTCGAAAATTCTCGGCAGCAGCTCCGGCGCAATGCCAATGCCCGTGTCGGAGATCGTGATCACTGCGTACTGACCCTCGCGCCTCACGCTCAGACGGATCAGGCCGCCGGGATCCGTGAACTTCGCAGCGTTGTGCAGGATGTTGGCGATCACCTGCACCAGACGCGTCTTGTCTCCTTCGATGCTGATCAACTCATCCGGCAAATCGATCTCGAGGGCATGCCGATGCGCGTCGATGGCCGGCCGCGCCGTCTCGACCGCGCGCGCCACGATCGCACCGATGAGCACAGGCTCGAGCTGCAACGTGATCATGCCGCGGGTAATTCGCGAGACATCCAGCAGGTCGTCGATCAGGTTCACGAGATGCTCGACCTGCCGCTCGATCACGTCTCTCGCACGAATACGATGCGGCTCCGCCAGCTCTTTGAGACGCAGCAGCTGCACCGCCGTGCGGATTGGCGCGAGCGGATTCCGCAACTCGTGGGCAAGCATCGCGAGGAATTCATCCTTGCGATGGTTCGCCTCCTGGAGCGCCTGCGTCGAGGCTTCGAGCGCTGCGGTTCTTTCAGTCACCCGTCCCTCGAGCTCCGCGTTCAGTCGCTCCAGCGCGCGGGTCTTGCGAAACAGCTCCGCGAACACGCTCACCTTGGCCCGCAGAATCTCCGGAACCACCGGCACGGGTACGTAGTCCACGGCGCCGCACTCGTACCCACGCAAACGATCCAGGTCGGTCATCAGAATCGCCGACACGAAGATGATGGATGTCTTCTGGAATCGCGGGTGCTGCCGGATCATCGCCGCAAGTTCGTATCCGTCCAGATCCGGCATACAGACGTCAACCAGGACGACGGCGATCTCGTTGTCGAGCAGGCACTTGAGCGCTTCACTCGCGGAGCTTGCGGTGATGAGATTCTCGCCCAGCTCCCCGAGTATCGATTCGTAGGTGAGCAGCTTTGCCGGCTGGTCATCGACCAGCAGGATGTTGACCCTGTCGATGCGCGTCGCTGGAATCATGCTGGTCTCCGAATCACCGATGCAGCCACATCCGAAGCGCCGACAACAATTGTTCCGTGTTCACCGGCTTCGCCAGGTAGTCGGAGGCACCAGCCTCGAAGCATTTCTCGCGATCGCCCTTCATCGCCTTCGCCGTCAGCGCGACGATGGGCAGCCGACGAAGCTCCGGATTCTCGCGAATC
>Ga0247825_10002471_pt1 | contig 12179 bp, 9 predicted proteins | sample 13C_Vanillin_Day_FD_194413 | JGI IMG/M metagenome (GOLD analysis project Ga0247825, IMG submission 194413) | Soil microbial communities from agricultural site in Penn Yan, New York, United States - 13C_Vanillin_Day48 | ecosystem: Environmental > Terrestrial > Soil > Agricultural land | place...
CCTCCACGGTCGTCGTGGTCGGCAGATGTCCCTCCAGGTACTCGGCCCAGACCTGGTTGAGATCGTCCTGCTCCCCGACGTCGGTGAGGAAGCGCGTGGCCGAGACCAGATCGGCCATCGTGCAGCCGGCTGCCGCCAGCGTCTTCTTCAGATTTTCCATCGCCAGCACGGCCTGCTCGCGCATCGTCGCCGGGAGGTCGAACTCCTCGTCGCGGTGCGGATGACTGTGATAGACGGCTGCCGCCGTCACGCCGGACAGGAACACCAGGCTGCCGCGCCGCACGACGATGCCGGGCGCGTAGGGCATCACGACGTCGGTGCGGCGGTCGGGATGGTGCACGGGCACGATGTCTTTCGCCACGATGGGCTCCTCAGGCGCCGTCGAGCACGCGCAGGAGCCGCTCGTGGGTCTCACGCGTGCCGATCGCGATGCGCAGGTGATCGGGGAAGCCGACGGCCGCGCCGTCGCGGACGACCAGTCCCGCCCGCAGGAGGCGCTCGCGGACGGCGGTGGCGCCGGGGACCTTGACGAGGAAGAAATTCGCCTGCGAGGGCGGAAAGGTGAAGCCGCGCCGGGACAGCTCGCGGGACAGGAACGCGCGCTCCTCCAGGACGAGCCGCCGCGTCCGCTCCCGGTGCTCGGCATCGTCCAGCGAGGCCAGCGCGGCCACCTGACCCAGCCGGTTCACGTTGAAGGGGGCCCGCGCGCGGTTCAGCCGGTCGATGGACGCCGGCGCTCCCACCGCGTAGCCGACGCGCAGCCCGGCCAGCGCCGCGATCTTCGAGAACGTGCGCAGCACGAGCAGGCGCGGAAAGCGGGCCAGCAGCGCGACCCCGTCGGGATAGTCGGGATCGTCGCAGAAGTCGCGATACGCCTCGTCGAGGACGACGAGCGGCGGGTCGTCGCCGAGCGCCTCCAGCAGCCGCACGAGCGGCCGGGACCGGATGATGGTCGTGGCGGGGTTGTGCGGTGAGCAGAGCAGCACCGCCTTGGTGCGATCGGTGACGCGGCGGAGCACGTCGTCGAGATCCGTCTCGTAACCGGCCAGGGGGCTCCCGACCACCCGGCCGCCCGCCAGCGTGACCGAGGTCTCGTAGGGCTCGAACGAGGGCATCGGCACCACGATCTCGTCGCCGGGATCGAACGCGGCCAGGGCCACCAGCCCGATCAGCTCGTCGGCGCCGTTGCCGACGACGATCTGGGCCGGGGCGACGCCGAGCCGGCGGCCCAGCGCGTCACGGAGGGCCGTGCTGCCGCCGTCGGGGTAGAGATGCACGCGCGCAGCCTCGCGCCGGATGGCGTCCACGACGCGGGGCGAGGGGCCGAGCGGGTTCTCGTTCGCCGACAGGCGCACCAGATCCTCGAGGCCGAGCTCGCGCGCGAGCGCCTCCAGGGGCTTGCCGGCGTCGTAGGGCGTGATCCCGTCCAGCACGGGTCGCCACAGGCGTCGCAAAGGGCCGCTGCTCCTTTCTGCCGGTCGGGCCGCCCGACCCGGCCCCTGACTCTATGCCCGGGGTCCCAGGCGGATCAAGCGCGATGGCGGGTCATTTGACACTAATGATTCCCGACTGTTACGCTCTCCCCGTCATGTCCCGCGAGCTGTATCGCCGGGCCCGGCGCGCCGAGGCAGGAGCGGACCGACCCGAGGACCGGCGGCGTCTCCGGCTCGAGTTCTTCCGTACCGTCCTCGCCGAGGGGCTGGAGTCCCTCAAGGCCATGCACGTCGAGGGCGCGTCGGGTGAGGAATCCGTCCGCGCGCACGCCAGGATGATCGACGGCCTGGTGCAGTCGCTCACGCACCTCAGCGTCGCCGACGCCCGGAGTGCCGGGCTCGGTCCGACCCCCCTCGTCGTCGTCGCGCTCGGGGGCTACGGTCGGGGCGAGCTGCATCCCTCGTCGGACATCGACCTCATGGTCGTCTACGACGGGGCGCTGTCGCCGTTCGTGCAACGGGTGATGCAGGAGCTGCTCTACACGCTGTGGGACCTCGGTCTGCAGGTGGGTCACAGCCTGCGCTCGCTCGAGGACTGCGTGGCGATGGCCCGCACCGACTTCCCCAGCCGCACCTCGATGCAGGAGGCGCGGCTCATCGAGGGCGACCGCCGGCTCTTCACGCGCTTCCGTCGCGTGCTCCGCGACAACGTCTACCGCCAGGACTTCGGCGAGTTCCTGACCCTGACCCTGGCCGAGCGCGAGCAGCGCTACCGGAAGTTCGGCGCGTCGCCCTACATCGGCGAGCCGAACGTGAAGGAGTCGGCCGGCGGCCTGCGCGACATGCACACCGCCATGTGGCTGGGCGCCGCCAAGTTCGGCGCCCGCACGCTGCGCGAGCTGGCCGACAAGGGACTGATCTCGCCCCGCGAGCAGGCGGGCGCCGACGCCGCCCTGACCTTCCTGTGGCGCGTGCGCAACGAGCTCCACTTCTTCTCCGGCCACAAGAACGACGTGCTGACGCGCGACCTGCAGCCGCGGATCGCCAAGAATCTCGGCTACGAGACCGAGGGCGACACGCTCGGCGTCGAGCGGTTCATGCACGACTACTACCTGCACGCGCGCCGGATCCATCGCATGAGCCGGCGGCTCATCGCGCGCTGCCAGGAGACGCTGTCGCGCCGCGGCTCCGCCGAGCGGCGCCAGCGCCAGCAGGCGCTGGCCGACGGCCTCGTGTTCTACGACGGCCGCCTGCACCTGGCCGACCGCAATCCCGACGCGCTGCGAACGGATCCGGTGCGCCTCGTGAAGGTCTTCTGGCACCTGCACCGGCTGGGCTGCGATCTGGCCCCTGACCTCGAGCGCGCCATCGAGGACTCGCTCGACGTGGTGGACGACGCCTTTCGGGCGTCGCGGGTCGTGCGCGACGTCTTCCTGGACATCTGCCGGTCGTGGGGGCGGGTGGCGCTGACCGTCTCGGAGATGCACGAGCTCGGGCTGCTGGGGCGGTACCTGCCGGAGTTCGGCGCGCTGACCTGCCTGGTGCAGTACGACGTCTACCACAAGTTCTCGGCCGACCAGCACTCGCTGCTGGCCGTCGAGCACCTGGAAGCGCTGGCGCCGGGGCAGTCGGCGGAATCCGAGGGCGCCGCCCAGGTGTTCAACGAGGTGGAGAAACCGGGACTGTTGATGCTCGGCATGCTGCTGCACGACATCGGCAAGGCCAAGGGCCACGGCCACGTGGCCAAGGGCATCCCGCTGATCCGGGACCTCACCCGGCGGATCGGACTGCCGCCCGAGGACGGCGCGCTGGTGGAGTTCCTGGTCGCCCATCACCTGACGATGTCGCACATCGCCCAGCGGCGCGACATCGACGATCCCAAGACCATCGCCGACTTCGCCGAGACCGTGGAGGATCCGCAGCGCCTGCGCATGCTCTATCTCCTCACCTTCGCCGACATGCGCGCCGTCGGCCCCGGCGTGCTCACCGGCTGGCAGGCCGCGATCCTGCACGAGCTCTACCGCCGCACGCGGGCGCGCCTCACCGGCGGCCGCGAGGAGAAGCCCAACCGCCTCCAGCTCGTGACGCGGCTGCGCGACGTGGTGGGCGACGAGGTGTCGCTGCAGGCCGTGAAGGCCCACGTGCACATGGTGGGCGACCGGTACCTGACGAACACGGGCGTGCAGCGCATGGCCGAGCACCTGCGGCTCATCACGCACCTCGACGCCGCCCCGGTCGCCACCGAGCTGTTCCATCATCCCGACCTCGGCTCGTCGGACCTGGTGGTCGTCACCCGCGACGTGCCGGGGCTCTTCGCGCTGATCGCCGGCACGCTGGCGGCGCACGGGGTGAACATCATCTCGGCCCAGATCTCGACGCGCGCCGACGGCATCGCCATCGACACCTTCCAGGTCAACGACCCGGCCGGCGAGGCGGTCACCTCGGCGACGCGGTGGAACCGCCTGCTCGACGCGCTCCGGGCGATCCTCGTCCGCGAGCAGACCGTGGAGACGCTGCTGGAGCGGCGGCAGCGGGCCGGCCGGGCGGCGACCGACGGCTTCGGCCGGCCCAAGGTCACCGTGGACAACCGCCTCTCCGACACCGAGACTGTCGTGGAGGTCAAGTGCCCCGACCGGCTCGGCCTGCTCTACCTGATCACCCGCACGCTGTCCGCGCAGAGCCTGGACATCGCCAGCGCACGGATCGCGACCGAGATCGACCAGGCGCTCGACACGTTCTACGTGCACGACCGCAGCGGCCGGAAACTGGACGAGCCCGCGGGCACCGAGCGCATCCGCGGGGCGCTCGAGCAGGCGCTCACCCAGCCCCTCTGATGCTGGGCCGTCATCGCGAGACCATCCGGCAGTGGAGCGACCCGGTCGGCCGCGCGCTGTTCAGGCTCCACCTGCGTCCCAACCACCTCACGGTCATCGGGCTGGTGGTGAGCTTCTTCGCGGCGGCCGGCTTCATCGCCGGGCACCTGCGCTGGGCCGGCTGCCTGCTGCTGCTGGCCGGGCTGTGCGACCTGCTGGACGGCGCGCTGGCCCGGGTGTCGGGGCAGGTGACCGCGTTCGGCGCCTTTCTCGACTCCGTCATCGACCGCTACTCGGATCTCATCGTGCTGCTCGGCATCGTGGTGCTCTTCGCCCGCACGCCGAACGCCCGCGGCGCCCTGGTGGCGATGGCAGGTCTGGTAGGCTCGGTCATGGTGAGCTACACGAAGGCCCGGGCCGAATCGATCGGCATCGAGTGCAACGTCGGCTTCATGGAGCGGCCGGAGCGGATGATCTGCCTCGTCGCCGGCGCCATCCTGGGGCTGCTGGAGCCGGCCCTCTGGGTGCTGGCCGTCCTGTCCAACATCACGGCGCTGCAGCGCATCCTGTTCACCCGCCGGATGATGAGCGAGCCGACCGTCCTGCGCCTGGCGCTCCTGGCGGCGCTTCCGCTGCTGCCGGGCGTGGTCCTCGCCGGCGAGCCGACGAAGGCGCCGCGACTGCCGACGGCCGAGACCGAGCGAGCCTGGGCGCGGGCCATCGCCGCGTACCAGGAGGGCGATCCCGCGGCCGTCGTGACCGACCTCGGGGAGGCGGCCCTGCGCACGCCCATCGGCGACTACCTGCGGCTGATCGTGGCCGACGCCCAGGCGCGCCGGGGGGACCTCAAGGCCGCGCGGGCCACGGCGATGGGGGTCGCCGAGCACCACGCCGGCAGCCGCCTCGCCCCGCGAGCGCTGCTGATGGCCTCCACGCTGGCCGACCGCGCCGGCGACGAGGCGGGCGCCCAGGCCGTGCTCGTGCGACTGCTCGACGCGCACCCGGACGCACCCGAGGCGCCCCAGGCCCTGTACATGCTCGGCCAGTCGGCGGAGGCCCGCGGGCAGCTCGGTAACGCGGCCCGCGCCTACCAGGAGCTCAGGGTCCTGGCTCCGACGACCAGCTGGGCGGACGGCGCCGCCGACCGGCTGGAGGTGCTGGCGGCGGCCGGCGTCACGGTGCCGGCGCTGACGCTCGACCAGCGGCTCGATCGCGCTGAGCGCTTGCTCCGGGGCGGGGTCCCCAAGACCGCCGCCGACGAGGCCGAGCGGATCGTCAGCGAGGCGCGCGATCCCTCGATCGTCGTACGGGCGCTGCGCGTGGTGGCCGACGGCTTCAAGCGCCTGCGTCGCCACGAGGCGGCGGCGAAGGCCCTGGCGCTCGCCATTCCCCGGGTGGCCCCCGAGCGCCGGGGAGCCATGCGACTGGAGGAGGCGCAACTCCTGTTGCGCGCCGGCCAGCGCGAGCCGGCCTTCGAGATCCTGGCGAAGGTGGCGGCTGGCGGGTCGGAGGCCGACGCCGCAGAGGCGCTCTGGATGCGGGCCCGCGCCCTCGACGATGCCCAGCGACCGGTCGAGGCCATCGCCGCCTACCGCACGCTCGTCACCCGCTACCCGAAGCGCGAGATCGCCGGGGCCGCGCTCTGGCGGCTCGGCTGGCACGCCTATCTCAAGGGTGATGCCAGCGCTGCCGCGCAGCAGTGGGGCAAGCTCGTCGACGCCACCGGCAACCGGCTGTATCGGCTGGAGGCCCTCTACTGGCGCGCCCGGGCGACCGAGGAGGGGCGCAACCGGGCGGCGGCGGCCCCGCTCTACGCCCAGGTGGTGGCGGAGGCGCCGCGCAGCTACTACGGACACCTCGCCATCGCGCGCACCGGTGCCGTGCGCGGTGCTGCGCGACCCTCACCGGTGACGCTGCCGGCCGACCCCGCCGATGCGCTGGTCGACGACCCCGGCTTCGCCCGGGTCGACCTGCTCCGCCGGCTGGGCCTCGTGGAGAGTGCGCTGGAGGAGCTGGAAGAGGTCGTCCAGCAGGCGACCGGCGACACCCTGCGGCTGTACGGTTTCTCGAGCGCCTACGTGCGGGACGAGCGCTATCAACCGGCGTTGCGGATCTTCCGCCGCCACTTCGCCTCCCTGGCCCGCACCGATCCCGCGCTGCCGCGCGCGTTCTGGGAGATGCTCTACCCGTTCGGATGGCGGAGCGAGGTGACCACCGCCGCCCAGCGCGTGGGCCTCGATCCCTTCCTGGTCGCCGCCCTCGTCCGCGAGGAGTCGTCCTATAACCCGCGCGCGCTCTCGCCGGTCGGCGCCCGCGGGCTGATGCAGCTCATGCCGGCCACGGCGCGCCCGATGGCCGAGCATCGCGGCCTGGCCTTCGCCGGCGGCGAGCTCCTGGACGACCCGGGCGCGAACATCGAGATCGGCACGGCGTTCCTGGCCGGCCTCCTGCGTGAATTCAAGGACGAACGTCTGGCGCTGGCCGCCTACAACGCCGGCCCGGGGCGGGTCCGGCAGTGGTGGCAGGCGCGGCGGACCAGCGACATCGAGGCGTTCGTGGAGCAGATCCCCTTTGACGAGACGCGGCAGTACGTCAAGCGCGTCATGTTCTCGTGGCAGGAGTACCGCCGTCTCTACGGCGGCGGCGCGGAGAGCGCCAGCCCGGCCGCCAAGGCCCCGACAGGCTCCTGACGAGAGTCACTCATCGCTGTCTTCGCGGTAGGTCCCCGGGATCGGCAGAAAGCCCGGGGGAACGAGGCCCGCGGCCGTGGCGTATGCGCAGTCGAACGTGACGGCCAGCTCGCCACCGCCGAGTGCCTCGATGCTCGCCCCTGAGGTCTCGCGGATGTTGAGCGACACTGCGAGCCCCTCGATGCGCCCGGTCGCCGCGGTCTGGTAGGTCAGGCCGTCCACAGCGTAGACCAGCCCGCGCACGTGCAGCCCGGCGGCGAGCTCGAGCGAGCCGTTGACGACGATCCAGCCGCGAAAGACGCCGTCGGTCCCGAACGCGCCCGCGTCCAGCCGGGCGCCGGCCAGCGTGGCGAAGCGGGCGGGGTCGGCGCCGACGTCCCCGCCGTCGGTGGTGTCGACGAAGACCACGCCGTCCGGCAGCGGGTTCGACGCATCGAACACGATCCGGCCGTCCCAGGTCGCCCCGCCGTCGGACACCGTTCCGCCTCGCGGAAAGCCGGGCCCGTAGTACGTGCCGTTGCGCCACGCCACCGTCTTCAGGGCCTCGAGCGCGGCGGGGGAGAGCGTCACGGGATCGAAGGCGGTCGCCGCCTGGTGCTGGGCGCTGGCCCCGGCGCCGCCCGCGATCGCCACCGACCCGGTGACGGTCGTGGTGTCGCGGGTGAACGTGCCGTACTTCGTGTCGTCGCCGCAGGCCGGGTCGCGGTTGCGTCCGTCGATGGCCACGTTGCCGGTGACCGTCAGCGGTCCCCGCACACACAGCGCGCACGGCGCCCGAGCGCCCAGACGGGGCACGGCCACCACGTCGACCGTGACCTTGCGGTGCGCGCGGGGCCGCGCGCCGATCGCCTGGTTCGTCGGCGCCCAGCCGACCGCGCTGATCGTGCGGCGATGCGGGTCTCCCGCGGCGTCGCTGGCGACCGCGACCGTGAAGCCGCCCGTGGGGTCCAGCGCGACGAAGGTGCGTCCGTCGAACGGCGGGACCGTGACCTCGGGCAAGGGCGAGGGCAGACCGGCCGGGTTGGCAGGGTTCGACAGCGCCCACAGCGCGTACTCGAGACCGCTCTCGGCCAGGGCACGTGCCTGGCTGCCGCGCAGGTGATTGGCGGCGATGACGGGCTCGGTGCGGGAGAGCGAGGCGAGGGCCAGCATCAGCACGGTGAGCAAGGTCAGGGTCATCAGGGCCATCGGGAGAGCCACGCCCCGCTCGTTGGAGAGTCTCGTCGCCGGCATCGGGACGGTCGGACAGCAGGGCGTGTGCCACCGGGGACCATCGATGCCACGGGCAGATACGAGCCGGTGTGCGCGGCAGCTGCCTGCCCCGCAGGGCAGGCTGCACGGTCAGTCGGCGGCGGGCGGGTCGAAGTCGCTGGAGACGGCGCTGTTGCCCACGGTGAGGTCCAAGGTCGTCGGCTTCTCGGCCGGCACCTCGACCTTCATTTCCCACATCGTGGTGCCGGGTTCACGTTGCGGAGTCGACGCAGTCTCATGTCAGTTCCTCGGCGCCACGACTGCGACGAGATCCACCGTCCGCGTCTGGCCGAGGTCGCCCTGGGCCGTGAGCGTCCGGTCGGTGACGCTGACGCGAATGCGCTTGCAGAGAAAGGGCGCGACGCCGGTGCATCCGGTTCCGCCCGGATTGTTGGTGATCGTGGTGGTGCGCTGGTACGACGCCGTCCCGGAGATGGCGGTGCTCTGGCAGTTCGATCCGGTCGCGCCGATGTTGCTCGTCTGGCAGTGCTCGATGGTAGTCCCGGCGGCGAGGCCGTCGTAGTTCGCGATCGCCGCCGACTCGAGTGCCTCCAGGCGCTGCTCGGCCAGGAAGACCGCGACCGTCTCGCCGCGCGCGGTCGCCACGCCGCTGGTCGCGTACTGGAACCCGATGGCCACCGCCACCAGGCCGACCAGGATGATGAGAGTCGCCACCAGCGCCTCGGCCAGGGTGAATCCACGCTCGTCCGACGTCGTTCGCGTCCGTCGCGTCGTCATGGGAGGCTCACCCGTCCCGTGGAGGTCACGACGACGTTGCGCGAGCGGCCGGTCCGGGGGTCGGTCAGGGTGTACGTTGCCGGCGTGCTGGCCCCGCCCGCGTTCGTGAAGATGGCGTTGGTCGCGGCGCGATCGACGCACACCGAGGTGCTCCGGCTGATCGCGAGATGGCGCGCGCGACTCATTACCTCGCTCGTTCGACAGTGAGTTCAGTGAGGTTCGCATAGTCACCTGTGGGTATGCCCAGCGGGCCAAGGTGGAGTGCAACGGAGACGCCAACCCCCCTCCGCGGGTGGTCAGGCAGGTGACCGGCCGCGGCCTCGCCTCCGCGAAGTCAGCCAGATTCGCGACCTGGTGGGGAGGCGCGTCAGGCCGGGTCGCGTTGCGGGCGGCCTTGCCGGGTTCAGCGGCGCAGCAAGGGCTGGAGCAACGGCCAGATCCGCTCGGCCACGGCACGCTGGCCGGCGGCGTTGGGATGGATCCCGTCCGCCTGGTTCAACGCGGGGTCGCCGCCCACGCCCTCCAGGAGAAACGGCAGGAAGGCGGCGGAGGTGCGACGCGCGACGTCGCGGAACGTCTGGGCGAAGGCGCCGGCGTAGACCTCGCCGTAGTTGGGCGGCAGGCGCATCCCGACCAGCAGGACGCGGGCGCCGCCGGCCTGCAGCCTGGTGACGATCGCGGTGAGGTTGTCGCGCAGGGTCGCGACCGGCAGCCCCCGCAGCCCGTCATTGGCGCCGAGGGCGACGATCACGATCTCCGGCCGGGAGCGGAGCACCCAGTCGAGTCGGCGCAGGCCCCCGGCACTCGTGTCGCCGCTGACGCCCGCGTTGACGACGCGATAGGTGAACCCCGCGCGACGCAGGCGATGCTCGAGCAACGCGGGATACGCCTCGTCGGCGGCCACGCCGAGGCCGGCGGTGAGGCTGTCGCCGAGCGCGACGATCACGCGCTCGTCCGCGAACACCGGGCCCGCCGCGAGCAGGAGCACGAGGCCTAGGAGGACACGACAGGCGGTGCCGAGCGGACCCACGATCGAAGTGTAGTATGACCTCGTGATGATTCGCGTCCGTGACCTCGTCATGCGCCTGCCCGGCAACGGGCGGCCGGTGACGATTCTCGACGGCGTCAGCCTGGACGTGGCGGCGGGCGAGGTGGTCGCGATCACCGGACCGTCCGGCAGCGGGAAATCGACCCTCCTCGGCCTCATCGCCGGACTGGACACGCCGAGCGCCGGCTCGATCGCCGTGGACGGCGTGGAGGTGACCGATCTCGGTGAGACCGCGCTCGCGCGCTTCCGGCGCCGCACGCTGGGCTTCGTCTTCCAGTCCTATCACCTGATCCCGACGCTCACCGCTGCCGAGAACGTGGCGGTGCCGCTGGAGCTGGCCGGCGTGCCGGAGCCGCTGGCGGCGGCTCGCGCCCGGCTGGCCGAGGTCGGCCTGGGCGAGAGGGCCGATCACTACCCGGCGCAGCTCTCCGGCGGCGAGCAGCAGCGGGTGGCCATCGCGCGGGCGGTGGCATTGACGCCGCCACTCCTGCTCGCCGACGAGCCCACCGGCAATCTCGATTCGGCGACCGGTGCTCAGATCATCGACCTGCTCCTGGCACTCAACCGCGAGCGGCGCTCGACCCTGCTCCTCGTGACTCACGACGCGTCGCTGGCCGCTCGCGCCGGGCGCGCGATTGCCCTGCGCGACGGCCGCGTGGTGAACGGCCACCGGACCGACTGATGGGCGTCGCGCTGCGCCTGGCGTGGCGTCAGGCCCGCGGCGGCCGGCGCCACCTCGCCGCGGTATTCGCGTGCGTTGCTTTGGGCGTCGGCGCGCTGGTGGCGGTCGGCACGCTCGCCGCCGGCCTGGAGGCCGCACTCGCCCGCGAGGCCAAGGCCCTGCTGGGCGGCGACCTGGAGCTGCGGGCGGCGCGGCCGTTGCCCGACGAGGGGGAGGCCGCCGTCGGGCGGCTGGCGATCGCTGGAGCGCGCGTGGTGCGCGTGCGGGAGCTGGTCGGCATGGCGCGCAACCCGGCCGGCGGCGGCAGCGTGCTCGTCGAGCTGAAGGCTCCCGGCCCCGGGTATCCGCTCTACGGACGGCTGGCGACGACGCCGGCCGCCCCGCTGGCCTCGCTGCTGGACAGGGATGGCACCGTCGTGCAGCGCGACCTCCTCGAGCGGCTCGGCCTGGCTCCCGGCGATCACGTCGTGATCGGCGACGTCACGCTGACGATCCGCGGGGTGGTCGAGGCCGAGCCGGACCGCACGGCGAGCCTGGTCGCCCTGGGGCCGCGCGTGTTCCTCTCGCCGGACGCGCTCGAGCGCAGCCGCCTCGTGGCCTTCGGCAGTCGGGTGCGTCACCGGGTGCTCATCGGGCTGCCGGGTGGGAGCAGCGCCGCCGAGACCCGCGCCTCGCTGGCCCAGGTGCTGGTCGACCCGGGCGTGCGCGTGGCCGCCTACGACGAGGCCCAGCCCGGGCTGCGCCGCTTCTTCACGCAGCTCACGACCTATCTCGGCCTGGTCGGGCTGGCGAGCCTGCTGGTCGGTGGCATCGGCGTGGCGGCTTCCGTGACGGCGTTCGTCGCGCGCCAGACGCCGACGATCGCCGCGCTCAAGGCCCTGGGCGTCGAGACGCGGACACTGGTCGCCGCCTACCTGATGCAGACGCAGGCGGTCGCACTCGTGGCCGGGCTGGCCGGCGCCGCGCTTGGCGTCGCCCTGCAGCCGCTGCTGGCGGCGGCCCTGGCGGGACTCGTGCCGTTCGCGCTCGATGCGCAGCCCCAGGCCGCGACCCTGGCGCGTGCCGTCGTGATGGGGCTGGTCGTGACGCTGCTGTGCACGTGGGCGCCGCTGGCCGCGGTTCGCGCGGTGCCGGCCTGGCTGATCCTCCGTCGCGACCTCGACGCGCTCCCCCGGCGCGCGCGGGGCTGGTCGACGCTCGTTCCGGTCGGACTCGGCCTGGCGGCGCTGGCCCTGTGGCAGGCCGGCTCGCTCACGACCGGTGGCCTCTTCGTCGGCGCCTGCGTCGCCGCCCTGCTCGCCTTGCTCGGTCTGGCGCGGGGCCTGGTCTTCGTGGCCCGTCGGCTGCCGCCGGTGCGCGGACTCGCCTGGCGCCACGGCCTGGCGGCGCTGAGGCGCCCCGGCGGCCATGGGCCGCGCGTCGTCGTGGCCCTCGGCATGGCGGCCATGCTGCTGGTGACGGTGGCGCTGCTGCAGAGCGTGCTCGCCCGCCAGATCGACCACGAGCAGCAGCGCCACCGTCACC
>Ga0247825_10002472_pt1 | contig 12172 bp, 10 predicted proteins | sample 13C_Vanillin_Day_FD_194413 | JGI IMG/M metagenome (GOLD analysis project Ga0247825, IMG submission 194413) | Soil microbial communities from agricultural site in Penn Yan, New York, United States - 13C_Vanillin_Day48 | ecosystem: Environmental > Terrestrial > Soil > Agricultural land | place...
GTGAAGAACTTGCGAGCGGCGAGACCGCGGGCGAAGTGGAAGATCGACGCCCCGACCATCATCGTGTTGTCGACGTCGAAGAACGCGGCGGCGGTGAGGTCGGCGAACGGGGCCTCGGCGGGCCTCGGGGCGGAAACGGCCGCGGCCGCCGACGCTTCACCCGCGAGAACGGCAGCGTCGGCGGCAGGGTCGAACCGTGCTTCCTCTGACACGTGCGGGCCTCCGGTGCTGCGGACTGCGGACACCCACCCTACTTCCGCGTCCCGGCCGGGCGGAGACCTCCGCCCGGCCGGGGTGGGTCAGCCGAGCAGGCCGCCCGGCTTGCCCGGAACCAGCGGCGGCACCGTGATCGGGAGCGGCAGCTGCAGCGGCGCGTTGACGTTGTCCCGGTCCTCCGGGGAGGACGCCGGGCTGGTCGTCGACGGGGTCGCGGCGCGGTTCTGGGCGTCGGAGCCGCCCTGGTCACCGGGCACGAGCGCCGGATCGGACCCGCCGTTCTCCTGCGACTGCCTGCCGCCCTGCGGGGTGCCCTCGGTGGGCGCCGCGGTGCGGGCCCGGTCGGACGGGGCGGAACCGCCCGACGTGCCCGCCGTCGCCGGGCGTGCGGCGCAGGAGCCCTCGGCGGGCAGCGGGCCGAGGTCGTCCGAAGCGCTGGAGGTGACCTGGCCGCAGCCCGAGCGGGCCGCCACGGCCACCGCACGGTCGTGCACGCGGTCGAGCAGGCGCAGGGCGTCGTCCGCATCCGACTGGCCCGCCGGGAGCGTGGCGCGCAGCGCGGACACGCGGGTGGTCTGCTGGGTGGCCCAGCGCGCCAGATCGGCTGCCGACCGGTCGGGGTCCTCACCGGCCAGCACCTGGCGCGTGCCCGCGCGGGTGGCGGCCTCGAACTCCTGGAACGCGGCGGTGTAGGCGGCCGGGTCGGTCGCCCCGTCGCGGGCCATGCGCTCGATCTCGTCGAGGCGGGTGGTGGCGAGGTCGAGGTCGTGCTGACCGCGCGCCGCCGCACCGCCCGCGAAGATCCCGCCCGCGGCCTCGGCGGCGCGCTTGATGCCGTACAGCGCATCGCCGGGCACCGCGTCGCGGCTGGCGAAGACGCTGCCGCCCGCGATGGCGAGCACGGCGAGCGCGGCGGCCATGCCGACCGTCACCACCCGCCGGGCCAGGCTGGACGCGTCGGGCCGGGCCGCGGGGCGGCTGGGCAGGGCGTGCCTGCGCCGCCGCCGCGGGCGCACCGCGCGGCTCAGGTCGGGCTCGGCGAGCACCGTGGTGCCCGCCTCGTCGCGCGGCTGCTCCGCGTCGGAGGCTTCGGCGGCCATCGGCACGGCGCGCAGCGGTGTCGGCGCGACGCCGTCGACCGGTGCGGGCGCGACGACCGGCAACACCTCGGTGGGTGCGCCTTCCGAACCGTTCTCCTGCGGTCGCCCGACGGCGATGCCGCCCCCGTCCGACGGGGGTCCCTCGACCGCTAGCGCGCCCATGACCCGGGCCCGCATGCGCGCCTTGGCGTCGGCACTCGGGGAGAACCCGGGACCGAGCGCGCGCAGCATGCCCGCGATCTCGAGGTCACGGGCAAGGTCGGGGTCGTCGGCGGGGGTGCGGGGGGGTCGCCCCAGCTCCACCGCCTCGGCGAACCGTTCCTCGGCACCCCAGACGGGGTCGCCCTGGTCGGGCATGTTGGCTGTCCTCACTGCGTATCAGCTCCGTACAAAGCCCGATGCTCTCGCACCAGGCCCGATCGACGTTCACCGACACAACGATCGGCACCGCCGGGGGATACGGGCTCCTGACCGTTCACCGCATCGAGTCGTTCATTCGCCGCAGGCGTAACGCGGGGGGCAAACCGGCCGATATAGCGCCGCGTCAACGGACCCCCTCCGGGAGGAGCTGGCCGAGGCGTCGGACCGCGCGGTGTTGGAGGGCCTTCACGGCGCCTTCGTTGCGATCCATGATCTGGGCGGTCTCGGCGACGGAGAGGCCCTGGAGGAACCGCAGGGTGATGCACTCCTGCTGGTCCGGGTTGAGCTTGGCCACGCAGCGCAGCAGCTCTTCGGTGATCGCGCCGTCCAGCACCTGCTGTTCGGGGCCGCCCGTTGCGGGCGACAGCTCGACGATCTCGCTGGTGGTCTGCTCCAACCGGTAGCGGCTGGACTTCACGTGGTCGAAGATCAGGTTGCGGGCGATCGTGACGAACCAGGCGCCGATGTCGCGGCCCTGGTAGCTCACCGACGAGATGCGGCGCAGCGCCCGGACGAAGGTCTCGGATGTGAGGTCCTCCGCGAGCGCGCGATCGCCCGTGCGGAAGAGCACGAACCGGAAGACCATGTCGAAGTAGAGCTCGAACAGCTCGCCGTAGGCGGCCATGTCGCCCGCTTGCGCGGCGTTGACCAGCGCCCACGTGCCGTGGTCTCCGGAACCGGACGAGCCGTTGCCGACGGGGCCTGCGTTGTCGGCTGGTTGTGCGCTCACGGCCTCCTCCGCGCCGCGTCGGCGGCGGTCATCGGGTTCGGGTCGGTACCCGGCAGGTGCCGGGGTACGGGGCTGCGGCAACGGGCTCGGCGCGGTCGTGATCCGCGCCGGGGCACCCGTCGCCACCTGCGCCTGGGTATGTCGCATCGGCCGCGTCACGGCTACCGGGCGATCCTTGGTCGTGCGCAGTGCATGCCACTCCCTCGGGTGAGTGTTGTGACGAACCGGTCGGCTGGGGAGTTGACCGATCTGTAGCGGCGGAGCATAGGGCCGCGCCGGACGATCCCGACGCGCACCGCCGGTGCTCGGTCGAATCTCTAGGTGAGCGGCCGGATACGCGCGGTGAGCGTCACCCAGGCGCGCGTGTCGGGTGGCCCGACCGCGAACGACGCGCCGAGCGTCACGGCGAAGGCGGCGTGCAAGACTGCCTCACAGCCTCCAAAGCAGCCGGAGAACCCAGGAGAACCGTGGACGGAACGCACGTCGCCGATCTCGTCACGGCCAACGCCGCACGGGTGCCGGACCAACCCGCCGTCATCGACGTGACCAGCGCGAACACGCTCACGTGGGCCCAGCTGGACGAAGCGGTGTCCGCGGAGGCGGACCGCGTCTCGGCGGCGGGCACAGCACCCGGCGACCGCGTGGTCGTGCGGCTGGGCAACGGCGCGGCGTTCTGCGTCGCGGTGCTCGGTGCCCTCCGCGCGGGCGCGGTCGTGGTGCCGCACGGCCCGATCGCGGTCGCCCCGGAGCTCGACGTCGTGTTCGCCGACTGCCGCCCGACGCTCGTGGTCGCGGCCGAGGACGACGACACCGCCCGTTCCTGCGCGGCCACCGTCGGCGCCACCGTGGTGGCGCCCCCGGACCTCGCCGCCCGCGCGCCCGGTCGGCCCGGGCTGGGGGCGGGCGAGGACATCGCGCTGCTCGTCTACGCCTCGGGCACCACGGGCGTGCCGCGCGGGATCCGGCTGTCGCACCGCGCGCTGCTGGCCAACCGCGCGCAGACCGCCGCGCTGCGCCCCGCCCCGGTCATGCCGGTCGACCGGGTGCTGCTGTCGTTCCCGCTCTTCCACACCTTCGGGCTCGCGGCCGGGTTCCTGCAGGTGTGCTGGGTGGGCGCCACGGTGGTGCTCGCCGAGCGGCTGGACGCCGAGCAGGTCGCCGACATCCTTGTCACGCAGCGGGTGAGCGCGCTCGCGGGCGTGCCGTCGATGTTCCGCGCGCTGCTCGACCTGCCCGCCGAGCGCCTGCGCTCCGCCACCGCGGGCGTGCGGCTGTGCACCTCGGGCGGCGCCCCGCTGCCGTCGGAGTGGCTCGCCGAGTTCCAGCAGGCGACGGGCCTGGCCATCGTCGAGGGCTACGGGCTCACGGAGGCAGGCCCGATCGTCACGACCAACCCGCTGGGCGCGCCGCCCAAGCCGGGCTCGGTCGGGCGCGCGCTGCCGGGCGTCGAGCTGCGGTTGGTGACCGCCGACGGGCGCCCCATCGAGCCCGACGACGAAGAGGAGGAGGACGACGGCACCGGCCTCGTCGCCCTCCGCGGGCCCAACCTCTTCTCCGGCTACTGGCCCGACGGCGCGGGCGGCCCCGACGCCGAAGGCTGGTTCCGCACCGCCGACGTCGGGTTCCTCGACGCCGACGGCGACCTGCACCTCGTCGAGCGGTCCTCCGACGTCGTCATCGTCAACGGGTTCAACGTCTACCCCCGCGAGGTGGAGCAGGTGCTCCTCGCGATCGAAGGCGTCACCGAGGCCGCGGTGGTCGGGCAACGCGACGAGCGGGCGGGCGAGGTCGTCAAGGCGGTGCTGGTCACCGACCCGGCGGCGGGCGTCGACGAGGCGGCGGTGCGGGAGTTCTGCGCGCAGCGGCTGGCCCGGTTCAAGGTGCCCGCCGTGATCACCTTCATGGAGGCGCTCCCGCGCACGCCCACCGGCAAGATCGCCCGCCGCCAGCTGGCCCGGTCGTGAGTCGGCGGGTGCTCGTCTACACCCGCGCGGGCTGTCACCTGTGCGAGGTCGCCGAGGCCGACGTCGCGCGCATCTGCACCGATCTGGGGCTGGGCTTCGCGAGCGTCGACGTCGACTCCGACCCCGAGCTCCGCGCGGAGTACGGCGACCGCGTGCCGGTGATCATGGTGGACGGTCGGGAGCACGGTTTCTTCCGGGTCGAGGAGGAGCGGTTGCGCGCCGCCCTCCGGTGAACCGCGAGCCCGTCGACGGCGAACGCCTGCCCGTGAGCGTGACTTCACCGGTCGTGACCGGCTTGTCCCGACCGGTAGCGGCGACCATCGGCGTACTGGCCGCCTGGCTGGCGCTCGGCGTCGGCCACCTCGCGGCGGGCCTGTTCGCCGCCGGTTCCTCGCCCTACCTCGCGGTCGGCGACGCGGTGGTCCGCCTCTCGCCGCAGGCGCTCACCGAGTTCGCCAAGACCACGTTCGGCACGTGGGACAAGCCGGTGCTGCTCGTCGGCATGTTCGTGGTGATCACCCTCGTGGCCGCGGCGGCGGGCCTCGCGTCACGGTGGCGGCGGGAGCCCGGCATGGTCGTGATCGGCGCGATGGGCGTGCTCGGCGGGCTTGCGGTGATCTCCGGGCCGGTGTTCACACAGGCCGACCTGCTCGCGCCGCTCGCCGCCCTCGTCGCCGGGGTCGCGGCGTTCGCGCTGCTGCACGGCCTCGGGCTGCGGGCGGCGGAGGGGACCGACCCGTCGCGCCGCACCGTGCTGCTGGCGGGTGGCGCGGCCGTGGGGTTGGGCGCGCTGGCGTCGGCGGGCGGCGGCGTGCTGCTCACCCGCAGCCTGGGGGCCGCGCGTGCCGACGTCACCGCGCTGCTCGGCCGGGCGAAGTACGTCGAGCGGGCCACGCCCGCTCCCGCGGGCGCGGCGTTCCCGCAGCTGGGCACGCCGAGCTTCCTCACCGCCAACAGTGAGTTCTACCGGATCGACACGGCGCTGCGGGTGCCGACGCTCTCGGCGTCCGACTGGAGCCTGCGCGTGCACGGCATGGTCGGGCGTGAGCTCACGCTGCGCTTCGAGGACCTGGCGAACCGCCCGCTCGTCGAGCGCACGATCACGCTGACGTGCGTCTCCAACCCGATCGGCGGCAACCTGGTCTCCACGGCGAACTTCGTCGGCGTGCCGCTGCGCGACGTGCTGCTCGAGGCGGGCGTCGCGCCCGGCGCCGACCAGCTGTTCTCGACGAGCTCGGACGGCTGGTACACCGGCACCCCGATGGCCACCGTGCTGGAGCCCGACCGCGGCGCGCTGCTGGCGATCGGGATGAACGGCGAGGCCCTGCCCTACGAGCACGGGTTCCCGGTGCGCATGGTCGTGCCGGGCCTCTACGGGTACGTGTCGGGCACGAAGTGGTTGGTCGACCTGGAGGCCACCACGTTCGCCGACCCCGAGAAGCAGGGCTACTGGCTGCAGCGCGGCTGGTCGCAGCGCGGGCCGATCAAGACGATGACGCGGATCGACAACCCGGTGGGATTCGCGCAGGTGGCCGCGGACACCGTGACCGTCGCGGGCATCGCGTGGGCGCAGCACACCGGCATCGCCAAGGTGGAGATCCGGGTGGACGGCGGCCCGTGGCGGGCCACGACGCTGTCCGACGAGGTCTCGGTGGACACGTGGCGCATGTGGCACACCGAGCTCGCGCTGCCGCCGGGCAGCCACTCCGTCGAGGCCCGCGCGACCGACAAGAGCGGCTACGTGCAAACCGACCAGCGTGCCGACCCGATCCCCGACGGCGCAACGGGTTGGCCCAGCGTGCGCTTCACCGTTACCGGATAGTTGTGAACCATGTTTGGCCGGATTTCGAACCCCTGGGTGAGAGGTCCGGAGCGACCGGATCACCAGCGAGAGGAACATCCTGTGCGCAAGATCCAACGACTGGCAGGCATCGGCGTGATGGCCGCGGCGACCCTGGCCCTCGCCGCCTGTGGCGGCACCGCGGCCCCCGCGTCCAGCCCGGCCGCCAGCGCGCCCATGGCCGCCCCGATGACGTCCGCCGCGGCCGCCGCCGACACGGGCGTCACCACCAACGCCGACGTCTTCGGCCCGGCGTGCAGCCAGCTGCCGCAGGGCGACGCGCCCGGCTCGCTCAACAACATGGGTCCGCAGCCCGTCGCGACGGCGGCGAGCACCAACCCGCTGCTCACCACGTTGGTCACCGCGGTCAAGGCGGTGCCGGGCCTTCCGGACACGCTCAACAACACCCAGGGCATCACGGTCTTCGCGCCCTACAACGGCGCGTTCGACGCGGTGCAGAAGCAGATCGGCGCCCCGGCCTTCCAGGGGCTGCTGAAGGACACGAACAAGCTCGGCGGGCTGCTGTCCTACCACGTGGTCGGCCAGCGCTACGACGCCAAGGGCCTGGTCGCCGCGGGCGAGACCACCGAGCTGGCGGGCGGCAACCTGACCATCGGTGGCACCGCCGACGCCCCGACCATCACCGACGGCCAGGGCAACACGGCCAAGGTGCTGTGCGGCAACATCCCCACCTCGAACGCCACGGTGTTCGTCATCGACCGGGTGCTGATGCCGAAGAGCTGACGAATTGGTGAAGGGCGGTCCGGCTGCGGCCGGGCCGCCTTTTCCGCGTCTACCGTGGTGGGGTGGACCGGGTGGTCGGGCAGCGCGTCGAGCGGGCGACGGCGCGCCTCCCGCGCCCGGTCGCCGCGATGATCGGCGTGCTGGCGGTGTGGGCGGCGCTCGGCGTCGGGCACCTGGTGGCGGGCCTGCTCTCCGCCGCGTCCTCGCCGTTCCTCGCCGTCGGCGACGCGGTGGTCCGGCTCTCCCCGCAGCCGGTCACCGAGTTCGCGAAGAACACGTTCGGCACGTCCGACAAGCTCGTGCTCCTCAGCGCCATGTTCGTGGTGATCACGCTCGTCGGCGCTCTGGCGGGCCTGCTGTCGCGGGAGCGGCCGAACACCGGCGCCTGGCTGATCGCCGCGCTGGGCGGCCTCGGCGCGCTGGCCGTCTACACCTCGCCGATGTTCGCCGACCTCGACCTCGTCGCCCCCGCCGCGGCGATGCTCGCGGGCATCGGCGCCCTCCGCAGGCTGCACCACCTCGGCCTGCGGGCGGGTCCGTCCGCGGCGGAGGGCGGCGTGTCGCGGCGGTCGGTGCTCGTCGGCGGGTCCGCCGCCGTGGGGCTCGGCGCGCTGGCCTCGGCCGGTGTCGGCGCCCTGGTCGGGCGCGACGTGCAGGCCTCCCGCGCCGAGGTCACCGCCCAGCTCGCCGGGGCGACCTACGCGGAGCGGGCCGCGCAGGCCCCCGCCGCGGCCGCGTTCCCGCAGCTGGGCACGCCGACCTACCTCACGTCCAACGCCGACTTCTACCGGATCGACACGGCGCTGCGGATCCCCACGCTCGCGGCCGCCGACTGGCAGCTGCGCGTGCACGGCATGGTCGAGCGGGAGCTCACGCTGAGCTTCGCCGACCTGGTCGGCCGCCCGCTCGTCGAGCGCCCGATCACGCTGACCTGCGTGTCCAACCCGGTGGGCGGCGACCTCATCTCCACGGCGAACTTCATCGGCGTGCCGCTGCGCGACATCCTCCTGGAGGCGGGCCTCGAGCCGGCCGCCGACCAGCTGTTCAGCCGGAGCACGGAGGGCTTCTTCACCGGCACCCCGACCTCGGTGGTGATGGAGCCGCAGCGAGGCGCACTGCTCGCGATCGGGATGAACGGCGAGGCGCTGCCCCCCGAGCACGGGTTCCCGGTGCGGATGGTCGTGCCCGGTCTCTACGGCTACGTATCGGCCACGAAGTGGGTGGTCGACATCGAGGCGACGACCTTCGCCGACCCGCTCCGCAAGGGCTTCTGGTTCGAACGCGGCTGGTCCCGGCTGGGCCCGATCAAGACGATGGCCCGGATCGACACGCCACGGGGCTCCACCGTCCCTGGCGGCGCCGTCACCGTGGCGGGCATCGCGTGGGCGCAGCACACCGGCATCGCGAAGGTCGAGGTGCGCGCGGACGCCGGGCCCTGGCAGACCGCGACGCTCTCGGCGGAGGTCTCGGTGGACACCTGGCGCATGTGGCGCGCCGAGCTCGCGCTCCCGCCGGGCAGCCACACCGTCGAGGCGCGCGCCACCGACAAGAGCGGCTACGTGCAGACCGAACTGCAGGCCGATCCGATCCCGAGCGGCGCCAGCGGCTGGCCGAGCGTCGGCTTCACCGTGAGTGGGGCCTGACGCGCCCTGGTGGTGGCAGCAGGGTGACATTCCGGACGTTGAGTGGCAGGAGTGTCACCCTGCGGACATCGCGGGTCCGACCGCGTGCGGCGCGCCGAACGGGGGCCCGGACGCGACCACCGGTCGTCCCCGTCCGGGCGGTTTCGTGAGCACGATCGGGGTCAAGATCGCAACTTTGTGCCTGCCTTCACAAGCGGCTACCGTGGAACGCGGTTGCCGTCAAGACCCGAATACCGGGCGGTTCCGGCGGCCCCCACCACCCGCGCGACCGCCGAGGAGAGCCTGTGACCGTCGAGGCGCTCCCACGCCGCGAGGCGACGGCGTGACGCCCGGCCCCGACACCGCGCCCCGGGTCATCCCCGAGGCCAGCGTCGCACGGCTCGCCGTCTACCTGCGGATGCTCGGCGAGCTGGCCGAGCAGGGCGCCGACACGGTGTCGAGCGAGGAGCTCGCCGCCGCCACCGGCGTCAACTCGGCGAAGCTGCGCAAGGACCTCTCCTACATCGGCTCGCACGGCATCCGCGGCGTCGGCTACGACGTCCGCGCGCTGCGCTACCAGCTGGAGCGCGTGCTCGGCCTCGACCACCGGCAGGCCGTCGCGCTCGTCGGCGTCGGCAACCTCGGGCACGCGCTCGCGGGCTACGGCGGCTTCGGCGGCCGGGGCTTCCCGGTCACCGCGCTGTTCGACGTCGACCCGGACCTCGTCGGCACCCCGATCAACGGCATCCCCGTGGAGCACGTGCGGGCCATCCCGGCGGTGTGCGCCGAGCGCGGCGTCACGATCGGCATGATCGCCACGCCCGGGCAGGCCGCGCAGGCGGTGTGCGAGCAGCTCGTCGCGGCCGGAGTACGCAGCATCCTCAACTTCGCGCCGGTCGTGCTGCAGGTGCCGCGCGGCGTCGAGGTCCGCAAGGTGGACCTCGCCGTGGAGCTGCAGATCCTCGCGTTCCACGTCTCGCGTCGGGCCGAGCCCGCCGCCGTCAACGGGCACGCGGTGAACGGGGCGCTCCGATGATCGCCCACCTGCTTCCTCCCGCGGGGGTGCCGTCATGACCGTCCTCGTCGTAGGGCTCTCCCACCGCAGCGCGCCCGTCGACGTGCTGGAGCGGGCCGCCGTGGCCGCCTCCGACGTGCCCAAGCTCGTGAGCGAGATGCTGCGCGGCGAGCACGTCTCGGAGGCGATGCTGGTCTCGACGTGCAACCGCATCGAGGTCTACGCGGTGGTCGACGCGTTCCACGGCGGCCTCGCCGACGTCTCCGCGGTGCTGGAGCGGCACAGCGGCATGGTGCTGCCCGAGCTCACCGAGCACGTCTACGTCCACTACGCGGGCTCGGCCGTGCAGCACCTCTTCGCGGTGGCGGCGGGGCTCGACTCGATGGTCGTCGGCGAGGCGCAGATCCTCGGCCAGCTCCGCGACGCCTACTCCGCCGCGGCGGGCGCGGGCACCGTCGGGCGCGTGCTGCACGAGCTCGCCCAACAGGCGCTGCGCGTCGGCAAGCGGGTGCACGCCGACACCGGCATCGACACGGCGGGCGCCTCTGTCGTCTCCGAGGCCCTCGCGGACGCCACGCTCGCCCTCGGCGGGCTCGCGGGGCGGCGCGCGGTGATCGTCGGTGCGGGCGCGATGGGCGGGCTGGCCGCGGCGCACCTGCGTCGCGCCGAGATCGCCGAGATCGTCGTGCTCAACCGCACGCTCGCCAGGGCCCGGCGGCTCGCCGAGATCAGCGCCGAGCACGGCACGCCCGCCCGCGCGGGCACGCTGGAGGGGCTCGCCGACGAGATCCCCGCCGTCGACCTGCTGGTGGCGTGCACGGGCGCGGTCGGCACGGTGGTGCCCGTCGAGGCCGTGGTGGCCCGCGACGGGCGTCCGCTCGCGGTCTGCGACCTCGGCCTGCCGCACGACGTCGACCCGGCCGTCGCCTCGCTGCCGGACGTGCGCCTGATCGACCTGGCCACGCTGCAGACGCGGCTCGGCGACGGCGCCCGCGGCATCGCCGTGGCGCGTGCGCAGGAGCTGGTGGCCCGGGAGGCCCAGGCCTACCTCGCGGCCCAGCGCTCCGCCGAGGTCACGCCCACGGTCACCGCGCTGCGCCGCCGCGCCGCCGACGTGATCGACGCCGAGCTCCTCCGCCTCGACGCCCGCCTGCCGGAGCTCGCCCCCGGGGTGCGGGAGGAGTTCGCGCGCAGCGTCCGCCGGGTCGTCGACAAGCTCCTGCACACCCCGACCGTGCAGGTGAAGAAGCTGGCCGCGGGCCCGGACGGCGACAGCTACGCCGAGGCACTGCGCACCCTGTTCGAGCTCGACCCGCAGACTCCCGCCGCCGTCGCGCTGCAGCGAACCGGCGACGTGCTGGGCGCGTTGGAAGCACGGGAGGACCGGCAGCGATGACCATCAGGATCGGCACCCGGCACAGCGCGCTCGCCCTGGCCCAGACCGAGCTGGTCGCGCAGCGGCTGCGCGCGGCCGGGCTCGAGTGCGAGCTCGTGCACGTCACCACCGTGGGCGACCGGTCGTCGGCGCCGGTCGCCGAGCTAGGTGTCGGCGTGTTCGTCTCCGCCCTGCGCGACGCGCTCGCCGCGGGCGAGGTCGACGTCGCCGTGCACTCCTACAAAGACCTCCCCACCGCACCCGACCGTCGGCTCGTGCTGGCCGCCATCCCGCCGCGGGAAGACCCCCGCGACGCTCTGGTGGCCCGCGACGGTCTGGTGTTGGGGGAGCTGCCCGCCGGATCCCGGGTCGGTACGGGATCGGCGCGGCGCAAGGCCCAGCTCGAGGCCCTCGGCCTCGGTCTCGACGTCGTCCCGATCCGGGGCAACGTCGACACCCGCGTGCGCAAGGTCGCGACGGGTGAGCTCGACGCGGTGGTCGTCGCCGCGGCCGGGCTGCGGCGGCTGGGCCGCATCACCGAGGCGACCGAGCTGCTCGACCCCGTCCAGATGCTCCCCGCCCCCGCACAGGGCGCTCTGGCGATCGAATGCCGCGCGGACGATCACGACCTCGCAGCGCAGCTCGCCGCGGTGCTCGACGACGGATTCACCCGCGCTGCGGTCACCGCGGAGCGCGCGGTGCTGGCAGGCCTCGAGGCAGGCTGCAGCGCGCCGATCGCGGCTTTGGCCGATGTGGTGTCCGACCTGAACGACGACGGTTCCGTCGTCGACCGCGTGTCCCTGCGCGCGGTGGTGGGCACGGCCGACGGGGCGCTGCTGCGTGCCTCGGCCACCGGAGACATGGACGTTGCCGAGAAGCTCGGTGCGGCGTTGGCCGCGGAGCTGCTCGATCTGGGGCGCGCGCCCCATGTGGACACGCTGGATCAGGAGTTCTGAGAGAGATGAACCGAGCACCTTCCACCGCCCCGCCGGGGCGGATCGCCTTCGTGGGCACCGGCCCCGGCGACCCCGGACTGCTCACCGTACGGGCGCGCGACGCACTGGCGGCCGCTCCGCTCGTCGTCACCGACCCCGACGTGCCCGAGGCGGTGTTGGCGCTGGTCGCCGACGGCGCCGAGGTCCGTCC
>Ga0247825_10002473_pt1 | contig 12172 bp, 16 predicted proteins | sample 13C_Vanillin_Day_FD_194413 | JGI IMG/M metagenome (GOLD analysis project Ga0247825, IMG submission 194413) | Soil microbial communities from agricultural site in Penn Yan, New York, United States - 13C_Vanillin_Day48 | ecosystem: Environmental > Terrestrial > Soil > Agricultural land | place...
GTCCAGTTCCGAGACGGCCTGATGCAGAGCGAACGTCTCTACTGGGACCAGGCAGCGGTCCTGAGCCAACTCGGGCTGATCGATTCCAGCCTGCCGTTCGCGCCGGTCAGTGAGGTCAGCAAGTTCCTCCGCGACCAGGTCATCAACGCCTGATACCGCACCGCCTCCACCCCCGCGCCCGAAGCTTGGTTATACGCATCCGCGCAAAATCCGATTCGACTTCGGCACCAAAGATCAGCAGGAGTAGCTATGCAGGACAACCACATCCTGTCGATACCGGGGGTCCGGTCGAGATCTGATGCGTTGAGCCCGGTCGGCCGGCGCAGCGGGTCGACCGGATCGCCGACGTCGGCCTCGCCCTGCCGGAGCTCGCCGTGACCGGACCGCAGCGCCTCATGACGGTGACTCGCGTGTCGTCCGAAGCCGAGGGCATCCTCTCGCTGGAGTTGCGAAACTCCGACGGAACCGAAGTGCTCCCGTGGGATCCGGGTTCACACATCGATCTCTGGCTTCCCTCGGGCTTGATTCGCCAGTATTCACTGTGCTCGGACCCGAAGGATTTGACACACTACAGAATCAGCGTGCTCAGAGTTGCTGACGGTCGGGGCGGTTCGGTGGAGATTCACGACGGCGATCTCCTCGGCCGCGAGCTGAGTGTGCAGGGACCACGCAACCACTTTCCGCTGATCGAAGCCAAGAGCTACCTCTTGATCGCAGGCGGAATCGGCGTCACGCCGCTCCTTGCCATGGCCCGAGAACTGGACCGGCGCGGGCAGGACTGGTCGATGATCTACGGTGGGCGAAGCCGTGGGAGCATGGCGTATCTCGACGAACTCAGCGCGTGCGAGGGGGATGTCGAGATCGTTCCACAGGACGAACGCGGAATCCCAGATCTCGCGCGGGCCATCGGGGACTGTCCAGCCGGCACGGCCGTATACTGTTGCGGGCCAGAGCCGATGTTGGTAGCCGTGCAAGACAAGTGCGCGGAATTGCTGTCGCCCGATTCTCTGCATCTGGAACACTTCTCAGCAGATCCGGCCGCTCTTTCCGCCTTGGATCAGGTCAATGCGGCTTTCGAAGTCGAAATGGCCAGCACCGGGGAAGTACTCGAGATACCGCCGGACCGATCGATTCTGGACGTAGTTCTAGAGCGTCTTCCCGGAACCCCGTTCTCATGCAAAGAAGGCTACTGCGGGACCTGTGAGACAGCGGTGTTCGAAGGAACACCCGATCATCGCGACACCGTCCTCACACCTGAGGAGCGAACCGGCAACGAGACCATCATGATCTGCGTCAGCCGCGCTGAGTCCACTCGACTACGGCTGGATCTGTAGCCGAAGCGGCGGACGCAGTCCCGATACGAGTACTTCTGTTCTGCCACTGATCATCCCACCCTTCACTTCACCTTTCGATACCGCTGAAGGACGACACAACATGATTCGCACGCCACCCGCATCGCTGATCGATACGCCGGTCAGGCAGGCCCGCCGCCAGTCGGTCGGAGACCTGCTTCGCCGGACAGCGCTTCGCTATCCGGACAAGATCGCGGTGATCACGGCGCAGCGACGAGTGACCTTCCGCCAGTTCGACGAGGCGGTCAACCGATGCGCCAACAACCTCACCGCGAAGGGGCTGCGTAAGGGCGACCGGTTTGCGATCGTCTCGCACAACTGTTGGGAGTTCGCGGTATTGGCCTTCGCGACCGCCCGACTGGGGGTGGTACTCGTCCCGGTCAACTTTATGCTGAACGCCGAGGAGATCGCATTCGTACTGGCGCACTCGGGCGCACGGGCTGTGGCTGTCGAAGACGTACTGGTTCCCACGGTAGAACTGGCTCTGACACTGGCAGAGGTCTCCGATGCGCTGTGCGGGTCGATCACACTGTCCGACGGGCAGCCGAGCGGGCCGTGGGAACTCGTGGACGCGTGGATCGACCAGGGTGATAACACAGCGCCCGACGTATCGGTCGACGACGAGGATCCGATACGTCTGATGTACACCTCCGGAACCGAATCACGACCCAAAGGGGTTGTGCTGTCTTCTCGTTCACTAATCAGTCAGTACGTCTCCTGCGCGATCGACGGCGGCATGAGCGTCGACGACGTAGAGTTGCACAGCCTGCCCATGTACCATTGCGCGCAGCTTGATTGCTTCTTCTCCGTCGACGTCTATCTCGGCGCGACGAGCATCATACTGCCGAGTCCGGACCCGGTTGAACTGCTCGCGACGATAGAACGCGAAAAGGTCACCAAGCTGTTCTGTCCCCCCACCGTGTGGATCTCGTTGCTGCGGCATCCCGACTTCGAGACCAGGGATCTGTCGAGTCTGCGAAAAGGTTACTACGGAGCTTCACCCATGCCTGCGGAAGTGCTCAAGGAACTCAGCTCCCGCCTCCCAGACGTTGCGCTCTGGAATCTGTACGGGCAGACCGAGATGTCGCCGGTCGCGGCGATCCTGGGACCGAACGAGCAGCTCTCGCACGCCGGATCGGCGGGCCGCGCAGCACTCAATGTCGAAACCCGAGTGGTCGACAACAACGACGTCGAACTCCCCTCCGGCCAGGTCGGCGAAATCGTGCACCGTTCACCGCACGCGACTCTCGGGTACTACCTCGATCAGGACAAGACCGATGCGGCCTTCGTCAACGGCTGGTTCCATTCCGGCGACCTCGGACACATCGACGAGGACGGCTTCCTCACCGTGGTCGATCGCAAGAAGGACATGATCAAGACCGGTGGCGAGAACGTCGCGTCCAGGGAAATCGAAGAGGCCCTCTATCTTCTGGACGGCGTCGCCGAAGCTGCGGTGTTCGGTGTCAGTCACCCCTACTGGGTCGAGGCCGTCGTCGCCGTGGTGGTCCCCCGATCAGGTTCCGCGTTGACGCCGGAAGCTGTGACCGCACATACCGCACAGACCTTGGCCGGCTTCAAGCGCCCCAAGTACGTGATACTCACGGACTCGCTCCCCAAGAATCCCAGCGGGAAAATCCTCAAGAAGGAACTTCGCCTTCTATACGCCGATCTGGGGCAACAGGATCTCACCTAGCCGAGCACGAACCCGCACTCTCCGGTCAACGACCAGCGGGAGCGTACGCAGCCACTACCAACCCTCCGATCGCTCCTCGCCTGGAACGGTCGGCCGTCGAACAGGAGTGAAAAACAATGACGTCGAACTTTGACCCGGGCCCCCAGATCGCACAGATCGGTGCGATCAGCCTCGGCACCCCCGATCTCGAAAAGTCCTTGACCTTCTTCCGTGACCTGCTGGGCATGGAAGTCGTCGAACGCACGGGCGGCGTAGTCTATCTACGCGGCTACATGGAACTGGTCCACCACTCGTTGATTCTGTTCGAGAACCCCACCCCGGTGGTCGACTCCTACAGCCTGCGCGTGCAACGACGAGAAGACGTCGAACGGTTCCACTCGAAACTTCTCCAGCAGGAGATCGAGGTGCTCGAACTGCCCAGTGGACGGGAAACCGGCCGCGGTGAAGCGATCAGGTTCATTTGGCCGGGCGCGGGACACCCGATCGAGCTGTTCTACGACATCACCAAGCCGGCAGCCCCAGCGGAACTGCGCTCGAAGCTGCCGAGCAACAGCTCCAAGCGGCGCGGACTAGGAGTGCGCCGCATCGATCACTTCAACGTCCAGTGCGAACCTCAGCAGGTGCGTCCGGCCGAACAGTGGTTGCGTGAGACACTCGGATTCAAGCGGCGCGAGTTCATTCGCATACCGGAATCGGACACACTACTGGCGTCGTGGATGTCGGTCACTCCGCAGGTACACGATATCGCGCTGGTGGCCAATCCCAACGAGAAGCCCGGCCAGCTCCACCACGTCGCGTTCAATCTGGAGAACTTCTCCGATCTGCTGACTGCCGCCGACATCCTCAAGGACCACGACGTCCAATTCGATGTCGGCCCAGGCAAACATGGAATCGGTCAGGCACTCTACCTCTACGTCCGCGACCCGGGTTCGGGCCACCGGATCGAGTTGTACGCCGGCGGTTACCTGATCTTCGATCCGGATTGGGAGGCCATCGAATGGACCCCAGCATCGGTACGGGACGGTCTGACCTTCTACGGCGATTCGCTGGCGGAGTGGGATGCCGAAAACGATCCGATGGCTCCGACCACCGACGCGGCACCCTTGCACTCCGAGCTCAGATCCGCGCCGGTACCCCTCTGACGGAGTATGTATTTCGGCGACTCGCTATCGTCGTATCCCCCGTCGGGGCTACGACCGAGGTGAGCCACCGACGGTCAGGTGTTCCCGAGTCGGAACACCTGACCGTCGAGCGAGCGGCGGGAGGAGCCATTCGATCATCGAGACCCACGAAGACAAGAAGGGTAGTGCCGTGACTGTGACCCCGGCAGAGCAACAAGCCATCCCGACCGCGGCGAGGCGGCTTGCCACATCGGAGCGAACACGGATCCCGTGCGCACCGGTGCGCGATCTCATCGGTGACGATATCGCGACCGCGTACCGCGTTCAGTCGATCAATGCCGAGAACCGCCTCGCTTCGAGGGTGGTCGGCCGCAAGATCGGACTGACGTCACCGGCCGCACAGGATCGAGTCGGAGCGAGCCTCCCCCACTTCGGCACCTTGTTCGACGATATGGATTGCACCGACGAAAAGACGATCACGTCGGATCGACTGCTCCAGCCGCGGATCGAGGCCGAGATCGCGATCGTGCTCTCGCACGACATCGTGGCCCCGATCACTGCAGAGCAGGCGCCCAGCTTCGTCACGTATATGCGGGCGGCCCTCGAGATCGTCGACAGTCGGATCAACGAGTGGGATATCAGCCTGGCAGACACTGTTGCAGACAATGCCTCCTCCGGGCTGTACGTCCTCGGCGGGTACTGCGGAATCGAGGACGCACCCGACCTCGACGAGGTACAGATGTCGATGGCCGAGGACGGCATCCCCGTTTCCCGGGGAACCGGCTCCGACTGCTGGGGTAGCCCGTGGAATGCTTTGACATGGCTCGCCAACACAGCACTCGAGCATGGGACTCGTCTGCGTACCTACGACATCGTCCTCACCGGAGCTCTCGGTCCCGCGGTAACGGTTAAGCCCGGCGCCACCTACACCGCAACTATTTCCGGAATTGGATCTGTTACGGCCGGATTCAGCGAGTAGTCCGACAGCAAATTGGCTCGCGTGTCCGCGTTCGTCCCCCACTGACGCCGCCGCACCAGCTCTCTCCGCGACTGTCCGCAGCACTACCGGAACAACCGCACACTCCGGTACGACCCGCGTCGAGCCGGCGTTCAGTGCGGGGATTCTCCGCTTCGTTCGCTGTGAGCTGATGCGCTCGAGTTCAGCGGCGCGGGCTGTACCGACGATGCCCGGCGACCGCCGGACTGGCGTCGTCGATGCTGAGCCGTCGCCCTCGGCACCTGCTGCCGCAGCCTCGGCATCGGCAGCAGCGAAGAACACCTGGGTCTCGGCCCACTCCCTCTCCCCGAGGATTTAGATCCCAGTTTACGATGGCGATATCCAGGAATGCTTCATCGAAGCTATCGTTCTCGTCGCCCTGCCTGTCTACTCGCGAAATCTGTTTCCGCACAGCCTCTTCGACAAGACCAGCTGAGAGGTTGCCGACGTCGACGAGGTCAACAGCCCTAGTTGTGACAGCCTCGTGACACTGAGCCACCCGGTGAAACGACCATTAAACGAGAAAACCGCCCCTGAGCTGCGCGAATGCGGAGCCGTGACGGCGGAGAGGATGCCATCCACTACGGATCTGAAATCCGCTGTCTTGGTTGTCCACTCAGATCTATGGAAGCCCACCGACGTCCACACTACCACCCGAAAACCACTGTCCTGGTCCAGAAATCTGGATCCATATGGACTCCAGTGCCCCCAGTCGGACTCGAACCGACACTTGGCGGATTTTAAGTCCGTCCGATGGGCGCGCTGAGACGAGGCGGAGCGCGGCGACCTGCCGCTTTGCACCCCTGAGCGAGTCAGAAGAAGTCCCGGCGCGGCACGAGTTGTGACAACTCAGTGACAACTTTCGTGCAGCGCCCGGCTCCGCTAGGGCATGCTCCCCCAACAGAAATCCCCTCGAAGGTGGTCAGACCAACGAGGGGACCTATCAGCCAGGAGATCACCCCGGCCATGAGAATTCTTTCACGCCTGCCCGACGCCACTCCCGCTCGAGGAACCGCCGTCGGCGCCGTCGCCGTCACCGCACTCGCATCGTGGATGAGCTTCACCGCGCTGTCGGATCTCGCCGCGAACAACGGAATCGCGGACCACCAGAGCGCCGCTTTCCCGTTGATCGTCGACGGCCTCACGATCGTGTCGACCATCGCCGCCGCGACCCTCTCGAAGGGTTGGCCGCAGGCCTACGCGTGGATGCTGCTGGTGCTCGGCACCGCGGTCTCCGTCGCTGGGAACTCGGCACACGCCGTCACCAACGGCGGCGGTCCGATCGCGGTCGCTATCTCCGTCATCCCGCCGCTCGTCCAACTCGCCAGCATTCACCTCGCCATCACGCTGGCGCACGAGGAAGCGCGTCGCACCACTAGCTCGGCCGCCGCGCCCGAGCTTCTGTCCGAGGAGGTCGACGGGGAGCTGCTCGCCGCGGCTTGAAACCGCCCGGCCGGTAAACCCAGCGCGTTGCCACTCAGCCCTCGACCGCGTGCGGTCGGGGGCCGGCGGCGTGTGTCTCCCGTGCGCCGTGCGCGCGCCCGAGATCCTCCCGGGCACCCCGCCCTATACATCGCAGGCATCACGGACGACCAGACCAACGGTCCGTCTGCGGAGCGGCACCCGTGCACGGCGGCGTCCGCACAGTTGCCCCGCACTCGCGGCAGTAGTGCGTTCGATGGCCACCATTGCCGGCGGAGTCGCAGGCGCATACCTCCCAGCCGACGATGCATGCGTTCGGCCCGAGCGAGTGCCCGTTCGGACATCGATGCGGCGCGGGCTCGACGGACTTCATGACAAAATCTTCGCACATGCGTTCGATCGCTGATAGCCTGCGTTCGCTGGTGCGGGTCGACGAGGGAAGCGATCGACCCGCACCTTGCCTGAGCAGTCAGACTGAAACTTAGGTAGCGTTCCCGATGTGCCACAGCGGACGAATCTGTTTCAGGAACTCATCCTGATCATTCACGAACACACCAGCGAAAATGCCACGGTCACCGAATCTGCGATGCCGATATGTCGTATTACTGGGAATGCCCGCGAGGTCGATATCTACATTCAGCAGCAAGTAGCGGGGCACGAAGTCGTCGTGAGCGTGGAATGCAGGGATTACAACAAACCTCAGAGTGTCGAGTTTGTCGACGCGATGTGGGGGAAGCACGCCTCGTTGCCAACTGACAAATTGATTCTGGTCTCCAGCAAAGGGTTCTCGAAAGAAGCTAAACTGCGGGCGGAAGGCCTCGGCATTCGAACCATCTCGCCGTACGACAAACCGGATTCGTGGCGCACCGAGATCGCGAATGACCTCAGGTCAGTTTGGGCGAAGACGTTTAGAACGTCACCAAAACAGCTAGTGCTCACTCTGGATTGGCCGGATGGAGCAGAGAAAAACGTCAGTAGCCTCGTCGGCGACGGCTCTCCGCTGCTTTACGATGCCGATGGAGTGGTTCGGACCAATGCGGCCGACTTGATGAGCACAGCTGTAAGCAGCATCGACCCCAACAACGACGCCTTTCGCGATGCCCTTGGACATGAGCAGACCTTCGAGCTCGACTGCACCGAATTCCTATCAAGAGCGACTGACACTATCACCTGCAAACCAATCGACTTTCACATAAAGGAAGCCGATAGTGGCACCCTGATTCGCATCGCGAGTGCGGTTGTCAAAGGCTCTCTCGAGGTGCGGGTCGGCGAGATGACACTCAAACACGGGGATTTCGAAGGAACAGGTTTTGCCCACGGATCGTCAGATCTCGAGGGCGATACTGTTTTCTTCGTCGCGACACAGGCACCGAACGGCGGTCGGCGAACCAAGGTTCGCGTCGACTGGCGTGATGCACCCGCGGAGAGATGAGCGCAAACACTCGGATCGTGTAGACGGATGTCACGCCATCAACGACAATGCCCGCCCGGTCGATCGACCAGGCGGGCACGCGCGATCAGAGTTGACTCGTTGACCTAGCCTTGCCCACCCAGTGTGATGTCATCGCCTTCGCCAGGAAAGGGCTTCCGATATCTGCTGGTGAACTCATCGTCGTTCAGTATTGCGATGATCTCCTTGTTTGCGCCTATGACAATCCAGTTGCCGGCGTCGACAGTCCTTGTCTCGCTTGTCCACTTGTCAGGCCCGGTTTGGAACGTAATCGTCGCCTTTCCGGACTGACCTTCGGTGCGCTGATGCGTAACAGGGTGATCGTTTCGCTCAAGCCATGCCGCTGTCTGTCCCAGCGACTCCACGTCCACTCGCCGCGCAGAGACATAGTTGCGAATTGGTAGATAGAGGTCGCCCTCTTGGGTATTCGTCATTGCCGCAACGTACCGAGAGTCTGGCCATCGCGCAGAAGTTCGCAGGAACAAGAGATCTGCTCCACGTCCAGTTGCAAAAGACCGGGCCGTCGAGACCATTCAAACGGTATATACCGCCTGTCTAGTTCGTCTGGTTTGATGCGCAGGTGAAGAAGATGATCGCGGTCGGCGCCGCCATGTGCACCCTTGCTGTGGCCGGATGTAGTTCAAGCAACGGCTCCTCGACGCAGATTTCGTCGGTCACTTCGGCGGCCCCGGCCGCGTCGACGGCAGCGTCGACATCGACCACGACTGTGCAGGCAGCGCCAGTCGACAAATGCCCCAACCCGCTGGCTATCACTGACCCAGTATTCGCCTCAGCGGTTGCGTCGGTTCAACTTCCGAACGGTGCGCGCGTCACGACCGGACGACTGAGCAAAGACAGTGGTCACCCGGGAATGCAGGCTGCCGCAATCGACATTTGCGACCCCTCGATCAAGTCAGCAGATGGAATCCGGCAGATCGCAACGCTGTACGCCAAGGCGCTCAAGGCCTCGCCGATTTCCGAATCGCTGTTCGCGGTCTACGTCGCAAGCTATTTCATGGACAACAGCAAGGTAGCCGGCGAAGTCAAAGTGAAAGACCCCGACTTCCAAGCACACCTCTGGAACGGCAAACCCTCGCCTTCTGCAGAGCTGAAGACTTGGACAGTGGTTACGGAGTAGTTGATAGCGTGCGGATAGGTCGTACGTAGCGATACATTCAAACGATCGATACCGAACTCCCAGTTCGCCTGGAATGATGCGCGGGTGACGACTCCGACTCCCCCAGGCTGGTACCCGGATCCCTCGAATCCAGCGACCCTTCGGTACTGGGATGGATTCCGTTGGACCGGGGCTACGCATCCTGCTCCACCGCGCATGCGAGCGCAGCCTTTCGCTGCTACGCCTCCCAAGAACCCCCATTCATTTAGAAACGCAGTGCTTGGTGTGTCAGGGGCTCTGGTCGGTGTTGTCATCATCGGCACAGCCCTCACGGGAGGGGACGAACCCTCGTCCAATTCGGCGCGCACATCAACCACTACTCAAGTCCAGCCAGCTGGTACGGATGCCATCCGGCCGACTGCGGGGGCAGCGACGTCGACGGCTGCGGCCGCGCACGGGTTCGGAACCGAAGTCCGTGATGGCAAGTTCGCATTTGTGTTGACTGACATGGAATCTGGGCTGTCCACCATCGGACGTGAATCGTCGATGTTCAGTGAGAAGGCCGAGGGCGAGTTCGTGATCGTTCACGTGGACGTCACGAATATCTCGAAGCAGCCCCAGTACTACTCCAGTCTGAATCAGGTATTGGTCGACGACCAGGGACGCGAGTTCACCAACGACAGCTCGGCTGAGTTCAGTCTCGACGGCGACGACGAAGGCGACGGTGACCTCAATCCCGGGATCACACGCTCGACAAGGGTGGTCTTCGACGTCCCGATCGGAACTGTGCCAGTCGCCCTGGAAGTGCACGACTCGATGTTCTCGAATGGAGCGAGGGTGACCTTCAGGTAAGCCACGACGAATACTTGCACTCCCTTGGCCTCATCCGATGCGAGCGCATACTGCATACCCGCCGAATGGCCGAGGGATATGACGCCGGCGGCCAAGTACCGGTTTCGGCTCGCGTTCGACTCAAAGAGTCCGACAGGGGTGCTGCAGTTCCGCCCATCGATTGGCGGCGGTGGCGGATGGAATGGTCGTTCTAGATCGGGCCTTTCGGGAGCGACGATCCTCGTTCGAAGTTCCTGGCGCGGCGGAAAATGGTCATACCGATTGCGATCACGACCCATCCGAGACTCCGGAATCGGTACTTTCGGCCGACTAACCTACCCAAGTTGAAAGCGATCTGATCTGAGTATCCCGCACTCATCTCAGCTATGCCTGCCAAGATAAGTTTCGTCGCCGTGGCTCTTAATGACATCACGCGACCAGCGATGCTAGCTGCGACGAGATTGGCCAGCAGGTTTTCCTCAAGAGGTACGGATTCCGCGAAACGCGATCGCACCTGCTCCTAGTCCACTGGGCCCACTTTCGGTAGCGTTGCGTCGTGCCTCAAAGGTCAAACCTTTTCCAGGAGTTAGTCGCGATCATCCATGCCCACATCAGTGATGATGCGACGGTCACCGAGTCCGCCATGGTGATCGATCGAGCTACAGGCAAACGCCGCGAGGTAGACGTCTATATCGAGCGTGATGTCGCTGGGGACCCCGTTGTCGTGAGTGTGGAATGCCGGGACCATAAACGGTCACCGCAGAGTGTCGAATGGGTAGAACAGATGCACGGCAAACATGCCACGCTACCGACACATAAGCTTATTTTGGTCTCGAAATCGGGATTCACGAGGCAAGCGGAGGCAAAGGCGGCCGCTCTCAACATCAAGACCGTGACGCCCCACGAGGATCCCGATGGATGGGGTACCGACATCGTGAACAACCTCAACTCGGTGTGGGCTAAGACGTTCAGGGCGCGGCCGCAAGAAGTCGTGTTATCGATTCAGCAGTCTGACGGAACAGTAGTTCACGTCAGCAATCGTATCGATGAGAGCGAGAGTCCACTTTCGCTCTTCTATCCCGATGGCACGTTTCGGATGACTGCCGCGGACTTGGTCAGCACAGTGATGTCCAGCGTACCCGCCGACAATTCGGCGTATCGCGACGCGGAGGGACACGAACGAAAGTTCTCGATTGACTCCGATCTACCGACCGCGAAGGATGCCCAAACAGGCGAACCGATTGAGTTGTTCGTCTACGAATCGTCGAGTAACGCTCTCTTACGGGTAGTGAACGCGGTTATTAACGGTGAACTTCAGGTTCACCTGACAGAGCTGCCGCTTACACACGGAGAGCTCGGGGGAACAGGGTTCTCGCACGGCTCCGCCGACCTCGACGGCGACCAGGTCTTCTTCGTCGCTACAGAGACAGCCGATGGGCGTACGCAATCGGAACTTCGCATCAAATGGAACTCTCGAACACACGAGCAGCTTTGGGGTGACTCGGCCACCTGACCGGACCTACTCAAGGGCGCGGGCAACCGAGGATCGCGGTACCCGCCGATACATTCAACCGATCTATACCGTACGTCCAGTTCGCCTGGTTTGATGCGCAGGTGACGACACCGACTCCCCCACCAGGCTGGCATCCCGACCCGGAGGGTAGACCTCAGCTTCGCTGGTGGGATGGGCGACAGTGGACCTCTGCAACCAAGCCGCGCGCCATTCAGGAAGGCCCGAAGACCCCACCCCCGCCGACCGCCCCGGACGCCAAGAAGCGGAACAACCGCCTCGCCCTCGGCCTGGTTGCCGCGATCGCTGTCCTGGCCGTTGCCTTCACCTTTTTCCGACCCAATGAAGACACGTCGTCGTCAGCCTCGGGCGCAACAACCTCAACCACGACGAGCTCCACGTCGGCGACGACGCCTACGGCGACCCGGGCGTCGGCGGCGACCCGGGCGCCGGCGGCGGCGCCCACAACCACACGGCCGAGCACGCCAACCCTCACATCCACAACGCTGGTGGCGCCGCCTTCGACGGCGACGCCGGGCGGCGCAGGGCTTCTGCCGCCAGCTCAGACCGCCTCGGCGGCGGGCTGCGAGGAGCCTGACCCCGAGATCGTTTCGGCCATTCAGGCCTCACTGACAGAGGGGCGGACTCTGAACCACATCGCGGCAGTGTCGGCACAGAC
>Ga0247825_10002474_pt1 | contig 12169 bp, 12 predicted proteins | sample 13C_Vanillin_Day_FD_194413 | JGI IMG/M metagenome (GOLD analysis project Ga0247825, IMG submission 194413) | Soil microbial communities from agricultural site in Penn Yan, New York, United States - 13C_Vanillin_Day48 | ecosystem: Environmental > Terrestrial > Soil > Agricultural land | place...
GGATGGAGGAGTCGGCCGGGGTGTACCTGCCCGAGGATGTCCGCTCCCCGGAGGTGATCGCCGAACGGTGGTCCGAGATCAGCGACATGTCCTCCTCGGTGATCACCGAATCTGCGTTCGAGCAGACCGGCCGCTACGTCGCCCTCGCCGCCGGCACGGACCTGAGCGCGGGCGTGGGCCGATGAGAGAGGCGGTGATCGTCTCCACCGGTTCCGCGGGGCGTTCCACGACACATCCGGACCGCACCTGGCCGCGCACGCGATTACCGGGGCCTTGACCCGGGCCGGCCTTGAGGGGGCCGAGGTCGACGATGTCATCCTCGGCTGCGCAATGCCCGAAGGTGCCACCGGGTTCAACGTGGCGCGCCAGGCTGCGCTGCGCGCGGACCTGCCGGTCACGGTGCCCGGAATGACCATCGACCGGCAATGCTCGTCCGGCCTGATGGCGATCGCCACCGCGGCCAAGCAGATCATCGTCGACGGCATGACGGTCGCCGTGGGGGGTGGGGTCGAATCGATTTCCCTGGTCCAGAACGAGCACAAGAACCGGCACCGGGAAGCCGACGAGTGGCTGACCCGGAAACTGCCCGCCACCTACATGCCCATGCTTGAGACCGCCGAGATCGTCGCCGACCGCTACAACATCAGCCGGGACGCCCATCGACCTGTGGGAATTGAACGAGGCGTTCGTGTCTCAGGCCCTGTACTGCCGCGACCTCCTCGGTCTCGACCCCGAGAAGGTCAATGTCAACGGCGGAGCGATCTCCATCGGCCACCCCTACGGAATGTCGGGCGCACGCATGGTCGGACACGCACTCCTCGAAGGACGCCGCCGCGGGTCCCGCTACGTCGTGGTGACGATGTGCATCGGCGGCGGCATGGGCGCCGCCGGCCTGTTCGAAGTGCACTGATTCCCCGCGACCCCGACACTGCACCGAGCCGATCGCTCCGATCCACCCCAAATCTCTTTGCAACAACCCGAAGGAAATCACATGAGCATCGATTCTGTGCTCGCAGCAGCCGACGAGGTGCACAAGCGCGCCACCCGCAAGGCGGTGCTGCGGCTGCTGTCGGTGATGTGCGCGGCGTACTTTATGGCCTACATCGACTGCACCAAACGACGCTCTGGCCAAGACCCATCTGTGCCGCCGCATTCGGTCTCGGCGCCGGCATCTTCTTCATCAGCTACGCCTTCCTCGAAATTCCGAGCAACCTGATCATGTACCGGGTCGAACCGCGCAAATGGATCGCCCGGATCACCATCACCTGGGGAATCCTGTCGGCGTTGATGATGTTCGTCCAGGGCGAGCAGTTATCCGGCCATGATGTCGGGAGCTCGCCGGGCCCTGCCGGGGGGCGATGCGACCCGCGCAACTCGCCGAGACGATTGAAACGGCCCGGGTCACCTTCGCGGCCGCGGTGACCACCATCTGGCGCGGAGTGCTGCCGCACCTGCAGGGCAGGCAACTTCCCATCGCTGATTGTCGGAGACGAGTGGGCTCAGGACCATCACGAGGTCGAGCTGATGGATCCGCTGGGCGCAAGCTGAGCAAGGCGCGGCTTCCGTAAGGAGTGGTCGGGATCGCACGGTTGCATGCGCTAATCGGGGGCAGCTCGGCGACGAGGCTGATGAGGCCGAGGTGGCGATCGGCGAGTACTTCCCGGCCGCGTTGGAAGCGTTCGACGACCTCGACGCCGTCGATGCCCCCGAACTGCTCGGCAAGGCGCCCGACCCGACCTCGATGCCCTCGAGCTGCTGGGCAGGCGCCCGACCCGGCCTCGGCGGCGCGACTGACACGCGGTCAGATCACCGCGGCGCTACGGAACGCCCGCCGCCGCGACATCGAGCCCAAGACCGATCGGATCCAGGTAGCCCTGCGAGGTGAGCAGCTGGGCCGGGCGGCGGCGATCACCGCCGCCTACGCGGCCACCACCCACTCCGCCGTGCGATTCTGACAACGCTGAACACCGAGATCAAGTGTGCAGGTCGTTGCACTCTTGGCCGGCACCCGGACGCTGAGACCGTTCTGTCCCAGCTGGGGATGGGACTGCTGCTCGGCGCCAGGGTCCTCGGTGAGTTCGGCGACGACCCTGAACGGTATGCCACCGCGAAGGCCTAAGAACTATGCCGCCACCAGTCCGATCACCCGCGCCTCCGGCAAGAAGAAGGTTGTCGCAGTGCGGTGCGTCCATAATGATCGGCTCGTCGATGCGCTGAACTCGCAGGCGTACTCGGCCCTGCAGGCTTCTCCCGGCGCCCGCGCCTACTACGACAAACTACGCGACCGCGGGCTCGGTCCTGCGGCAGCTCGCCAACCGGCTCGTCGGCATCTTGCACGGATGCCTCAGAACCCGTACCCGCTACGACGAAACGATCGCGTGGTCACATCACGCCGAGAAGACTGCTGCTTGACACTCGCGTTGCTGGGATGTCGTTTTCAGAAGCGCGCGGACACCCACAGTTGTATACGGGCGCCAGCGAGTTCGTTGCCTGTCGGCGAACCTTCGGTGATTGGTCCGCCGAAGTGGGTCCCGTCGATCTGGTCGATCTCGAGGTCGGACGCCCCGAGGAGGCTAGCAAAGTGTGCAATGTCGGCGGGGAAAGATGCTTGGTCGCCACTGAACTCCAGCAGCAGTGTCGGCACTGTCACGCCCGGGGCGCATGCTGCGAAATCGGCGTTGGTAGTTGTGGCGCTCCACGTCGACATCCAAGCCTCCGCGGTTGAGAGTCGTCCGAAACCGACCAGTCCTGAATTCGTGAGATCAGGACGCCGACCGAACAGGGACCCGTAGGGCCGGCGGTTCGGGTCGAGTGACAGATCGACATTGCGAAGGTCAGCGTCAGTGCGGTGCACCAAGATCAGTCGCGGGGCGAGTGCGGCCCGGCGGTTTCGGGGATTTCCATCTGTTTTGAAGGCCCTGTTGGCTGCCTGCGACTCTTTTATTATCACAGCGGCAGCGGCGTCGATGCGCCGAATTCGTGCAACCTGAGCCTTGCGATAGCGCGCAACGAACTCAGGCGCATAGTCGCTCGAGTTCGGCGCATCACGGAAGCCGTTACGCGGGTCGAAGGGGTCGAGCGCCGGGTCGATCGATCGCGGGTCGGACTCATCGATGACTGAGGGGTCGATCACGCGCTGGAGTAGCTGGCCCTGCCCCGGATGAGGGGCCAAGAACATCACCCCATCGGGCAGCGGCATTTCCGCATCGGCCAGTGGCACAGGCCGTCCCGACGGTGTCGCGGTCAACCGGCTGCTCGGCGCGAGTGCTGCCTGCTGACAGTAGAACGCCGCGAGCGTCGCGCCGCCGGAATGCCCAAGCGACAGAATCGTGTCGAAACCGTGGCGGCGTATGAAGCTCATGCCGGCGGCAAGGTCGAGAATTGCTTGCTCGTGGATCAGGCTCAAGTCGTTATTTGGGGACCGAGAGCCCTGCGTCCATACAGCGTGGCCGGCAGTCAAAAGATATGGGACAAGCGCGTGATGAGTGACGTCCTGACGCGGGTGCATGATGGTCACGACGACTCGGGCACCTCGCGGAACGCGTAAAACTCCCGCAACCGAAGCGCCGTCCGTCGTTGTGAGTTGGTGAACCGTTGTCGTGACGGCCTCGGGGGCGCCGATCGGGTCGACGTATCGTCCCGCCCCGAGGCCCTGGGCAGCCCTGCTCATCGCTCGCCGACGCGCAGCGCGTCCTTGTCCCACTGAACAATACGCCAGCCTGCGAGACCTGCGACGCAGCTGTACCAAACCGCGTGACGTACTCCGGTCGCCCGACGGTCGATCGAGACCGGTACGTCCGATTCGACCACGAAGTAAGGTCCAATTTTGTTGACCTCGACGTTCGGTAAATCGCGGGCGACGCTGGCGATCGCCTCGTTCTCGGGTACATCGAGTATGAACAGTCGCCGACGCCCGTTCATGCGTGCACCGGACCCTTCGGTGACGCCTCGAGCGCAGTGGCCGGTACCTCGGCCTGCTCGCGCTCCCACTCTTCGGCGCGTTGAACAATCAGCTCCGCCTTCCGCACCAAAAGTGCGTCCATCCCTGCACCCGGTTCGTTCGCGATGTCGACGAGTGCGTTGATGGTCAGGTTGGCGTCCAAGTCCTCTTGAGGCGTAACCGGACGCAGCGCGCGGGTGATCTCGACCATGTAACCGTTGGGATCGTGCGTGTAGATCGACTCGATGGTCTCGTGTTGGATCTGCATCTCGACCGGCCACTTGCTGTCGTCTAGGCGGCGGCGATATTCGAGCATGTGCTCCTCGGAATCAACATGGAGCGCAAGGTGGCGCGAACGGACAAACCAATCGGGTGTGTCATCACCGAAACTCGCGTACACGTCACCCTTGGAGCCCTCGGAGAGTGGCTCGAGACCGAAGTAGTAGAAGAACGCCACCCGGTCTCCTCCTCCGATATCGAAGAAGAAGTGAATGAAGTCGGGATGGTCGTCAGAGCCCCAACCAGCTGCGCAAATCGAGTGAACGACGGGAAACCCGAGCGTGTCGCGGTAGAAGTGGACGGTACCGACCGGGTCGAAGGTCGGGAACGCGGCATGGTCGACGCCGCGAACCAGATGCTGATCATCGAGCTGGCTCATGAGAAGTTCCTTTCCGTCGGGGAGTTCAGGGATGGATAGAGGAGTCGGCGTGCAAAAGCGAGCCGGCATCTGGGATATCGATCGGAAGACCCGCGGCGCGCAAAATGCTGTACGCTCCCGCCGTGGCCGCAGAGAGGACGGGCAGTCCCAGCTCATCCTCGGCCGCCTGAACCAACGGGAGCGAAGGCATCTGGACGCAAGCTGAAATAACCAGCGCGTCAACTCCGTCGAGATCGAGAGATCGAGCAGCCTCCATCACGCGGTCACCGGGGATGCAGCCGACCTCGAGATTGTTCTCGACCTCGAGCGCACGCCAGTCGGCGACATCGAAACCCTCCGCCTCGAGGTAGTCGACAACCTTCTCCGCCAGCGGTCGCATGTACGGCGTGACTAGCGCGATGCGACTGGCGCCCAGGGCGCGAAGGCCCTCCACGAGTGCGCCGGCGCTCGAGCGAACTTTGGCCTCGGAGCCACCCGTCGCGAGTTGCTCTGCAACGAGGCTCTCGACCCGCTGATGTTCACCCGGTCCAGCCGCCATGAGAGCGACGAGGCAGGCATAGAGGATCACATCAGGATCGGCGTCTCCGAGCTCCAAGATGCAGCGTTCACGCTGTGCATTCATTGCAGCCAGATGCGCGGGCGACACCGTCGCCAGTCGCATACGACTGGCGTGGAAGGAGAACGTCGCCTCAGCATGCCGTGCCAGCAACGCTGGCATCTCGGTCTCGACAGTGACGTTAGAGCTGGGGACCACTAGTCCCACGCGTACGTGCTTCAAGTGAGGAATCCTTTCGACTCCAGCCACCTTAAACGTATGTGACAATATGTCAACACAAACGTCAATCTTGGTAGTCGTAGCCACTCGGCTTGTGCCTGCATCCCTCACGTCTGTGTCAAAATATGAACGAAACTGTCAATTTTCAGTTACGTTAGTGCCCCAATAGTCACCCGACGCGAAAGAGTTCCGGATGCCCACCTCCACGGAGACCACCATCGATCGTGCACCGCGAATCGTGTTAGTCCTCGCGTTCCTGGTCCTGATGCTCGAGGGTTACGACATCATCATGTACGGCACCGTCGTGCCGTCCTTGCTGACGTATTCGTCATGGTCCCTCACTCCTGAGGACGCCGGTCACATCGGCTCACTGGCAGTGCTGGGCATGCTGTTCGGTGCCCTGGGCGCCGCGGTCCTCAACGACCGCGTCGGACGCCGCCGTGTGCTCATCGGCAGCGTCTTTCTGTTCTCGATCGCAATGCTGGCAGCCGCCGCAGCCGGTTCTCCCGGACAGCTCGGAGCCTTCCGGTTCCTCGTCGGTGTCGGCGCCGGCAGCCTGCTGCCCACCGCTGTCGCCATGGTCATCGAGTACTCGCCTGCTTCACGCCGCGGACTCAACACCGCCATCGTCTTTGCGGGCGTTGGCCTGGGCGGCATACTCGCAAGCCTTCTCGGGACCTGGATCGCCCCGAACTATGGTTTTCGCCTGATGTTCGCCATCGGTGCCCTTCCCGCCCTGATCATCGTGCCGATGCTGTGGCTTCGACTGCCAGAGTCCCTCACCTATCTATCCGTGCGCGGGCGTCACGACGAAGCTCGACGCACCGCAGAGCGTCTTGACATCCCGCTTCCGGTAATCACGCCGCGCACCGCCGCGCGGGGCGCCGGCCTCGAGACCGTCCGCGCCCTAGTGACGTCTCGCCACCTCATTTCGACGCTGTTGTTCAGCGCGGCGGTCTTCTTCTGTCTGTTGGTGCTATTCGGCGCTAACGCATGGCTTCCGTCGCTCATGATCAAAGCTGGTTACGGTGTTTCCTCCTCGCTTGCCTTCCTACTCGTTCTCAATATCGGCGCTACCGCAGGCACTCTGCTTGCCTCCCCAATCGCCGACCGGATCGGATTCAAGCCGGTCATCGTCGCAGCCTTTCTCGGCGCCGCCGGCTCGCTATCACTTCTCGCTGCGAAACCGTCGACTCTGGTCATGGTCGCCCTCGTCGCGATCGCCGGCCTGGGCACAAACGGAACCCAAATCTTGATAAACGCCTACGTGGGCAGCTATTATCCCGCGGATCTGAGGGCCGCCGCACTCGGCATCGTGCTGGGCGTCGGCAGAATCGGCGGCATCCTCGGCCCCACCTATGGCGCCATGGTGATTGCTGACCTGAGCCCGTCGTGGCAGTTCCACGCCTTTGCGATTCCAGCAGCGATCGGAGCCGCCTTCATCATCTGGATACCCCGTCGAGCCGATACCCCGCTACGTTTGCGGCACGCGGCGGTCGACCCGAGCGCGACTCGATAACGTGTGTCCATGAGCGCAACAGAACCTGACTCGACCGCACCGGGCCCTCGCGGGGGCGCCACCGTCCGCCGCAGCCTGGTAGAACAGGAGATCTACAGTCATGCGACCCGACTGTTCGCCGAACGCGGATTTGCCGGCACGAAGTTTCAGGACATCGCCGACGCCGTCGGACTGACCCGACCGGCGCTGTACCACTATGTGAGCAGCAAAGACGATCTTCTTGCCAGGCTGATCGCCGAAATCATCGAGGACTCAGCCGCAACGATCGATGCGATCACCCGCCGCACCGACTTCGACTCCTCCACAAAACTCCGCGAGATCGTAGCGTCACTGGCGCGGCGCCAAGGGGACCACGCAGTTCGCTTCCGCCTTATAATTCGTTCCGAGGCCGATCTTCCCGACCCCGTCGCCGCCGTGTACGCCGAGAGCCGCCGTGCAGTCCTTCGCTCGCTCGCCACCGCGATCGAGCGCGGCGTCGCTGACGGCTCTTTCCGTGCGGTCGACGCCCGTGTCGCCGCACTCGGCATCCTCGGCATGGTCAACTGGGTCTCTTGGTGGTTCAACCCTGACGGTAACGACAGCCTCGATGCCATCTGCACACAGTTCGCCGACACAGCGTTAGCCGGCCTCCTCGACCCCAGTGGAGGACGAGCCATCGAAGGCCCGCACGACGCTATCAAGGCAATTCGCAGCAATCTTGACCGGTTGGAAAAGACGCTCCGGTCTTGAGGTCTCGCAGGGTGCGCATTTCCGGGGGATCGCTCGGTGTCTGAGGCATGCAGACTAGTCCAGGCCGAAACCTGCTGAGCACTACGCCACGTGGTTTGGCAGCACCCCGTGGTCAGTGTCGGAAGATTGAAATAGTGCGCGGGGACCCAACATTTGAACGACAACACTTCGCCGGCGTTCGGAGAGTGCAGTGCGCAGCAGTGGACTGGGCGACCCGCTCACTGAAGGTACTTGCAGCCGGCGAACCTGTCGATCGATGCAGAGTCCTGCATCCGCTGTGGGATGCAGGCCGAGCACCGCATCGTCGTGAACCTACGCCAGAGGAAGAACCGTCAAATCCCACCACCGAGGTCACCACGGCCGACAGAGACGCGGGTACCGCATCCGAATGACTCGTCTCGGAGTCGGTGCGTGTGCCCCAATGCAGTCCGGAGAGTTCTGACCTTCCCCTTGCGGCCCCGCGTCGACCAAGCACGCCGGTGATGCCTGTGACCAAGCGGCAATCTTGTGACGGCGATTCGGCGGTGGCTCCCGGGGTTTGGGCCGGTTGGTGATTGCGCGCGATGATTCAACCCAACTCGAGTGCCATGAGCACTGGACGACCGCAGTCAGACATGCTCAACACGTAACGAAGTCGATCGTCACCGGCACATCTCGCCGATGGTAGAAGTGCCCTACGTGTGGTCCGACCAGTTCGATATGAAGATTCAATCCGTCGGCCGGATTGGCACAGAGGAAACTACATTATTCACACCGTCAGCTGACCGAACCGCACCCCCCGGTTGGAACCGGGCGGGTGCAAGCTATTTGCTGGCCACGGTCGCAGTGTCGTACCCGGCCACCTTTTGGTAGCCCATGCTGATTGCTGTGATTTCCTCAATCGAGATGACGTCCTCGATACGTTCGAAGATGGCGCCGCCGGTCCGTTCTTCTACGGTCTCGATGAGAACGTCAGGCGGGCTGGCCCGGTTTGTGAGCACAATATTGTTGACGATAGGCAGGCGCTCTTTCTCGTAGTCTGCGAGAGCTGCTTTCGGGTCGCGTTGTTGAGATAGATGACCGGCGAGAGCCTCCGCATCAAGGATGGCTTGAGCGGCGCCGTTTCCGCCACGTGGGTACATTGGGTGGGCGGCGTCTCCAAGCAGGGTTACCCGACCGAAAGTCCACCGTTCCAGGGGGTCTCGGTCGACCATCGGATAAGACAGGATGCTCTCGGCGTTGCGGAGCAGCGCGTCGCAATCGAGCCAGTCGAACTTCCAGTCCTCGAAAAATTGGATGAAGTCGTCGACTCTTCCCGGGGCGCTCCAATCCGTCGGGGAAGCTTTGTCCGTGACGATCTCAGCGACCCAGTTGATAAGCTGCGTACCCTCGCCGTCGATGTCGTCGCGCATCGGGTAGACCGTGAGCTTGCCGGTCCTACGAAGCGCACCGATCCGGGTGGCGCTGGCCCCGGTGAGAAACGGCTTCGCCAGCGTGACACCGCGCCACATGTTGATGCCGTGAAAGACCGGGGCGTCCTCATATGGATAGAACTTCTTACGCGCTGCGGAGTGTAGGCCGTCTGCGCCGATGAGTACATCGCCAGTCGCGGTATCTATCGGTTTACCGGTGTGATCGGCGAATTCGGCTGTGACAGAGTTGTCGTCCTGTGCGAGATCCACGAGCCTGCGATCGGTGTGAATTCGGTCCGCGCCGATACGGTCGACGACCGTGTGGTACAGAACGTGATGCAGGTCGACCCGATGGATGGAGAGATGCGGGTACGCGTGGCCGGCGCGCAACCCGGTGGGTTCGCTGTAGATGTGCTGGCCTTGCGAGGTGTAGAAGGCAAACTCCTGCGCTTCGACTGCTAGCTCGGTCAGCTGCTCGCCCAGGCCTAGCTGCGATAGCACTCGGGTGGCATGCGGCATCAAATTTATCCCTAGCCCCAGAGGCTTGAACGTAGACGCTGCTTCGTATACGTGGACCTCGACGTCGTCGAGGCGCTGGTGCAGCGACAAGGCAAGTGCAAGACCCCCAATGCCACCACCGCTGATCAGTACCTTCATCCTCATTCTCTCCTGTCCGGTGTGCTTCTTCAGACGGTGCTGGTGCTAGGTCGGATGACAATGCTCTTCGTTTCGAGGTAATCCTCGACCGCTGCTCGCCCGTTCTCGCGACCAATGCCCGAGTCTTTGAAGCCGCCGAACGGGGCCATCACGCTTACGGTGCGGTATGTGTTGACCCATACCGTGCCAGCTTGCAACTGTCGGGGGATCTCTAGCGCGCGTTCTAAACTGGACGTCCATAGGCCGGCAGCGAGTCCGAAGCTGGTGTCGTTCGCGATCTGCACGGCCTCCTCATCCGTGTCGAACGGGATGACGACGAGTACTGGACCGAAGACCTCTTCGCGCGCGATGCGCATGTCGCTTGTGACATTGGTGAAAATGGTCGGCTCGACAAACAACCCGTCTTCTCCGCCGGTCAGCCTGTCCCGGTCGCCACCCAAGACAGCTGTGGCGCCCTCTTTCTTCGCGATGCGCAAATGGTTGAGCACGCTGTCGAACTGTGGTCTCGTGGCGATTGGGCCGATGTCGGTGTCGAGATCTGTGGGGTCCCCGAGTTTGGCCTTACGCATGTGGTCGGCCAGCTTCTCTACGAAGGAGTCCGCGATTGATCGCTGTACCAGCAGTCGTGAACCCGCAAGGCAAGCCTGCCCGGAGGTGTTGAAGATGGCCATGCTGACGCCAGCGAGAGCCTCGTCCTGGTCCGCGTCTTCGAAGACGATGTTCGGCGACTTCCCCCCAAGTTCCAACGTGATGTGCTTGAACCCTTGGGCAGCGGACTGTGCCACTGCACGCCCGCCAACGTGTCCGCCAGTGAAAGCGACCTTGCGGACCAACGGATGCGAGGTCAAGGTGTCGCCGATCTCTTTTCCGTACCCCGTCACCACGTTGAAGACGCCTGGCGGGAAGCCGGCCTCTTCGGCCAGCTCAGCGAGGTGAATGATCGAGGCTGAGGCGAATTCGGACGGCTTCACGACGACGGTGCACCCGGCAGCGAGAGCGGGCGCGATCTTCATGCTCGCGAGCAACAGCGGCCCGTTCCACGGAACGATGCAAACCACAACGCCCATAGGCTCGTGAACGGTGTAGTGCAGGAATCCTGGTTTGTCGAACGGAGTGACGGAGCCCTCAATCTTGTCGGCCAGGCCTGCGTAGTACTCGTAATAACTGGCGAGGTGATCGACCACCCCCAGGGCTTCTTTCCGGCGTCTGCCGATGTCGGTGACCTCGAGGTCGGCCAATCGCTGCCCCTTCTCGCGGATGAGTCGGGCAAACTGGTATAGCAACCGACCGCGCTGAGTTGCGGTCAGCGTTTTCCATTCGCCCTGTCCCGCTTGATGGGCGGCTTCAACGGCCGCATCCGCGTCCGCTTCACCACCACGCGGGATGCGTGCCCACTCCTCACCCGTGTAGGGGTTCTCGGTGCTGATCCATTCTCCGGAAGCGGCCTCGCACCAATCGGCGCCGATCCGCATTTTGAACGTCTCCATTGCTCTCCCTCGGTGATTCGATTGTGAAGCGGGTTCAGGGCAGGTAAAGTCCGCCGTTTACATGAATGGTCTGACCAGTTATGTAGCGGGCGCCGGCGCCCATCAGGAACAGGGTGGGCGCAACTATGTCGTCGGGATTGGCCAGGCGGCCCTGCAAGATCATCGCGAGACGCTTCTGATAGGCCTCGTCCCCGAACCAGCTCTCGCCCGAGATGGGCTGGCCTCCCAAGCCCTGCCCGGACCCGCCCGCAAGGAATGCGGTTTCGGTGATGCCCGGGGAGACGACGTTCACACGGATGTCCGGTGCGAGTTCTTTGGCGACCGACTTGGCGAAGGCGACGACGCCGGCCTTAGAGGCACTGTAGGCGCCCAGCCCCGGCGGCGGCTGGATAGCGACCGTCGAGCCGATGAAGGTCAGCGTTCCAGTACCCCGATTGAGCAGTGGCGCAAATGACTGAGTTGCCAAGAATGCGCCGCGCAGATTGACAGCCTGCACTTTGTCCCACCGCTCAACCGAGTAATCGAGCGTTGGTGTGTCCGCGTCACCGATGCCGCTGACGTAGACGACGGCGTCGACTTCTCCCCACTGCTTCTGAACCGCTTTGGCGGCGTCTGAGACAGAGGTCTCGTAGAGCACGTCGATCTCCAGGTTGAGCACACCGGGGATCTCGCCGCGTTCCGAGATAGCCGACGGGGTGTCGAATGCGATGACGTCTGCACCAGCCTCGCGGGCCCGCGAGGTCATCGCTGCGCCGATGCCGCCGTGTCCGCCGATGATTGCTATCTTTGTGCCCTGCGGCAGGCCCAAGTTCGTGAAGTCGATCTCTTGCATCGTCGCCCTGTCCCTCTCGATTTGCTACTGGGTAAACCACGGCGGCCCATGCACCGCACGGGAAAGCCTTGGAGGAGAACGTCTTCGACGAACGCCTGGAATCAGATTCGGCTGCTCGCGAAGGTGAACTATGTTGATGTGGTCGTGGGTTGCCTCATTCGTGTCCCTCCACTACCCGGAC
>Ga0247825_10002475_pt1 | contig 12167 bp, 7 predicted proteins | sample 13C_Vanillin_Day_FD_194413 | JGI IMG/M metagenome (GOLD analysis project Ga0247825, IMG submission 194413) | Soil microbial communities from agricultural site in Penn Yan, New York, United States - 13C_Vanillin_Day48 | ecosystem: Environmental > Terrestrial > Soil > Agricultural land | place...
CCTGCCGCTCACTCCTGGCGTGAGCCACTGCACCAGCTTCGGGCTTTCACTGGTCATCATCTGGTAGGGGCGCGGTGAGATCAGCTGCAGGTCGGTGCCGACCTCCTTCAACTGGTCCAGGTGCGAACTGCCGCCGAAGACCGGCTTGTTCAACGCCTCTCGAACCTCATCGTCCTTGTCGAGATTCCCGCCGCGGCCGTGCGCGCCGCGGTGCGAGACGATCTGTGCCTTGTAGACGTAGAGGCTGTCGGGCGCCGTAACGTGGCCATGCGAATCGATGATCACCGGGTTCCTCCCATCAGAGCGCTGGATTGTATGTCGGGCGTCGGGCTTCGGGCTACGGCCCACAGGTGACGGATGCTGCGGCGTGCTCGTCCTGAAGCCTGAAGTCCGAAGCCGGAAGCCAGTAAGATACGCCGCGTGAAAATCGACATCTTCTGCCACATTCTTCCGCCGGCGTATTTCGACAGGATGACCTCGATCTCGACGCGCGGCGCGCACCTCCAGAAGCGCGTTCGCGAGATCCCGGCGATGACCAATCTCGACGTGCGTTTCCGGATGATGGACCTCTTCGGTGATTACCGTCAGGTGCTGAGCTTGTCAGCTCCCCCGATCGAAGGGTTAGGCAGTCCGGATCTGACGCCGGATCTGGCCAGGCTCGCCAACGATACGATGGCGGAGACGGTAGCGAAGCATCCCGACCGGTTTCCATCCTTCATCGCCTCGTTGCCGATGAACAACGCCGAGGCGACCCAGCGCGAGATCGATCGGGCGATCAACGAGCTCGGCGCGACCGGCGTCCAGATCTTCACCAACGTCAACGGCCGCGCGCTCGACGACCCGGAGTTCAAGCAGGTGTTCGCGACGATGGCGCGGATCGACCTGCCGATCTGGATGCATCCTGCCCGCACCGAAACGTTTCCCGACTACCAGACCGAGAAGAAGTCGAAGCTCGAGATGTGGTGGGTGTTCGGCTGGCCCTACGAGACCAGTGTCGCGATGTCGCGCATCCTCTTCGCCGGCTACTTCGACGAGTTCCCGAACCTGCGGATCATCACGCATCATATGGGCGGGATGATTCCGTATTTCGCCGGCCGCATCGGGCCCGGTCTCGATCAGCTCGGTTCACGGACCGAAGACGAGGACCTGACGCAATACCTGAAGAAGCTGCAGAAGCGTCCGTTCGACTATTACAAGATGTTCTTCGCCGACACGGCGCTCTTCGGCAACCGTCCCGGCATGGAACTCGGCCTGTCGTTCTTCGGCGTCGATCACGTGCTGTTCGCCAGCGACTTCCCGTTCGACCCGGAGAAGGGCACCTTCAACATCCGCGAAACGATCAAGGACATCGACGGACTGCAGATCTCCGACGCCCACCGGCAGCAGATCTACGAGGGCAACGCGAAGAAGATGCTGCGACTGAACCTGAAATAGGGCTTCGGGCTCCAGGCTCCGGGCTGCTGGAGCGTGTCACATCGTCCGGACCGGGGCACGCCCGTAGCCTGAAGCCCGCAGGCCGAAGCCCGCCGACAACCACAAGGAGCTCCAGGATGCGCGTTCTTCGGTGGTTACCGCTCGTCGTTGTCTCCATGCTCGTCCTGCCTGCGCACGCGTTCGCGCAGGCCACGATTACCGGTGTCGTCAAGGACGCGTCCGGGGCCGTCCTGCCCGGCGTCACCGTCGAGGCTTCCAGCCCGGTGCTGATCGAGAAGGCCCGCACCGCGGTCACCGACACCTCCGGTCAGTACCGCATCGTCGACCTGCGCTCCGGCACGTACTCGGTCTCCTTCTCCCTGACCGGTTTCACGTCATTGCGCCGCGAAGGGATCGAGCTGGCGGGGACGTTCGTCGCCACCGTGAACGCCGACCTTCGGGTCGGTGCGCTGCAGGAGACGATTACGGTGACCGGCGAGGCGCCAATCGTCGACGTGCAGAGCATCCGCCGGCAGCAGTCGGTCAGCGGGGAGACGATCGCGTCGTTGCCGACGTCGCGTGCGTACGGCGCGCTCTTCCAGCTGATCCCGGCGGTTTCGACCGGCGGCGGTGCGAACCTCCAGGTGCAGGTCATGCCCGGCCTGAACGTGTTCGGAGGGCCGGGGGGCCGCGGCACGGAAGGCAAGCTGACCGTCGAAGGCTTGAATGTCGGCGCGGCGCTCAGCGGCGGCGGCGTCTCGAGTTACATACCGGACGTCGGTAACGCTCAAGAGGTGACGTTTACGACATCAGGCGGCCTCGGCGAGGCCGAGGTCGGCGGTCCGACGATGAACATCGTGCCGAAGACGGGTGGCAACACGGTCAAGGGAACGGTCTACCTGGCGGGAACGCCTGGTGGGCTTGTCGGCAGCAACTACACGCAGCAACTCGCCGATGCGGGCCTGCGCGTCCCGGGCGACCTCCTGAAACTGTGGGACTACACAGTCGGCGTCGGCGGCCCGTTCGTGAAGGATCGCATCTGGTACTTCGTCAACTTCCGCGAACAGGGGAGTTGGAGCTCCGTGCCGGGGATGTACGCGAACAAGAACGCCGGTCTCCCGGGCAAGTACATCTACGAGCCCGACACATCGAGGCAGGCGGCCACCGCGCATAGCTGGCGCATCATCAACATGCGCCTGACGGTGCAGGCCAGCAGCCGCGACAAAATCAATCTCTTCTGGGACGAACAGCATCCCTGCCAGGGCTCCGTATGGCCGGGTGTGGATGACGGATGCCGGCAGCAGCCGTCGGACGAATGGATCATCGGCGGCGCGTCCGGCGTCGCCGGGTCGTTCGGATCGGCGTCCGCGACCTCGGCGCCGGAGATCTCGAACTATGCCGGACGCGGTCATGCGTTCCAGCGCGTCTCGCAGGCGACGTGGACGTCGCCGATGACGAACCGCCTGCTGATGGAGGCTGGTTTCGGTACTTACTACAGCCGCTACGGCGGGCAGGAGATGCCCGGCAACCCGACCCGCTCGATCCCGAGGATGGTCGAGCAGTGCACCGGCGCGCCGCCAGCGAACGCGGTGGCGAACGCCTGCGCCCATGGCATTCAGAACCTGACGTTCGGCTCGCAGGACTGGCAGAGCAACCAGCAGACGGTCTTCACGTGGCGCGCCTCGGCGTCGTACGTCACCGGCGCGCACAGCATGAAGTTCGGCTACCAGGGTGGATTCCCGACGCTGAACCAGAACTACTTCAGCAACGACGCGCACCTGATCTACCGCATGAACTACGGCGTGCCCAACCTGCTGACGATGGACTTGAAGCCGTTCAGCACGCACCAGCGCACGCGCAGCGAGTCGGTGTACGCGCAGGAGCAGTGGACGCACGATCGCCTGACGGTGCAATGGGCCGTGCGCTACGACCATGCCTGGAGCTACTTCCCCGAGCAGCGGATTGGCGAGGTGCGGTTCCTGCCGACCGCGGTCGTGTTCCCGCGGACGGAGGGCGTGAAGGGGTACGACGACATCACGCCGCGCGGTGGTGTGGCCTACGATCTGTTCGGCAACGGCAACACCGCGCTCAAGTTCAACGTCGGCAAGTACCTTGAGGCGGCGACGAATCACAACACCTACACGCTCACGAACCCCACCGCGCGGATCGCCGGCAGCCCGGTGCTCGGTGCGCCGCCGCCGGTGACGCGTCCCTGGACCGACGCCAACGGCAACTACGTGCCTGACTGCGACCTGCTCAACCCGGCGACCCAGGATCTCCGCGCCAGCGGTGGAGACCTGTGCGGAGTCTTGAGCAACCAGAACTTCGGCAAGCCGGTGTTCACCGGCAGCTTCGATGAGGCCATCCTCAAGGGGTGGGGCGTCCGTCCGAGCGACTGGCAGATCGGCGTGTCGGTTCAGCAGAAGATCGCGACCGGCGTGTCAGTGGAGGTAGGGTACTTCCGCCGGTGGCTGCAGAACTTCACCGTCATCGACAACCGGGCGGTGGCCGCCTCGGACTTCGATCCATTCAGTGTCACCGCGCCGCAGGATCCGCGACTGCCGAACGGTGGCGGCTACGTGGTCGACGGGCTCTACAACGTGACGCCGGACAAGGTGAGCCTCAACGATTCCCTGACCACGTGGGCCCGGAACTTCGGCGACCAGAGCTCGATGTACAACGGCATCCAGGTGAATGCCACCGCGCGGATGCGCAATGGCCTCTCATTCCAGGGCGGCCTCAACAGCGGTAAGACGGTGGTCGACACCTGTCCCGTTCGCTCGCAATTGCCGGAGACCGCGGCGACGGACCCATATTGCAGAAACGATCCAGGGTTCATTACGCGGGTGACCGGGCTGGCGTCCTACACGGTGCCGAAGATCGACGTTCTCCTGAGCGGGACGTTCCGCAGCGATCAAGGCTCGCCGCTGTCCGCGAATTACGTCGTCACCAGCGCTGAAGCGGCGAAGACGCTCGGCCGCCCGCTGTCGGGCAACGTCCCGAGTGTGACCGTCAACCTGCTGAAGCCTGGCGAGATGTGGGGAGAGCGGGTCAACGAAGTGGACCTGAAGGTCGCCAAGATTCTCCGCTTCGGCCGGACGCGGAGCAACGTCGGCTTCGATATCTACAACCTGTTCAACTCGAACCCGGTGCTCACCTACAACCAGGCGTTCACGCCGGGCGGGCGCTGGCTGGTGCCGACGACGGTGATGTCGGCCCGGTTCGCCAAGATCAGCGCGTCGATCGATTTCTGAACAGGCTTTTCAGGCCACGGGCTGCAGGCTTCGGACTCCGGGAGACAGGCGCAGGGTCGTGAGGCGACCGTAGCCCGCAGCCTGAAGTCTGAAGCCCGACGTCTACGTATCTCCTTCCGACAGTCGCAGCAACAGGAGTGAGTCGTCGGCTACGGGGTCCAGCATCGGTGCGGCGTCGCGCGACGTGATCGCCTGCCGCACGCGGATGGCGACGATGACGGCGATCATGACGGCGATGGCGATCGTCACACCGCGTTCGTGCCGCAGCGCCAGCATTTCGACGTCGGCTCCGCGGAACGCGAACAGGTAGAGCACCAGCACCTGCAGCGGCCACTTCGACTTGACCGCGTCGGAGGCGGTGACGTGGACCGTGGCGCAGGGCACCAGCGTCCAGTTCATGAGGGCGCATTCGGTCAGCAGCAACGCCGCGGCCACATTGAACGCCACCACCCGGAGCGCGACCCCGATTGGCCAGATCGCCAGCGTCGTCACCAGCGTGCCGGCGATGATCGGCGCCACTCCGCATAACATCACGATGAGCCAGGCTGCCGTCCGGGAATCGCGCACGTGCGGGGACGAAATCCGGAAGGGCCAGTTGGCCGCCGGATCCGCGGGGCGCGCGAGCGCGGCGCGAAATCCGAAGACCGCGAAGAAGAGGCAGACCAGTGGTACCGCGAGGTTGTCGCGCCGCGGGGCGTCCAGACTGAAGTGATCGGTGAATCCGGCCGTCAGGAGCTCCAGCACGGCCATCGCCAGGGCGAGGCCGGCGTAGCTGGCCAGGATCACGGCATGGCGGCGGCTCCGCGTCAGCGTGGCCGCGGCGAACACGGTCATCCCGCGCGTCGCGGTGCCCCATGACCCGGCGTTGACCAGCCGGCGGACGAACGATGTCAGCAGCGACGCTCGATGGCTCGCCAGCGTCTGCTGCACGCGATTGGCGACCGCTCGCGCTGGCAGCAGGCTCGCGGCAAGCGCCGACACGGTCGGCACCACTGTGGCGAGCAGCGCGGCATTCACATCACGCGTCCGCGGGCCACCTTCCGCCACCCAGCCGTACAACGCGGTGAACCACATCGGCACCGCGTACCACGAGGGCACCTCGCCCCCGGTCCGCATCGTTCGCAGCAGATCGAACAACAGGCCCGGCAGGAACAGGAAGGTCTCGATGAAGACCAGGATCGACACGAACTGCAGCAGCGTGGCGAGGTGGTCGGCAAGGCGTTCGCTGGCGGCCGCCGCAGCCAGGGCGCGGACGGTGACGAGCGTGAAGAAGATCGCGCTCGCTGCACAGACCGTCGAGATGACATGCGCGGCCAGCACACGTGGCACCGAGCCGAGCCCCGGTTGCATGGCCGACGCCGTGCCGAACAGGAGTGCGACCGGCACCGCGAGCGCGAGCGCGAACGACAGCAGGACCCTGTATCCCGCGGCGAGCCGGGTTGCCGCGAGCAACGCCGGCCGTACGGGCAGGGTCCCGATGATGTCCTGGTCGTCGCGGTTGGGCAAGAGCGCTTCCCAGATGAGCGCCGTGACGAGCAGCGTCAACAGTATCGCGTAGACGAGGAAGAAGACGCGGAACGTGTTCACGAAGCCGAAGATCACCTCGGGAGGGGCGTTGGCCGTCATCGACAGCCGGAGCGTGGTGCGAATGGCCGTCAGCAGCGGTGGCGTGAGCGCAAGCGCTGTCGCCCAGATGACGAACGGGACCGGGTCGGCGTCCGGCGAACCGGTGATCGTGTTGAGGAACCGTCTCGCAGAGCCGCGCTGCAGCAAGCGGAACTGTCCCCATTCCTGGCGCAGATCGGGCGCCCGGCTCACGGGTACGTGGCGCTGAACCTCGTGGGTCATGACCGTGCGACAGCCGCGAGCTCGTCGCCGATGCGATTGACGTCCTGGTCGACGGCCAGGGCGGCAAAGACCTCTTCGAGCGACGCCGCCCTCGCGAGTTCACGGAGGCGGCCGACGGAGTCGTGCGCGACCACGCGGCCCTTGTGCAGAATCAAGACGTCATCGCACACCTTCTCGACCATGTCCATGACGTGCGAGCTGTAGATCACCGTGGTGCCGCGCTGCGCGAGTGCCGTCACCATCCGGCGCAGGATCAGCGTGGATGCCACGTCCAGTCCCGAGCAGGGTTCGTCGAGCACCACGATCTGCGGGTCGTGCAGCAGCGCCGCGGCGAGGAGTACCTTCTGTCGCATACCTTTCGAGAACGACGAGAGCGGCACGTGCTGCTCGCCGGCGAGCCCGAAGAGTTCGAGGTAGCGATCGATTCTGCGGCGGAGCACCGCGGGCTCCAGGCTGCGCAGCCCGCCGACCAGTTCGAGGTACTCGATGGCGGTCAGGTAGTTGTACAGGCGCGGTTCCTCCGGCACGTAGCCGAAGAGACGCTGATAGACGCGCAGGTTGGCCGCGTCGTGCACGTCGAGGCCCGACCAGCGGACGGTGCCGAAGGTCGGACGCAGCAGACCCACGAGCATCTTGACCGTGGTGCTCTTCCCGGATCCGTTGGGTCCAAGCAGGCCGACGACCTGCCCCGGCGCGGCGGTCAGCGATACGTCGCGAACCGCGGGGATCCCACGGTAACTCTTCGACACCCCGACCACCTCGAGCATGTTGCCTCCGCTGGAGCGGGTGAACTCTTACAAAATGTAAGCTCGTTGTCAACAGACTTCAGAGTTCAGGCTTCAGACTTCAGGCTTCAGACTTCAGGCTTCAGGCGACGGGCCACTGGCACCGGCTACGCGGATCGGCCACCTGCTACCCGCGGACGCGAGCACGATCAGATTGGCGCAGTGTTCGACGGCGGCGACAATGCGATGCAGCGACAACGGTGCCGATGCGTCACGCTGGGGTGGAACGACGGAGACGTGAGCGGAATGAACAGCAGCATCGAGTCGATCAGCCGGGCGGCAAACGCCTCATTCTTCGTGGTGAGCGCTGCGATGGAGGTCGGTGCCGGCGTGGCACTTCTCGCTGCGCCCGACCTGGTGATCCGGCTGGTCTTCGGCTCTGCCCCGCCCGGCGCAGGAACCGCGCTGGGACGGCTCGCAGGCGGAGCACTGGTGTCGCTGGGCGCGGCATGCTGGCTGGCGCGTCATGACGGTATCAGCGCGGCCTCGAGGGGACTCGTGAGCGGCATGTTGACTTACAACGTGGCGGTGATGGCGCTCGTCCTCACCGGGGGCATGGGGCCGCTCAATCCTCTGCTCTCAGGAGCGGCCTTGCTGCACGGAGGAATGGCTCTCTGGTGCCTCAAGCTGTTGCATGGCCGCAGGACCCTGAGGGGAAATGTCGAGCGGATAAACTCTTACAAAATGTAAGCTCGTTGTCACATGGCTTAAGGCTTCTGGCTTCCGGCGACGGCCCACTGGCCACCGGCTACTGCCGACCGGCCGCCTGCTACCCGCTACCAGCGACGGGCGACTCCTGATACCTTCTGCGCGAGCGGAGCATTCATTTATGGCCAACATTTCATTGCGGGTGAACGGGCAGGCCCGGACGGTCAACGTCGAGCCGGCGACGCCGCTGCTCTATGTCCTGCGGAACGACCTCGAGTTGCAGGGACCCCGGTTCGGTTGCGGGCTCGGGCAATGCGGGGCGTGCACCGTTCTCGTGAAGGGGGCGGCGGTCCGGTCGTGCGTGACGCCGGTCTCGTCGGTGCAGGGCGCCGAGATCACCACGCTCGAAGGGCTCGCGATCAACGGCAGGCTTCACCCGTTACAGCAGGCGTGGATCGACGAGCAGGTGCCTGCGTGCGGCTTTTGCCAGAACGGCCAGATCCTCACCGCGAAGGCACTGCTGGATCGCACGCCGAACCCGACCGACGCGCAGATCCGGCAGGGGATGGCCAATACGCTCTGCCGCTGCATGACCTACTACCGGATCCAGGCCGCCATCAAGCGCGCAGCCGCCTCGATACGGGCTGACGCGGGCGGAGCAGGCGAGCCGCATAGCGATCCCGGCACACCCGGCAGTCCCGCCGAGGAGGTGACGGCATGACGACCCGGCGCGACTTCCTCAAGGCCTCGGGCATGCTCGTCGTCAGCGTCAGCGCGTTGTCGCTCGACGCGATCGAGACGTTTGCGCAGAACGCGGGGCCGTATCCCGACCCTGACTTCCGGCAACTCGATTCCTGGATCGTCATCCGCCAGGACAACACTGCGACGTTCTACGTCGGCAAGACCGACCTGGGACAGGGCACCGGCACGGCGTTCCGGCAGTTGATGGCCGACGAGCTCGACATGGCCTACGACCGCACGACCTGCGTGATGGGCGTGACCGACCTCACGCCGGACCAGGGAGGATCGGGCGGCTCCGATGCGCTGCAGACCGACGCGTACCCGATGCGGCGTGTCGCGGCCGAAGCGCGGCGCGTCCTCCTGGAGATGGCGGCGACCCGTTTCGGTGTGCCGGTCAATCAGCTTTCGGTTGCAGACGGTGTGATCGCCGTCACGGCAGACCCGTCGAAGCGTGTCACCTACGGCGAGCTGATTGGTGGCCGCCGGTTCAACATCGCGCTGACCGGGACCAACGTCGACCAGACCACCGGCACCGCCCGGATCAAGCCGGTGCAGGAAATGAAGAACGTCGGCAAGTCGCCGCAGCGATACGACATTCCCGCCAAGGTGGACGGGTCGCTGAAGTGGGCGGTCGACGTGCGCGTTCCCGGAATGGTGCACGCGCGACACGTGCGGCCGCAATTTGCCGGTGCCACGCTGACGGCGGTGGACGAAACGTCCGTGAGCGGCATGCCGGGTTTCGTCCGCGTCGTGCGCAAGGCCAACTACCTCGCCGTCGTCTTCGAGCGTGAAGAGCAGGCGATCGAGGGAGCGCGCCGGCTGCGTGCGACCTGGCAGAAGCCGGCGACGGCGCCGTTTCCGGCATCGACCGAGCTCTTCGACTACCTGCGCCGGGCGACGCCGACAGTGAGCAATCCTCCGCAGGTCGCCGGTGACATGGACAAGGCGATCGCCAGCGCCGCCCGCGTCGTCGAGGCCGATTACGAAGTGCCGTTCCAGGGCCACGTCGCGATCGGGCCGGCCCACGCGATGGCCGATCCATCGAACGACCAGATGACGATCTACTCGAACGACATGAAGTCGTACGGGTTGCGCGCTGGCGTCGCGCAGTACCTGCAGATCCCCCGCGATCGGGTCCGCGTGGTCTGGATGGAAGGTCCCCAGGCCTACGGCCGCACGGCGGCCGATGATGCCGGTTTCGAGGCGGCGTTCCTGGCGAAGGAGCTCGGCCGGCCTGTCCGCGTGCAGTGGTCGCGGCAGGAGGAGACGGCCTGGGACACGAAAGGTCCGGCGTACGCCGTGAAGATGCGCGGCGCGCTCGACGCGCAGGGCAATCTCACGGCGCTGGACTGGGAAGCCCGCGCGGCCGATCACAACCATCTCGGCTACAACGAGCCCGATACGGTTCTCATCGCGCAGCTCGCCGGTCAGCGGAAGGCGACGCCGAATCGTGGCGGCGCGTCGGCGCCCTCGCACATGTACGTCATCCCGAATCGCCGGACGGCGGGGCATGTCGTCGGCATGCCGCTGGTGTGGGAAACGCCGCTGCGGACTGGCAACCTGCGCGATCCGGACGGTCCGCAGGTGACCTTCGCGTCCGAGTCGTTCATCGACGAGCTCGCAGCCGCGGCCAAGGCGGATCCGGTCGAGTTCCGCATGCGCATGCTGACCGCGAGCACCGCCGACGACACCGGCTTCAAGCGGGCGAGGTCGATTGCCGTGCTCAAGGCAGCCGCGGAGAAATACGGCTGGCAGCCGCGCCCGTATCCGCAGCCGCTCGCCCGCGGCGAGGTGCTCACCGGCCGCGGCGTCTCGTACACGTTCCGCAGTCAGACCGTCGTTGCGCAGATCGTCGACGTCGAGGTCAACCGCCGCACCGGCCGCGTGTTCGTGAAGCGGATCGTCTGCGCGCACGATTGCGGCCTGGTGATCAATCCCGAGGCGTTGACACGCACACTCGAGGGCGGCATCCTGCACACGCTGAGCCGGACGCTGAAGGAGGAAGTGACGTTCGACACCGAGAAGGTGACCAGCGTCGACTGGACGTCGTACCCGACGCTGACGCATCTCGACGTGCCGGAGCGCATCGACATCGTCCTGGTCAACGGCGACCCGAATCCGAATCGTCCTGACCTGCCGCACTACGGTGCGGGCGAGACCATCTGCAAACCGCTGATGGCAGCGGTCGGCAACGCGATCTTCGACGCGACCGGAGTCAGGCTCCGCCGGATTCCGTTCCGGGATGCGCGGGTACTGGCCGCGCTGCGCACGGCGAGCGTGTCCGCATAGGGTAGGAATGGGAATCTCGAGCCGTGGGCCAGCTTGGTATTATTCGGAGCCTCTGATGACACTGCCTCTAACCAGGGTCGCGGCAGCCCGGCTGTTCGTTGCTGCATGCCTGGCCGCGCTGGTACCGGTTCTGGCGGCCGCGCAGCCCGCACGGCAACTGATCCCGCCCGACATCGCCGGTGAGTGGAGCCTGGCGAACAACGAGTACGACACGACAGCCCAGCCGCCGCTCGGCGACTACACCGGTATCGCGTTCAACGCGGCCGGCATCATGCGGTCGGAGACGACGGCCGAATCGATCTTCGGCACGCCTGAGTACCAGTGCCGGCCGCACTCGGCGCCGCACCAGTGGCGGGGCCTCGGCGGCGCCCGCATCCTGAAGGAGCAGGACCCGCTGACGCGCGAAGTGCGCGCGTATCACATCCAGTTCATGCGATCGCTCGATCGCCCGATCTACATGGACGGGCGGCCGCATCCGCCGGAGTGGGCGCCGCATACGTGGACCGGTTTCTCGACCGGCGAGTGGGTCGGCAACACGCTCAAGATCTCGACGACGCACCTGAAGGACGGGTTCCTGCATCGCGGCGGCCCGCAGACGAGCGACATGTACACCATGACCGAGTTCCTGACCCGGCATGGCGACATTCTCACCATCATCACGGTGATCGACGATCCGATCTATCTCGACGAGCCGTACATCGACTCGACGACCTATACCTACGACCCGACGGCGAGCGTCAACTTCGAGACGTGCAACGGAACGGCGTTCGCCGAAAGCGGCGGATCCGATCGTCATCACGTCCCGCACTTCCTGCCCGGCTCCAATACCACCGATCTCAACGAGTGGTTGAAGAAGGACGACTGGGTGCCGCAGGCGGCGGCGCGCGGCGGCGTGAAGACGCTCTACCCGGAGTATCGCGGGGTGGTGTCCGGCACGACGACCGCCGCTGCGCTCGTCGTGCCGCAGAAGAAGAGCGCATTCGATCCCAAAAAGCGGATCGCCGATCAGAGTCCGCGTGACGGCCAGGTGCACGTGATGCCGGTGCAGGGCAACGTGTTCCTGCTGATCGCGGACGGCACCAACATCACGGCATCCGTCGGCGCCGACGGCGTGCTCGTGGTGAACACCGGCACCGCGACGATCGCGCCGAAGCTGCTCGACGCCATCAAGCTGCTGTCTGCGGCCGTC
>Ga0247825_10002476_pt1 | contig 12166 bp, 7 predicted proteins | sample 13C_Vanillin_Day_FD_194413 | JGI IMG/M metagenome (GOLD analysis project Ga0247825, IMG submission 194413) | Soil microbial communities from agricultural site in Penn Yan, New York, United States - 13C_Vanillin_Day48 | ecosystem: Environmental > Terrestrial > Soil > Agricultural land | place...
AGGCGGATGGATCCTCGTAGTGTCCGCCTTTAGGCGGACCTCGACCTCGTGTCCACCTTCTACCGGACGGACCATCAGTTTAGGCGGGCTTTATCTCCGAATCCACCCCGGACCGGGTTCCGGCGCAAAGGACGGACTGGTGCTGGTTAAGGTCCGGGTTTGCATGGAAAACGGGGGCACTAGCGCGTTTTTTAGTTGGTTATAGAAGGTCAGCGGTCGGCCAGGCGCGGCAGCAGGTCTCTCGCTCCGCCAGCCGCTCGGCACGCCCACGGAGGTTCGACTGGCCTGGTCGGCAAGCGTGACGTTCGAGATCGTCATGCGTTGCTATCGTGCGATCGGTGTCCCCCGTATGCGACTAGCCGCAGCCGACCCCGGCGACCGAGTCGGCCGGCTCCGCGAGACACCCGCCGCCGCGTCTGGCCCTGGCGACGGCCGACCGTGGGCGGCGTGATAAGACACAGGTGATCAGCGTACCGAGTCCGGACTGAGATCGATTCGAACGGACGATCAGCCGAGCCGGCTGTGCCGTGCGGATACATCGACGTCACGAGACGGTGCTACGCTGGACGTTTGCCACGCGATGCAAGGAGGACCACCATGCCTGTGCGACCCGTTCCCGAAGGCTATTCCACCGTCACGCCGTATCTGATCGTCGCCGGCGCGGCGAGGGCGATCGACTTCTACACGCGGGTGTTCAACGCGAAGGAGCTGATGCGGTTCGCGGGGCCCGAGGACACAATCGGGCATGCGGAGATTCAGATCGGCGATTCGCGGATCATGCTCGCGGACGAGCACCCGCAGATGGGCTATCGCAGCCCGAAGGCGCTCGGCGGATCCGCCACCAGCATCATGCTGTACGTCGAGGACGTGGACCGTGTCTTCAAACGCGCCGTGGATGCCGGAGCCACAACGCACCAGGAGCTCAAGGATCAGTTCTACGGCGATCGATCGGGCACGGTGATCGATCCGTTCGGCCACGTCTGGACGATCGCGACGCATGTCGAGGATGTCTCACCGGAAGAAATGCAGCGTCGGATGGAAGCGCAATCGGCGGCGCCTGCCACGAGCTGAGAAGGCAAACTTTCACTTGGCGGTTGCAGATAGCGTCTGGACTACGTACGCGCTCACGTCGCGAATCTGATCCGGCGTGAAAGACGCCTTGAACGGCGGCATGGTGTTGCGGCCCTCGCCCACAGTACGAAACACGGCCGCGAAATCCGTGACGCCGGTCAGCGGGGCGCCGACGCCGTGCCCGCCCTTGCCATCCGCGCCGTGGCAGACAACGCAGGCCTGCTCGTAGAGCTCTTTGCCGCGGACAGGATTCGCGGCGGCGATCGCTGACGCCACGGCAGCCGCGACACCTGGCGTGGAATTCGCCGCGACTGGCGTGGGATTCGCCGCGGCTGGGGCCGGATTCGCCGCGCCCTCCAGGCGGGACACGGCGCGTCCCGCTGTCGCCGGCGGCAACTTTCCGTCGAGTGCGAACAGCCAGACGCTGTCGCCGCGCGCCGAGCCGATGAGCGCGCTGCCCGCCGAGTAGGCAATCACGTACTGCTTCCCGTTGCGCTCGAACGTGCTGACGGGCGCATGCATGCCGGCGCCGGTCTGGAATTCCCAGAGCTGCGTGCCAGTGGTCGAGTCGAGCGCGGTGAGCCGGCCGTCGGCGCGGCCGACGAACAGGAGGCTGCCCCCAGTCGCGAGCAGGCCGCTGTAGCACTGGTCGGCCCAGCGGAAACGCCACACGATCTTGTTCGTCGTCACATCGAGCGCCGCGACGATGCCGCTGCGCGGAACCGGCGCGAACGTCACATTGCCGCCGGTGAACAGCGCGCCGGCGCCGTTGCCGGGCGGTACGAGATTCGGATCGCCGCCGCCCGCATAGCCGTTCACCACGGACGAGGCACAGACGAACAAACGCTGGGTGGCGGGATCGTAGGCACTCGGCGGCCAGTTCGCGCCGCCCCAGATCCCCGGCAGCATGATCGTCGGCCGCGCGCCGACAAACGGCGTGAAGATGCGCCCGTCGTTCACGAGCTGATAGCCCTCGGGTGCAACCTCGATCAGCTGCGGCACGACGGCGTCGCCGCGCGGGAACGGCTGCGTCTTCGCGGTCGCCTGGCGCGGCTCCTGTGGCACCGGCCGTTCGTCGATGCCGATCAGCGGCTTGCCTGTCTCGCGATCGAGGATGTACGCCCACCCCGTCTTGCTGACTTCGGCAATCGCCTTCCGCGTGCGGCCGCCCATGTTCACGTCCATGAGGAGCACCGGATTCGACGAGTCGTAATCCCAGATGTCGTGGTGTACCTGCTGGAAGTGCCAGCGATACCTGCCGGTCTTCAACTCGATGGCGACCATCGACACGGTGTAGAGGTTGTCGCCCGGCCGGACTGCGCCGTTGTAATCGGGTGCCGCGTTGCCGGTGGAGAAATAGACCAGCCCGAGCTGCGGATCGATCGCCGGCGTCTGCCAGACCGACGCGCCGCCGTACTTCCACGCGTCGCTTCCCTTCGGCCATGTGTCGTGCCCCGGTTCGCCGGGGCCGGGGATCGTGTAGAAGGTCCACACGAGCCGTCCGTCTTTCGCGTCGTATGCCTTCACGCGGCCCCGCGTGCCGCGGTCGCCGCCGGCGAAGCCGGTAATGACGAGCCCATCGAAGTACACCGGCGCGGACGTGATCGAAAAGTTGTCCTGCCACCGCTCGGCCTGAATCTTCCACGCCACCTTGCCGGTCGCGCGATCCAGCGCCACGAGCTGGCCATCGAGCTGGCCGATGAACACCTTGTCCTCGCTGAGCGTGACGCCCTTGTTGTTCCAGCCGCAGCAGACTGAGGTGATCTTGGGATCGAGCTGCGCGGCGTATTGCCAGAGAATCTCGCCGCTGTCCACCGACAGCGCGAACACATCGTTGGCGCCGGTGCTCACGTAAGCGACGCCGTCGTGGACGACCGGCTGCCCGAAGCCGGAGTACTGCGGCGCCGTTCCGGAACCGCGCAGCTGCGTGCGCCAGACGCCTTTCAACTGCGCCACGTTGTCGCGGTTGATCGCCTTGAGTGGCGAGTAGCGCTGGTTGTACAGGTTGCCGCCGTGGGTCGGCCAGCCGGCCGTCGGCGGCATCGTCAGCGCCGCGGCCGAAAAATCACGCGCGCCGCGCGACGCGATTTGTGCGAAACCAGTCGCGGTGACTGCCGCGATGGCCATCAAGAGCAGCGGAAGCCGGAAGAATGACCTCATCGTTCGCTTTCCCGGTCAGAGAATACGTCAGAACGTGATGATCGCCATGTAGGTGATAAAGGCCAACCCGAAGATCAAAAACACCACCATATAGATAAGGACGAGTGGCGCAGTCTTCACGGCCGTGATGGTCCGCGCCCCCCCGTATACCCGGCGCAAGGCTATCGGCACGTACGCAAGCGGCCAGAGCATGAGCGCAACGCGCAGCAGCTCACTCAGAAAGCCCGGCAGCCATCCAACGACAAAGTACAGCGCGAAGGTGAGGAACAGAAACGCCTGGAAATACAGCGCGAATACAAGGTGCTCGAAGTAGTAGCCCTGCTTCCAGTAGAACACCTTGAGCAGCAGGGCGAAGATCGGCAGGAACAGGAAGAACGCGCGCGGGATGTTGCGGTACGCCGACAGCGCGAACGCCTCCGGGTTCGCGCGCGCCCGCGCGCTGACTTCCTGGAACCGGCGATCCCCGAACCAGACATGCTCGGGCAGCTCAATGGTGACCTTGTTGCCGGCTGTGCTCCTGGCCCGTGCGGCCTCCGGCGTGCCGATCGTCGAGACGTAGACAGGCGGCGACTTCGTCGGGAACAAGGAGAACAACCCGAAGAAGACGAGCGCCGCGATCAAGTACGTGCGGAGTGGCGGCACGTGCGAGACGCGCCGTCCCGACAGGTATTCCTTCGTCACCCGTCCGGGCCTGGTCAGCAGCGGCCACAGCGTACGGGCGAACCGCGTGTCGAGGCTGAAGACCTCGCCAAACGCGTCGGCCAGCAACGACCTGAACGGACGATGAAGATCGTCTGTGCTCTGACCGCAGCTCGCGCAGAACGGTCCGGTCAGAGTTGACGCACAATTCGCGCACGTCGCTTCCGTCGTCGTCTCTGTCACTTGTCTTCTTGACGACGGAGATTAGTGCACGGCCGGCGCCCTTGAAAGGGCGCCCTGCGTAGTAGGGCACCCATTTGGTTGCGACCCAGGACGCCCCTCGGATTGTCACGTAGGGCACCCCTTTAGGGGTGCCGCACCGTCAGCTCATCGCTCGAACGGGACGCTGAAGCCGAAGGTGACGGCCCGTCCGGCGTGCGTGTCGGTTCCGCTCGCGTAATGCGTAAACGACAGGAACAGATCGGTGCGCGGCAACGAGTAGGTGAAGCCTCCTCCGATATGAAAGCTGTTGTCCTTGAGGATGCGATCGAAGAGCAGGAAGTTGTCCTCGGTGAATTCCGTCGAGCGGAGTCCGCCGTGCGTCCGCTGCCCCGTGAAGGCAGCTCGCACCGACGCCTTCCGGCTTGCTCTGACGGCGATTTCCACCCCGAAGTTGCTGCGGTTGTTCGAGACGTCGTCCACCTGCTCGACCATCGCGTATGAGTAGCGAGCCGCCACCGACAGCCGGTCCGAGATGGCGTCCAGCCGCTGCCCGGCATCAACGGCAACGCTGATCTCGCGCAGGTTCCGACCGACCGCGGCCTCTCCCACCGCTGCATAATCGTGGCTCGGTACGCCGAATGACACGGACGGCGTCAACGCGAAGGCGCCGTTGCGGACGTTGTAGCGCGCCGTGGCGCTGACGTCCTGCCATCCCCGGTTCCAGCACCGGCACTCGTCGATCTCGAGCCCAAACACGCTCGGCTCGGCTCCCTGGTATTTCGCGGCAACGTACGGAAGTCCGACGGAGAACGAGAAGCGATCGGTGAGGGCGTAATCGAAGTTCACCAACATGCTGCGACTGCTGCTCTCGAAGCCGGGCAGGAATGACCCGTCGTCGAGACGATGCCCCGTGTTCACGATCTGTTGATAGGCAATCGTGACGAAGCCGATGTTGGCTGGAGGCACCCACGCCTGCGCGAACGCAGGCGACGACAGCCCGCCGAGCGCGGCTGTCAACAGCACGACTCGCGCGCGGTTCACGACGCCGAGGCTCGCAGCTTGTCTCTCAGCGTAACCGCGTCGTCGATGGCTTCGAGAAAGGCCTGGCTCTTGATCGGCCCCTTGAGAACGCGCTCGAATTCCTTCTTCGCCTGCGCGAGCTCGGTACCGGTCGCGTTCAGGACCACCGGCACGACCATCGGCGCAGTCTTGCCCTGGAATCTTCCGCGCAAGGATGCCGAGTCGGCGAGATCCGCGACAACAAGGTCCCACCCGCCCTGCTTGATTGCGGCTTCGAGGTCGGCCGCGGCACTGACGGACGTCGGGCGATATCCGGCCTTGCGCAGCGTCGAATCGACGGATGCTTTCTCGAGCGCCTTCGGGAGGGTCGACGCGGGGTTCGCGTAGACGAGGATATTGGCTGGACGTCGAACGGCAGCGGCAGTCTGATACCGGGTGCCACGGCTGAAGACGAGGAACTTGTCGCCGCAGGCGGACAAGTCGACGCCCGATGACGCCAACAGAGATAGGGCGAGCCCCGCCACCAGAGTCTTTCGCATCGTCTGCTCCTGTTGGAAATCTACCCGGGGATGCGGGAACGGTAGCGCCGGGCGACCGGCAGTGTCAAGGAATTAAGGAATTACGTAACTAAAAGGCTCAAGGCAATCCGACACGTTTGATTGCGTCGGCGAACCGCGGATCGCTTCGCACCTTCTCCCAGGCGGCGTCCACTTTCAGAAACACAAGACCCGGCGAACGATCTGCAAACGCAGCGTCGAGGTACTTGAAGGCCTGCTCGGTTTCGCCGAGATGTGCGTACGTGCGGGCGAAATCGAGCGGCGAGACATATCGATTGACCTGGCGTTCCTTCAGCATCTCGAGCTGGATTTGCGCCCACGCGCGGTCGATCTCCTGGTACCCCCGTTGCCCCTTCGCCGTCTCGAACAGCGGCTCGAGGCGGTCGTCGCCGGCCATCATATGGGCGCGCCGGCGCGTCGCGAGCGCTTCATCGAAGCGGCCGCGTCTGAACAGGGCCTCGGCGAGCCCGAAATACAGATTCGGATCCCGTGATTCGATCTTCGCCGTGCTCTCGTAGAGGGCGATGGCGTCGTCATAACGCCCCATGCGCAGCAGAACGTCGGCCTCCCCGATTGCCAGGTAAGCCGCACGCGGGTCCAGCTCCCGCATTCGACGGGAAATGCGAAGCGCCTCCTCCGATTGTCCCAACGCCCACAGCTCGATCGCTACTGCCCGAAGACCGTCGGGCACGATCGTGGCGATCGGCGCCTGCAGAACGCGATCGCGTGCACGTGCCGCACCGTCCCAATCCCAGTCGAAGAAGAAGGCGACGGCGTGTTCGATCGCGTCGTAACCCGGCTGATCCGGATCCGCTTCTCGTGCCAGGCGGTTATAGCGCCTGACCTGCGGCCACGCATCGGATGGACGTGCCAGGCCGTCGGTGGCCATCATGGCGTAATTGCCCGCCAACGACGTATAGGCCAGCGCGAATTTGTTGTCGTAATTAACGGCGCGCTCGAGCAGTTGGCGCGAATCGAGATAGTCCTCTTCAGTGGCTGTTCGCTGCAGGTAGTTCGCCTGCAGATACAAGTCGTACGCGTCGCCGTTCGTCGTCGGATGCCGTGCCATCCGTCGGCGCTCTTCGGGGTTGAGCCGGACGCGGAGCCCCTCGTTCACGATTGCGTTGGCGATGTCGTCCTGAACGTTGAGCAGCTCGGCCGCGGGCCGATCGTAGCTGTTGCTCCAGAGTTCCCGTCCCGTCGCCACCTCCACGAGTCGCGCGGTGATGCGCAGCCGGTCGCCATCCTGCGTGAGGCTTCCGGTCAATATCGTCTGGACGCCAAGGTCCCGCCCGATTGAAGCGGGGCCGTCCGTTCGTCCCTTGAAACTCAAAACCGTCGCCAGGTGGCTGATTCGGACGGGCAGCGCCGACAGCCGGCGGATCAGGCTTTCGGCAACACCCTCACACAGGTATTCGAAATCCGGATCGTTGGCGGAGTTCGCAAACGGCATGACGGCGAGCGTAGGAACGTTCCCGTCCGCCTGCCAGACCCGCCATCCCGCTATCCCACCGGCAGCAAGAAGAACGATCGCGGAGACGACGGCAGCCCGGCGCAGCGAGAACATCTGCCGGACGGAGACACGCGTTCGCGCCGGCTTTGGCGTCGCCGGCGGCACTTCGACGACCGGTGCTGCTGCCCCGCTTGCTTCAAGCGCGTGCCGGACGGCCGTGGCGCTCGGAAAACGGTGCCCGGCGTCCTTCGCCAGGCAACGATGGACGATTGCTGCGAGATGCGAGGGGACCGTCGCAGGCAGTGGCGACGGCAACGCGTTGAGAATGCCGGCGCTGACCTCGAACGGCGTCTGTCCGGCGAAGGGCCTGACGCCGGCAATCATCTCGTAGAGCACGACGCCGAGCGCCCAGATGTCGCTCGCGGGTGTCGCCGGCTCACCACGCAGCTGTTCCGGTGACATGTACGGCAGCGTTCCCGCGGCAACGCCCGACTGGGTCAGCGACACCTGCAGATACGTGACCGCGAGATCCGCGCTCGTCGAGCGCTTCGCCAATCCGAAATCGAGCACCTTGGCGCGGCCCTCGGGGGTGACGATGATGTTGTTGCTCTTGAGATCGCGGTGCACGACGCCACGGTCATGCGCGTGAGAGAGCGCGTCAGCCAGTTGAGCGCCAAGGCGAACGACCTGCTCGGCCGGCATCGCTCCAGCGGCGACAATCGCGCTCAGCGTCCGCCCTTCCACGAGCTCCATCGCGATGTAGGCCTGCCCTGTTTCCTCGCCGACCTCGTGCACCGTGCAGATATGCGGATGATTGAGCGCCGCGGCGGCCCGCGCTTCACGGACCAGACGCGCCCGTGCGGTCTGATCGTCGAGGTCGGACGGCGGCAGCACCTTCAGCGCGATGTCGCGCTGAAGCTGCGAATCGCGGGCACGATACACCTCGCCCATGCCGCCCGCGCCGAGCTGGCTGATGATTTCGTAGCGGGCGAGCTTCTGTCCCGGAGCGAGAGGTTCGCGACGGTCGTTCGGCGGCGCACCGCCGGCCGTGCGGGTGTGTTCGGTTGCAGCAAGAAGCGATTCGATCTGGCGGCGCAGATCGTCGTCGTCGCCGCATGCGTCGCGAAGATAGTCGTCTCGCGTCGCAGGCGACTGCGCCAGCACTTCGTGAAAGAGATTGGAGATGTGCTGCCAGCGATCCATCGGGATCCCCGGATGGTATGCGCAAACGGGCCGCGGTCATTCTATGACAGGCGCGTTGCGCGGCAGGCGCCCTTGAAAGGGCGCCCTACGTAGAGCACGCCTTCGGCACGTACGCAGGGCACCCCTTCAGGGGTGCCGCTGTACACGTAGGGCACCCCTTCAGGGGTGCCGTTGTTTCAGCGCTCCGGCTGCAGCGTCACTTTCACGTAGCGCGACGTGTCCAGGTACATCTGCGCGGCGTCGCGGATCGCCGCCGCGGTGATCTGCTCGTAGAACTGCGGCAGCCGGAACACTTCGCCCGGGTCCTCGCCATACTCGTACTTATAGGTCAACTGATTCAACAGGTACGAGTTGCTGCGGCTGTTCGTCTCGAGATCCCGCACGAGCGCCAGCCGCTGATCCGACAACTGACTCGGGGACACGCCGCTGCGTTTGAACTGCTCGACCTCGCGGAACAACGCGCTGACCAGGCCGTCGAGTCTGGCGGGATCGCAGGCGAACGAGATCGTCACACGGTAGGCTCCGCGCGGCCGCTGCTGGAAGTCCGGCGTCACGCTGACGCCATAGGTTCCGCCGAGATCCTCCCGCAGCGTCCGCTGCAGGTTGCCCTCGAGCGCCTCGGCCATCTCCCGCAGGATGATCCGGTTCGCCTGGTTGTTCTGAAACGGCCCGGAGAACACCACGGATACCTGGCTCCGCGGATCGACTCCTTTGCGCACCTGGCGCTCCACAACCCGATCCGGCGGCCGGATGCCGACGTCGCGCACGCTTTCGGGCTTCCGCACTGAGGGCAGGCTGCCGAGATAGCGTTCGACCAGCGGCTTGATCGCATCCAGGTCGATGCTGCCGACGAACACGAACGTGAAGTCGGCCGCGTCGGCGAACCGGCTCTGGTAGAAGGCGAGCGATCTGTCGAGCCGCATCTGCGGCAGCAGCGCCAGCGTCAACGGCCGCGCGCGCGGGTGTCCCTGTGTGACGGCTTCTTCGAGCGCGTCATTGAACACCGTGTCGGGAAGCGCCTCCCGGTTGGCCAGCGACGCCGAGTACTGCGCCATGAGCGTCTTGAACGCCTCCGGATCGGCGCGCGGCTGGGTGAACGTCAGGTAGATCAGCTGAAACATCAGCTCGAGGTCGCCGCGCGTGGTGCCGCCGCGCAGCCCCTCGTCCGTGTCGCTGATTTGCGGTTCGACGAAGGCGTTCTTGCCAGCGAGCGTCCGGTCGAGCGCGCTTTCGGTGAGCGCACCGAGGCCGCTGCGGCTGATGACGGCCGCCGCCGTCTCGGCGGCGATGAAGTCGGCGTCGGCTGCCAGCGAGGTTCCGCCAGGGCTGACCGCGCGGAAGAGGATCTCGTCCTGCCTGAATGTCGTGGGCCGGAGCACGACACGGACACCATTCGACAACTCCCATTCGGTGATTCCGAGATCCGCTCTCGGCGTCGTCTTGACGACGCGGCCGGGAGAAGGCACCTGCGCCAGCAGCGGCTTCGTACTGACGGTGTCCACATACGCCTCGAGCGCGGCTTTGCCGCCCGCGGCGATCGCTGCCGCCAGCCGGGCGTCGTCCGGCATCGTCACGCCGGTCTTGCGCGGCGCGCTGATCGCGACCGTGCGGCTGCGATCGGGCACCCAGTTGCTGGCGAGCACGTTCACTTCGGCGAGCGTGATCTCCGGGACGAACCGCTGGTGGAGTGCGTACTCGTAGCCGATTCCCGGAATCGGCTCCTTCTGCAGGAAGTTGCGCGCGTACTCGTCGGCGAGCCGGCCGGACTCCCAGCTCGCCTCTTCGATCGACGCACGCTCGAGGAACAGCCGCATGTTCGCCTTCTGCCGTTCCAGCTCGGTGGCTGTGAAGCCGAACCGCCGGACCCGCTCCGCTTCGGCGAACAGCGCGCTGATACCGCGCTCGATGCCGTTGTCCGTCACCAGGGCAGCAAGCGACGTCGCCTCTGCCGGCCCGATAAACAGCGAGCGGCTCGTCTCCGCGGCGAGAAACGGCGGATTTGCCGATTTCGACAGCTCCTCGAATCGATCCGACAACATCCCGGCAAAGAGGCGCTCGACCAGACTCTGGCGATAGGCCCCGATCGTCGTCTGATCGCGCGCGGGCATCGTGCTGGTGACGTTGACGATCGTGCCCCGCGCCTCCGGGTCGGTGGTCACGGCGTACAACGTGCCCTCATGACCCGGGACGTCGAACGCCGGCTTCGGCCGGGGATCGAGCCGCGCGGGGATCCGGCCGAAACGCGCTTTGATCAAGCCTTCGATCGTCGCCGGATTGAAATCTCCGACAACAATCACCGCCATCATGTCCGGGCGGTACCAGTCGTTGTAGAACCTCCTCAGCTCCTCGGGCCGGAACGAGCGGATGACGTCCGGCGTGCCGATCGGCAGGCGGTCCGCATAACGGGATCCCTTCAACACCACCGGCAGCTGCGCGTCGCGCATGCGCGCGTCGGCGCCGAGCCCGAGCCGCCATTCCTCCAGAACGACGCCGCGCTCCTTTTCGATCTCCGCGGGATCGAAGGTCACGTTCGTGGCCCAGTCCTCCATCACCAGGAACGCAGTGTCGATGATGGTTGGGTTCTCGGTGGGGATCTGCAGCTGGTACACCGTTTCGTCGAACCCGGTGTGCGCGTTCACGTGGGCACCGAAGCGCATCCCGATGCTCTGCATGAACGACACGATGCGTTGATTCGGAAAGTTCTTCGAGCCGTTGAACGCCATGTGCTCGACCATATGGGCGAGCCCGCGCTGATTGTCGTCCTCGAGCACCGATCCGGCGCTGACCACGAGCCGGAGCTCGGCGCGGTTGCGAGGCGCCTGGTTGGCGCGGATGTAATAGCGCAGGCCATTAGGCAGCGTGCCGACCGTAATCCGCGGATCGACCGGAACGCTCCGGTCGAGCGGGGCGGTTGCCGCGCCGCTCGAGGCGGCAAGCTGTCCTGCATTGGTGGGACTGGCCGTCACGCCGCAAAGGAGGAGCACCGCCAGGGCCGTGCGAAGAGTTCCGCGCATCGTCATAGGGACATACTACGGGTTCCGGGCGACGACGACTACGGCACCCCTGAAGAAGACGACTGCTGCGGCACCCCTGAAGGGGTGCCCTACGTTTTCGGGGCTGAAGGGGTGCCCCTACGTTTTCGGGGCGTCAGCGCTGCAGCGGGTCCGATGACGGCGGCTGAGAATGGCGGTGTCGCATCCACTGCGAAACGGCGGAGATTTGGTGTACGCGTGTCGACGTCGAGCTTCAGCTGGCCGGTGTCGCAAGGCTGGCGCTCGACGGCGACCACGTACTACGTCATCGAGGCGGGTCGGACCCTCGGCGACCGTGCGTGCCGAGAAGATCTTCATCCCCGCGTCAGCGTCCAGCGGCTGTTTTCCGATCTGCACATGTCGACGGAGCACTGATTTGTCCCGCCCGCGCCTGACATCGCCGCGCAATATCGAAACCATCCTGAGAAGGAACCCGAGATCGTCGACAGCTCGATCGGTTGTGCGGCAGCGACCCCATAGCCGGCGATCTCGAAATATGCGCCTGGTGATGGCTCCTCGAGGCGCGGACACGGCCCCGAGAGCGACGGGAATGATAACCCCGCCGGGACAGACCGGCGTCCATGCGGGAGCGGCTCTCTGCCGAGGCCGCAGCGGCCCTTCGTTCGTGATGCCTCCGTGTCCAATCAACACAGATCGGGACACGCGAGCCATTGACCCGCACCTTCGTGGGGTGGCCGACCAAATCGACCGAACCAGAGCGTCGAGCCCCGCGAGAATCGGCCAAAAATCCCCGCTAATACCGCGTTCGCAACATGGAACGTCGATTGCCCCTGATCGGCGTGCGCGGT
>Ga0247825_10002477_pt1 | contig 12155 bp, 13 predicted proteins | sample 13C_Vanillin_Day_FD_194413 | JGI IMG/M metagenome (GOLD analysis project Ga0247825, IMG submission 194413) | Soil microbial communities from agricultural site in Penn Yan, New York, United States - 13C_Vanillin_Day48 | ecosystem: Environmental > Terrestrial > Soil > Agricultural land | place...
TGCGGATGTGGATGTCGCGTAAAGAGATCTCCCGGACAGAGATGACTCGCACTGCGCTTTGCGTGACAGCCTCGTCTTTGCTCGAGCCGTCTTGCTCGGGAATCGCGAACGGCAGCGGCATCTGAATGGTGCTGTCGGAGATCACAACCCTGGCATCTTCAATCCGGCGATTGAGCAATGCTTGCAGGTCGGTCGAGAGGTCGACGCTCGACAGCGTGAGCCGGACCGGCTCACCAACTTCAACGCCGCTGAGCCCGATGCCCGGACGTGGGAACAACTGGCCGCGTGCCGCCTTGATTCTGACGGGTTGGCCCAGCCAGGCCGTCGCCTGCTGCTCGAGCGCGCGACGCATGCCGTCACCGGAGAAGAACCAGTACAGGCCGCCTGCCGCGACGAGCACTACTGCGGCAATCGTCGCAGCGGCGATGATGAGCATCCTGCGCATATTGCTGCCAGACTAACTCGAAACTCGGGACTCGGGATCCGGGATCCGGGATTCGGGGTTCGGGATTCGGGGTTCGGGGGTTTCTGCGTTCAGTTCGGGTCCCGGAGTTCGGATGTCGCCGTAGACTGATTCGAGAGCCGAGCGCCCATGCCCGAACTGCCCGACATCCTTTTGTACCTCCACGCGCTTCGGCCGCGCGTGGTCGGCCAGCGTGTCTCGGGCGCCCGGCTTGTCTCGGCTTTTCTGTTGCGCTCGATCGACCCGCCACTTGCTTCGGTCGAAGGGCGTATCGTCACCGACCTGCACAGGCTGGGCAAGCGTGTCGTCTTCGAACTGGAGCGCGAGCTGTTCCTCGTGTTCCATCTGATGATCGCGGGTCGTTTTCGCTGGAAACCGGCCCGAGCATCTGTGCCAGGCAAGGTTGGCCTCATGGCTCTCGACTTCGACGCTGGAACGCTCATCATGACCGAAGCGGGGACGAAGCGTCAGGCATCCCTTTACGTCGTCCAGGGATGTGAAGCGCTCGAGCGGCACAACCCGGGCGGGCTCGAGGTGCTGAACATAGATCTCGCCACCTTTGTTGAAGCCTTGCACCGGGAGAATCACACGCTCAAGCGCGCGCTCACCGATCCCCACCTGTTCAGCGGCATCGGGAACGCATACTCCGATGAGATTCTGCACGCTGCGAGACTGTCGCCCTTCAAGCAGACAGCGGCCCTGACCAGCGAGGAAGCGGCACGCTTGTTCGACGCGACTCGATCGGTGCTGTCGTCGTGGATCGATCGGCTGCAGAGCGAAACCGGGACCGAGTTTCCAGAGAAGGTGACGGCCTTTCGCGAAGGGATGGCCGTTCACGGCCGCTACGGAAAACCATGCCCGGTGTGTGGGTCGACGGTGCAGCGGATCGCCTACGCGTCGAACGAAGCCAACTACTGCGTTACTTGTCAGACTGGCGGCCGGCTGCTCGCGGACCGGTCGCTCTCACGACTCCTGCGCGAGGATTGGCCGCGAACCCTCGAGGAACTTGAACGAAGGAGAGGGCGCTGAGGATTGGAGATTTTTGATTAGTGGTTAGTGATCGTTTTTGATTGGGGATTGTTGATCCTAGATCCCAAATCAACAATGGTGCGAGGGTCCGAAGGTGCCAAGGTCGGTGCGTTCGGGCAGAATACGAGCACGCAATGAACCGAACGGCCGGTTGCATCGTTTTGCTCGTCGTAGTCTCTTCGTCGCTGCCGGTCCGTGCTCAGTCGCCGTACGAGCTGCGTTGGGGCGGCGATGCGGAAGGTGGCTCCCCGTTTGTCGAAGCCGATCCGAACGATCCGACGCGCGTCGTTGGGTTCGAAGTCGAGATCGCGGGAATGCTTGCCGAAGGGCTTGAGCGGACGCCGCGGTTCCTGCAAGTCGGTTTTACGAGTCTCGATGCGGCCGCCGCTCGAGGCGACTTCGACATCGGACTGAGCGGAATCGAAGACAGTCCGGCGCGCCGGTCGCGCCTGGCGGTCACCGTTCCTTACTACCAGTTTCGCGAGATCTTGACGGTCCGCGACGCCGATGCGGCGAGCTATCGCACACTTCAAGATCTCCGCGGGCGACGAGTGGCGACACTCGGCGCCACGCTCGCGTACGACCTTCTCGTCGACGCCGAGTCAAAGTACCGCGTCCGGCCAGTCGTCTACGAGGACGATGTGCATCCGTATACCGACTTGATTCTGGGTCGCGTGGACGCGGTCCTGCTGGATTACGTACTCGCGGAGCGGGGAGTCCGCCGCAACCCGGGGCTCATGAATCAACCGACTGAAGTCGGAACTGGCTACTACGTTGGCATCACGGCGCCCGAGAACGCAGCGCTTCGCGATCGCATGAACGAGATCCTGCTCCAGGCCATGAAGGACGGTCGACTCGAGGCGATCTTCCGCCGCTGGAACATGTGGAATGACGATCAGCCGCGCTTTTACGCGAAACTTCTGAGTGGCGAGAGGATACTGCAGTCGGCCGAACAGCCACCAACTCAGGCGCCGACCGGTATGGATGCGGCCGTCCGGTATCTTCCAGCCCTCGGGCGTGCGGCTGTGGTCACCTTTGTGCTGTCGTGTCTGTCGATGGCGCTCGCTGTAGCGGTCGGAGTGCTGATCGCAAGCGGCAGAGTATACGGGCCCTCTCCGGTTCGCACGCTTTTGACCGCGTGGGTCGAACTGGTTCGAGGCACGCCGCTACTGTTGCAGCTCTTCGTTCTCTATTTCGGCTTGGCGGTCGTCGTCGAGCTGCCTGCGTTCATCGCCGCGCTCGTCGGCCTCGGACTGAACTATGCCGCTTATGAGAGCGAGATATATCGTGGGGCGCTCGAAGCCGTGCCGACGGGTCAGCTCGACGCGGCGCGTGCTCTGGGACTCACCGAGCGCCAGACGCTCGTGCTGGTGCGCGGGCCTCAGGCATTTCGTTTCGCTCTTGCGCCGATGACCAATGATTTCGTCGCGCTCCTCAAAGACAGCTCTCTCGTCTCCGTGATCACCGTGGTCGAGCTGACGAAGGAGACGTCTATTTTCGCCGCGAACATCGGGAGCTGGCTATTGCCCGGAGCTATGTGCGCGGCGATGTATCTCGCGCTCTCCCTTCCTCTGGCAAGGCTGGCAAGGCGGCTCGAAAAAGGATGGAAGCGATAGATGCCCGTGCTTGAAGTGTCGCAGCTCGCAGTCACGCGGGGAGCGCGCGCTGTGGTCCAGGGAGTCTCGTTTGCGGTGGAGCGCGGCGAGAGCGTCACCATCATGGGCGCATCTGGCTCGGGCAAAACCAGCATCCTGCGCGCGATCGCCGGTCTCGACCGCATCGCTGCGGGTGGGATCGACATCGACGGCGTGGCGATCCGTCCCGGACGGACACCAGGCGGTCACTCGCGACGCGAGCTGTATCGACGGGTTGGGATGGTGTTCCAGTTTCACCACCTGTTCGAACACCTCACGGCGCTCCACAACGTCTGTCTCGCTCCCGTGCACGTGCTGCATCAGCCGCGCAAAGTGGCGGAGCGACGGGCGCTCGAACTCCTCGATCAGATGGGCATCGGTGCACTCGCGCACGCGATGCCTCACGAGTTATCAGGAGGTGAAGCGCAGCGTGTCGCGATTGCACGTGCGCTGGCGATGGGGCCGCAGATCCTGCTGATGGATGAACCCACGGCATCGCTCGACCCGGCGCGTCGAGGCGATCTCGCTGTCATCCTCCGGCAATTGGCCGCTGGCGGTTGCGCCCTGCTCATCGCCAGTCACGATGAAGAGTTCGTACGAGGCTGCGCGCACAGGGTACTCAAGATGGCCGACGGGCGCATCAACGTCGTCACCGCGTGAATCGCAGTGAGGACGCACTCGGAGCACTCGTGCCACTGCCGACCGCTGTGACAGTGGCGATGTAGTCACCGGGCGCGAGCCCCAGAATGATCGTCGAGATATCCACCCTGCATTCACCTTCGGTGATTGTCGGCTTGCCCAGATCGACACTCAATACCGAGTTTGCCACCGTAGGATCTGCTCCGCTTGGGAACACGTCGAAGACGTAGTGATGGACGGCCGTCTCGTGATCGTTCGCCGGAACGAACACCGCGGTGTTGGGCAGAGTCGCCGATCTCACGATGATGTCTCGAGTTGAAGAGGCCGTCGTGTTGCCCGAGTCGTCGCGAGCGACCGCGGTAAGCGAATAGCTGCCTGCGTCCACCCCGCTCCACGAGAAACTGTACGGGCTGTTCGTGGCGGTTGCGATGAGCGTTTCGTTCGCGTAGAAGTCTACTCTCGCGATCGTACCGTCGTCGTCCGCCGATGCGCTCACCGTGATGGACGCCGGTGCGGTGAACGCTGCTTCGGACGACGGAGCCGAGATCGACACAAGCGGTGGCTGATCCGTTGGTGGCGCTGAGTGCGGTGGGGAAGACGACGAGTTCACAATGAGAGTGTGCATGACGGACGGCGTCGAGACGCCAGCGTTGTCCCATGCCACGACTGTCAATGTATGGACGCCGGGCGCCACTTCAGGTAGCCAGCTCGATTCGCTGGCTGGGCTGGTCACTGAAATTAATGGAGGCTGGTTATCGGATTGCTCTATGTCATCGGACGGATCATTGGATGTGATGTCCTCCGATTCGTGAAGTTTCCAATCACGGGTAAGCGCCGGCGTCGGCACCGATTGCGATGCCTCGTTCGTCAGGCCCAGAGCAGCACCAAGACACACTGCTGTCGTTGCGAGGCAGACGTAGCCCCGCACCTTGAGTTGAGACACCTGCTGATCCTTTTTGAAGTCCCGCCGGGGGGACGGCGGAGTCAGGGCGCGGAGGGCAACGTCGATGCCATGGCGCGACGCGAAGTCTTCAAATAGAATCCCGGATATGCGTGTGGAACGACCTCAGCCGAAACCGGCTAATTTCTGTGCATCCTCGGTGTCGGTTACACGTCTCAGCAATGCGCTCGTACAGTCATCTTGTGAACTGAGCCGAGGGCGCGCCTCGACTACTCCCACCGCTGCCTGAAGCTGTGACTGTCGCGATGTAGGTGCCTGGCGCCAGCGCGAAAACCGTCGCCGCGATATCCGCGCGACATTCGCCGTTTGTGATCGACGGCTTTCCGAGATCCTGAGTGGCTACCGGGTTCGCGACCGTCGTATTTGCGCCGAGATGAAACACCTCGAACACGTTCACGAGGCTACGTCGCCTCGTCGCATCATGTGAGGCATCGAGGTGAACCTTTCGAATTGCACCGGGGAGGGGGGAACCGCCGGATTGCTGAGGCGAGCAATGCCGATGCCATGAAGCGATGGGCGGGTTTTCGTCGAAAATCGAGGACAACAGGCTCGAATCAGGAACTGGCCGATTTCATTGCACAGGCGATGTCGATTACACAGCCATTGCTCGAAACGGGACGCGTGATCGGCGGTCCGCGCCAGTGGTCTTGCCCGCGACGACGATCCTTCGAGTTCTCACGAGACAGAGTCCTCTAAAAACTTCCAGAGAGTGTGTCTCAGCCGTTGATAAAATCTCCCGGTCCTATGGCTGGCGAACCCACGATCGAAACACATTCGTTATTTATCGAGCGGGACAGCGACAGAAAAATTCGCCAGCGCAACAAGCTCCACTACCGATTCAATCACTGGCCGATTTGGATATTCGTTTTCTTCATCGCGCCAGGACCACTGGTGTTCGACTTATTCGAGCGCGGTTTCGACCAACGCATGACCATGTGGCTTGCCGCGGTTCTCATCGGCACGGCCGTTGCCGGTCTATTGGGACAGCTCCCAGGCTGTGAGCCACGGCCCTACATCATTCGGTTCACCGAGGATCGACCAAACCCTGTTTATCGACGCGTGTGTTACACCACCGCGTGGGGCGAGGTCATCGCGTTTGCCTTATTGAACATTGCCGGCCTGGCCTATGCCGCGGTCACGGGCGAATGGCGCCTGAAGCAGCTGTACGAGTACGGATACTTTCCGCTCGCGGGCACCATGTGGTGCCTCGGCGCGTTCGGATTGCTTCCTCGCGTCAAACCGTCAACGAGGGGCGAAGGTCACGAGCGTCGGTATTTTTACGGCTCGGTCTGGGCAGTTGCGTGTGCGCAGCCTGTTCTGTGGTTTCTTTGGAAAGTGCTACCCGAATCGCGGCTCACTTCCGGCATCAAGCTGGTTGTCTTTATCGGTATTCTCGTGACAGTCGGCAACATGGCGCGACTTGGGTTACTGCCTCGCACTCGCCCGATCGTTCCCGGCGAATGGGCTGTCTCCGACTAGCCCGCCGTCTATAATCGGTTTGGACATGGCGGCGGCGATCGATGCGCTGACATCACCCACACTCAAGCACTTGCGTGAGGCATGGTGGGACGATGTCTTCACGGAGTTTCTGGCGGAGACGCTGAAGCCGAGACCGGGAAACCGGATCCTTGATGTTGGCTGCGGCGAGGGACTCGCCGAAGTCGCCATCGGCCGCCTGCACATCTCTCAAGTCCGGCTCGTAGGAGTCGATCTCGTCTTATCCAAAGTTCTCGCGGCGAGTCAGGAGACCGCTTCCCACAACCTGCGGGTCAAATTCGCAGCGGCCGATGCCTGCCGGCTCCCATTTCGGGATGGCGTGTTCGATTCGCTCTATTCCGTCGCCGTGCTCCAGCATGTCAACGACGTGGAGGCCGCCGTGGCCGAGTTTGCCAGAGTGACAGCGCCGCGCGGCCGCGTCCTGGCGGTCGAGCCCGACAACAGTGCTCGCTACGGCTTCAGCTCAACGCCAGCCGGTCGCCGCGCATTTGAGCTCTCGCGGTCGTTCTTCAGCGCGCTGTCAGGGCAGTCGGACGGTCGCAGGTCGGCGATCGGTCCGAACTTGCCTCGCCTCTTTTCCGAGAGTGGTCTCGAGCCGCTCGATGTCCGGCTCTTCCCCGTCTCGCTGACGTTGCTCGGGCCTCCGGATGCCAGCGTGTGGAAGTCACGAAGAGAGGCCGTCGAACGCGCGCTGCGTTCGGGCGCTCCCGATGCCGCTCAATGGATCGGCCGAGAGTATCTCGAGACGCTGACGGCGTACGAGGCCGAGGCCACACCAGCCGGCTCTTCGTTCGTCGAGATTCAGCACACCATCCTGTTTGCGACAGTCGGACAGAAAATCGATTAGAACTCTCGATCCCGTTCCTGGATTGCCAGATGTGGCAGTGTTTGCATTGTGCCTTTTGCATTTTGAATTAGATGGATCACGGATACGAAGGGTGGGACGACTACGCGCCGTTCTACGACTGGGAGAATGCGAGGACGCTTGGCAAACGCGATGTGCCGTTCTGGCGGAATCTCGCGTTGCACTGTGGTGGCCCTGTCCTGGAGCTCGGTTGCGGCACAGGTCGCATTTCGTTGCCCCTAGCGAGGGCTGGCGTCCCCCTGGTCGGCATCGATCGCTCGAGCCCGATGCTCACCCGCGCTCGCACTCGCGTCAGGCGCGCCCGACTCACTGACAGGGTTCGGCTGATTCGAGGCGACATCAGGGTCCTGCCCTTCGAAGGCGGATTCTCGATGGTGCTCGCGCCGTACGGACTCCTGCAGTCACTTCTCCGCGAGCGCGATCTGATGACAACGCTTGCCGAGGTTCGTCGTGTTTTGCGACCAGGCGGAACGTTCGGTCTGGAGCTCGTCGCCGATCTTCCTGCCTGGAAGGAATATCGGCAGCGCGTGAGCTTGAAGGGCTGGCGCAATCGACCCGGTGGTTCGCATGTGACGCTGCTCGAGACGGTGCGCCAGGATCGCGAGCGCGGGCTCACGATCTTCGACCAGGAATTCACCGAGCGTCGAGGTGGACATCGCCGAGTGCACCGCTTCGCCCTGTCCTTCCGCACGCTGTCTGTGCCACAGATGGCTCGCCGTCTCGAAAAAGCGGGGTTCGCAGTGACCGCCTTGCTCGGCGATTATCGCGGCGGTCCTTGGGATCCTCGCGCCGACGTCTGGGTGATCCTGGCAAAGAAGCCCCACAACCAAGGGAGACGATCATCGTGAGCACCAACCCGGCCCAGTCAGCCGATCAATATGCCTGCGTGACACCCGATGTAAAACTCGGGAAGGACGTGAACCTCGGGAAGTTCATCAACCTGTATGGATGCGCGATTGGGGACGAAACCAAGATCGGCGCATTTGTCGAGATTCAGAAGAACGCCAGCGTGGGAAAGCGGTGCAAGATCTCGAGCCATACGTTCATCTGCGAAGGCGTCACGATCGAAGACCATGTCTTCGTGGGGCACGGCGTTGTGTTCGTCAATGATTCCGATCCTCGCGCAACGACCGAAACGGGTGAGCTGCAAACGGGTGCAGACTGTGTTGGGGTCACGGCGCTGATGGACGACTATCGTGGTGGTCCGTGGGATCAGGGCCGACGTCTGGGTCATACTGGCGAAGAACTCGAAGGCGCCCATCGACGCGCCCCAGGCGTCAGTTGCCCTGCGTGGTAGAATGCCCGGTCTCGTTTCCTCGATTTTGTTGGAGTTTTTGCCATGTCTGGCCATTCCAAGTGGCACACAATCAAGCATAAGAAGGGTGCCGCCGATGCCAAGCGCGGCAAGGCCTTCACGCGCATCATCAAGGAATTGACCGTCGCTGCCCGCAACGGCGGCGGGGATCCGAATACCAATCCGCGTCTGCGCACGATCATCGCCGACGCCAAGGCGAACAACATGCCGCGCGAGAACATCGAGCGCGCCATCCGCCGCGGCACCGGTGAGGAGCCGGGCGTCTCCTACGAGGAGATCACCTACGAGGGCTACGGCCCTGGTGGGGTGGCCTTGATGATCCAGTCGCTCACGGACAACAAGAACCGCACGGTGGGCGAAATCCGGCACCTGCTCGCCAAGTACAACGGCAACCTGGCGGCCGAGAACAGCGTCGCCTGGATGTTTACCCGTAAGGGGCAGGTCATCGTCGAGAAAGGCAAAGCCGACGAGGAGCAACTGCTCAACGTCGCGCTCGAGGCCGGCGCTGACGACATGAGCGACGACGGCGGCGCGTGGGAGATCGTCTCGTCGCCCGAAAGCTTCGAGGTTGTCCGCGACGCGGTCAAAGGCATAGGGGTCGAACCCGCCAGCGCGGAAGTCGCGATGATTCCTCAAAACTACGTCAAGCTTCAGGGCAAGGACGCGCAGGTGATGCTGAAGCTGATGGAAGCGCTCGACGATCACGACGACGTACAGCACGTCTGGGCCAACTTCGACATCGAAGAGAAGGAGATCGAGGCCTCCCTCGCGTGAGAGTCTTCGGGATCGATCCCGGCTCCGAACGCACCGGTTACGGATGCGTGGAGACGGACGGTCGCCGACATCGTCTGGTGACCTGCGGAGCGATCGCCGCCTCCGCAGGTGATTCGTTTCCTGCCCGCCTCGCTCGAATCCATCGCGAGTTGTCAGCTCGATTATCCGAGTGCCAGCCTGAGTTCGTCGTGGTGGAGAATCTCTTCTACGCCACCAACGCGCGAAGCGCGCTCAAGCTGGGTCACGCGCGCGGCGTTGCGATTCTCGCTGCCGTCGAAGCAGGGTGCGCGGTGCTCGAGTACACGCCGGCGGAGGTGAAGCGCGCCGTCGTCGGATACGGCCGCGCGGACAAGCGGCAGGTGCAGCAGATGATCAAACTGCTGCTTGGACTGGATAAGGTGCCATCACCGCATGACGCGGCAGACGCGCTGGCGGTGGCGATTTGTCACGTGCACTCGCGCGCCGGGATCCGGGACTCGGGGTCCGGGACTCGGGATGCCCTCGGAATGCGTACCGCTAAGACCGCACTCAAATCCTGGCGTCACTATCGCCCCGCCTGATGATTGCTTTCCTGCGCGGCAAGGTCCTCGACAAACAGCCCAACCGGATCATCGTCGACGTCAGTGGCGTCGGGTACGACGTGCAGATTCCGCTGTCGACGTTTTACGAAGTCGGTGAGGAAGGCGCTGAAGTGACGCTCCGCGTCTACACGCACGTGCGCGAGGACGCGCTGCAGCTGTACGGATTCCTCACCGACCTGGAACGACAGGTCTTCGAGCGGCTGATCGGTATCAGCGGGATTGGGCCGAAGCTGGCGATTGCGGTGTTGTCGGGAATGGACAGCCGCGACGTGATCGCTGCGATCCAGAGAGCTGACGTGGCTCGCCTCACAGGTATTCCCGGAATCGGGAAGAAGACTGCGGAGCGAATCGTCCTCGAGCTCAAGGATCGCTTGATGAAGCTCGCGTCGCCGGTCGAGGCCGGAGCGGCGACCGGCGCAGCGGCAACTGACCGGCTGCGAGAAGACTTGCTCTCGGCGCTCCAGAACCTCGGCTATCATCGACCGCAGGCCGAGAAAGCGATCGACGCCGCGCTGAAAACCGACGCTGACGCGAACTTCGAGCAGGCGCTTCGCAGCGCGCTGCGCGAGATGATGAAGCACTAGACGTGGACGAGCGACTGATTACTCCCGGTCGTGTGGACGAGGACGCGCAGTACGAGGCGGGACTGCGTCCGCGTACGCTCGACGAGTACATCGGACAGGATCGTCTGCGCGACAACCTCGAGGTGTCGATTGCCGCCGCACGCGGCCGCCGTGAAGCGCTCGATCACGTGCTGCTTTATGGTCCCCCCGGATTAGGGAAGACCACCCTCGCCTACGTCATCGGAAACGAAATGGGCGTACCCGTTCGCGCCACGGCGGGACCGGTGATCGAGCGGCCCGGAGATCTGGCCGGCATGCTGACTGATCTCCAGGAGCACGCCGTTCTCTTCATCGACGAGATTCATCGCCTGGCGCCGGCGATTGAAGAGATTCTCTACCCGGCGATGGAGGACTACGAGCTCGACATCATCATCGGGCAGGGCCCTGGTGCACGGTCGGTGAAGGTGCCACTGCAGAAGTTCACGCTCATCGGCGCGACGACGAGAGCGGGCCTGCTGACCTCGCCGCTTCGGGCCCGCTTCGGTATCGTTCACCGGCTCGACTTCTACCTGATGAAAGACATCGAGGAGATCGTGCGGCGTTCGGCTCGCATTCTCGGTGTGACGCTGCTCGACGACGCGGCCGCCGAGATCGGTCGACGGTCGCGTGGAACTCCGCGTATCGCAAACCGGTTGCTGCGCCGCGTTCGCGACTACGCGCAAGTTCGCGCCGACGGCCGAATCACCGGCGACGTTGCGAGAAGCGCGATGCGGCTTCTCGAAGTGGACGACAATGGGTTCGACGAAGTCGATCGCAAGTTGCTGCGAACGATCATCGATAAGTTCAACGGCGGTCCAGTCGGCGTCAACAGCCTGGTCGCTGCCATCAACGAAGATAAGGACGCTATCGAGGACATCTACGAGCCGTTCCTGATCCAGGCCGGTTTCCTCGATCGGACGCCGCGTGGCCGCGTCGCCACGTCACGTGCGTACGAATACTTCGGGCTCGTCGCCCCCGGGAAGGATAGTCGACTGTGGTAACACCTTCGCCGCGCGCCCAGTGTCGTGCGCGCATCTCCAGTCTCGCCACGTACGTTCCACCACGCGTGCTCACCAACGCCGATCTCGAGAAGATGGTGGAAACGAGCGACGAGTGGATCCTGCAGCGTACGGGCATCCGTGAGCGTCATATCGTCGAACCTGGCGTCGCGACGTCAGATCTGGCGGCTGAGGCCGCGCGGCAGGCGATCGCGCGCGCCGGGCTCAAGCCGTCCGACATCGACTTCATCGTGGTCGGGACGACGACGCCCGATATGTTGTTTCCGAGCACGGCGTGCCTGGTGCAACACAAGATCGGTGCGACAGGCGCGTGGGGGTACGACCTCTTCGCCGCATGCTCGGGATTTACGTACGCGCTGACGACGGCGGCGCAGATGGTGTCCAACGGCGGAAGCCGGCACGCGCTCGTGATTGGTGCCGACGTGATGTCGAGCATCATCGACTACACCGATCGCACGACCTGTGTGATCTTCGGTGATGGCGCGGGTGCGGCGGTCGTTGAGGCCTCCGGCGATCCGGACATCGGCATCATCGACTTCGAGAACTACGTCGATGGCAGCGGCGGGGAGTCGTTGTGCATGCCCGCGGGCGGCAGCCTGCGGCCGGCGTCGAAGGACACAGTCGATCAGCGACTGCATTACGTGAAGCAAGACGGTCAGGCCGTTTTCAAATTTGCGGTGCGCAACACCGAGGAGGCCTGTCGCCGGATTCTTCAGCGCAACAATCTCAACGCGGACAACATCGACCTGCTCGTCTCGCACCAGGCCAATCGACGC
>Ga0247825_10002478_pt1 | contig 12154 bp, 17 predicted proteins | sample 13C_Vanillin_Day_FD_194413 | JGI IMG/M metagenome (GOLD analysis project Ga0247825, IMG submission 194413) | Soil microbial communities from agricultural site in Penn Yan, New York, United States - 13C_Vanillin_Day48 | ecosystem: Environmental > Terrestrial > Soil > Agricultural land | place...
GTCACTCGGTGAGCGCGGCCACCGCCGCAGCTGCTTGAGCTCGATCCATCCCTCGATATAGTTGACATCAGCCGTCCCCGGACGCGCTGGGTTCTCCACTGCCATCGCGTCCAGATGGCGCAGCAACTGAAGCACCCGTCCCCGCATGTGGCTCTCGCTCATACGCGCTCACCTCCACCCCGGCCTCGTGGAACATGGCGTAGGCCAATTCCAGAGAGCCCGCCCACCGCTCCTCGAAGTCACTGCCTCGGTCGATGCGGAACACCACCCGGCCCAGCCCCGCCTGGATCAGATGCGCGCAGCATCGGTCGCAGGGCGGGTGAGTCACGTAGATGGTAAATCCATGGAGCGGCTCCATGGCACTGAGCACCGCGTTCATCTCGGCGTGGATCACGCGGGCCAGCTTCCTGGGCCGGTCGGCGTAGATCGATGGGTCGTCGCTCATGCCGCGTGGAAAGCCGTTGAAGCCCAGGGAGGCGATGGACTTGTTGGGGCGGACGATCACCGCGCCACACTTGGTTGAGGGATCCTTGCTCCAGCGGGCGACCGTCTCGGCCATATCCAGGAAGCGGGCGTCCCACTTGGCTAAATTGTTGATCTGCGAGCCAGACGTGTCGCGAGCCGGAGAATTTTTTGGATCCATGGGAAATCCTCTAAACGGGCCAGTTTCGAACCCCTCTTTGGACCCATGGTCCCGATCGTTGGTGAACTCAGTGGTCTCGCTGAGTTTGCACTCCCGCTCATACCACTCGTTGGCGTCCATCATGCCATCTCCCCACACCCGCGCCCGGTATGGCTGCTGTCGACGATGCCCCTGGCGGGGTCGAAGTCAGTGAATAGCTTCCAATGCACCCAGCCCTTGGGGCAGTGGAAGCCCCAGTCCCGAACCTTGGGGCCAGTGACAAACAGAGAGATGGCGCGCACGCCAGGAATGAGCTCCAGCCGGTGGGCGGTCTCAGCGGTGCGGTGTACAATGTCCCCGGCTCGCCGCTCGAAGGTGCCCTCCGGAGTGTGCTCCATGTAGCCGCCCACCAGCAGGTAGGAGGTATTCTCCCAGGGGTGGTCGTGCATGGCGCGGTCGTCGTCGCTCTTGCGGATGTCGTGGAGGTAGACGTTCAGCTGATCATTCCGGGGTATTACCCACCAGCGGCGGAGATAGTCCTCACCAATGACGAAGTCCGGGACGCGGGCGGCCATGTAGTCCTCCGCCCACTTCGCCATCTGCTCCGGTGTCGCCGTGAATATGCCGCCGCTCATGCTACCTCCTCCGCCTCGCCCCAGGATGGACCGATCTCAGTGTCGACCCGGAAGGGAACCTCGGCCAGGCGGACGGTCCGCATTACCTCGGCGATTGCCTTTCCTTCCTCAACCGAGGCGACGGAGCAATCGATTTCGTCGTGCACCTGCAATTGTATGAAGTATCCCTGCCGGTCCAGCTCAACCAGGGCCTCCTTGGTCTGGTCGGCGGAGCTGCCCTGGATGACTCGGTTGAGCGCCTTGTGGGCCCAGTCGTAGGAGCCATCGTGGCGCTGCGGAAAGTGCAGGCGTCGACCGGACACGGTCTTGACATACCCTCGGTTCTTGGCCTGCTTCTCGGCCTCCTTGGCCAGCTGCTTGATGAACGGAGCGCGCGCATCGAACGTATCCAGGATCTCCTGGCCACGCTCGCCCGCTGTCTCAAAGGCGTAGCCGGTGCCCTGCTCCATGCGGGCCTTCATGCACTCTACCTGCGTCTCGAAGTAGTCGATCTCGCGCCGTCCTCCGCTCCAGCGCCCGGCCAGCGCCCATCGGGTGGGCAGCCCCAGGTCGCGGCAGAGCTTGGCTCCGCCCTCCCCGTAGCACACGCCGAGGTAGACGCACTTGGCATACTTCCTGGGCAGACCGGTCAGGTCGGACATGAACTGGTGGTTGTCCAGCGTGGGGTCATCGTGGTAGGCCCGCGCCGCCTCCTGCGCCTTGGGCAGACCCATCACGGCGGCGAAGTGGGTTGTCCACCTTGGCTCCTGCTGAGAGTAGTCGTTGGTGCACCACAGCTGCCCCTCCTCCGGCTCATAGATAGCGCGCCACTGCGCCGCGAACTCGTCTCGGCTGGGCTGCTGCTGAAGGTTGGGGTCGGTGCAGGAGAGCCGCCCGTAGCGAGCGCCCTTCTGATCGCCCTTGTCATCCTCGCGCGCGATCTGGTTGTAGGTGCAGTGGATGCGCCCATTGACCTGGTAGCGGCGAACCGAGGCGGCGAAGGTGGTCCGCAGCTTGTTGACCTTGCGAGCCCAGCCCAGGGCATTGGCGACTGGGTGGTCAACCCCGCTGAGCACGTCCTTGTCGATCTGGGGCTGGCCCTGGGAGGTAGTCTCCAGTCTGATGCCGATGTGCTCCAGCGCCGGGGCGATGGCCCCGGCCTTCCACACGTCGCCCAGCTGGATCTGCACGCCGGTCTGGTGCCTCACCAGGGCCAGCGCCTCCGCCTCCTGGGCCAGCGACCACTCCTCGATGCCGCGCAGCCGCTCCATGTTGACCCGAACGCCCCGCCGCCGCATGCGGACCAGCACCGGCTGCACCGCGCACTCCAGGTTCCAGACCTGCCATAGGTCATCGTCGTCCAACAATCTCTCTTGCCTTCGCAAGATCAAGAGAGGTTGTGCCACATCCGCCTCAGCGTAGGCCCCTGCGTAGCGCCCCGGCAGCCGCCACATGCCGCCCTTGGGGTCGACCCCGAAGGCCCGCGCCGCCTCCCGCAGCTTCTCCTCGTCCTTGCCTGGCAGGCCGTGGCGCTCGGCGATGGCCTGCAGCGAGTAGCTGTTGTGCAGCTCGTAGATGAGAGGATCGGCCACCTGAATGTCGCGCAGCGTGGCCTCCTTGAAGTCCACGCCCTCGTTCAGGAGATAGTCGACATCATAGTCGAGCTTCGCACCGACGATGTCGCCCTTGAAGGTCTTCGCCTGGGCGCGGAGATATTCAAGAACGCCCCGCTCATCCAGGTTGTCCCCGCCCTCGTGCCGTATGGGGAGATAGTGCCTGGGCCCATCCTCGATCGCGAAGGAGACACCAATGATGTGCCCGCCGCGCCGCGCCCCGATGCCCAGCTCCTTGAGGTGCAGGTCCTTGGTCTCAGTATCAACTGCCACCCGCTTGGCATCGGCCCAGGAGGGGAGGTCGACCAGGGCCGGTGGATGCCAGTCACACTCCGGCTCGAACAGAGGAAACTGCAGATGTCGGGACGCGGCCTTGGCCATTACAGCAGCAGGTCAGACACGTCCTTGTGCGCCGCCTCCAGGTGAGCCAGGCAATCCCAGCGGCAGAGCAGGTTGATGGCCCCGCGCTCGTGCACGCCCATGCCCTCAGTGAACTCAGTCACCACCCGCGCTGGGACGACGCCGCGCGGCACCCGGCCATGCTCGCTGTGAAGCTCGATGAGCTTCTCAATGTAGTGGAGAGACTTCTCCAGGTCCTGGCGACCGCCCTTCTCCCTGTGGCGGGCGATGTATTTGGTAGCGCAGCCCTCCAGATAGCCCAGGCCGTAGCGCTCGACCAGGTCCCAGTGCTCCACGCGCCCAGCGACCTTGTAATGGCTTCCACCCACCTGCCGCTCATTGGCAGGCACATCATGCAACATGTCTTCCTCCCTACTCCGCCTGGGCCTTCAGCCGGGCGGCCTCCTCGCGACGGTCCAGCCACTGGTTGCAGGCCAGCTGCCAGTCCGTCGCCTTGCAATTGTCCAGAGCCATGCGCGCGGCGGCGAAGCGCTCCGGGTCATTCTTGTCCTTGTAGGCCATGTGTGCCACCCACATGGGCGTGGCTACCCGCCGGAAGAATTGGTCTCGGAAGCCAACGACTGGCCCCTCATACATGAACAGCTCCAGGTCCTCCCGCCAGATGTTCAGCGGGGTGGAGACCAGGGGGTAGGGCTCGACCAGACCGCAGGCGTATGGGTCTTCCTGGGGGTTGTAGCCCTGCTCACCGAGCTCCAGCAGCGGCTCCAGCGTGGCGTGGTAGGCGTGCAGGTTGTTGGAGCCCTGGTAGAGCTGGCCCACAGGGACGCCCACGCCCGCCGCCAGATACTCCTGGAGGTAGCTGAAGTGGACCGCGTTGGCACCATACGCTCCCCAGATGATGTCGTTGGAGCGGTTGCAGAGCGTCATGGAGAGGCACCCGTCCGTATCGATCCAGACATAGATGTGGGTGTTGCAAGGCACGTCCTTGCCGCCTCGCTGAGCGACCGTTGGGTCCTGGTGCCCATCCCACATGGAGATGACCTGGCGACGATCGTCTGGGTTGCTCTTGAGAGCATTGATGACGCGGGTCAGCTGGTCGCCATCCTCGGGAGCCTCGCCAAACCAGCTGAGCCATCGTCGCCCATAGGCTCCATGCAGCGTCCGGCCATCGTCGCTGAAGCTGCGCATGCGCTTGACAAACTGCGCGACGAACGCCACGTCGTCCCGCCCGGCCAGCATCCACAGGCTCTCATACAGATGGAAGAAGGGATTGGCATCGCGCAGCGGCTCGAACAGCACCCGCTCCCTGGGCCGCTCATAGATGGTGGTGACCGGCTCCGGGAACAGCCGCACCTTGCCGTTGCGACTGTCCCGGTCAACACCGGCCATGGCCAGCAGCTCCAGGGAGCGGGGCAACGCCTCGTTGACATTGCGGACGCGGATCTCCACGTCAGGCGGCCTTGGTCTTCAGGCCAAGCTCGGCGTTCAGGTCCGCGATGAGCTGCGCGGGCAGCCCGCCGCCTGTGCCAGCGTGCACCTCGGGCAGCAGCTCCTGCGCCTCCGGCCACACCTCGACCAGGCGGGCGACGGAGCTGACGCTCTCGACCACCGCCTTGACGCGCGCCCGGAGCGCCCGCTCGCTCTCCTTCAGCTCCTGCTGCATCGCCTCCAGGATGGCCTTGGCATCGCGGACCGCGTTGCGCGCGGCGATGTAGGGATGGTCCGGCTTGATGATGCTGGCGATGAGCGTGCCATAGCGCCCCTCGTGCACCTCAAACGGCACACGCCTGGGTGTATCGAAGGCGATCTCGATCACCTCGTTGGTCTCTTCAACCGCCACCTTGACCCTGGTATCAGTCGGGAACCAGCCGTCGGGCGCGGCCTTGAGCCGCTGCCGGTCGATGTCGCTGAAGGCGGCCTCATACCCAACCTTGTCGCGCTCAACGGTGAGCTGGCGGACCCGCTCCTCCTGCTGAGAAATGCCCAGGCGCTCATTGGAGAAGCGTTGGTTGAGAGCGTTGACGACTACACCGTCGCGCAGCTCAGCGGTAATGCGTTGATATCCCATGTCTTCTCTCCTTCTTAATCAACCACCTCGATCATCGCGGGGATGTAGCCCTGCACCCTCTTGAGCGCGCGGCGGGCATTGCCCTTGCTGTCATAGCCCTCGGCGCTGTCCAGCAGGATGTTGCCGTTGCGGTGCCGCAGGTGAAAGTGCCAGTGCACGCCGTTCTGATCCTTGAAGATCTGCCATTTGGCAATCGGATTACCCATCGTTCCCTCCTGGGCTGTAGCGCTGCTTGGGGCGACCCTCGCCCAGCCGGGCGCGCTCGTACTTGTCGAACTCGCAGAGCGTGTGCTCTACCTCCCGCATCTCCCATGCTGGCCAGTCCCCCGGCCACAGGTCAGGCATGGAGCCAGAGAGCAGGAGCAGGTCGTGCATGGACTTGTTCATCTCTGCTCGATCAGCGGGTGAGTTGTGGGACAGAGTGCCCAGGGGGAGATCAAAGACGCGGCAGAGACCGCGCGCCGCGCCGGGACCGGCGCTGGCCCATGTGTAGATGTCCGGGGCCTCGCTCAGCAGCGGCGAGTGGCGCATGTCCGTGACCATCTCATAGGCCATGAACGGGCCGAGGTAGGGATAGCTGCACAGCACCTCATGCACGCCCTGCAGAGTGGTCTCTCCGTTCTCAATGCGAGCGGCCAGGTGGGGTATGTCGGCGTTGATCTTGTCGATGCTATCCAGCAGGCCGTCGACCTTGTTCACCCCGATGAGAGACTTGATCATGTAGGCCGCGCCGAGTATGGTCTGGCCCTTGGCCACCCGCTCCTTCAGCAGCCACCGAGCCGTCTCGGTATCCCACCTCTTCAGGAGCAGGCCCTTGAGCAGCTCGCCCGTCTCTATCTTGTTGAACCATCGGAACACCACGGCGGCGCGGAAGTGGCGCTCCTTGTCCCACGGTGGGATCTGCGAGGTCAGGTTGGCCCGCATCCAACGGGTCACCCGGTCGTCCTCGCGGAAGATGTTGCAGAACCTGAACTGCTGGAGGACGGGGTCCTGGGTCCAGGGACCGCTGCCCCGGTCCTCGTTGCGCGCCAGGAATATCCGGTAGCGCTCGCGAGCGTAGGCGAAGAAGCGCTCGACGCCGGGGCTCATAGGTCCAGCTCCGCTCGAATGTGATCCAGCGCCTGGTCGCGGGTGAGCTCGTGGACCACTACCTGATTGGCACGCAGCCGCTCCAGGCTCTTCCGGACCCCGTTGAACTTGGAGATCGTATTCTTCTCCTTGACCGGAGGCAGGTCCGGGTTACGAGCCTTGCGGCGCGCGTTGACGCTGTCCAGGCAGGTCTGTAAATCTGTGGTCAGGGATATCACCTGGAGCTCCTGGCCATGGTTCAGGCACCAGGAGTTTAGGTCGACGTGACGCTGCACGTCAGCGCTGATTAGCAGGCCCTCGAAGATGACGTCGTAGCCCTGCTCGGCGCTGGCCTTGACCAGCTCGAAGATCCGCTCCATCTTGGGAATGGTATCGCAGCCGCCGCACGCGGTCTCATAGTGCCCGATGATGGCCAGACCGCGACCACGCTCTCCTCGCGCAAAGGTGTAGCCAATAGGCTGTCGCCTCCCCGCCTCGCGATACACGGTCCGACCACCATAGCTGTCCATGATCCTCCGGACCAGGTGGGTCTTCCCGGACCCGCTCGTTCCGCGTATGTTGAAGATCACAGAGGGCCTCCTCCCTTTCTTGCCCTCTGCATCGACCTATGGCCGCGCAGGAGCAATCATCTTCTTGGCGCAAAAGATGCTGCACCGCATAACAAGATCGACTACATCGATGAATTCATCTGACCCCGCCTTAAGAAAATTGGGATCGGGAATTCTCTCCCTGGAGGGCTCGTCAAATGAGCCCAGAGAGAGCCAACGGGATGAGTCAATGCCATGCCAGGCATCACGGATGCGATGCAGGCGTCGAAGGTTTCCACCGTCCATGTATATGACACGATCGGCCCACTCTAGGTCAGCGATGGTGATGGAGCGGGAGCGATGCTCCTCCAGGTCGATGCCATAGGCGCGCATCGCCTGGTGCCGCATCTTCTTGGCGGCTCTCTCAGCCCGGAAACCAGGGTTGTCCCAGCCCTTCAACGCGGCCTCCCTCACCTCCCAGTCGGGGCGCTCATGACGCAGCACCGCCGCGCAGAGCACCGAGCGATTGATGTTGCCATGGCAGACGACTAGGACTTTCATGGCCGTCGCTCCTGCAGCACCTCGGCGATGTTGATGGGGAGCTGCTCACGTGGGATGGTGCCATCGTGCACGGTGCGCCGGTAGCGCTCCTCCAGCCAGTGATCATAGGGCAGGAAGGCGGGCAGCCTGACCTCGGAGGCCCAGGCGAGAAGCGCATCAATGTGGGCACCCTCCTCCAAGGCGCGAGTCATGAAGCCACGGCACCACATGAACGCTGATGCCAGCTCCTCGACGTTCATTGTCCCAGGCCAGTGCCTGAACTCGATGGTGTCCGTCTCTCGCATCTGGCGGAGATTGACGCACAGCCTGGGCTGGAGGTGCCACTGGGGCCGACAATCCTTGGACCACGGCACCTCCTGGGCGAAGAACTTATCGACGGTGGTGGCGGCCATCTGCCCAGCGAGCCGGTTGGGCCTCAGCAGGGTCTGGTGGCTCACCCGCCGTCGCCGCCAGCGTCGCCGCGCGCCGCGATACTCCTCCAGGCTGGCGCAGTCCTGCTGCCTCGGCTCCGGGATGGGCTCGATGATCGGCAGCGCCCTGGGCATCCACTCGTGGATGTGCGCCTGCACCAGCTTGAGCGCGGCCAGATCCTCCCTGAGCCCAGGGACACGGATGTGCAGGTGGAGATTGGAGCGATAGTTGATCGTCGCCTCGGGATAGGTCGACTTCAGCAGGAGCATGGCCTCAATCTGGCCCTCAATGGTGGGCGTTGGTGGGGTGTTGAACTCGCCGCCGAACCGATGCAGTCGCCCCTTGGGATCATTGGCCACGCCGGTTGAGTTGACAATTGTGATGTCGTGGGTGTCGGTGCCGAAGCCGGGCGGCAGGGGCCGGTCCATGGGCCAGTCGGCCCACTCATGCTCCGCCCCATAGGTCCAGCTGGCCGGGTCCCTGTCGGCGGTCATGAGCCCCATCCATAGTAGCCACCGACCACTACGATCGTGCAGACGGCGATCAGCGCCAGCAGCGCTCCAAATAGTGCACGGCTCATGATGTCTCCTCCTGAATGGTTCTTACAACGCAGAGCGAGACGAGCGACGTCCATAGAGCAATGGCCAGTCGTCCACCCACCGCCCACTCCCAGGGCCATGTCCAGTCCCACTGCACAAAGGCGTTGAACAGGGTCAGAAATGCCAGCCCACCACCCCAGAATATGACGAGAGCCAGAGCCCACTCCACAACGCCCTTCCACATGTTTCTCATGATAGCTCCCTCCCCAGTCGCCAGGCGGACCAGCCCGCCGCCAGCGTGCCGTTCTTCGCCCCGCCCGAGGCGACCCAGAGGCCTGGCTCCACCTGCTCCAGTAGGCAGGGCCGACCGCCCTTCCAGTAGGGGCGCAGGCCCTGCAGCTGAGCCTCCAGGGGCAGCGTTGGGCCGATCAGTCGTCGCGCCAGCTTGCGCTCGCGGGCGAGGATCTGCTCCTCCCGCGCCGCGCTCCAATTGTCATGCCTGATGGCCGAGCCGTCGCCCACCCACACCCCGTCGCCCCGGTCGAAGCCCACCAGCTGGCGATACGGAGCCCAGGGCTTGATGACCCCTTCCTCCCGCACCCCCATGGCCCGCGCCTCTGGGTAGAGCACGGCCATGCCACGCTGCCAGCCCTGGGCGTATTGCCGCAGCAGAGTCTCAGTCCATACTCCAGCGGCGACGATCACGTGGCGGGCCTCAATGGTCTCACCGTTGCTTAGCCCCACCCGCCCAGCTGCGACGGAGACGACGGAGCAGTGACGCTTGTCATGGGTGAGAACGTGGCGCGGGTTGACCCAGTGCACCGTCTGCGTTGCGATCCGCGCGCCGACGTGCACCGCGAAGGGCAGGTCGCGCACGCCATAGAGCTGGTCCAGGGTCTCCAGGGCGGGCTTGTATACCTCCTCGCCCAACCCAGCGAACCACGAGGGCTTCATGAGACAGGCGGCGGGACCGGATCCAGCCAGTGGCTCGCCCCGGTCCAGCACCTCGACCCGGCGTCCCTGGGAGCGGAGCTCCTGGGCGATCGTCGAGCCGAACAGGCCGCCACCGACTATGACTGCGTCGAATTGCATGGCACCGTCATGTTCTGATGGATCTCCGAGCGAACCTTCATGAGCAGCTTGCCCAGGAGATTTTGGCCACGGCCCCGGCAGACACCCCAGTAGGTATCACCCCAGGTATTGCCCTCGACCAGCTCGGCGTCGCCTGTCATGGAGAGCTTGGCGCGGAGCTCTGGGTCCTGGAATTTCTGGCGGACCAGGTCCTCCATGATGTGATCCTTGAGGCTGATCCAGCCCCGGCGCAGGATCGCTCCGCGCCCCAGGCGCTTGGCAGCACCTGGCTCGCGGGTATGGCGGATTGTCTCGCGGTAGAGCGGGTCCAGGCTCTTGGCCGCCTGGTAGGCGTGCTCCACCGAGGGGTAGGTCTCCCCGTCGAGCTGCACTACCACCGGCCAGAAATTGGAGAGCCAGCGGTGCTCTCCCTGGAAGCTATCAATCCTGCTCACTTCACCCGCCTCCAGCCCATCTGTGCTGACAGGTGGGGATGCGCGGAGCATGGCTTCGGTATGGTTCGACTTGAAGCTCGCTTGCTCCTCGAATTTGTTCATCGGCTTATCCATTGGTCTGCATCTTGTGGGGTATTAGTCATGCGATTTCTCCGAAGGAGGCATGCCTGCGTGATAGTTCGGGCAGCGAATGTCCGGGTCATGCGAGCCACCACAATCATCACACTTAACCATCCCGGTAGCACTGGCATCCAGTGCGGCATTGCGGGCGGATTGAAGAACGGCAACGTCATCCTCGTCCAACTTCACACCATATTTGCGGTAAAGCTCGTCCGCGAAATCCAGCATCCTCTCAATAGTCGCATCCCTGTCTGCTAGGGTGGCGGTCAGTGCCGAACGAACAATCTCATCCAATCGGGTCATGACTTCGGGATAGGCCTTGTCGAGCGCATCTACATCGTAGAGGTCGGTAACGACGTTCACGAGGTCGGCTATCGCGTCGTCTGTCACAACTTCGCGAACAGCCCGTTCGACCAGCCCATCTGTGCTGACAGGTGGGGATGCGAGAGCGCGGCCAAGCTTTTGTGCCTCTTCAGCGGGCAGGGTTATCGAGACGAACGGGCCTTGCGCTGGGTGCTCGCCGTTCAAGACCTCGCTGCCTCGCGCATTGATGCGCACACCTTCGTGGAGGAAGGTCGCGTTGATGTAAGGCGGATAATGCTTGTAGCCGCTCGCGGGCGTCCATGCGTAGCCGTCTTTGTTCATCGGCTTATTCATTATCTGTGGGGATGCGCGCAGCATGGCGAGGTAAACGGCGACGACAGTGTATTTCGCGAGCGGCCCGTCTTTCCATCTGTCCATGACCGCCAAACCAGCCTCAATCATCGCATCGGTCACGCCGTCTTTGTTCATCGGCTTATCCCATCGGTAAGGGTGTCCAGGCAGCGGTCGTCGCGTGGATTATCTTGGCCACAAGTCTTGCAGCGGAGAGTGTGCAATTCCCCGTTGCCAGCCTTGATTTCGCGCGGGCAATCGGCCTCGCCTGCACCCCAAAACCTGTGCCTTGGCGGGCGGGCTAAAATGGCTTTCAGGTGAGCAACCGCGTCATTCAGACGGGCCTCCATGTTGCCGACGAATTTGCCGTCAAACCTGACGGCTGCCTCATATTCGCGGGCGTATTGAACGACGCGATCAACCAGAGCATCGGTGTTCATCGGCTTATCCATTATCTGTGTCCTGACAGTGGCATGGCGTGGAGCAGGGCGGCGGCGGTTGGACTGTGGGTGGCCCATGGAACAAGCCCATGGCGGATCTCTTCGATGTCGTTGAATAGGGGATAATGCCCGTTGCGGTGGCTCTTCCATTTGCAAAGTATGGTCTCAATCTCCTGAAGCCCGACCGGGCGGTCGTGCAGCGGCGGCGCTTCGAAGGTCTTGAAGTGCTCGGAGAGATGGTCGACCACCTGCCCTATAACCATGTCCCGGTCCTTGGGCTGGGCGGTCTCGATGAGCCCCATCTTCTCGCGCCAGAACATGAGTGCAGCCTTGGCCGGGTCGTCGAACATGAACACCGCCGCCTGATCAAAGTCGATCTCCGCGATGCCCAGGCGGTCGAGCATGTCGGCGACCTTGAAGCTGATCCAGGGCCCAAAGAGAGGGAGACCCTTGGCGCGCGCCGCGACCTCGGCGAAGGGCAGCCCATCGCCGCCAGGCTCGACGCCGTCGAGCAGGTAGCTTATGACCTGCTCAGGCCGGTCGCCGAAGCGCTCGCGCATGCCCACCACAGCGCGGATGGAGGCCTCGCCCCTGAAGTGGCGGCGCTCACTGCCACGCGGCCAGCGACCACCAGTGGGAGCTGGCAATTGATTATCGGCGGCGATGATCAGGTTGCCCCAGAAATTGGCACCCTCCTGCTCGCTCAGCCAGCTGGCCGCGCCGCAGTGGTAGAGGCACCAGTAGGCCAGGAGCCAGCGGGCCAGGTGAGCCGGGTCGAGCTCGGCCTTGTTGAGAGCGATGTATACTGGGTCCAGGTCCCCGGTCTCGAGCAGGTGCGCACCAAAGTCGTAGATGTTGAGACGTGGGTAGTTGCGCGCGGCCATGCGGCTCCCTTTCTGGGCTCGGCTGAGCGGAGAGGCTCGGGGGCATGAGCGCTCTTCGATCCGGGTAACAGGGGGAAACCCCGATGTGAAGTCCCCGCCCAGTCGAGCAAACATACTGCCTGGGCG
>Ga0247825_10002480_pt1 | contig 12147 bp, 13 predicted proteins | sample 13C_Vanillin_Day_FD_194413 | JGI IMG/M metagenome (GOLD analysis project Ga0247825, IMG submission 194413) | Soil microbial communities from agricultural site in Penn Yan, New York, United States - 13C_Vanillin_Day48 | ecosystem: Environmental > Terrestrial > Soil > Agricultural land | place...
GGATGGGTTCATCGCGCATCAGCTTCGGCACCACCAACGCCAGCACGATCCCCACGATCGCGACGGGCGCCAACGGTTCAAACACAAGACGCCATGGCGCCCGTGCCGGTTCGGCGGCGACCCGCGTACGCACGCGTGCCAGAAACTCCGGCGACGGCTGGATGCCGAGCGTCTCCGTCAGCTCGCGATCGAGCGCCGAGTCGGTCAGCGGTTGCCGCGGTCCGGTGCCATCCATGACAGTGCGTCCTTCAGTTGCTGCCGTGCGGCAAACAGCCGCGACTTGACGGTGCCTTCGGGCAATTCCAGCAGCGCCGATACTTCCTTGATGTCGTATTCCTGGATCCCGGCCAGGACGATGACGATGCGCAGCTTTTCGGAGAGGGCGTCGATGGCGCGCCAGAGATGCGCGGCCCGCTCACGCCGCGCGTGGACGTCCTCTCCGCTTCCAGCCGACGCCGGAAGCCACACATCCCCATGGTCTTCGCGCACCACACGCCGCTTGTTCGACCGCAGCCGATCGAGCGCCATCCGCCAGGTCATGCGGACGAGCCAGGCACGGAAGCGGTCCCGATCCCGCAGCTGGCCGAAGTTGCGGTGGGCCTTCGCGAATGCTTCCTGGGCGACGTCCTCCGCGTCCTCACGATTGCGCAGCACGCTGTAAGCGACGCGTACGGCAAGCGTCGACGACTCCAGGAGGCGTTCCTCGAACTCCCGTGCCAGCTGAGCGTCCACGGTCAGACCGTGGTCCCAGACATGGATTCGAGAGGCCACCTCGGCGCGATCATGCATGTCGCTTCACCGGGCTAGACGCCGCTCAGGGCTGGTGGGTTCGGTTACACCGACGACAGTCGGTGCCCCAGCTTGTCCTTCTTTGTTTTCAGGTACTTCCGGGTCGACTCGTTGGCCGGGATCTCGAGCGGCACGGCTTCCGACACCGCCAGGCCGTAGCCCTGCAGGCCAACGAACTTCCGCGGATTGTTCGTCAGGAGCCGCATCGTCTTGACGCCCAGGTCGCTGAGGACCTGCGCGCCGATGCCGTAGTCGCGCTGATCGGGTTTGAACCCGAGCTTCTCGTTCGCTTCGACCGTATCGAGACCCTGGTCCTGCAGTTCGTAGGCGCGAATCTTGTTCGCCAGCCCGATGCCCCTGCCCTCCTGATTGAGATACAGGAGCACGCCGCGCCCTTCCTTGGCGATACGCGCCATGGCGGTCTCGAGCTGCGCACCGCAGTCGCAGCGAGCGGAATGAAAGACATCGCCCGTCAGGCATTTCGAGTGGACGCGCACGAGCACGTCCTTGCCATCGCCGATCTCACCGCGCACCAGCGCGACATGCGTCTCGCTGTCGAGTTGATTGGCATAGGCAAAGATGCGGAAGGCGCCGTGCTCGGTCGGCAGCGACGCGCTCGCGATGTGCTTCACCAGCCGCTCGGTCTGCATCCGGTACTGGATCAGATCCGCAATCGTGATGATCAGCAGCCCGTGCTTTTTCGCAAACTTCGTCAGCTCCGGCACCCTGGCCATGGTGCCGTCCTCGTTCATGATTTCGCAGATCACGCCGGCCGGGTACAGGCCCGCCATCCGCGCGAGATCGACCGCTGCCTCTGTCTGACCGGCGCGCACCAACACGCCGCCGTCGCGCGAGCGCAGCGGCGAGACGTGTCCAGGGCGTGCGAGATCAGAGGGCTTCGTCCCGGGATCGATCGCGGCCAGGACGGTTGCCGCGCGATCGGACGCCGAGATGCCGGTCGTCACGTCTCCCTTCGCGTCGATCGGTACACAGAATGCCGTGCCAAACGGCGTGGTGTTCGCGTTGACGGCGAGCGGAATCTCGAGCTCGTCCAGCCGCTGGCCGGTCATCGAGAGGCAGATCTGCCCGCGTCCGTAGCGCGCCATGAAGTTGATCGCCGCGGGATTCACCATCTCCGCGGCAATCGTCAGGTCGCCTTCGTTCTCGCGGTCCTCGTCGTCTACGACGATGACCATCCGACCGGCGCGGATCTCGGCAACCGCGTCGTCGATTGACGCGAATGGGCTCCCCTTGCGGGCGCCCTTGGCAATCCGAATCTTCGAGTGTTTAGACGTCATGCTTCTGGTGATCCGAACACCTGCGCTGCGCGCGCGACGTACTTACCAATGACGTCGCACTCCAGATTCACCCGTGCCCCTGCCCGCAGACCCGCCAGGCTCGTATGGGTCCAGGTGAACGGAATGATCATGACATCGAACTGGTCTGCGTTCAGGGTCGCAACCGTGAGGCTGACCCCTTCCACGGCCACGGACCCCTTCGGCACGAAGAAGGCCGAAAGCGCCTGCGGAAAGGCCACTTTCAGCCAGTGTGCATCACCGTCCGCACGGACCTCAACAACGGATCCGACGCCGTCTACGTGCCCCTGCACGAAATGACCACCGAACCGGCCATCGGCCCGCATCGCACGCTCGAGGTTCACGAGCTGCTCGGGTGCCAGGCTCCCGAGGGTTGTCACCCTCGCGGTCTCAGGCCCGATGTCCGCACAGAACAGGTCAGCGTCGGTGCGGGTGACGGTCAGGCAGACGCCATTCACCGAAATGCTCTCGCCATCGGAGAACTGTGCGGCGAGCGGAGTGCGAACGGTTAGCCGCAGCCCGCGCCCGGTGTTCTCGATACTCGCGACGCGACCGACGGCTTCAATGAGGCCGGTGAACATAGCCTTCGATGATGACATCCGGGCCCAGCACCTCGACGTGCCGGTCGTGCAGGGCAAACGTCGAGAACGCTCGGCCATCCAGCGGAACACCGCTGTCCCCAAGCGCCGTTGGGGCCACGTAGAGTTGGACGTAGTCTGCGAGGTGCGCGTCCCAGACCGCGCCGTGAAGCGCCGCACCGCCTTCGATCAGGAGGCTCTGCACCCCGTGCGAGTGCACGGCCCGGACGGCCGCCTCAATTCCAGCCACCGGCGGCACCACTACGGTTGCCCCAGCCGCTTCGAGGGCTGCGACACGGATACCGTCTGTGCCCGCCGCATCAGCCGTCGTGATCACAAGGATCGGCCCCTGCGCGGCTGTGGCAAAGATCCGCGCGGTGGGTGGGGTGCGCAGCCGCCGGTCGAAGATCACGCGCGTCAGCGGCCGTTCACGATAGAACTCCCGGACGGTCAGGAGTGGATCGTCCACGAGAATCGTCTCGGAACCCACGCCGATGGCGTCCACCCAGGCACGGTCGTACTGCGCCCGGCGAACAGCCGGCGCCGACGTGATCGCCGTGCGGGACTGCGGCGCAGCGCTGATGCGCCCGTCAATGCTCGCCGCGGCCTTCAGGATGACGAAGGGGCGCTGCTGCCGGACTGATGTGAGGAACGGCTGATTCAGCCGAACAGCGCACTCGCGCCCCACACCGACCATCACCTCGATCCCGTGCTCGCGGAGCCGTACGAACCCGCGGCCGTTCACCTGCGGAAACGGATCCTCCATGGCCGCGACCACGCGTCGAATGCCGGCCGCGATGATCCGATCGGCGCACGGGCCGGTGCGCCCGTGATGCGAACAGGGCTCGAGCGTGCAATACAGAGTCGCGTTTCGCGCCGCATCGCCCGCTTCATCGAGCGCATTGACTTCGGCGTGCGCGTCCCCCGCCCGCTCATGGGCGCCCTGCCCGACCACCACGCCGTCACTGGAGACGATGCACGCACCGACGACAGGGTTTGGCGCAGTGCGACCCAGGCCGCGGCGGGCATTCTCCAGCGCCCGCTTCATCCAGCGGATGTCTGCGTCAGCGAGCGCATCCACGACCGCTACCACTTCTCCTGGAACAGCGCGTCCACGTACTCCTGCGCCGAAAACGGAATGAGATCGTCCAGCCCTTCTCCGACGCCGACGTACTTGATCGGCAGCTTCAGGTCGTTCGCAATCGCGACAGCCACTCCGCCCTTCGCCGTGCCATCGAGCTTGGTCAGGACGATGCCGGTCACGCCCGCCACGTTAGTGAACTCTCGCGCCTGCTGCACACCGTTCTGTCCGACCGTGGCGTCGAGCACCAGCAGCACTTCGTGTGGAGCGCCGTCGGCCGCACGCGCCGCGACGCGGCGGATCTTGTCCAGCTCGTTCATCAGGTTCACACGGTTGTGAAGCCGGCCGGCCGTGTCGATCAGGATCGGGGTGCGATTACGCGCCTTGCCAGACTGGATCGCGTCGAAGACGACCGCCGCCGGATCGGAGCCTTCCTTCGCGCGAACGATGTCGACGCTGGCACGCTTCGCCCAGATCTCGAGCTGCTCCACTGCCGCGGCGCGAAACGTATCAGCCGCACAGATCAACGGCTGCTGGCCTTCGCTCTTCAGCAGATTCGCGAGCTTCCCGACTGTCGTCGTCTTCCCGGTTCCGTTCACGCCGACGATCAAGGTGACGTGAGGGCTATGACCGTTCGTCGGCGGCGGCTCGACTGTGTCGAAGACACGCCGGATTTCGTCCTTCACGAGATCGCGCAGGCTCTCGCCATGCCGGCTCCTGCCCTTGACGGCCGTGACAATGCGCTCGGTGGCCGCCATGCCGACATCCGCCGAAACCAGCAGCTCCTCCAGGGCCTCGATCGTGTCCACGTCAACCGGCCGGGTGCGCTGCTCGACCGTGTCGGCGCGCTGGACGATCTCGTCGAACCGGGTGACGATCTGCTGCTTGGTACGGGTCAGCCCTTCGCGAAGGCGATCAAGAAATCCCAATGGTTATCTCCGGCGGAACCCGCCCTACCCATGCTCGGCGCGCTGTGGACGCAGCATCAGGTCGTCCAGCGCCGCCCGTGCGTCTTTGCGCCCTGCGAGAAGCTCTTCAATCTGCGCGGTGATCGGCAGCTCAACGCCGACACGCGCCGCGAGAGCGAGCGCGGCCTCGGTCGTCCTGACGCCCTCAGCCACCATCTTCATCCCCGCCAGCACCTCGCGCAAGGCGCGACCACGCGCCAGCTCCATACCCACGTGCCGGTTCCGGCTCAGCGATCCGGTGCACGTCAGGACGAGATCTCCGAGGCCGGCGAGTCCGGCCAGCGTTTCGCGCTTGCCGCCGACCGCACACGCCAGGCGCGAAATCTCGGCCAGGCCCCGCGTGATCAGTCCCGCTTGTGCGTTGTTGCCGAGTCCCAGGCCCTCGACCATTCCGGCCGCGATCGCGATCACGTTCTTGAGCGCGCCACCGATCTCAACCCCGGCCACGTCGTCGGTGCCGTAGAGCCGGAGATATGGCGAACGGAAGTCGTCCTGCACACGCTGGACGACGTCCGCATGTCGCGACGCAACGGACAGCGCCGTCGGCAGTTCCCGCGCGACTTCCGCAGCAAAGCTGGGGCCCGACATCACTGCGACGCGAACTGCGTCGCCGAGCTCCTGCGCGACGATCTCCGACACGCGAAACAGGGTCTCCTGCTCGAGTCCCTTCGTCCCGCTGACGATCACCGTTCCTGATCTGATGTACGGCGCGGCCCGCTTGAGAATGCTCCGTGTGCCGTGGGTTGGCACGGCCGACACGACGACTTCAGCAGCGTGCAGCGCCTCTTCGAGATCAGCAGTCACGAAGAGGTCCGCGGGAAAGCTGACGTCAGTCAGATAGACCGCATTCGCTCTTCGAGCCTGCATGTCGGCGACGAGAACGGGATCGCGAGCCCATAGCCGCGCCTCGTGGCCGCGGCGGGCAAGATGAATCGCCAGCGTGGTTCCCCAGCTGCCAGCGCCAATGACGGTGATCCGGCCGATATCAGGCGCCTCCTACGCGCCGTTCAGTTCCCGCTATGAGTCGCGCCAGGTTGCTGCGATGCCGGTAGACAACGAGGGCTGCGGCAATCGCCGCGCCCGCGCTCACCAGCCGGGGCGAATCCATCGCGATCGCCGCGACCGCCAGCGCCACCGCGGCGCTCATCGAGCCGACGGAGATCATCCGTGTCGTCAGGACAGCGATCGCAAACACACCCCCGGCAATGGCTACGGCCAGCGGCGCCAGCACCGCAAATGCTCCAGCGGCCGTGGCCACGCCTTTTCCGCCGCGAAACCGCAGCCAGGCGGGATAGACATGGCCGACGACCGAGGCGAGCCCGGCGGCAACAGGCACGCTGGAACCCGTCGCCACTCCCTGCGCCAGCAGCACGGCCAGCACGCCCTTCATTCCATCCAGCGCCATCGCCAGGACTCCGAGCGATGCACCGGTCGTCCGCAGCACGTTCGTTGCGCCGACATTGCCACTCCCCGCGCGGCGCAGATCGATCCCCTTCCGTCTCGCGAGCAGAAACGCGAACGGTATCGACCCGAGGAGATACCCAGCAGCGATCACAATCGCATTCACAGATCACCAGCCAGCCGCACGCTCAGAATCGGGACGTATGTCGGGCCCTTCGGTGAAAGCCGGCTCTCGAACAGTGTAATCGCGTCCACCGGGGTCGATCCGAGCACGACGTCGTGCAGGCCTTCCAGGAGCGCAGCGGTGCGCACGCCCCGAGCGTCGCGGATGCGCCCAAGCGTGAGGTGAGGGTTGAATGGCCTGTCTTCCCGGTGGACTTCGAGAACGTCCAGGCGATCGCTCACGATGCGCTCGACGCCGGCAAGGCGATCGCTCCCGGTGGTCAGTCCAGCCCATATCACGCGCGGGGCTCCCCTGGGCGGAAACGCGCCGGTGCCCGACACGATCAGCTCGAACGGTTTGACCCCGATCGGCGTTCGGAGCGCGGCGGCGATCGCCTCCGCCTTCTCGTCCCCGACGTGGCCGATGAAGCGAACGGTTACATGCAGGCGTTCCGGAGTGATCCAGGTGATGCGGGAGAGCGGCGCGAGCCGGGCCGCCTTCTCGCGCAGGTCGTCCACGAGGTGCAACGTAGCGGTTGCGACAGCCGGCGAGATCTCGACGGCTACGAACAGTCGCATGATGGATTAGAGAAGCATGCGCCGGACCATGTCGAGAGCTGCCTGCGACGCCTGGAACTTGACCTGATCCCGCTCGCCATGGAAACGAAAGAGCCGCGACCGCGTCTCCGCCGCGATCGACGCAGCAACGGCGACGGTCCCAACCGGCTTTTCTGGTGTTCCGCCACCCGGTCCGGCAATTCCCGTCACACCGACGCCCACTTCGACACCCGCTCGTGTACGCGCGCCGTCCGCCATCGCCACGGCGACAGGCTCGCTGACCGCCCCGTGCGCCTCGATCAACGGCGCGGGAACGCCGAGCAGCGCTGTCTTTGCTTCATTCGTATACGCAATCACGGCTTGTGCGACGTAACGTGAGCTGCCGGGGATGTCCGTCAGTCGCGACGTGAGAAGCCCGCCGGTGCACGACTCCGCCAGCGCGATGTGCAGGCCTCGCGATGCGAGCATCTCTCCGACCACCGCCTCCATCGGCCTGCCGTCTGTACTGAACACGTCAACGCCAATCACGGCACAGACCTCATCGACAGCCCGCTCGAGCGCCTGATTTGCCGCATCCGTCGAGGGAGCTCTGCACCAGAGGTGCAGCTCGAGCTGGCCGAGCGCCGCCAGAATCGTCGCGTTCACGCGAGGGGTCCCCTTCTCCCATTTTCGATAGAGCGGCTGTAGTTGCTCGTCGGTCTGCGATTCGATGCGACCCGAGATCTTCAAGACACGACGGAGCAGCGGCACGCCTTCGCTTCGCTCGCGCAGGGGGCCATCGACGAGCGCTGCAACCATCGGGTGGAGCTCTCGCGGCGGCCCTGGAAGCAGGACAATGACCGCATCGCCCTCCTCGAGCCAGAGACCCGGGGCGCTCCCGCGGTTGTTCTCGAGAACCCGCGCACCGGTTGGAACCATCGCCTGCCGGCGATTGCTCTCCGGCATCGGCCCGGTGAAGCCGCGAGCCGCGAAGCGGACCCTGAGACGCTCTGTGATCCCGGTGTCTTCCGCGAGCGATCTCCCGAGCGTCGATGCCACCACTTCTCGCGTGACGTCGTCATCGGTGGGGCCCAGCCCGCCGGTGAACACCACGAGGTCTGCGCGTCCGAGCGCCGCACGAAACAGGTGCCCAAGCTCTTCCCGATCGTCGCCCGCCACGCCTTTCATGACGACGTCGATACCGAGCGCGTTGAGTTGACCGGTCAGGAACAGAGAGTTCGTGTCGAAGCGAAGGGGGGTCAGGAGCTCGCTGCCAACGGCAATGATTGCCGCGCGAGCGAGCGGCTTCACGCGAGCCAGCCGGCGGGCGTCAGCCAGATCAGCCCGCGCATCACGAGATTGCCGTAGATGGCGGCCATCCCGTCATCGGCCATGATGCCCAGCCCGCCCGGCAGCTTCTCGAAACCGGCTGCCGGCCATGGCTTGACGATGTCGAGGATGCGGAAGACGAAGAAGCCGACCACGGCCCCGGCAGGAGTGACGGGAAGCAGCGCGAGGGTGATGAGCATGCCCGCTACTTCATCGATGACGACCGGACCGGGATCGACGCCGCCGAAATGACGCTCGGCAACCGTGCTGCTCCAGACACCGATGGCAAAGACCGCGGCAATCACCGCCAGCTCCACGGCTATTGATCCGCTTGCACGAACGGCCGCGAACACGACGAGCCCAGCCGCCGATCCGAAGGTGCCAGGCGCGATCGGAGCGTACCCGACGTAGCCGCACGTGGCCAGAAACACCCCAAGACGCTGGCCGGGCACGTGGCCCTGCTGTTCCGACCCGACAGATGTCACGCGATGTCTACTTGTGAAGGGGACCGACGACGCGGGTGCCCGCGACGCGATCGTGAAGCGCCCGACGATCGCCGCCGAGCAACACCGGTGCGAATCCGAGACCGGCAGTTGCAACCGACGCCAGCGCGGCAAAAGTCCGCTGCACCGCACGGACTGGCTGGACGTCGCGGTCGTCCTCACCCACCACCCGGATTCCAGCCGCCATCTTGCCGACGGTCTGCCCACCAAGCGCAGTAAAGACGGAGAGATACGAAGCCTTCACCATCAGGAGGAACAACCCGAGCGGCAGAAAGGGAATTGCCTGCCAGTCGGTAAACGGCAGGCCGGCGATCTGAAACGTGAAGTAGATGACGACCGCATCGATGGAGAGCATGATCGCGAGATCAACGACGGCCGCGGCAATCCGGCGCCCCGCGCCGCTGATGCCGGGTGCTGCGCTTGCAGCTGGTCGAGCCGGTACCTGAACACGCGGCTTCGCCGGCCGCGGCGCGATCGCTGGCGGCTCCTCTGCGAATTCCAGCACGCCTTCGGGGTCAGCTTCCAGATCGATGCGGCGCGCCGGCTTTGGCACCGTGCGCAGCTTCGGCCTGTCAGGTGTGCGTCGCACCGCCAGCGGCGGCCGCGGCGCGGGCGGTACCTTGATCAGCGGTTCGTCCCAATCAGTCCCGCCCTGCTGAAACAGCGGCAGGGCCGGCGTTGGCGGTCTCGAGGACGGCGGCGCCAGCACCGGCGTCTCCGGCAGCGCGGCCGGCCGGATGGTAGAGGGCTGCGGCGCTGATGTGCCCAGCGACATCGAGCCCAGCTCGTCTGACGATGGAGCTGCCATTGCCGCGGGCCGGACGTTATCGAGACGCGCTTCCAGTTGGCTCAACCAGCGATCCGAGTCACGCTTCGGTGGTTCCGGCTCACGAAGCATCAGCTCGGGGTCGGGCGCAACCGCATTCTCCGCCGCGAGCGAAAAATCGTATCCGCAGTTCTTGCACCGATCGCCAGTTTCGAACCCGAGGTATTCGCATTTCGGGCATTTCATCGGGTGGCCTCCCCTTGTGAGGTGGGCACGGTGTGAGCGAGCAGCGCAGTCTGGATCAGTGACTGAAGCGTGTCGGCGTCTCCCCTGAGCGCGTCGCCGCGGTCAATCGCGTCGAGCTGGCGGAGCGCGTCATGAAACTGGCCGGCCTGAAACAGCTCTCTGGCACGGGCCAGACGAAGGTCGGCGGTCCGAACAATCGTCACCGGTTCGGCGGCGTCCGTGTTGCCCGCGGAACCTGTCGCCGGCTGATCGCCCAGCCAGGACGCGATCGGCTGAGCAGCCAGCAATATCGCGCCGGCGATTGCCGCACTGACAACGATCGTCGCAATCCAGTTAGTCGGCCTGGCAACCGGCGCCGAATCAGAACGCCGGCCGTACGGCGACCGGACGGAGGCTGACCCATCGTGCCTGGCATGCGGCAGCGGCGATGCCGCGGCAAGCCCCGCCTCCGCAACCCCGAGCCTCTGGAGGAACACGAGCGCGGTCTCGCTTCCTCCGTCGGCGACGGCGCGTGTCAGGAGATCGCGGGCAGTACCGAGATCGCCGCTTCGGTACGCATCGAGGCCTCGGTGCACGAGTTCGTCGGACTGCCGCTGCCGCTCCGCGAGCGCGCCTCGCGCCCGTTCGATGTACGCGCGAGCACGGCCATGGCCACGCTCGAGGAACGCGACCCGGGTCCAGACGTTGACGGCCTGTTCGTATTGCCCTTCGAAGTAGTGGTCGAGCCCGGCAAGCAGGAGCCTCTCGATCAACGCGTCGCGATCCGCCTCGGCGGATTCCTCACTGGCAGGCGCGTTGCGCAGCGGCTCTGTCATCTATGGCAGTTGAGCTCTGAAGCACGCCTATTATAAGCGCGTATGGCCCTGATTGAGTGCGTTCCCAACATCAGCGAGGGCCAGCGCCCGGACACCGTCTCCGCGATTGCGGACGCGATTGCATCGGTAGACGGTGTGCGCCTTCTGGATCGCTCGTCGGATCCCGCTCACAACCGATCGGTCTTCACCTTCGCTGGCGAAGCGGAGCCGGTGGGCCGTGCCGTAATCGTGCTGTTCGAGGCTGTCATTCCATTAGTCGACCTGCGCGTTCATCGCGGCGCGCACCCCAGGCTCGGGGCCGTCGACGTCGTTCCATTCGTCCCGATTGGCGGAACAACGATGGCGGCGTGCGTGGGCCTCGCCAGGCAGACGGCGGCGTCCGTGGCCGAGCGGTTCGATCTCCCCGTGTATCTCTACGAAGCCGCCGCACTGATCGACGCGCGCCGGAACCTGGCTGACATCAGGCGCGGTGAGTTCGAAGGCCTCGCAACGAAGATGGCCTCCCCTGAGTGGGCGCCCGACTTCGGTCCCGCGCGGCCACACCCGACCGCTGGTGCGACGGTGATCGGCGCGCGCGCGCCGCTGATCGCCTTCAATGTCAACCTCGCGACCGACCGGCTGGACATCGCGAAGGCAATCGCCGCCGCCGTACGTCAGAGCAGCGGCGGCCTCCCGTTCGTCAAGGCGCTCGGCCTGGCGCTCGATCACCGCGGGATCGTTCAGGTGTCGATGAACCTGACGAACTACGAAGAAACACCAATCCTTCGGGTATTCGAGGCTGTCCGAAGTGAGGCCGATCGGAGGGGCGCCGCCGTGCTCGAGAGCGAAATCGTCGGACTCGTGCCGGAAGCTGCCCTGCCCGCCGCGCCCGAGCAGTCGCTCCGGCTCGCCGGGTTCTCTTCCAGTCAGGTATTGGAGCAGCGGCTCAAAGTGAAGAGCTGAAGTGTAGGGGACACGCTACTTCTCACCCGTCTCGCCTCTTGGCGCGATGCCGAAGGACCGCATCTTCCGGTACAGGTTGCTGCGCTCCACGCCGAGAACCTCGGCGGTTCGCGAGATGTTGCCCTGCTGCGCCGCCAGGGCACGCAGGATGTACTGCCGCTCGAAGTCGTCGCGTGCGTCATGCAGCGGCATGACGGGTTCCGCAGGCGCGTCAGCGGGCGCCATCGGTGCGATGCCCTGGTCGAGAAACAGGAGGTCGCGCGCCGTCACGCGATCACCGGGCACCATGATCATCAGGCGCTCGATCACGTTGCGCAGCTCCCGCACGTTGCCAGGCCACTTGTAGCCCTGCAGCACGTCGACCGCGCCGGCATCGAACTGCTTGGCGCGCCGGCCGTACTCCCTCGCCAGCATGGCCACGAAGTGATCGGCGAGCAGCGGAATGTCGTCGCGCCGTTCACGCAGCGGCGGCACCGAGATCGGGACCACGTTCAGCCGAAAATAGAGATCCTCGCGGAACCGGCCGGCCCGGATCTCTGTCTGCAGGTCCTTATTGGTCGCCGCCAGCACGCGCGCGTCCACACGAATGCGCGCGGTGCCGCCAACCGCCTCCATCACCTGCTCCTGCAGGACGCGCAGCACCTTGGCCTGCGTCTTCAGGCTCATGTCGCCGATCTCGTCCAGGAAGATCGTGCCGCCGTGCGCCAGCTCGAA
>Ga0247825_10002482_pt1 | contig 12145 bp, 2 predicted proteins | sample 13C_Vanillin_Day_FD_194413 | JGI IMG/M metagenome (GOLD analysis project Ga0247825, IMG submission 194413) | Soil microbial communities from agricultural site in Penn Yan, New York, United States - 13C_Vanillin_Day48 | ecosystem: Environmental > Terrestrial > Soil > Agricultural land | place...
GAAGAACAGATGGTCCTCAGCATCAAACTCGACGCGCCGAGCAGCGGCCTGGGAGTGGACGACACGACCCGCACAGGGCAAGCAATTCGAGGCCGAGTTCGACACAGTGTTCACTCGGGCCGTCGAGAAGGTTCGCCGCCTCACCTGAACCCTGTCGATCCCGCACGGAGCAGCGCTGCGAGATGAGGGATGTCGGTGGCTGAAATGTCCCAGCTGCCTGTTGGCGCGAGGTCATCGGTCTGGTGCGGTCCGTGTTCGACGGGCCGGAGAATGAACGCTGTAGCCAGTCCTGTGGCGTGAGCGGCTTCGAGGTCGTCGTTGTGGGCGGCGGCGAGCATGACTTCACCCGGGTCAAGACCGAGGAACTGTGCTGTCTGCAAGTAAGCCTGGGGATCGGGCTTGTATTTCCGGTTGATGTCGGAGCCGATGATCACGTCCCACGGGATTCCGGCGTTCTTGGCCATGTCGAGCAGAAGTGAGGTGTTGCCGTTCGAGAGCGGGCCGATGATGTACTCCGCCTTGAGTGCCGTGAGACCTGGCACGCTGTCGGGCCAGGGGGTGAGCACATGCCAGGCGCGCGCGAGCTCGTCGAGCTCTCCGGCATCGTGATTCGTGGGGTCGATGCCCGATTCGCGGAGCACGAAGTCGAGGTTCTCGCGGTGCAAGATATCGAGAGTCACGAACTCGCGGGTGCCGGAAAGGATCGGGTCCATCGACGGCTGGTAGCGGGCGCGCCACCGGTCGGCGAATGCCACTGCGTCCACCCCGAGCTGATGGCGCGCCGCGTAGTCCGCGACAGCGGTGGCGATACCGGTGCGCCAATCGACAACGGTGCCAAAGGTATCGAACAACACGGCGCGAACATTGCGTCCCGTCGACGGGGACCGGAACGGCACACCAGCCATGGGCGTCCTCTCGACTCGAACGTACGACGTGGCATCAGGATAGTGCCGTCATGCAAGGTCGTCGGCGAATCGAGCGGAGCGCCCGTGGGTGAGCGTCTGCTTCAGTACCGGGAGTAGTGCTGTCCACTCACCTGGTCACCGGCGCAGATGCACTTACGTTCGAGGCTTCGCGCCGAGGTCACGGCACAGAACCGAATTCCGAGCTCGTCGTGGGAATCCGCGCTGTGTGGGCATGCCGTGCACGACGCCTCCGATTCCACCACCAGCGCTGAGCTCGGAGACTCGGACACGAGGAAATTGGACACATCAGTCGGGTTCGACGCCATGGCGGCGCTCCAGTTCTCGGCCTTTCGACTGCAGGCCGGTGTGGGCGCCGAGGACGACATGGCATGACCGCGCATATTCGAATAACCCTCGACAACCACCACGCTACCCCCTCACGGCCCAACCCCGCCCCGTCACCATTTCGTGACCTCGCCAGACGCACGCGTCGACCGACTGATCGGGCGGGCACCCTCGGCAGGGACTGATGGCGGCACGAACCACGGCGGGCGGGGGCATTTCCGCAGGTACAGGACATACTGGTAGTAACGGACCTGGTCGTGCCCGCGATATAGATCAGCTAAGCCGAAAACGTCCGACCCCAGAGGCAATCGCCGTTGGTTGCCGTCGGGAGGTTCTAGTAAGTGGATACCAGGAACAGGAGCGACGCGACCGCTCGCAGTCGTCCCAATGCCTTCCCGCTGACTCCCGCGCAGCGCGGAATCTGGCTGGCCCAGCGCCTTGCCCCTGACGTCCCGAGGTGCATCGCACAGTACGTCGAGGTGCGCGGCGCCCTGGACCTCGCCGTCCTCGACGAAGCCTCGGTGACCGCGGGCCGCGAGTCCGAGTCGGCGTTCCTCCGGGTGTTCGAGATCGACGGGGAGCCGTTCCAGACCGTCGACCCGACCCTTGACCTGTCGACCGGATTTGTCGACCTCGGTGGTGCGGACGATCCCATCGCAGCCGCTCACGCGTGGATGACGCGGGATTACACCGCGCCGCTCGATCCCACCCGGGACCGGCTGGCGACGTCGACGGTGTTACGAGTCGGTAACGATCACTACTTGTGGTACAGCAGAATTCACCATATCGCGCTGGACGGGTACGGAGCGATGACGCTCATGAACCGGATCGCCGCGCTGTACACCGCCCGCGTGGAGGACCGGACGCCGGAACCTGCCGGTGCCGCAGATCTGCGCACCCTTCACCGCCTCGACGAGGCGTACCGGTCGTCGACGCGCTACGAGTCCGATCGCGCCTACTGGCGGGAGCACCTCGCCGGCCGCCGTACCAACTCGAGCCTGTCCCCGACGGTGGCACCCGCCGTCGCGGAAAGCAGCCTCGAGACGGCCACCTTGTCTGCGTCCGCGACGGAGCGACTGGACAGTTCCGGCGAACGGCTCGGTGTGCCGCCGGCGACCGTCGTGATCGCCACCTTCGGCACGTATCTGGCCCGGATGACCGGACGGGACGACGTGCTCGTCGACCTCCCGGTGTCGGGCCGCACGACCGTGCTGCTGCAGCGATCGGGCGGGATGCTCGTCGGACTCGCTCCATTGCAGGTCTCCACCGCACCCGACGACACGGTGGCCACTCTCACCCGCCGGGTACACCACGAAATTCTGGGTGCTCTTCGTCATCAGCGCTTCACGCTGGAGGACATCCGGCGCGAGACGGACGCGACGGACTCGCTGTCCGGGCCGATGGTCAACGTCATGCTCTTCCGCCCCCGGATCCGGTTCGGACCGCTCACCGGAGACTTTCACGTGGTCACCTCGGGGCCGGTGGCGGATCTGCTGGTCAATGTGTACCGCACCGCCGCTGCCGGGCGGATGGTCGTCGAGTTCCGCGGGAACCCCCACCGCTACTCCCGGGACGAATTGGCTCGTCACCTTCGGTCGTTCGTGGGCCTCCTCGAGGAGTTCCTCGCGGCAGATCCCGGCGATCCCGTGGCAGGGGTGCACGCGGAGACCGCACACGAAGGTGTGCGGAGTCGCAGGCGCACAGCAGATCTGGACTACTGGCGGACGATGCTCGCCGACCTGCCCCACGACACGCCTCTTCCCCGCGACAACACGCGCCGCGCAGGTACCGTCGACAGTTTCCGCGAGCACGTCGAGGCGCACGTGACCGCGGACCTGCATCACCGGATCGAGAACCTCGGACGGGACTGCCGGTTCGCCGCCTACACCGTTTCGCATGCGGCCCTCACGGCACTGCTCGCTCGTCTCGGCGGAGTCCGCGACGTCGTCCTCGGGACACCGGCGGGCGCACGCGGATGGCCCCTCCTTCTGCGCACGAGGGTCGACGGCACGGAATCGTTCACCGAACTCCTCGAGCGCACACGCACCACCGAACTCGGTGCGTTCACGCACGCCGACGTCACCTTCGACGAGGTCGCCGCCGCGCTCACGTTTCCAGCACCCTCCACGGGCCGGCACCCGTTCCAGGTCGCGTTCGACGTGCAGGCCGGCGATCACCCGCACGAACCCGATAGCCGGTCCGACGAAGCTGCCGACCTCTGGATCCACATCGTCGAACGCCCCGGCCGGGCCGGGCTCGACCTCCGACTGACCTTCGCGCGGGAGTTCTTCGAGCCGTCGACGATCCGCGGATTCGCCGACCGTCTGGTCCGCGTGCTCGACCAGGTCACGGCACACCCCGACATCCCGGTCAGGGATCTCGACCTGTTGAGTTCCGCCGAACGGCGCCGGCTCGTGCCCGCGCGCGGCGATCCGGGAGTTCCGCCGCGCACGCTGCCCGACCTCCTGGTAGATGCGGCGCACCGCGACCCCGACGCGATCGCCGTCGTCGACGCTGCAGGTGGCGGCATCGGCGTCACGTACCGCCAGCTGGACGACGACTCCACCCGGCTCGCTCGCCTTCTCCTCGCCCGGGGTGCCGGCCCTGAAACAGTAGTCGCCCTCGCGCTCCCGAGATCCGCTGATCTCGTCCGCGCCGTGTGGGCGGTCGCGAAGTCCGGGGCCGCCTTCCTGCCCGTCGATCCCGGATACCCCGAAGCCCGCATCACGCACATGCTCACCGATTCCGGTGCGACGCTCGGGGTCACGGTCGGTCGTGACCGGGACGACCTACCCGGTGTCATCGAGTGGATCGAACTACACGACCGTCACGTCGAGGACACCCTCTCCGAGCGCACCGACACACCGGTCGGCGACGCCGACCGCCCCCGACCGCTGCGGTCGGACCATCCGGCCTATCTCATTTACACGTCGGGATCGACCGGCGTCCCCAAAGGGGTGGTCGTGACCCACCGCGGGATCGCGAATCTGATTGCCGCACAGATTGAAGGGCTCGACGTGCCGCCGACCGGGCGGGTGGCCCAGTTCGCGTCGCCGAGCTTCGACGCCTCACTGTTCGAGCTGCTCGCGGCTGTCGGATCCGGTGCGCGCGTGGTGATCGTCCCGCCCGAAGTGGTCGGGGGCGCGGAACTGGAGCGCATACTCACCGAGCATCGGGTGACCCACGCCGTACTCACGCCGACCACCCTCGCCACGCTCGATCCCCTTGGCGTGCCAACCCTGTCGCATCTCACCGTCGCCGGCGAAGCCTGCCCGCCTGAAGTCGCGTCGACATGGACGGCGGGTCGCCGCGTCGTCAACGCCTACGGGCCCACCGAGGCGACGATCATGGCGACCATCAGCGCACCTTTGGTGCCGGATGAGCCGGTCACCCTCGGACCGCCGGTGCGCGGGTTCGAGGTCGTCGTGCTCGACGACCGGTTGCGCCCGGTGCCGCCGGGAACCGTCGGCGAGCTGTACCTCGCGGGCCCCGGCCTCGCGCGCGGCTACCGAAACCGTGCCGGACTCGATGCCGCCCGTTTCGTGGCCGCGCCCTTCGGGTCGCCGGGGACGCGGATGTACCGGACCGGCGATCTCGTGCGATGGCGCGTCCGGGACGAGGAGGATCCATCCACCGCCGCCGACCTCACCTACGTCGGGCGCAGCGACTTCCAGGTGAAGGTCCGCGGTTTTCGCATCGAACTCGGTGAGATCGAGGCAGTCCTGCGGGCCGACCCGAGCGTGGGGTTCGCTGTCGCAACTGCCGCGACCGACCCGCGCACGCGAGATGCCGCGGTGATCGCCTACGTTCACCCGACCGAAGGGCGGCGCGTCGATGTCGGGGAGGTGCACCGTCGGCTCGCGCGCACACTGCCCGCGCACATGCTCCCTGCCGCGGTCGTCCCCCTCGACGTCATTCCGCGCACCCCGAGCGGCAAGCTGGACCGTGCCGCACTCCCGGTGCCGACGTTCGCCCCGCGGAGCGGCGCCGGCCACCGCCGGCCACGCACGCCGACGGAAGACACGATCGCGTCGGTGTTCGAGACCGTGCTCGGTGTCGCGGGTGTCGGTGCAGACGACGACTACGTCGATCTCGGCGGAGGTTCCCTGGCGGCGACCCGGGTGGTAGCACGGCTGAGTTCTGCGCTGGAAACGTCGCTGGATGTCCGCGACCTCTTCGAACACCCGACGGTCGCCGCACTCGCCGATGTCGTCGAGAGCCGGCGCGGCGATGGCTCCGAGCGGCCTCCCCTCCGCCGGTTCCCCCGTCCCGCCAGGATTCCGCTCTCCCCGGCCCAGGAACGGATGTGGTTCGTCAACCAGTACGACCCGCACTCCCCGGCCTACGACATTCCGCTGGTCGTCCGGCTCACCGGGCACCTCGACGTCGGTGCCCTCGTCGCAGCGATCGCAGATATCGTGGAACGGCACGAGTCGCTTCGCACGGTGTACCCGGCCTCGGACGACGGACCACATCAGGTGATCCTGCCCGCCGAACGCGCGCTGCCCCGGGTCGAGACCGTGCGGGTCGACAATCCGACCGACCTCGACGCACACGTCGCCCGGGCCGCGGCCGCGCCGTTCGACGTCACCGTCGATGCGCCGCTCCGAGCGTCTCTGTTCACGATCGGTGGCACCGACCACGTGCTGGCCCTGGTGATCCATCACATCGCGGCCGACGGTGCGTCGGCTGGTCCGCTCGCTCGTGACCTCTCCGCCGCCTATCGTGCCCGGGTCGACGGACGCGCCCCCGCCTGGGAACCGCCGGCAGTCCAGTACGTGGACTACGCCTTGTGGCAACACGCAGTGTTGGGTCGGCCCACCGATCCCGACAGCCTCGCGTCGCGGCAACTCGACTATTGGAGTGAGTCGCTCCGGGGATCGCCGCCCCTTCTCGCGCTGCCGACCAACCATCCCCGCCCACAGCGGCGGTCCCTGCACGGCGGCCGAGTGGACTTCCACCTGCCTCCGGAGCTGCATGCCGGCATGCGGGCACTGTCCCGAACCTGCACGTCCACACTCTTCATGACGTGTCACGCAGCGCTGGCAGTCGTGCTCGCCCGGCTCGCCGGCACCTACGATGTGAGCATCGGCACCCCGGTCGCGGGACGTGGGGAGCCCGCACTCGACGACGTGGTGGGCATGTTCGTCAACACGCTCGTGCTGCGCACCCACATTGATCCCGAGGCGGGCTTCGCGGACACCATACGCACCGTGCGGGATGTGGACCTGGGGGCGTTCGCACACGCCGACTATCCGTTCGAGAAATTGGTGGACGCCCTCGAACCCGAACGCACGGACAGTCGTTCACCGTTGTTCCAGGTTCTCCTCGAGTTCCAGAACGTCCTGCCGGCCGGACACGAGGCGCGGGAGCTCGACCTGCCCGGTCTGCGCGTCGCGGCCGTCGGCTACGACCCGAAGATCTGTAAGTTCGACCTGCAGGTGTGGCTCAGTGAACGCCGCGATGACGGCGGGGCGCCGCAGGGAATCGACGGCGGAATCGTATACGCCACCGACCTGTTCGACGAAGAGACGGTGCGTGGGCTCGCCGACCGACTCGTCCGCGTCCTGAAGATCGTGACCACGGAGCCGGACACCGTGGTCGGGAACATCGACCTGCTCACCGACCGGGAACGTGACGTCGCCCTCCGTTCGTGGACCGCACCGGACGAATCGGGCCCCGCGACGACTCTGCCCGAAGAATTTGCCCGGACGGCGGCACGGCAACCAGACGCCGTCGCGCTGTCGTTCGCGGGTGACACACTGTCGTACGGCGAACTCGCCGACCGGGTGAACCGAATCGCCCGGCTGCTCCACGACCACGGAGCGGAACCGGAACGCCTCGTCGCCGTCGCGATTCCCCATTCGATGGACTACGTCGCCGTCACACTGGGCGTGCTCGCGGCAGGGGGCGTGTGTCTACCACTCGATCCCGGATGGGCGTCGCCCACGCAACTCTCCCGGACGATCCCCGACGTCGACGCCGCGATACTTGTGACGACATCCGCTGTGGAAGAACATTTTCCCCACGGTCACGTTCCCACCCTCGTCCTCGACGCGCCCGGCACCGTCGCCGACCTCGCGCGCAGGTCGGGGCACCCCCTCGCCGCCGTCGACGTCGGCGCCGGTCCCAGCCCGGACTCAGCCGCCTACGTCCTGCTCACACGCGGGTCGACCGCGCTACCGAAACCGGTATCAGTGACTCACCGTGCAGTACTGTCGGCACTGGCACGTCCCGCCGTCACGGCCGGCGAGGTCTGGGCAATGGTCCCGACCTTCGCACCGGGCGTCACCGTCCTGACCCCGTGGAGCGCATTCCTCCACGGAGGTCGGCTGGAGGTGGTCGACGACGCTACTGCCTCCTCACCGTCCGCGCTGGCCGACCTGTTGCACCGCCGCGGCGTCACCATGCTCGCCCAGACCCCGGCCGCGTACGAGCACCTGTCCCGGGCAAGGGAATCCGCACCCGGGGCAGACGAGCTTCGCTCGGTCCTGCTCACCGGTGACCCCGTCGGCGCCGCGGTCGTGGCTGCCCCCGAAGTCGTCGCCGTCTACGCGTCCGTCGAGACCGTGTGGTTCGCCGCAGCCACGGATCTCGCACCGGAATCCGGTGCCGACCGGATGGGGTACCGGCCCGGGCCGGGCCGGAGATTCGCGGTTCTCGACGACCGCCTTCAGCCTGTCCCGCCCGGCGTCGTCGGCGCGTTGTACATCGGTGGACCCGCACTGGCTCGGGGCTACCACTGCCGGGCCAGTGCGACGAGCACCCACTTCGTGGCGAGCCCCTTCGGCCCGACCGGCGAACGCATGTTCCGCACCGGCGATGCCGCTCGCATCACGCCGAACGGAAGCCTGAACATTCTGTGGCGCCGCGATTTCCAGACGGAACTGCGCGGATACCGAATCCCGCTCGGTGACATCGACACCGTCCTCACCGCGCATCCGCAGGTCGCGAACGCGGTCACCGTCGACCACACCCCGCGCGCCGGACAACCCGCCCTTGTGACGTATGTCGTGCCGGCACCCGGACCCGCGCCGGCCATCTCCGATATCCGCGCCCACGCCGCGATGATCCTGCCCCCGCCCTGGGTCCCGGGCACGGTCGTCGTCCTCGACCGACTGCCCGTCACCGAGACCGGGGACGTCGACCTCGACGCCCTTCCCGTTCCCGAGGAACTGCGGCACTCCCCCGTCTACCACGCCCCGGCCACCCCGACCGAGAGGACGGTGTCGAAGGTGATCGCCCAGGTTCTCGGCATCGGTGGCGTCGGTGTCGACGACAACTTCTTCGAACTGGGTGGCACGTCCCTCGACGCGGCAAAAGTCGTCGCCCGAATCGATTCGGCGTGCGGGACCCGACTCGGGATCCGTTCCCTGTTCGAGGCGCCCACGGTGCGCGGACTCGCCGCCGTGCTCGACGCGAGCGAGGTGCACCCGGATCGACCCGCTCTGGGCCCCCGGGTCCATACCGAACCTGCACCGGTGTCGTTCGCGCAGCGGCGGATGTGGTTCGTCAACCAGTTCGACGTGACGTCGGCCGTCTACAACGTTCCGATGGTGGTCCGGCTGACGGGTCGCCTCGACGTCGCCGCGCTGCGCGCTGCCCTCCTCGACGTCCTCGTTCGGCACGAACCGTTGCGGACCCTCTATCCCTTGACCGACACCGGACCGGTGCAGGTCGTCGTCCCCGCCGAGAGCGTGCCGGTCGATCTGGCGCCGATTCCCGTGGCCGATGCAGCGCAGGTATCCGGCCCCATCGACGGAGTTGTCGCCGAGGGGTTCGACGTCACGGTCCGTCCGCCGGTTCGCGTCCGACTGTGGCAACTCGACGACCGCGACCACATCCTGGCTGTCGTCGTGCACCACATCGTCGCCGACGGGGCATCGCTGGTCCCCCTGGCGCGCGACCTCTCCACCGCCTACACCGCGCGCCGCGCCGGCCGCGCTCCCGTGTGGGAGCCGTTGCCCGTGCAGTTCTCGGACTTCTCGGTGTGGCAGCGGGAGGTCCTCGGGTCCGTGACCAACCCGGCGTCGCCGGTGGCACGGCAACTCGACTTCTGGCGCACGGCGCTCGCGGATCTTCCCGAACGGTTGGAGTTGCCGCTGGATCGGCCGCGTCCCGCCACCGCGTCGTACCGGGCCGCAGCGGTGCCGTTCGTGATGCCCGAGACGACGTATCGCCGGCTCGTCGACTTCGCCGGTTCCCACCACACGACGACGTTCGTCGTGATCCACGCGGCCCTGGCCGTGTTGCTGTCCCGGCTCGCCGCCACCACGGACGTCGTCGTCGGGTCGCCGACCGCCGGCCGCGGCGAACAGGCGATCGATCCCCTGGTCGGTATGTTCGTCGGCACTCTCGTTCTGCGCACGACCGTCGATCCGGCGTCACCGTTCGGTGCCGTCGTGGCGGCGGTGCGCGATGCCGATCTGGCGGCTTTCGCGCACGCCGACATTCCGTTCGAAACCCTCGTGGACGAACTTCACCCACCACGTTCGGCGGCCAGTCATCCGTTGTTCCAGGTAATGCTCTCGTTCCAGAACATCGAGCCGCCACGCCTCGCGCTGCCCGGCCTCGAAGTGCATGTCGCGGACCTCGACCCCCGAGTGTCGCCGTTCGACCTGAATGTGGTGTTGCGTGAACAACCGGCCGAGGAAGGTTCGGTGACAGGTATCAGCGGGCAGATCGTCTATGCCACCGACCTGTTCGACGCCGGCACGATCAGTGCATTCTCCGGCCGGCTCCTTCGGGTGATCACCGCAGCAGTGACAGATCCCGAGGCGGTGGTAGGTGACATCGACATCCTCGACGACGCCGAGCGCGGGCTCGTCCTCGACCGGTGGAACGCCACGGCCCACGACCTTCCGGCCGCGACGATAGTGGACCTGTTCGAGGCACGGGTCGCGGCGGCACCCGATGCACCGGCCGTTCGCTGTGAGGATCGAATCCTCACTTACGCCGAACTCGACACCTGGTCGACCCGCCTGGCGCGCTCCTTCCTCGTCCGCGGGATCGGCGCCGAATCCATTGTGGCCCTCATGCTCCCGCGATCCTTCGAGATGCTCGCCGCGATGTACGCGGTGGTCAAGTCCGGTGCTGCGGTGCTCGCCCTCGATCCCGGCCACCCCACCGACCGCCTCGAATCACTGATCGACACCGCGTCGGCGGCTCTCGTCGTCACCACCGCCGACGCCGACCTACCCGCTCCGGCCGGGGTTCCGGTGGCGCGGTTCGACGACATCGACCGCGAGGCCCGAGACGCCGCACCGGTGACCGACGCGGACCGGGGCGCACCACTACACCCCGACAACCTGGCCTACGTGGTCTACACATCCGGCTCGACCGGCACACCCAAAGGGGTGGCGGTATCCCACGCGGCAATCGCGAACCAGCTGGCCTGGTCGCAGGCTCATCTGCCGCTACACGAGCGTGACCGCACCGTGCAGAAGGCGCCGATCGCCTTCGACGTCGCCATCTGGGAGTGTTTCGCGGCTCTCTGTTCAGGAAGCATCCTGGTCCTCCTGCGCCCGGATCGGCAGCTCGACCTCGACTATCTGTCCGGCCTCCTCGACGACACGCAGATCACAGTGGTGGAGTTCGTGCCCTCCCTACTCGACGTGTTCGTCAACGATCATCGGCACTCCTTCCCCGGGTCCCTGCGCCGGGTCCTGACCGGGGGTGAGGCGATCAGTGCACGGACGGCGAGCAGCGTGCTTGCGCAGGGTGTCCGCCTCGGCAACATGTATGGTCCCGCGGAGGCGGCCGTGACAGCGACGTACCACGACGTCGCAGCCGACCAACCTGCCCCCGCTGTGCCCATCGGGTCGCCGGTGTGGAATACACAGGTGTACGTCGTCGACGGCCGGCTGCACCCCGTCGTCCCCGGGGTGACCGGCGAAATGTATCTCGGCGGAGCTCAGTTGGCGCGGGGGTATCTCGGCAGGCCCGGGATCACGGCCGGTCGGTTCGTCGCGAATCCGTTCGGCGTCCCCGGCTCCCGCATGTACCGAACCGGAGACCTTGCCCGCTGGAACCCCGATGGACAGCTGGACTACCACGGCCGCACCGACTTCCAGGTTCAGCTGCACGGCTACCGCGTCGAGCCCGGCGAGGTCGAATCCGCCCTCCTGCGTCACCCCGGGATCTCGCAGGCCGTGGTAGTGCCGCGAGCCGATCGCAACGGCGCACACCATCTCGTCGGATACGTCGTCCCCGTCCCCGGCATCGACGTTGCAGAGGAGGAACTGCTCGACCACACGAGGTCACTTCTTCCCTCGCACATGGTTCCGTCCGCGGTGATCTCACTGTCCACCCTGCCGTTGACGCCCCACGGGAAGGTAGACCGGAACGCGCTCCCAGCCCTCGACTTCACGACCCGCGCCGCGGAATTCCGCTCGGCTGGAACAGCTGTCGAAGAGTCGTTGGTCGCCCTCGTCGGCGACGTGCTCGGCCTCGAGTCCGTAGGCGTCGACGACTCGTTCTTCGCGCTCGGTGGCGACAGCATCATGGCCATCCAGTTGGTGGCACGCGCGAAGACCGCCGGGCTGGCACTCACTCCGCGGGATGTGTTCGAGTACAGGACGATCGCCCGGCTCGCGCGCGCGATCTCCACACGGCCGGAGCCGAGCGCGGTCCTCTCCGAGCTTCCGGGCGGAGGGATCGGGTCGTTCCCGCTGCCACCGGCAGCGCGGTGGTTGCTCGAGCGCGGCGGCAACCTCGACACGTACTGCCAATCGGTCCTGCTCACCGCACCACCTGACCTGGACACCGCCACCCTCACCGCCACCGTGCAGACAGTCCTCGACCACCACGACATGCTCCGAGCCCGACTCCGGCGCGGAACAACAGACGAAGACACCGTCCTCGAAATCCCACCGGCCGGAACAATCGCGGCCGCA
>Ga0247825_10002483_pt1 | contig 12142 bp, 11 predicted proteins | sample 13C_Vanillin_Day_FD_194413 | JGI IMG/M metagenome (GOLD analysis project Ga0247825, IMG submission 194413) | Soil microbial communities from agricultural site in Penn Yan, New York, United States - 13C_Vanillin_Day48 | ecosystem: Environmental > Terrestrial > Soil > Agricultural land | place...
ACTTCTTACCCGCCATCGGTGCGCCTCCTCTTTGTCTGACTAAGCCTGTGCCGCCGCTGTCATGTTACGCTCGACGACTTCCATCGTCTTCGCGAACGCTTCGGCCGGGCTCAGCTCGATGTACTCGGCGCCGGCTTCGAAGATCGGCAGGTGGCCGGGCGCGACATAGTAGACCTCGCCCTGCTGGTAGACCTCGTCGTGGTCGGCGAAGCGATAGTGCATGGTGCCCTTGACCACGTAGCCCCAGTGCGGGCACTGACAGCGGTCGTCCGGCAGGCCCTTGAACAGACCGGTGACGTCGATGTCCTGCCGGAAGGTACCGGCTTCGACCATCATTTCGCCCCACTGGTCGCAGCGGACGGTCGCCTCCGGGACCTCGAGGACTACGGGCAGGCTGGTGGTTGCGCTTTGCATCGTCGTTTCCCTTTCTCGTCTGACCCAATCGCGCCGGTTGGCCGCCGGGTGCTCTCGCGTCCGGCGACCACCGGACACTCCCGAGGTTAGGTTCGTAGCCGGAGGCGGGGATGAGTGCCAGCACGCATTCGCAGGGTGTCGAACACGTAACTTGCTAGCGGGCCCAGGTCTACGTGTTGGTGCGAAGTTGCACGGCAGCAGCGGCAGCGGAGGCGCGGGCGGAGCGGCCGTGCAGCCCCAACTTCTCGTAGATGGTCGAGATGTGGCGCTCGACGGTGCGCACGCTGAGAACGAGGTCGTCGGCGATCTCCTGGTTTGTCCGCCCGGCGGCGATCAGCCATAGCACCTCCCCTTCGCGTGCTGTGATGCCGTTAGGCAGCGGAGCCGACGATGTCTCTGCGAGGCCGTCCGAAAGGTCTCTTAGGAGTGCTGCTGATTCTTCGAAGCCGCCACGCGCCCCGAGGGCGCCGAATGCGGTCTGGGCCATCATCGCCTGCTCGGTGGCGGCTGCCCGGCGCGACTGAGCCTGCAGGACCCGCGCAAGCTCGAGCCGTGTGCCGGCGGCTTCGAAGCGCGCCTCGGCGGCTTCGAAGAGGTCGAGCGCGTCTTCGAAGCAGGCTTGTGCCATGGGCCAGTCTGCGGCAGTCGCGGCGACGAAGGCGCGCGTGGCCAGGACCGTCGCGGCCAGAGGGCGGGTGCCGACCAGCCCCGAGAGTTCGCCCATCTCATGCAACAGGACACGAGCCTCTTCCATCTGCCCAACCGCGGCCCTCGCCCGAGACAGCAAGGCAAGGACAAAAACACGCTCGGCGCGGTCCTCGACGCCGACCCGGCGCAGGACGCGCGAGAGCAGGTCGATAGCTTCGGTCATTTCGCCACGATCGAACGCCATCGACGCCAGGCCGAGGAGAGCCGTCCGGTGCGGACCTGCCTGCGAGAAGAGCGCCTCGGCCTCCTCCAGGCGGCCCTGTCTTCGCCGCAGCTCGCCGAGGCGTGCCAGGCTGTCCTGGACGTAGCTCGGGCGGCTGGGCTCAAGCTCCCGCATCGCCGCCGTTAGCTCGGTGTCGGCCGCCTCCCACTCGCCGCGCCAGATCAATGTCGTTGCGTAATAGGTGCGGCAGATCGAGAACACGGTGTCCAGGCCCATGCGCTTGCAGAACTCGCGCGTGCGCTCGCACCACTGGCGGGCGCGGTCGTAGTCGGCGATCGCCTCACAGGCGTAGATCAGGGTGCAGGAGAGGTTGCCGACCGCGACAAGGTCCTTCATCTCGCCATCGAGCGCAGCGGTCATCGCCTCATCGAAGAGCCGTAATCCGGTGGCGATGTCTCCCTTCCGGATGGCCAGGAGCCCTCGCAGGCCCACGGTCATCATGTCGAGGTCGATGCTCTTGAGTGCAGGTAGGAGCGCCACGACCTGCTCGATGCGCTCGGTCGATCTCTCGATATCGTCCTCGAACATGAGGACGATGAAGCCCTGATACAGGTAGAGCCAGGCCTGCTCCTCGCACGGTGGCTCGTCTTTGAGTAAGGTTTCCGCGCGCTGTAGCCAGCCGTCGCACACGGCGAGGTCGCCACGGTAGTCGGCATAGTCGAACCCGATAAGCGTGGCGAGCCTGCCTGCGCCGAGGGCATCTCCTGCTTCGCGGTAAAGCCGGAAGGCCTGCTCGCGGGCCTCGAAGACCGCCGCCTGGTCATCCTGCCACCAGCACGCCTTGCCTAACCCCTCGAGAGCTTCGGCGGACGGCACGAACGCTATCGCTCCGGAGAACGCCTCGCGCGCGCCCTGCCAGTCGCCGCGGGCGAGTGCAGAACGTCCGGCGCTGAGGCCTTCTGCGATATCCATTGCCGGAAATTCTATTTCGCATCGCGGCGCGTGCACAGATGCCCGGCTGGACGGCGGAGTCGATGCGGAACAGCAGCCCAAGAAGATCGCAAGCTTTCCGAACCTTTACCGCGCCTTAATCTCGTTTAACCGCGCGTTAATCGCAGCTCGCTACTCTGAGCACGTGAGCAATGAGGTGGGCGCGGTAAAATGACTGCACAGGTGCTGGAACGGACGATTGACCTCGCCGGATGCGGTAACTTCCGCGACCTTGGTGGCTACGAAGCCCGGGATGGTCGCACCGTCCGCTGGCGCATGCTCTTTCGCAGTGACGCGCTGATCTGGCTGACGCACGAAGACCTCGAGACGCTGCGAGACCTCGGTATCCGCCTCGTCGCCGGATACGACCTGCGGACGGGCGAAGAAGTCGATCAGATTCACCGCGGTGTTGTGTACGACAGCGGTGAAACGGCGCACCATCACCTGCCCTTCTTCCCGACATTCGGCAACGACCGCGAGCGTATGCGGGAGATCGCCCACGCCACCGGTCAGGTGGGCGGAGAGAACTATCTGCAGCTTTTGGAGCAGGCGAGTCCTTGCTTCAAGGGGCTGTTCGACAAATTGGCCGACCTATCCATGCTGCCCGCGGCGTACTACTGCGCGGCAGGCAAAGACCGGACCGGCATGGTCAGCGCTGTACTCTTGCGCACCCTGGGCATCTCGGACGAGCAAATCATCGAAGACTACGCCCTTACCGACGCTCCGACAGAGGAACGGCTTCGGGCGCGCATGAAGGCGCTGGGCCGTGACCCGTCGGAGGCACTGAACCGGGAGCGCATGAAAGCGCATCCCGCAACCATGGAACACTTCCTCGCCGGATTCGACCGCCTGCACGGATCGGTGGAGGAGTTCCTGCTCTCGTGCGAAATCACGGAGAGCACAATCGAGCGGGTCCGCCAGAACCTGCTCGAAGGCTAGCACCCGTCCGGCGGTCTAGCGGGGGCGCCGGACGGGAGGCTACGCCCTCCCGTCAAGAACAAGGATCCAGCGGTCCTTGTAGCGGCGCAATTCATTGCGCCTAGAACCCCGGAATTAGCGATCCGGTACGTCCATCTGAGGACGGACTGTCGAGGCGCAATGAATTGCGCCGCTACAAGGACCAACCGCTTTCTTCTATCCCCACAGACGCTTCGAGGCGATCTGGGCGCCCTCGACCATCGCCGCTAGCTTCGCCCAGGCGATCTCGGGATGGCCGACGCGGCTGCCGAGGCCGCAGTCCGTGCCCGCGATGACGTTCTCGCGGCCGACGAGGTTAGCGTAGCGCTCCAGGCGCCGGGCGATCAGCTCCGGGTGCTCGATGAGGTCGGAGGCGTGTCCAATCACGCCGGGCATGATCGTGGCGCCGTCCGGAATCTTGAACGTCTCGAAGACGTCCCACTCGTGCTCATGCCGCACGTTCGAGGCTTCGAAGGAGAAGTTCTCTGCGCGCGTGTTGAACACGATGTCGACAATGTCCTTGAAGGGAATGTCGTGCTTGTGGGGGCCGTGTCCGCTGCCCCAGCAGACGTGCAGGCGGATCAGTTCCGTCGGGCAGTCGCGAAGGGCGTGGTTGAGGGCGTCGACGCGCAACTGAGCGTACTTGCGGTAGTCCGCGACGGACATCTCGGGGAACATCTGCCAGCCGTCCGGCAGGTCGGGGTCGTCGATCTGGAGGATGAGACCGGCGTCTGTGATCGCCTTGTACTCGTCGTGCATCGCGTCGGCGATGGCGAAGAGCAGCTCCTCGTCGTCCTTGTAGTAGTCGTTGAACAGCCAGTGCTCGATGGTGCCGGGCGCGATCGCGGGGAGGTAGCCCTCCACGCCGCTCACTTCGGCCATTGCAGCCTTCATCGTATCGACGTCGAACTTGACCTGCTCCTGGCCAACGTACGTCAGGGGACCACGGCAGAAGATCGGGACGTTGATGCGAACGGGCGCGCCGCTAGCAGGTTGCACACCTGGCAGCCGGCCGAATCCGCCCAGGTTACCGCTGAAGAAGCCCGGGAAGTCGACCTGATCGCGGGCTGAGATGTTGCGAGGCGGGGGTTCGTTCTCGGGCGTCGAGCGCTCGAGGCCGCCGAGGCGGGACTGCACGTAGAAGGAGAAGCCTCCACGCTTGCCCAACTCACCATCGTTGACCACATCGATACCGATGTCTGCCTGGCGCTTGACGACTTCCTTGACCAGCCCGGGCACCATCTGCCTGAAGGCCGCCTCGTCGACAGCCTGAGTAGCGAAGGTCGGGCCCATGATGGCCTGGAGCTCCGGCGGGCGAGGCAAGATGCCCGCGTGAGACACGATGATCCGGTCGGTGCTGCGCTTCATCGGCGTCGGCTTCCTCTCATAAGGGCATGGCACTGCCTGTGCCGTCTTGTTCCCCTCTCCGAAATCGGAGAGGGGGTTAGGGGTGAGGTCTCTTACACGTATGTGTGGGTGATCACTTCCCAGCTGTGACCGTCGGCGTCGCGGAAGTAGAAGCCGCGGCCCGTGTGCAGATGGTTGATCTGCATGTCGTCTTGATTCATCGGGCCACTGCCGTACTTGATCCCTTCGGATTGCACGCGGCCGAGGATCGTGTCGAACTCTTCGTCGGCGACCAGGAAGGCGTAGTGGTGCGCTTCGAACTGTTCGCGGTTGTCCCAGTCGAACGATGTACCGCCAACCTTGACTGGCGCGAAGTGCCCCCACATCCCTTCGTACTGGAGACCGAACATCTTCGCGAAGAAGCGGGCACCTGCTTCCTTGTCGCGCGACGGAACGATGGTGTGGTCGAGTGCGATTGCCATTGTCTTACCTCCGTTGTCAGGTTCGGGGACGGATATTCTGGTTTACCCGGAACAGGTTACCGGGGTCATATTTCTGCTTGATTTGGGCCAGCCTATCGAAGTTGCCGCCGTACGCCGCCTCGACGCGCTCGTCTTCGTCGCCGACGCCGAGATAGTTCACATAAACGCTGCCCGTGCTGAAGGGCTGGAGGTCGTCGTAGACACCGCGGGCCCAGGCGATGCATGCCCCCTCATCCTCGGGATTCTGCCAGGCACCAACGATGGCGATGTTGTAAGCCGCGTCGCGCTCCTGGAAGGCAGTGGCGTCGCGCGGCACGCGACGGACGGCGCCGTGAAAGTGCTCCAGCACTAGATTGCAGGTGGGCAGGGGCATTTCCTCTGCCTTGCGAACGACCACGTCAATCGCTTCAGGAGAGAGTCCGGTCAGAAACGTGGACTTCCAGTACACCCTGAGGCCGGGTGCGAAGCCCGCATCGAGCATGTTCTGCTGCGTCTGATAGGGAATCGGCCCCAGCATGTCCATGACCGGCGGTCCGAAGTCCTTAATTGGTTGTACCACGCGGGCTCCATCTTCCAGAGAACCGGTGTGCACCGGGATCATGATCGCCAGCAGGTTGCCGCTACCGTCGGGCGCGCCACTGAAAGCAAGGAACGTAGTGAGATCTTCGGGAGCGCCCTCGGTGAGCCGGTGATAGAGGGCGGCAACGTCGCGGCCCATTGCCAGCGGCCAGGCAGCGATGCCTCCCGTGATCATCGGACCGACCGGGTGCACTTGGAACTCGAAGCTGGTCACCACACCGAAGTTGCCGCTGCCGCCGCGAAGGGCCCAAAACAGGTCGGGGTTGTCCTTCTCGCTGGCCCTCAGCACCTCGCCGTTGGCCGTCACGATGTCCGCCGACACCAGGTTGTCGATCGAGAGGCCGTGCTTACCCATGAGGTAGCCGAGGCCACCGCCTAACGTGAGGCCACCGACGCCGGTCGTGGAAATAACGCCGCCTGTGGAGGCGAGTCCGTAGACCTGGCACTCGCGGTCGAAGATGCCCCACGTGGCGCCGCCCTGCGCCCGTGCCCGTAGCGCCGGAGCATCGACGTGCACGGCATTCATCAGCGACAGGTCGATAAGGAGAGCGTCGTCCGCAACGGCTTTGCCGGCGACGCTGTGGCCGCCGCCTTTCACCGACACCGCGAGACCGGCATCGCGCGCGAAATTCACTGCCGCGATCACGTCAGCGTTGCCGGTGGCCTGCACGACGAGCGCCGGTCTGCGGTCGATCATGCCGTTCCAGACGGAACGCGCCTCGTCGTAACCATCGTCGCCGGGTAGAAGTAAGGGCCCGCGCAGGTTGGCGCGTAAGGCCTCCGTCTTCTCATTGTCCAGTCGAACCGGCATTAGCACGACCTTTCTGCGCACGCGGAGCGTAGCAACAATAGGCCGCGTCGATCAGACTTTCAAGCTCAGGTCTTGCTGTCCGCTGCCCTACCTATTGCGCGGATCATGCGGCCGAACACGAGGGCGTGTGCTGGAAAGAGACCGTACCAGTACGTCATGCCTCCCAAACCCAGCGGGTCGAAGATGGCAGTCTGCCGGATCGTCGTGTGTCCGCCCGGCGCCGGCTCAACATCGAACTGCAACCACGCGCGTCCCGGCAGCTTCATCTCAGCGCGTAGGCGCAGGACGCCGGGCTCGTCTTCACCTGGGCGCGTCACCTGCTCGACGCGCCAAAAGTCGAGGACGTCGCCCCGTCGCACGAAGCGCGGATCACGCCTCGCTCGCCTCAAGCCGGGACCACCAACCGCCAGGTCCAGAAGCCCGCGAGCACGCCACATCCAGTCGTTCCCGTACCATCCTGTCCTGCCACCTATGCCCTCGATAATCGCGAACGCTGTTTCGGGCGAGGCCTTGACCTGGACGGTGCGAGTGTCGACAAGGCGGCTTCCCACTCGTTCGCCTCCGAAAGGCTGGTCGTCCCCCGCAGAGGAGAGGGCATCAGACCAGCGTGTCTCAGCCATCTCGAAGTCTTCGTTTCGCAGAGCACGTTCGATGGCCTGAGGTAGATCGCGGGGGCGCACCTGGAACTCGCGCAGGGCTCGGTCGTCACGCACGATCGTTTCGTTGCGCATGCTGTCGATCAGCTTCTTTCCCACCCGGGCGTAGACGGGGGTAATGAGGCCGAGCCACAGGCTGGACAGATGAGCAGACAGCACCGGTACCGGGACCATCAGGCGTCTGAGGCCTCGCTGATGGGCGTACTCGATCATGATTTCGCCGTACGACGCAGGGTTCGGGCCGCCGATTTCGAAGGTCTGATTGCCCTCGAAAGCTTTGTCCTTGGCCTCAGCGAGGTATTCGAGGACGTCCTCGATGGCGATGGGCTGAGCCTTCACCCGCACCCAGCGCGGCGTAATCATGATCGGAAGGCGGTCGACAAGAGCGCGGATCATCTCGAAGGAGAGGCTGCCTGAGCCAATGACGATCGATGCCCTCAGTTCGACCACCTGCACGCCGGTGCTGCGAAGGACGTTCCCCACCTCGTGTCTGCTGGACAGATGTGGCGATAGGTCGTTGCCTTCGCCGAGGCCACCGAGGTAAATGATTCGGCGGACGCCCGCTTCTCGCGCTGCCTGCGCGAAGTTCTCGGCAGCTTTACGGTCGTTCTCTTCGAAACTGCCTCTCGAGGCCATCGAGTGCACCAGGTAGTAGGCGGTCTCGATGCCGCCGAGGGCATCTTTGAGCGACGGCGCGTCGAGCAAGTCGCCCTTGACGGCCTCGCTGGTACCTTCGAGGCGTCCTTCGAGGTGCTCGGGACTACGGGCGAGGCAACGCACCGCTTCGCCGCGTGCCTGCAGCTTTGACAGCAGACGCCCGCCGATGTATCCGGTGGGGCCGGTGAGCAGGACGATTGGACGAGGGGAGGTCACTCTCTCAGCTTAGCTGTACCTCTCGCATATTCGGCGCTGCAATGAGCGGAGCTTCTGTTACAGCCTGGATCTCTTCGAGGGTGAAGCCGGGTGCGGTCTCGTGCACGACGAAGTGGTCACCGGCGGCCTCGAACAGGCCGAGGTCGGTCATCACCAGCGAGACGACGCCCGGAGCGGTGAGAGGGAGGTTGCAGCGCTTGAGCAGGCGCGGCCGGCCGTCGCGCGTCTGGTGCTCCATGAGTACGAAGATGCGCTTGGCGCACGCGGCGATGTCCATGGCGCCGCCGATGCCGCCGCCACGCTTCTTGGGGTCGGTCTTCCAGTTCGCGAGGTCGCCGTTCATCGCGACTTCGTAGGCGCCCAGCACGCCTACATCGAGGTGCCCGCCGCGGATGACCGCGAAAGCGTCGGCGTGATGGACCACGGCAGCATGAGGCGTCAGCATCACGGGCAGCACGCCGGCGTTGACGACGTAGGGCGTGGCTTCTTCGACCGTGGCGTTGCGGCCGTAGCCGATAAGGCCGTTCTCCGAGTGCAGGATGATCGACTTTTCCGCCGGCAGGTAGTCGGAGCACATCGTGGGCATGCCGACGCCGAGGTTGGCGATCCAGCCATCCTGGAACTCGGCGGTAATGCGCGCCGCCATCATGTCTCGGGTCAGTCGTTCACCCATCGTAATGCTCCTCAGACGGCCGTAGGGCCGACGCGTGCGACGTGGAAGATGCCGTCCGGCGGGATCTGGACGATGCGCTGGACGTAGATGCCCGACAAATGCACCTGGTTGGGGTCGATGCTGCCGATCGGAACGATCTCTTCGACCTCGACGATAGTCGTCTTTGCCGCCATCGCCATGATCGGGTTGAAGTTGCGTTCGGAACCCTGGAAGACCAGGTTACCGAACTCGTCGCACTTCTTCGCTCGTACGAAGGCGTAGTCGGCGTTCAGGGCGTACTCCATGACGTGCATGCGGCCGTTGAACTCGCGGTGTTCTTTGCCCTCCGCGGTCTGGGTGCCGACGCCGGTGGGCGTGTAGAAGGCGGGAATGCCCGCGCCGCCCGCGCGGATGCGTTCTGCCAGGGAGCCCTGGGGCACCAGCTCAGAGTCGACTTCACCCGACTCGATGAGCTCCTCCATCTTCGAACGGTTCGACGGGTGCGTCGACGCGGTGAAAGCCATGATCACCTTTCGCGCGCGTCGCTCATCGATGAAGTTTGCAGGCGTGATCAGGTCTGCTCGCGAGCCTGTACCCGCCGAGTTCAGGATCAACGTGAGGTCTCTCGCGCTCGTCGTCTCATACAGTGCCCGGGTGAGGTTGTGGGGCGTGCCGGGACCGAAGCCGCCGATCATGATCGACGAACCGTCAGCGATGTCCTTGACGGCGTCGGCGAAGCTGATGAAGCGCTTGTTCTGCATCGTCCCTCGACTAGGCGGGCTTGAACTTCGGCAGGGTGATTGCATCGGTGACGTCGTCGAAGATGGCTTCGACAGCCATACCTACCTTGATTTTCGCCGGGTCTGGCTCGCCGTCAACCACAAGGTTACTGGGGAATCGCGCGCCGTCCTCGAGTTCGACGATGCACGTGACGAACGGGACCATATCCGCGAAGGCTGGCGTCGGCGCCCGGTGTGCGATCGCGAAGCCGAGCAGCGTGCCTTTGCCAGAGGACTGCACCCAGCGCGTGTTGCGCCCGAAGCACTCGGGGCACAGGGCGCGGGGATAGAAGTAGCTCTTGTTACAGTCGTCGCAGCGCATGATCCAGAGCTCATGCGCCTTCGCCTTTTCCCAGTAGAAGTCCCATTCGGGCTGCGGGACGGGGAGGGGCTTGTTGTAGCTTTGCGAAGTCATCGTGCCTCTCCTAATCCACTGCCAGGATGGTGGTGCCTGTCGAGGACAGGACGCCGCCGGTTCCGTTGACGAGGGCGATCTTGGGGTTGACGTTGCGGTCACCGCACTCGCCGCGTAGCTGTCGCACGGCCTCGACGAGCAGGAACATGCCGTACATGCCCGAGTGCGTGTAGCTGAGGCCGCCGCCGCTCGTGTTGAGGGCGAACTCGCCGCCCGGAGCCGTGCGCTGGTTGGCGACGAAGTCGGGACCCTCGCCGGGCTTGCAGTAGCCAAGGCTCTCGAGCGTGGCGAGGACGGTGTAGGTGAAGGAGTCGTAGATCATCGTCAGGTCGATGTCGTTGAACCCAACGCCGGCCATCTCCATCGCACGCGGGCCGCTGACGTGCGCGGGCGTCACGGTGAGGTCGGGCATCTGGGAGATCATCGAGTGATCGTGGTGCTCGGCAGCACCTAGCACGTAGACGGGCTCCTTCGGCAGGTCGCGCGCCCGGTCCGCCCGCGTGATCACAATGGCGCCACCGGCGTCTGTGACCAGGCAGCAGTCGAGCAGATGAAACGGCCAGGCGATCCAGCGCGAGTTGTGGTAGTCGTCGAACGACATCGGGTCGCGCATGTACGCCTTGGGGTTGAGTTGCGCCCACTTTCGCGTTGAGACGGCGATTTCTGACAGCGCCTGACGCGTGCGGTCCTCGCCGTATCGGCTCATGTAGTTGCTGCACGCCATGCCGTAGCTAATCGGCGGGCCGATGATGCCGTACGGCGACTCGAACTGCGGGCCGGGCTGCCCGCCTCCGGGCCAGCCGCCACCGCGCTCGCGGGCGCTCCGTCCCACCTCACCGTGAGTGACGAGGGCGACGTCGCAGTAGCCGGCGTTGATGGCCGCGATGGCGTGTGCCACGTAGATGACGAAGGAGGAGCCGCCGACCTGCGTGCTGTCCGTGTACTTCGGCTTCAGACCCATGTACTCGGCGACGGTGAGGGTGGAGTAGCCGGCTGAGAAGAGGCCATCGACGTCACTGAGCTTGAGGCCGGCATCGGCGAGGGCGTTGTTCGCGGCCTCGGCGTGATGGGCCAGGGGCGACTTATGCGGCACATTGCCGATCTCGTCCGATTCGGCGGCGCCAACGATCGCGACCGTCTTCGAAAACTGATTCATGCGGCTCCTCCAGAAGGGGAACAGTCAACGCAACGCGCTCTTCGCGGCGGCAAGTCCTATTCCAGCCTGTGGAATTATCACCACGCGCGGTGTGAGGAACAAGACCCGTGGATTAATCGTCAACGCCGCCTTACGGGCTGCTCCCCATGCCCTACTGGATGCGGCCACCCGGCATGTTCGTCCAGCCGCTCATCTCGTGCGCCGGCATGACCGGGTCCGTCTTGCAGACGTACTTCGGGTTGAGCTGGTCGATGTTCGTCACGCCGAGGAGCCCCATCGCGGAGATAATCTCGTTCTCGAGAATCTCCAGCATGCGTACACAGCCGTCCTTGCCGTTGGCGCCGAGGCCCCAGGCCTGCAGGCGGCCGAGAGCGACGCACTTCGCGCCCAGGGCAACCGCCTTGAGGATATCGGAGCCGCGCTGCACGCCACCGTCGACGATAACGTCGGCGCGACCGTTGACGGCGGCGACAATCTCAGGCAGCACGTCCATGCTGCCGAGACCATGGTCGAGCTGGCGGCCGCCGTGGTTGGACACCCAGACGACCTCGACGCCGTGCTGCACGCAGAGCTCGGCGTCTTCAGCGGTAGCTACGCCCTTCACCATGAGGGGCTTATCACCCCACCAGTTCTTGATCATGTCAAGTTTGTCCCAGGTCAGCTCGGCGAGGTGGTTGCGCCCGGCGTTGGCGGTGCCGGCGCGCGTCGGCGGGTTCCAGCGGTTGAGCATCGGGCGCTCACGGCGGCTGTAGATGGCGGTGTCGACCGTGATCGCCAGCGCCTGGTAGCCGGCTGCGGAAATGCGCTGGACGGAGTCCTTGAGCCATGCGTCGTCGCCGCGCACGTAGAGCTGGAAGAACTTCGTGCCCGCGCCTGCAGTGTCCTCCCACGATGGCTCCGTCACCGAGCTCACACAGTGCTGCGTGCCGAACTCCTTCGCCGCTGTTGCGGCTGCGACACCGCCTTCGGGCGTAAATACCTGCAGCGAGCCAACGGGCGCGAGCATGGCTGGGATGCGCATGGGCTGGCCAAGGAAGGTTGTCGACGTGTCGATCTTGGACACGTCGACGAGGATGCGCGGCCGGAAGGCGACCTTGTCGAAGGCCTGCCGGTTGCGCCGCAGCGTCGTCTCAGACTCGGAACCTCCGACGAGATAGTCC
>Ga0247825_10002485_pt1 | contig 12137 bp, 13 predicted proteins | sample 13C_Vanillin_Day_FD_194413 | JGI IMG/M metagenome (GOLD analysis project Ga0247825, IMG submission 194413) | Soil microbial communities from agricultural site in Penn Yan, New York, United States - 13C_Vanillin_Day48 | ecosystem: Environmental > Terrestrial > Soil > Agricultural land | place...
CAGCCGGCCCACCCCGCCGTACCACATGACCGTGCGCCAGAAATACGCTTCCATCCCTCACTCGCCGACGAAGCTCTCGACGAAGCGCCGGAAGTCGCCCCGCCACGCCTCGAACGCCGCCGGCGGAGCCACGTAGAGCAGGTCGTACACGCAGCGCTCGCCCTTCAGCGTGTAGCTCTCGATCCGCACGCGGTCGTCGCTCTGCCGCATCCGTCCTTCCAGCACCCGGTGCGACGCCACGCGGCCGTTCACCGGCGCCTCGCCCGCCTCCACCACTTCGCGATCGCGCATCCCGATCAGCAGGTGCTGGGCCAGCACGTCCCAGCCCCGCCGTGTCACCGCCGGATCGCACACGGCGTTCGCCAGCATCCCGGCCGGGGCCGACCGGTGCCGCAGCTCCAGGTCGGCCCGGCTGGCCGCCGCGACCTCCCACGCCACGCCCGGCACCGTCACCCGGTATCCGCTGGGCGCCCGGTAGACGCCGTCGACCAGCCGGCGCCCCGCGCACGCGCCGAGCGCGAGCGTCAGGGCGGCGAGCGCCGCCGCGCGGCGGGCCGCCGCGTTCACGCGCGCGTCAGCCGCCGGGCGCCGGCGGCGTCGCGTGCCGGCGCGCCAACTCCTCGAGCACGTCCCGCAGCGGGATCGACCGGCGGCCGAGCAGGACCATCGTGTGGAACCAGAGGTCGGCGACCTCCTCGACCACGCGCCGGTCACCCTCACCGCCGAGGGCGGCGGTGACGACCTCCACGGCTTCCTCGCCGATCTTCCGGCACACCGCCGCCTCACCCCTGGCGAGCAGGCCGGCCACGTAGGAGCCGGCCGGCGCCGCCGCCTTGCGGGCGGCGACGATCTGCTCGATGCGGTCCAGCATGTTGGCGGCGGCCCCGGGCCCCTGCAGCCCCGCGAAGAAGCACGTCCGGCTGCCGGTGTGGCAGGCGACACCGTCCTGGTGCACCTGCACGAGCAGGGTGTCGGCGTCGCAATCGGCGTAGACGCCGCGCACGTGCTGGCGGTGGCCGGACGTATCGCCCTTGCGCCACGGCGCCTGCCGCGAGCGCGACCAGAAGTGCGTGAGTCCGGTCGTCAGCGTGGACGCCACCGCGGCCCGGTCCATCCACGCGACCATCAGCACCTCGCCGGTCTCGGCCTCCTGCACGACGGCCGGGATCAGGCCCTGGGCGTCGTAGGTCAGCTGCTCGGGCGTCACCGCCGCACCTCGACGCCCCGCTCGGCCAGGTAGTCTTTCACCTCGCCGATCGTGTAGGTCCCGAAGTGGAACAGCGAGGCGGCCAGCGCCCCGCTGGCGTCGCCCTCGACGAACGCCTCCCGGAAGTGCTCGAGGGTGCCGGCACCCCCCGAGGCGATGACGGGGACGGGGACGGCGTCGGCCACGGCGCGGGTGAGCTGCAGATCGTAGCCGTCCTTCGTGCCGTCCCGATCCATGCTCGTGAGCAGGATCTCGCCGGCCCCCAGGCCGACGGCCTCCTGCGCCCACTCCACGGCGTCGCGCCCGGTCGGGCGGCGCCCCCCGTGCGAGTACACGGTCCATTTTGTAGCGGGGGCCGCTTGCTCGGATACGGGCGTGGGTGGCCTGTTCGAGGAGGGCGGTGGCTCCGGTCCTGATTCGATGCCTGACGGCCTGGCTCGGCTGGCGTCGATCGCGACGACGATGCACTGGCTGCCGAAGCGCTCGGCTGCCTCGCGGATCACGGCGGGCCGGGCCAGCGCGGCGGTGTTGAACGAGACCTTCTCGGCGCCGGCCCGGAGCAGCACGCGCACGTCGTCCACCGTCCGCAGCCCGCCGCCCACGGTGAACGGGATGTAGAGGACGTCGGCCGTGCGCCGCACCACCTCGAGCATGATCGAGCGGTCCTCGTGCGAGGCGGTGATGTCGAGGAACACCAGCTCGTCGGCGCCCTGCGCGTCGTAGGCCACCGCGGCCTCGACCGGGTCGCCGGCGTCGCGCAGCTCCAGGAACTGCACGCCCTTGACCACGCGACCGTCCCTCACGTCGAGACAGGGAATGATGCGCTTGGCGAGCATCAGGCCGTCTTGACCGCCGCCAGCGCGTCGGGCAGCGAGATCGCCCCGGTGTAGAGCGCGCGGCCGACGATCGTGCCCAGCACGCCGGGCACCCCGGCCAGCCTCACGAGGTCGCCGACGGTGCCCACGCCGCCCGAGGCCAGCACCGGCAAGCCGACCGCCATCGCCAGCGCCGCCGTGGCCTCGACGTTGGGACCGAGCTCGGTGCCGTCGCGGCTCACGTCGGTGTAGAGCAGCGCGACAGCGCCGGCGTCACGGGCCCGCCGGCCGAGCTCGACCACCGTCAGCTCGCCGGTCTCGGTCCAGCCCCGGATGGCCACGCGGTCGCCGCGGGCGTCGGCCGCCACGATGAGCCGCCCGCCGAAGCGGCGGCCGGCCTCGGCCAGGAACGCCGCATCCACCGCGGCTCGCGTGCCGACCACCATCCACTCCACGCCCGCCTCGACGATTGTCTCGAGCGCGGCGAGGTCGCGCAGACCGCCTCCGGCCTCGACCGGCACCGGACGGACGGCCTCGACGATCGTGGCGATCAGCGAGGTCTGGCGCGGAGCGCCGGCGAACGCGCCGTCGAGATCGACCACGTGCAGGCGCTCGGCACCCGCCGCGACCCACCGCTCGGCCATCGCGACCGGGTCGTCGGAGAACACGGTCTCGGCATCCAGGCGGCCCTCGCGCAGCCGAACACAGCGGCCCTCGCGCAGGTCCACCGCGGGAATGACGATCACCGGCTCTCCTTCACGATCGCCGCGAAGTTCTCGAGCAGCCGGATCCCGGCCTTCTGGCTCTTCTCGGGATGAAACTGCGTCCCGTAGATCCGCCCCGTCTCGATGGCCGCTGCGAATCGTATTCCATAGTCGCACCAGGCGATTGTTGGAGCGGGTGCTGCCTGCCCGGCTCGTTCTGTTGTAGCGAGAGCCGCCTGCCCGGCTCGTTCCGCGGGTGGCCTGGCCTGAGAGGCGCGTGGTTCCGACTCCCTCGACAACGGTTCGAGAACAGGAAAATAGGAGTGCACGAAGTAGAACCTCGCGCCGTCCTCGATGCCCTCGAAGAGGCGGAGCGCGCCGCCGTGCCAGACGCGGTTCCACCCCATGTGGGGCACGTCCAGGGTGGACGGGAAGCGGCGCACCACGCCGGGGATGACGTCGAGGCCGCGCCCGTCGCCGAACTCCTCGCTGGTGGAGAACAGCAGCTGGTACCCGATGCAGATACCGAGAAACGGGCGCCGACCGTCGAGCGCCCGTTGGACCGGCTCGAGCAGCCCGAGCCGGGCGAGGCTGGTCATGGTGTCGTGGAAGGCCCCGTCGCCCGGGAACACCACGGCATCCGCCTCGTCGACGGCGCGCGGATCCTGCGTCACGCAGGCGGGAACGCCCACGCGCCGGAAGCTCTTCTCGACGGAGCCGAGATTCGCCCGCCCGTAGTCGATCACGGCGATCACAGGCTTCCCTTGGTCGATGGCAGGACGCCGGCGATGCGGGGGTTCAGCCGCGTGGCCTCGGCCAGCGACCGGCCCACGGCCTTGAAGACGGCCTCGGCGATGTGGTGCAGGTTGTGGCCGTAGTGCATCGTCACGTGCAGGGTGATCTCGGCGTTGAACGCGAACGCCCGGAAGAACTCCTGGAGCATGTCGAGATCGAAGTTCGACACGCGCGTGCGCGCCACCGGCACGTTGAAGACCAGGAACGGGCGGCCGGAGAGGTCGACCGACGCCTGCACGAGCGCCTCGTCCATCGGCACGAACGCGGTGCCGTAGCGCACGATGCCCCGCTTGTCGGCCAGGGCCTGGCGCAGCGCCTGCCCGAGGACGATGCCGACGTCCTCCACCGTGTGGTGGATGTCGACCTCGACGTCGCCGCTGGCCTCGATCGCGAGGTCCATGAGGCCGTGCTTGGACCACGCCTCCAGCATGTGGCTGAAGAACGGGATCGGCGTCTGCACCTTCGATGCACCGGTGCCGTCCAGGTTGAGCTGGAGCGCGATCTCGGTTTCCTTCGTCTTGCGCTCGACGCGCGCCTGCCGCCCGGTGCCGCTCATCCACGCCCCTCCTTGGTCGCAGGTGCCGCGTGCCCGGATCGCTCCGCCGGTGGCCCGCCCTGAGATGCGCGTGGCTCCGTTGCTCTGAGCTCGGCCGCGTACCCGTGGCCGTCCAGTCCCTCGGTCCGCGCCAGCGCGCCGAGGTGGGGGCGCGCTGCCGCCAGCCCGGACGGCGAGTACTCGATCACGCTCGAGCGCTTCACGAAGTCCTCGGTCCCCAGCGGCGAGGCGAAGCGCGCGGTGCCGGCCGTGGGCAGCACGTGGTTGGGCCCGGCCACGTAGTCGCCGACCACCTCCGGCGAGTGGGCGCCGAGAAAGATCGCGCCGGCGTGACGCACGCGCGGCAGCAAGGCGGCCGGCACCGCCACCATCAGCTCGAGGTGCTCGGGGGCCAGCCGGTTGGCGACATCGACCGCCCCCTCGAGATCCGCCACCAGGATGAACGCGCCGTGCGCCGCCAGGGCCTCGCCGGCGATCGCCCGGCGCGGGAGGCGATCGAGCTGCGCGGCCAGCGCGGCCTCGACGCGGGGCAGGAGCTCGGGCGCGTCGGTGATCAGCAGCGCGCGCGCCATCGGGTCGTGCTCGGCCTGGGCGAGCAGATCGGCGGCGATCCAGGCCGGCTCGGCGCCGCGGTCGGCGATGACCACGACCTCGCTCGGCCCCGCCACCATGTCGATGCCGACATCGCCGAAGACCCGGGTCTTGGCGAGCGCGACGTAGACGTTGCCGGGACCGACGATCTTGTCCACCCGACGGATGGTGTCGGTCCCGTAGGCCAGCGCCGCGACCGCCTGGGCGCCGCCGACGCGCCAGCCCTCGGTCACGCCGGCCACCCGCGCGGCCGCCAGGACCGCGGGCGGCACCCGGCCCCCGGCGCCCGGCGGCGTGACCAGTACGATCTCCCGGACGCCGGCCACCCGCGCCGGGACGGCGGTCATCAGGACCGTCGAGGGGTAGGCGGCGCGGCCGCCGGGGATGTAGATCCCCACGCGGTCGAGCGGCCGCACCTCCTGCCCCAGCACCGAGCCGTGCTCGTCGGTGATCCGCCACGACTTGGGCAGCGCGGCGGCATGGTAGCGCTCGATCCGCTCCGCCGCGTAGGCCAGCGCCGCCCGCACGGCCGGCTCCACCTCGCGCTCCGCCGCCTCGAGCTCGGCCTGGGCGATGGCGAGCCCGGCGGCCGTGGCGGGCCGGAAGGCGTCGAAGCGCTCTGTGTAGTCGAGCACCGCCGCGTCGCCGCGCGCGCGGACGTCGGCGACGATCGCCTCGACCGACTGCGCGACCTCGGCCGGCACGCCCGCCGGCGGCCGGTCGACCGCCCGGGCGACGCCCTCGACCCCCAGTGCGCGCGTGTCGAGCAGTCTCATTGGAGCGAGGCCCGCGAGGCCGGCTCGCGACGTGGGTGGCCTGGTCCAGGAGCGGCGTGGCTGCGGTTCCGCAGCTTCGCGATGAGGTCGCTGATCGCGGCGTGCTCGGTCTTCATGGCGGCGCGGTTGACGATCAGGCGCGCGGTCGAGCGCGTGATCTCCGCGACCTCGACGAGACCGTTGGCGCGCAGCGTCTCGCCCGACTGCACGAGGTCCACGATCCGCTCGGCCAGGCCGACCAGCGGGGCCAGCTCGATGGAGCCGTCGAGCCTCACGATCTCCACCTGGACACCGCGCGCGGAGAAGTACTGCTCGGTCAGGCGCGGGTACTTCGTGGCCACCCGCACCCACGACCACTTGGCCGGGTCGTCGCGTTCCCACAGCTCGCGCGGCTCGGCCACCACCAGGCGGCAGACGCCGAAGCCGAGGTCGAGCGGCTCGTAGACGTCGGGCTCCTGCTCCAGCAGGATGTCCTTGCCGACGATGCCGAGATGGGCGGCGCCGTAGGTCACGTAGGCCGGGATGTCGGCCGGCTTGAGGAAGAGCAGCCGCAGGCCCTGCCGGGCGTCGTCGAAGATCAATCGGCGCGAGTCCTGGTCGACGCCGTGCACGCCGACCTCGCGCAGGGTTTCCAGCGCGCTGTCGAGCAGGCGCCCCTTGGGCAGCGCCAGCGTGAGCCGGCCCGTCATGGCAGCCGCTCGATCCGCGCGCCGAGCGCACCGAGCTTGCTCTCGAGGCGCTCGTAGCCCCGGTCCAGGTGATAGATGCGCGAGACCTCGGTGCGCCCCCGTGCGGCCACGCCCGCCAGCACCAGCGCCGCCGAGGCGCGCAGGTCCGAGGCCATCACGGGCGCGCCCTGGTAGGCCGCGACGCCACGGATGATCGCCACCGAGCCCTCGGTCGTGATGCGAGCACCCATGCGTGCCAGCTCGGCGACGTGCATGTACCGGTTCTCGAAGATCGTCTCGGTCACCTTCGACTGCCCGTCGGCCAGCCCCAGCAGGGTCATCAGCTGGGCCTGCATGTCCGTCGGAAACCCCGGGAAGGGGCTCGTCACGATGTCGGTCGGCCGCGGTCGCTCGCTCGCGCGCGCCCGCACCCAGCTCGGCCCGGCCTCGACCGCGACCCCGCATTCCTCGAGCCTGGCTAGCACCGCCGCCAGGTGCGCGGGAACCACCTCGGTGACGCACACGTCGCCGCCCGTGATCGCGCCGGCCACCAGCAGGGTCCCGGCCTCGATGCGATCCGGCACGACGCGGTGGACGGCGCCGTGCAGATCGCGTACCCCCTCGATCTCGATGCGGTCCGTCCCCACTCCGTGCAGGCGTGCGCCCATCGCGGTGAGCAGCGTCGCCAGGTCGCCGACCTCGGGCTCGCGCGCGGCGTTCTCGATGACGGTCGTGCCCTCGGCGAGGGCGGCGGCCATCATGAGGTTCTCGGTGCCCGTCACGGTGACGAGGTCGGTCGTGATACGCGCGCCCCGGAGCCGGCCCGCGCGCGCCACGACGTAGCCGTTCTCGATGGCGATCTCGGCGCCGAGCGCCGCGAGGCCCTTCAGGTGCTGGTCGATCGGGCGCACGCCGATCGCGCAGCCGCCGGGCAGCGCCACCCGGGCCGAGCCGTGGCGGGCCACCAGCGGCCCCAGCACCAGCACCGAGGCGCGCATGGTGGAGACGAGCTCGTAGGGCGCCAGGTCGCTGGCCACGCGCTCGACGGTGAGCGTCGCCTCCCGGCCCCGGCGGCTCACGCCGGCCCCGAGCGTCTGGAGCAACGCGAGCATGGTGCGGATGTCGCCCAGGTCGGGCACGTTGGCGAGCGTCACCGGCGCCGGCGTGAGCAGGGCTGCCGCCATCGCCGGCAGCGCGGCGTTCTTGGCCGCGCTGACCGCCACCTGGCCCTTGAGCGGCACGCCACCCTCGATGCGCAGACGTGCTGGCATTACGGCATTCCTCCGCCTACGAAGCGGACGATCCCGGCCAGATCCGGGCGGGTCTCCACACGCGCGAAGCCACGAGCGTCCATGCGGGCGACGACGTCGGGGACCTGCTCGCCACCGGCGGTCTCGAGCAGGAGCCAGCCACCGGGCGCGAGCCACCGGGGTGCCGCGTCGACGAGGCGACCGATGACGTCGAGGCCGTCCACGCCGCCGTCGAGGGCGAGCCGGGGATCGTAGCGGCTGACCTCGGGGGCCAGCAAGTCGATGAGCCCGCCGGGCAGGTAGGGCGGGTTGGAAACGACGAGATCGGCGCGCATCGGGGCCAGCGCCGAGAACAGATCCGACTCTTCCACCGTGACCCGGCCGACCAGGCCGAGCATGGCCACGTTGTCGCGGGCGAGCTGGACCGCATCCGGCGACACGTCGACCGCGACGACCCGGGCCCCCGGATGCTCGGTGGCGATCGCGCAGGCGATGCAGCCCGAGCCGGTGCCCAGGTCGATCAGCAGGGGCGACAGGATGCCGGCCAGCCGCTCGATCGCCCAGCCGGCCAGCAGCTCGGTCTCCGGCCGCGGCACGAGGGCGTGGCTGCTCACGGTGAGCGAGAGGTCGCGGAAGGCCTGGGTGCCGACGATGTGCTGCAGCGGCACGCGGGCGACCCGGCGGCGCAGCCACTGCACGTAGCGCGCGGCGGTCGACGGCTCCAGCACGTCCCGGCCGTGCAGGACGAGCCGGCCCCGGGAGACCCCGAGCACCTCGGCCAGCAGCCACTCGGCGTCCAGGCGGGCGTCCGCGATGCCGGCGTCGCGGAGCACCCTCGCCCCGAGCTCGAGCGCGAGCCGCACGGGAGGAGGCGAGGCGAGGAGCATTTCCGGATCGGCCTGCGGCGCCATCAGCCGGCGACCTTCTGGAGCCGCTCGGTCTGGTCCGCCGTCGCCAGCGCCTCGATCAGCTCGTCGATGTCGCCCTCGAGGACCTCGGGCAGCCGGTGCAGCGTGAGCCCGATCCGGTGATCGGTCACGCGGTTCTGGGCGAAGTTGTAGGTGCGGATGCGCTCGCTGCGCTCGCCCGTGCCCACCTGCGAGCGGCGGTCGGCGGCGATCGCCGCCTGCTGCTCGTCCTGGGCGCGCTCGAGCAGCCGGGCCTTGAGCACGCGCATGGCCTTCGCACGGTTCTTGATCTGCGAGCGCTCGTCCTGGCACGTCACGACCAGCCCGGTGGGAATGTGGGTGATGCGGACCGCCGAGTCGGTCGTGTTCACGCCCTGCCCGCCCGGTCCCGACGAGCGATAGACGTCGACGCGGATGTCCTTCTCGTCGACCTTGATCTCGACGTCCTCGGCCTCCGGCAGCACCGCCACGGTGACCGTGGAGGTGTGGATGCGCCCGGCCGACTCGGTCACGGGGACGCGCTGGACCCGGTGCACGCCCCGCTCGAACTTGAGGCGGCTCCAGGCGCCGCGCCCCTGCACGAACAGGATGACGTCCTTGAGGCCGCCGACGCCCGTCGGGCTGGAGTCCATCACCTCGACCTTCCACCGCTGCCGCTCGGCGTACTTCGAGTACATGCGGGCCAGATCGCCGGCGAACAGCGCCGCCTCGTCGCCCCCGGCGCCGGCCCGGATCTCGACGAAGACGTTCTTGTCGTCGTTCGGGTCGCGGGGCACCAGCAGCCGCTTGAGGTCGGCCTCCAGCGCCGCCTGGCGGCCTAACAGCTCGTCGACCTCGGCCTCGGCCAGCTCGTGCAGCTCCCGGTCGCCGTTCTCGGCGAGGATGTGCTGGGCCTCGCTGAGCTTCTTCAGCACGTCGCGGTACTCGCCGAAGCGCTCGACGATCTCCTGGCTGTCGGCGTGCTCCTTGCGCAGACGCGCGTACTCGGCTTGCTGCGAGAAGATGGTGGGGTCCGCCAGCCGCCGGGCGATCTCCTGGGACCGCTCTTCGATCTGACGGAGCTTGTCAAACAGCATCGCGGATCAGCGCCTCCCGTGCGCGCACACCCGCCCGCCGCGAGCGAGTGGGGAGAGGAGCAGCCCGGTGGGGGGAGCCGGGCGCGGCCGGGACCGGCGGCCTACTGAGCCGTCGTGGGCTGCCGCTTGTATTTCCGCTGGAACCGCTCCACCCGACCGGCCGTGTCCATGAGCTTCTGCTTCCCCGTGTAGAAGGGATGACACTTGGAGCAGACCTCGACCCGGATGTCCGGCTTGGTCGAGCGGGTCTTGATGATCTCCCCGCAGGCGCAGGTGATCGTCGTGTCCATGTAGTCCGGATGAATGCCCACCTTCACGAATCGCTCCTCCTCAGGAGCCTCAAGAATATCACGGACCTAGCCCATCGAGTGCATGGCGGCCAGGAACTCCTTGTTGCTCCGGGTCTGCTTGAGCTTGTCGAGCAGGAGCTCCATGGCCTCGACCGGGTTCAGCTGGGACAGGGCCTTGCGGAGCAGCCAGACCTTCTGCAGCTCGTCCTTCTCGAGCAGCAGCTCCTCTTTCCGGGTGCCGGACTGCTCGATGTTGATGGTCGGGAAGATGCGCTTGTCCATCAGGCGACGGTCCAGGTGCACCTCCATGTTGCCGGTGCCCTTGAACTCCTCGAAGATCACGTCGTCCATCCGGCTGCCGGTGTCCACGATGGCCGTGGCCATGATGGTCAGCGACCCGCCCTCCTCGATGTTGCGCGCCGTCGCGAAGAACCGCCGCGGCCGCTGCAACGCGTTGGCGTCGAGACCGCCCGAGAGCACCTTGCCCGAGGAGGGAATGACCGCGTTGTGGGCGCGGGCGAAGCGGGTCAGCGAGTCGAGGAGGATGACGACGTCCCGCTTGTGCTCGACCAGCCGCTTGGCCTTCTCGATGACCATGTCGGCCACCTGGATGTGGCGCTGAGGCGGCTCGTCGAAGGTGGACGACACCACCTCGCCCTTCACCGAGCGTTGCATGTCGGTGACCTCTTCCGGCCGCTCGTCGATGAGCAGGACGATGAGGTAGACCTCCGGATGGTTGGTGGCAATCGCGTGCGCGATCGACTGCAGCATCATCGTCTTACCGGTCCGGGGCGCCGCCACGATCATGCCGCGCTGTCCCTTGCCGATCGGACAGAGCAGGTCCATCACCCGCGTCGTCAGGTTCTCGGTCTCGTGCTCGAGGCGCAGCCGCTCCATCGGGTAGAGCGGGGTGAGGTTGTCGAAGAAGATCTTCTCGCGGGACTGGTCGGGCGGCTCGAAGTTGATCGACTCGACCTTGAGCAGGGCGAAGTAGCGCTCGGTGTCCTTGGGCGGCCGGACCTGGCCGGAGATCGTGTCACCGGTACGCAGATCGAAGCGGCGGATCTGGGAGGGGGATACGTAGATGTCATCCGGCCCCGGCAGATAGTTGTAGTCGGGAGCCCGGAGGAACCCGAACCCGTCCGGGAGCACCTCGAGCACGCCTTCCGCGTAGATCAGCCCGTCCTTCTCGGCCTGGGCCTGGAGGATCTTGAAGATCAGCTCCTGCTTGCGCAGGCCGCCGTAGTTCTGGACATTCAGGTCACGGGCGAGCCCGTTGAGATCGGCGATGGGCTTCTCCTTGAGCTCGGAGAGGTTCATGCCGTTGACGGGCGTCGCGGGGGTGCTCTCGGTGGTGTTGGGCTGTCCTCGTTCTCGGCGGGCAGTCATTCGGGGGCTCCGGGCGCGGCACGTCGTGGCCGCATCGAGTGTTGTAATGCCGTTTGCGTAGGTTTTCTACGAGGTTGGAGCGGCGGCGTCAGCGCTCATCCTCCCATCCGACGCGTCGTTTGTCAATGGATTTCAGATCCGGACCTCGATGATGGCGCGCTGCTTGATTTCCTTGAGCCAGGCCTCGAGACGCGTATCGAACTGCTGACGGAATAAGATGTCGCGAATCTGCTGACGGATGCTGGGCGATTCCAGTGAGTCCCTGGACTCCAGCCGGAAGACGTGGAACCCCAGGGGGGACCGCACCGGGCGGGAGACCTGGCTCGGGCCCAGGGTCAGCAGCTCGGACTCGATCTCGGGCGCCAGCTCACCCCGCTTGAGGGTTCCGAGGTCGCCCCCGTCCTTGGCGCTGGCGTCCCGGGAGTGCTGCCGGGCCAGCTCGACGAAGTCGGCGCCGTCCTCCAGCTGCGTCCGCAGCATCTCGGCCTTGATCCGGGCCGATTCCCAGCCGCCGTCGTCGTTGGTCTCCGGGGTGACCAGGATGTGGCGGGCGTGGAATGACAGCCCGGTCTCCAGCTTGGACCGGTTCTCGTCCAGGTACCGGGTGATCTCGGCTTCGGTGACCGACACCCGCAGCGTCACCTTCCGGCGGATCAGCTTCTGGACCTTGAGGCCGTCGCGCAGCCGCTTCTTGATCGCGTCGACCGTCACCCCCTGGCTCCGGACGAGCTTCTCGAACTCCTCCTCCGTCTTCGCACCGTATCGCTTGATGCGTTCGAGGAACTCCTCGTTCAGCTCGACCTCTTCCACGACGACCTTCTCGCGGTCGGCCTCCTGGAGCTGCAGCCGGTTGTCGATCAGCCGGTTCAGGAAGTCCCGCCGGAGCTCCTCGTCGCTCGGACCCGAGCGCTGGGCGGCGTTCTCGGCGCGATAGGAGTGGATCGACTCCTGCAGCTCGCCCAGCGTGATCGCGTCGTTGTTGACGACGGCGATGACCCGGTCGGTCACCGTATCGTCAGTGTCCTCGACCAACCGCTGGCGGACGTCTCCGGGCTTCGGGGTGTCGAGCGCGGCGGACTTGGGGGTGGTCGGGCCGGCCACCGCGGGGGGCG
>Ga0247825_10002486_pt1 | contig 12137 bp, 11 predicted proteins | sample 13C_Vanillin_Day_FD_194413 | JGI IMG/M metagenome (GOLD analysis project Ga0247825, IMG submission 194413) | Soil microbial communities from agricultural site in Penn Yan, New York, United States - 13C_Vanillin_Day48 | ecosystem: Environmental > Terrestrial > Soil > Agricultural land | place...
ATGTTGCTCTATGAAGCCCTCGCGCTGTCGGGATCGCGCGAGGGCTTCATAGAGCAACATCGGCATTTCCTCCCGGGAACGGACCAGGGGGCGTGGATCGAGGGCGAGGGTCATCAGCGACCTCCTCTCGTCAGCGGGGGCCGGCGCTCAGGCGCTGGCCGCGGCGTAGGCCCGGTCCCGGGCCAGGTCGGCCTTGCTCGGGCGTCCGCGAGGCCGCTTGCGCGGGATGACCACGCCGCGGTCGAGGATCTCCCCGCCCCAGACGCCCCACGGCTCCTCACGCCGCAGCGCGCCGGCCAGACACTCCGCCCGGATCGGGCACGGGGCGCACAGCGCCTTGGCCCGCTCCAGGTCGGCCGGGGCCTCGGCGAACCACAGGTCGGCGTCGCCCGCGCGACAGGGCAGGGCCCGGCCCGTCCTGCCGTTCGGCAGGGTCAACAGGGTCGCCATGCTGGCTGAGCTGTCGGCGGGGTCGCCGCCCAGCTGCTCGGCCGTGATCGCTCCGCCGTCCAACGGAACTGATCGGACTAGCACCGCACAACCTCCTGATCGGATCGGTGTCGGGAAAACAAAAGGGCCGCGGATCCCGGTGTGGGTCCGCGGCCCTGAACTTCGGCCAACGAGTGTCGCCGCTACCGATGGCGACGCTCCTCTGCTGCGGACACACTTCTGCTGTTGTCGTCGGTGGTCGGGAACCCGCCAAGGCCGTTGACGATCACCTTGGCGACGGACGGACGCTGCTCCCACGCACGCGCGTCGCCCCGACGCACACGGGTGCCGTGGCGCGGGACGTACGTCATCGTGGCGACCATGTCGGCACCCCCTCTCGAGGCTCATGCGGGATGGACGGGCAGAGTCCTCGTCCGTGCTAGGAGGCTAGAAGCAGCCGGGCCGGGGACACAACCTATTTACGCAGAACCTTCGCCCGTTGTTACTCGCCCTCAGCGACCAGGGCGAGCACGGCCGGGCCGTACCGGTCGAGCTTGCGCGCCCCGATCCCCGGGATCGCGACGAGCGCGGCGGGGTCGCTGGGCCGTTGCTCGGCGATGGCGGTGAGCGTGGCGTCGGTGAAGACCACGTAGGCGGGGACCTGCTGCTCCTTCGCCTCGGCCGTGCGCCATTGCTTGAGCCGGTCGAGCAGGTCGACGTCGATGTCGGACGGGCACTCGGAGCAGCGGCGCAGCTTCAGCGCCTCTGCCCCGACCAGGGACGCGCCGCAGATCCGGCACCGCGGCTTCGCCCCGCCGCCGCGGCCCTGGCCCGGGGTCCGCGCGGCCGGGTGTTCCGCGGGCACCAGGTTGTAGAGGAAGCGGCTGCGCCGGCGGTGGCGTCGCCCGCCGGGTTGGCGGGACAGCGCCCACGACAGCGCGACCCTCCGGCGGGCGCGGGTGATTCCCACGTACAGGAGCCTGCGCTCCTCCTCGACGGCCTCGTCGTCGCCCTCGGCGTGCTGGATCGGCAGGGTGCCGTCGACCAGGCCGACGAGGAACACCGCGTCCCACTCCAGGCCTTTGGCGGCGTGCAGCGAGGCCAGCGTGACGCCCTGCACGGTGGGTGGGTGCGCGGCGTTGGCGCGGGTGCGCAGCTCGGCCGCGAAGCGCGGCAGGTCGGCGCCCGGCTCGACGACCAGCAGTTCCTCGGCGAGCTCCACGAGCGCGAGCAGCGACTCCCACTGGGCGCGCTGCGCCGCGCCGCCGGGCGGCTCCTCGGTGAGCCCGATCGGCGCGAGGACCGCCCGGACGGCCTCGGCGAGCGGGGCGGCGACCGGACCGGCGGAGGCGATCGCAGTCATCGCCCGCCGCACCTCGGGGCGGGAGAAGAACCGCTCCCCGCCGCGGACCTGGTACGGCACGCCCACCTCGGTGAGCGCCTGCTCGTACACCTCGGACTGCGCGTTGACGCGGAACAGCACCGCGATCTCCGCGGCGGGGGTGTCCTCGGCGATCAGCCGGGTGATCGTGGCCGCGACGGCTGCCGCCTCCTCGGGCTCATCGTCGTGCTCGGCGAACTCCGGCTCGGGGCCGGGCGGGAGCTGGCCGACCAGCTGCAGCCGGCTGCCCGCGACACGCCCGCGCGCGGCGGAGATCAACTTGTTGGCGCACCCGACGATCTGCGGTGTGGACCGGTAGTCGCGACGCAGCCGCACGACGACCGCCTCCGGGAACCGCCGCGGGAACTCCAAGAGGTAGCGGGGCGAGGCGCCGGCGAACGTGTAGATCGTCTGGTTGGCGTCGCCGACGACGGTGAGGTCGTCGCGCTCGCCCAGCCACGCGTCGAGGACGCGCTGCTGCAGCGCGGTGACGTCCTGGTACTCGTCGACGACGAAGCAGCGGTAGCGCTCGTGGAACTCCTGCGCGACCCCCGGGTGGTCCTCCAGCGCGGCGGCGACGTGGAGCAAGAGGTCATCGAAGTCGAGCATCTCCGCGCGGCTTTTCAGCTCCTCATAGCCGGCGTAGACCGCCGCCACCTGCTCGGCCGGGGCCGGCGTCGTGCGGCGCAGCCGGGCGACCGCGGCCGGGTACGCCTCGGCCGTTACCAGGCTGGCCTTCGCCCACTCGATCTCGCCGGCGAAGTCGCGCAGCGACGCGGCGTCCGTTCCGGCCCGCGCCCGGGCCGCCGCCTGGCCGACGAAGCGGAGCTTGGCCTCCAGCAGCTGCCACTGCTCCCCGCCGACCACCCGTGGCCAGAAGTAGCGCAGCTGACGCAGCGCGGCGGCGTGGAAAGTGCGTGCCTGCACCCCTGCGACGCCCAGGGTCCGCAGCCGCGTGCGCATCTCTCCCGCCGCCCGAGCGGTGAACGTGACGGCGAGCACCTGGCCCGGGGCGACGTGGCCGGTCCGGACCAAGTGCGCGATCCGCGCGGTGATCGTGCGGGTCTTGCCCGTGCCGGCCCCGGCCAGGACGCAGACCGGCCCCCTGGGCGCGGTGACCGCCTCCCGCTGCTCATCGTCAAGGGCATCCTGGAGGGGCACACGCACCGACCCATCCTGACATCCGTGGCCGACCGCGATGTGAGCGAGCTTGTGCCAGACGTGACCGTGTCCACACCCCCCAGCGGAAGATCCGAAGATCACCGGCGGTTGAACACCCCATGGTGACGATGTACTCGACGACGTGGTGTGGCTACTGCCGCAGGCTCAAGCTGCAGATGGATCAGGCGGGGGTCGACTACCGCGTTGTGGACATCGAGCGCGACCCCGAGGCTGCGGCGTTCGTCGAGGGCGTCAACGGCGGCAACCAGACCGTCCCAGTGATCCGCTTCCCCGACGGCACGACCGCCACCAACCCCTTGATCGCGCAGGTGCAGGCCCGGCTGGCGGTCGCCGCGTAGCGCCCACACCCCCCACCCCGCGTTTTCAACGAACGGCACTTTCGGTCAAACCTATTGACCGAAAGTGCCGTTCGTGGGAAACGGGGGTGTCAACCGCCGCTCAGTCCGCCGCCGCCCACGACTCCAGCATCGAGCGGGCGATCGACACCCGCCCCGGGAGCAGCAGCCGGCGGGCACCCGGGTCGGCGGCCCAGTCACCGATGTCCATCGCCTCGCGCAGCTCGGCCCGGGTGACCCACATCGCCTCGGCGATCTCACCGTCGGCCGGCCGGAGGGGCGTCTCGGGGTCGGCGACGGCGGAGAAGCCGACCATCAGCGACCGCGGGAACGGCCAGGCCTGGCTGCCGAGGTAGCGCACCTCGCGCACCCGCACCCCGGTCTCCTCGGCGATCTCCCGCAGGACGCACGCCTCGAGCGACTCGCCGGCCTCCACGAAGCCGGCCTGCACCGAGAACCGGCCCTCCGGCCAGCCGATGTTGCGGGTGAGCAGCACCTGGTCGGCCCCGTCGTTGACAAGGCAGATGACGGCGGGATCGGTGCGCGGGTAGTCCTCGTGGCCGTTGGCCTCGCACACCCGGTGCCAGCCGGCGTTGCCGGGATGCATTGGCGACCCGTCACGTCCGCAGAACCGCGCGGACTCGTGCCAGTTGAGGACGGCGACCGCGCCGGTGAGCAGGCCCGCCCCGAGGGCGTCGAGCGCCGCGCCGGCCATCCGCAGGTCGACCCACTCCGCGGGGTCGTCGTTGCCGACGTCGATCGCCCCCCGCATCGCCCAGTACGCCGTGCCGTCGTGCTCCCCGAGCAGCACGGCGTCCTCCGCGGGCAGATTCCCTGTCGTCGGCCGGGTCCGCAGTCGGGCCCCCTCCCCCGACACCGCGTCCCAGCCGGGCGCGTCGCCGCGCGGCCCGTCGGGCCGCACCGCCCACTGGACCGGCGTGCGACCCTCGTCGTCGACGACGACCAGCCGCGCCGCCGGCCAGCCGGAGATCTGCCGCTCGGTGTCGGTGCGCAGCGGCTCGTCGCGCACGACGCCGGACCGGGACAGCACCGGCGGGCCGAGCAGCGCGAACTCGCCCGTCAACGGGCGCGCGGGCGACCTCTCGGTGGTCACGGTCCCGCGACTCCGCCGAGCGCCCGCACCCGGGGCCCGATCACGTCGACGTCGCCGACGACCACACCGGTGAACGCGGTCGGCGCGAAGAACTCCAGCGCCGCCGCGGCCACGTCGTCGACGGTCACCGCCTCCAGCCGGGCGGGGTGCGTGCGGAGCCACTCGACGTCGAGCCCGACCGCGGCCAACGCCGCCAGCGTCGACGCGAGCCCGCCCTGGCTGTCCAGCGAGATCAGCAGCGAGCCCACCGCGTAGCGCCGGGCCGCCTCGACCTCCTCGGCGCTCGGCGGCACCGCGCTGAGCCGGCCGAGCTCGTAGCGGGTCTCCAGCAACGCGGCGGCCGTCACGTCGGACGCGACGTCGGTCTCGACCCCCAGCACCGCCCCGCCCGGGATGAACTCGATCCCCGAGTGTGCGCCGTAGGTGTAGCCCTTGTCCTCACGGACGTTCTCCATCCAGCGCGAGGAGAAGTACCCGCCGAACACGAGGTTCGCGAGCTGCACGGCCGCGTACCGGGGGTCGTCGCGCGGCAGCGCCGGCGCGGTCAGCCGCAGCTGCGACTGCACCGAGCCGGGCCGGTGGACCAGCAGCAGGTCGCCCGGCTCGACGGGCGGCGGCGGCGCGAGGACCCGGGCCGGGACCTCGCCGGTCCATCCGCCGAGCAGCCGCTCGACGTCGTCGATCGCCGCGACCGGATCGAGGTCCCCGACGAGGGTCAGCGTCGCGCCCCGCGGCACCAGCGCGGTCGACTGCAGCGCCCGGACGCGGTCGACACCGACGGCGGCGACCTGCTCGACCGTCGGCATCTCGCGGGCGATCGGGTGGTCGTCGAACCGCCTGCGCTGCAGCGCCTCCCGGGCGATCGTCCGCGGCTGGGCGCGCGCGACGGTGATCCGCTCGATGAGCCGCTCCCGCTCCCGCGCCACCTCGGCCTCCGGGTGCGTGGCGCCGGCGAGGACGTCGGCGAGCACCTCGAGGACAACCGGCAGCCCGTCGGCCAGCGCCGAACCGGCGACGAGCAGCCGCTCGGGGTCGACGCTCACGCTCAGGTCCGCGCCCACGAGGGCGAGCTCGTCATCGATCGCCACCCGGTCCCGGCGCTCGGTCCCGGCCAGCAGCGTGGCCGTGAACAGCTCGGCGGCGGCCGGGTGCTCGGGCTCGTCCCCGGCGAAGGGGACCCGCAGGCGCAGCTCGACCAGCGGCACGCTCGGCCGGCGGGCCGCGAGCACCTGCACCCCGCTGTCGAGGACGGCCGACACCACGTCGGGCAGGGGCACCTAGCGAGTCGACCCCAGTGCCGGCAGCGGGCGCGGACCCGCCGCCGTCCGGCCGATCTCCGTGGCCGACCGGAACGAGGGACTGCTTGCAGGCCCGAGCATCGATCCCGGTGTCATCGGAGTCACCGGCCCGCTCCGTCCGCCGCCCCGTCCGCGGCGTCGACGAGCAGCACCGCCCGCCCGGACGCGCGCAGCGTCGCCGCCGCGGTCCGCACCTCCGCGGGGCCTACACCCGCCAGCCGCTCGGGCAGCTCGAGCGCGACCTCGGCCCGGCCGTACAGCAGCTCCCGCGCGCCGAGGCTGAGCATCCGGTACATCACCCGGTCATCCTCGTGGTGCAGCGCCGCCGACCACCGCGCCGCCTGCCTGGCGAGCTCGTCCGCGCTGGGGCCGTCGGCGGCGAGGCGGTCGAGCTCCTCGTCCACGGCGGAGAGCACCTTCTCGGGGTCGGCGCTGGCCGGGTGCACGGCAGTGATCGTGAACGTGTCGGGGTCGCGGGCGTCGAGCGGACCCATCAAGCCCGCGCCCGCCGAGACGTCGGTGACCAGCCCGTCGGTGTGCACGAGGCGGCGCTGCAGGCGCGCCGCCTCCCCATCGGTGAGCACCGAGGCGAGCAGCGCGTGCGCGAGGTAGCCGTCGAGGTCGGCCGCCGGGTCGGGCAGCCGGTAGCCGAGGGCGATCGCCGGCAGCGGCGCGTGCGCGTCGGGGACCGTCGCCCGCCGCTCAGCGGTCGGCGCCGGCTCGGCGAAGGACGGCCGGGACGGCGTGGGCCGGGCCGGGATGTCGCCGAAGTGCTTCTCGACCAGGGCCAGCGTCGTGTCGACGTCGAGGTACCCGGCGACGGTCACCTGGGCGTTGACGGGGGCGTAGTAGGTGTCGAAGAACGCGGCGGCGTCGTCGAGCGAGGCCTGCTCCAGCTCGGAGAAGTCGCCGTAGCCGTTGTGCGCGTTGGGGAACGTGTCGTAGAGGACCGGCGGAAGCCAGATCCACGGGAACCCGCCGTACGGCCGGTTCAGCACGTTGAGCCGGATCTCCTCCTTGACCACGTCGACCTGGTTGCGCAGGTTCTCCTCGGTCAGCTTCGGCGCGCGCAGCCGGTCGGCCTCGAGGAACAGCGCCCGCTCCAGCGCGGCGGCGGGCAGGATCTCGAAGTAGTCGGTGTAGTCCTGGTGGGTCGAGCCGTTGAAGACCCCGCCCGAGCCCTGGACATGGCGGAAGTGCGCGAGCTTCTCCAGGCTCTCGCTGCCCTGGAACATGAGGTGCTCGAACAGGTGGGCGAAGCCGGTTCGCCCCTCCGGCTCGGAGCGGAAGCCGACGTCGACGTGTACCGCGACCCCGACGACGGGTGTGTCGGCGTCGGGGACGACGAGGACCCGCAGGCCATTGGGCAGGGTCGCGCGGTGGAGCTGGGTCACCCCCCCGACCCTAAAGGGGCGGCCGGGAGCACGACGAACTGGCGCAGCGACAGGTCCAGGTAGGTGACCGGTCCGCGCGGGCCTGGCGTGCGGTCGACGTTGATGCCGGTCTCGGGCAGGCCGAGCAGCTTGTAGCCGTCGAGCAGCCGGGTCGTCGCGTTCCAGAACACGCCCGTCCCGGTGTAGGCGTCGATGAATGCGGCGGCGGCGGCCTCGTCGCTGGCGCACACGGTGGCGGCGAGCCCGGACGTCTCGCGGCTCGCCGTGGCCGCGGCGTCGAGCGGGCCGTCGACGGCCGCGACCGTGACGTGCGCCTCGGCGCCGGAGTCGAGCGCCCACTCGTGGCCGAGGCGGTGCTCGTGCGGGGGCAGGCTCGGGGTGAGCCCGCGCGCGGCGAGCGCCCGCTCCGCGACGGGCCAGAGCCGGTCGTACGCGGGGCGGTCGACGAGCAGCAGGTTGAGCCGGTTGCAGACACCGAGGCGGTCCGTGCCGTCGTGCACGAGCCGCTCGACGTCGGCCTCGGCAGCGCTCGCGTCGAGGTAGAGCACCCCGCCGCCGTCGGCGTGCGCGAGAACCCGGGTGCCGGCGGCCGCGCCGAGCGCGGCGAGCCGGCGGGTGACCTCGCCGCTACCGCGGACGACGACGAGCGGGACGAGCTCGGGCAGCCCCACCAGGGCCTCGGCCCCGGCGTGGCCGGGCGTGGGCACGAGCTGCACGGCGCCGGCCGGGATCGCATGCTCGGCCAGCGCGGGCGCGAGGACGAGCTCGACGAGCGCGCGTGCCGAGCCCAGCGCCGCCGATCCGGTGCGCAGGACCGCGGCCGAACGGGCCTTGAGCACCTGCGACGCGACATCGACGGTGACGTTGGGCCGCGCCTCGAACACCGCGCCGATGACGCCGACCGGGACCCGCCGCTCGAACACCCGCTCGCCGGTCGCGAGCGTGCGGACGAACTGCTCGTTGGGCGGCTCCGGGGTCCGCGCGAGGACGTCGAGCTGATGGGCGATGTCGGCGAGCCGGTCGGGACCCAGCCGCAGCCGGTCGAGCAGGCCCGGCGCCATCCCGCCCTGCTCCGCGGCCGCGACGTCGGCGGCGTTCGCGGCGAGCAGCTCGTCGACGCGGTCGCGGATGAGGGCGGCGGCGGTGTGCAGGGCCGCGTCGATGGCCGACCCGCCGGCCGCGCGGACCCCCGGGGCCGCGGCCGCGGCGCGCTCGGCCGCGGCGCGGACGGCCGCGGCGTCGGTGCCGACGGGAGCGTCGGTGGCACTAATGCTCACGGGTCACAGGTTGCCACGTGCCCGTCGTCCTGGTTGACCTGAACCCACGTTGAGCGTGCACGCTTGTCACATGACCGAGCCTGCGAGGTCATCAATAGACACAGCACCGCCGGGCACGGCGGCGACGAGCGCCAGCGAGGAGCAGACGTGACCACTCCCCTCGCGCCCGTCGCCGTCCGGTCCGAGCTGTTCGGGCCGAGCCGGCGCGCGACGACGGTGGGACTGGTCCTGCTGGTCAGCCTGGTCGCGTTCGAGGCGATGGGCGTCGGCACGGCGATGCCGGCGCTGGTCGCCGACCTCGGGGCGGTCGCGCTGTACGCCTGGCCGTTCGTGTCGTTCATGGCGGCGTCGGTGTTCGGCACGGTCGTGGGCGGCCGCTGGTGCGACCGGGCCGGCCCGCGCGTCCCGCTGGTCGCCGCGCCGGTGCTGTTCGGGGTCGGCCTGCTCGTGGCGGGCACCTCGACCACCATGGCCCAGCTGCTCGCCGGCCGGGTCCTGCAGGGCCTCGGCGCCGGGGCGCTGATCGTCGCGGTGTACGTGCTCATCGCCGTGGTCTATCCCGAGCGGTCCCGCCCGGCCGTGTTCGGGCTGATGTCGGCGGCCTGGGTGTTGCCGTCGCTGATCGGGCCGCCGCTGTCAGGTGTGGTCACCGAGGCCCTGTCATGGCATTGGGTGTTCCTCGGGCTGCTGCCCGGCGTGCTGGTCGCGGTCGCGTTGGTGGCGCCCGCGGTCCGCCGGTTGGGGCCGCCCGCGTCGACCGGCGCGACGCCGAAGGCGCGCCGCGGCGTGATCGTCGCCGCGCTCGCCGCCGCGGCCGGGGTGTCCGCGCTGAGCTGGGCGTCCCAACACGTCGGGGCGGCGGCCGCGGCCGTCGCGGCGGCCGCGCTGGTGGTGCTCGTGCCCGCGCTGCGCCGCCTGCTACCGCGCGGGGTGTTCGGGTTCCGCCGCGGTGTCCCCGCGGTCGTCGCCTCACGCGGTCTGATCGCCTCGGTGTTCTTCACAGTCAACGCCTACCTGCCCCTGATGCTGGTCGAGACACACGGGTGGTCGCTGGCCGCTGCGGGTGTCCCGCTGATCGTCGGCTCGCTGGGCTGGTCGGCGGCGTCGGGGTGGCAGGGCCGCCACCCGGACCTGGACCGCAGCCGGCTGCTGCGACTGGGGTTCTGCGGCGTGGGGCTGGGCACGGCGGGAATGCTGCTCGTCGCGCCGACCTGGGGTGTGCCGTGGGCGGCCGCGCCGTTCTGGCTGGTCGCCGGCGTCGGGATGGGCCTGGGCTACTCGTCGCTGTCCTATCTGGTGCTGCAGCAGTCCGCGGACGGGGTCCTCGGCTTCAACACCTCGGCGGCGCAGATCGCCGACCAGCTCACCACGGCCGTGATGATCGGTCTGGGCGGTGCGCTGCTCGCGCTGCTCGGCGCCCCCGCGGCCGCGCTGCCCGTGCTCGTCGCGCTGCTCACGGCGCTGGCCGCGGCGGGCGCGACGTTGGCCGGGCGGACCCGTCGCGCTACCTGAGCTCGGCCATGGTGGCGTCGAGTGGGGCGAGCGTCCCCTCCGACGCCCCGGCGGCGACCGCGTCGGCGCGGACCTGCGGTTCCAGCTGGAGCACGGCCGCGGTCCAGGCGTCGTCGAAGTCCTGCCCGGTGAGCGGCTCGAGCTCGGCCAGCACCGCCTGGTGTGCGGCCCCGATCTGGTCGCCCAGCACGACCTCGGCCGACGTCGCGATCCCCCGCAGCTCGGTGTCGAGCGCCCTGGCGTCCTCGGCGAGGCGGCCGGCCAGGTCGCGCAGCTCCGCGGTCGACCCGCGCTCGTGCGCGAGCGCGCCGAGGGCGACGAGCGCGAGCGCGCCCTGGTGGGCCGCGCCGAGCGACGCGCGCTGCGCCGGGGCCGGCGCGTCGGGCCGGCAGGCCACGAGCGCGACGAGGGCGAGCACGGCCGCGGCCGCGGTCAGGACGATGCGCACGCGCGACATCATCCATGGGGAGCCGGGGCGACGTGCACGACCTTCACCGCTGTCAGCTCATCGAGTAGCTCGGGTCCGTACCCGAACCCGGCGCCGCTGCCCCGACGCGGGTGCGCGGACCCACCGGGCGCGCCGCCGAACACATTGTTGATCTTTACGGTGCCGGCGGGCAGTGTCCGCTACGCGGTCTGGGCGTGCGCCATGTCCCGGGTCAGGACCGTGGCGGCGAGGCCGTACTCGTCGTCGACGGCCTCGGCGAGCGCCGTGTCGAGGTCCGGCATCACGCGGACGGGGGCGCGACCGGCCCGACCGTCTACTCGCGCAGCACCCGCACCCGCGGGGTGCAGCCGGTGAGCACGGTCGGCGGGTAGAAGGCGCCGGCCCGTCGGGCACCGCGCCCCGCCGGTCCGGGCCCGGGTCCCGAGGTCGAGCGCCTCGGCGACGTGCACGTGCACCTGCTCGCGCTGGCGTCGGTCGACGAGCGGGCCGATCCGTCCGGCCCATCGCCACGCCTGTTCGGCCAGCGCGGCGAGGAAGGGGTCGGCGACCGCGGGCGTGGCAGTAGATCCGTTCGACGGCGACGCAGATCTGCCCGGCGTTCGCAAACGACCCGAGCGCTGCCTGCTCCGCGGCCCACTCCGGGTCGACGCCGTCGTCGACGATCATCGGGTCGTTGCCGCCGTTCTCCAGCAGCGCCTTCGCTCCGATCCGCGCGCAGGCCGTGGCGATGGCCCGGCCGGTGTGCGGGCAACGCTCGCTGGGCTTGTGAACGACGGTGTTGCCGGTGGCGAGCGCTCCGCCGAGAAGCCCGGCGGCCACGGCGCCCGGGGTCGTTCCAGGGGGTCAGCACGGCCACGACGCCGCGTGGCACGGGCACCATGAGGTCGGTGGCCGACCAGGGCGGCGGCCGACCAGGGCGGCGGCCGACCAGGGCGGCGGCCGCGTGCAGGGTACCCAGCCCGGGGCGGCCGCGCGGGCCGCGCGGACGGCCTCGTCACAGCGTTCGTCGGTCGCGACGGACACGCGGCCGACGACCTGGCCGGTGCGGGGATCGGCGATGGTCAGCTCGCGGCCCAGCACGGACGTCACGCCGGCGCGTTACCCCCGGACCGGCGTGATCAATCCCGGTGGGGCAGCTTCGCCGGGGTGGAGGGCGGCGGGACCACCGGCCCGATGTCGCCGTCGGGCGCGGTGTCCAAGTCGACGATGACCGGTGCGTGGTCGCTGGGCGCCTTGCCCTTGCGGGCCTTGCGGTCCACCCACACGGCGGCGACCCGGTCGGCCGGCTCCCGGCCGGCCAGCACGAGATCGATCCGCATGCCCTTGTCCTGGTGGAAGCGGCCGGCGCGGTAGTCCCAGTAGGTGAAGACGCGCTCGGTCGGCCAGCGTTCGCGGAGCACGTCGCGCAGCCCCAGCCCGGCGAGCGTGGACAGCGCCGCGCGTTCGGCCGGGGTGACGTGGGTGGAGTCGACGAACAGGGCCGGATCCCACAGGTCGCCGTCGGTCGGTGCGATGTTCATGTCGCCGGCGACGACCGAGGTGGCCGGGTCGGTGACGACGGCTCGCAGCGCCGCGAGCCACTCGAGCTTGTAGGCGTAGTGCGGGTCTTGCGGGGTGCGGCCGTTGGGCACGTAGACCGAAGTCACCCGCAGCCCGCCGCAGGTCGCGCTGATCGCGCGGGCCTCGGCCGGCGACTCGGGCGTCGGGAAGCGGGGCTCGTCGGGGAGCCCGCGCACGACGCCGTCGAGCCCGACTCGCGACAGCAGC
>Ga0247825_10002487_pt1 | contig 12135 bp, 9 predicted proteins | sample 13C_Vanillin_Day_FD_194413 | JGI IMG/M metagenome (GOLD analysis project Ga0247825, IMG submission 194413) | Soil microbial communities from agricultural site in Penn Yan, New York, United States - 13C_Vanillin_Day48 | ecosystem: Environmental > Terrestrial > Soil > Agricultural land | place...
GCCGAGGATCGCGGGCACGGCGAGCGCCGGGAGCAGCGCCCCGCGGTGGATATAGACCCACGCTGCCGAGCTGTTGACGATGGAGATGATGAAGCCGCTCGTCCCGACCGCGACCTTGAGCGGCGCGGCCATCAGCAGGTTCAGCGCCGGCACGTTGGCAAAGCCCGCGCCCAGGCCGAAGATGCCGCCGAGGAAGCCGATCCCGGCGAACGCGGCGAACCCTCCCAGCGTGCGCCGCGTGCGCCAGTCGATCGCGGTGCCCTCGGCCGGATCCCGGTACCTGCCGCGCAGGCGCAGGATCGTGCCGAGGGCGTCGGCTTCCCCGGTGCCCGCGGCCGCGTCTGGCGTGCGCCAGATCAGGATAGCGATCGCGACCACCGTGGCGCCGAGCGCGGCCTGAACCACGTTGGTCGGCAGCGCAAGGCCGACCAGCGCGCCGGCGAAAGACGCGATCGACCCCGACAGGGCGAGCGGAACCGCCAGGCGCAGGCTCGCCATGCGGTTTCGCAGCAAGGGCGGGGCAGCGGCGAGCGTCCCGGCGAGCGCAAAGACGAGGCCCACGCCGCGTACGAAGTCCAGATGGAACGGGAAGAAGCTGCCCACGATCGGCACGAACAGGACGCCCCCGCCCACGCCCGCCACCACGGCGACCACGCCGATCAAGAAGCTCACGGCGAAGAGCGCGGCGAGCCAGACCCACCATGCGTCGGCCATTTTTGGCGCTATGCTAACCCGATGCCCCGACTCGCCGCCAATGTCTCGACGCTTTTTACCGAGGTCGGGTTTCTCCAGCGCTTCGCCGCCGCACGCAAGGCGGGTTTCCGCGCCGTCGAGTACCAGTATCCATACGATTTCGGGGCCGCCGAGGTGGCGCACGCGGCGCGCGAGGCCGGCGTCGAGGTCGTGCTGCACAACATGCCGCCGGGCGATCCGCAACGCAATGAGCGCGGCACCGCTTGCCTGCCGGGCCGCGAGCAGCGCTTTCGCGAAGACCTCGAGCGATCGATCGAGTATGCGCGCGCGGCGCGCTGCGCGAGCCTCCATCTCATGGCCGGCGTGGTCCCCCCCGGCACAGAGCACGCCGCGCTGCACGCTACGTACGTGGCGAACCTTCGGCACGCCGCGAAGCGCCTGGAGAAGGAAGGCATGCGGCTTCTCATCGAGCCCCTCAGCGAGCGCACCGTAGCCAATTGTTTTCTGCGCTCCAGCGCGCAGGCGGCGCAGGTGCTGGAGGAGCTCGGCGCGGGCAACGCGGCCCTCCAGTACGACCTCTTCCACATGCAGATCATGGAAGGCAACCTCGCCGCGACCATCGAGCGCCTGCTGCCGCGCCTCGGCCACATGCAGATCGCCGACGTGCCCGGGCGCCACGAGCCTGGCAGCGGAGAGATCAACTTCGAGTTCATGTTCAAGCACATCGACGCCGTCGGCTACGCCGGCTGGATCGGCTGCGAATACAATCCGGCGCGTGGGACTCTCGAGGGCCTGAAGTGGGCGCAGCCCTATCTGTAGAACGACAAGCACGGGTCGCCAGAGCGCTGCGCGAGTTCCTTCCGGCGCGCGCGGTGCTGTGGGAGGAGGAAGACACCCGGCCCTACGAGTGCGACGGGCTTACCGCCTATCGCCAATTGCCCATGGTCGTGGCGCTTCCCGAGACCGAGGGCGAGGTGCAGCGGATCCTCGCGACTTGCTCTTCGATGAAGATTCCGCTGGTGCCGCGGGGCGCGGGGACGGGCCTCTCGGGCGGAGCGCTGCCGCCGGGAGACGGCGTGCTGCTGTCGATGGCGAAGTTCATGCGCGTGCTGCGCGTGGACCCGGCCGCGCGCGTCGCGGTGGTGCAGCCCGGAGTGCGCAACGCCGTGATCTCGGAGGCGGCCGCGCCGTTCGGCCTGTACTACGCGCCCGATCCTTCGAGCCAGATCGCCTGCACCATCGGCGGCAATGTCGCGGAGAACTCCGGCGGCGTGCATTGCCTGAAATATGGCCTCACCGTGCACAACGTCCTGCGCCTGCGCGGCTTCACCATGGCCGGCGAGCCGGTGGAGCTGGGTGCGCAAGGTCCGGACGCGCCGGGCTACGACCTGCTCGCGCTCGCCATCGGTTCGGAAGGAATGCTGGTCGTCGTCACCGAGGTCACCGTGAAGCTGCTGCCCAGGCCGCAATGCGCAAGAGTGGTGATGGCTTCGTTCGACGACGTGGAAAAGGCCGGCCAGGCGGTGGCCGATGTGATCGCGGCCGGGATCATTCCGGCAGGCCTGGAGATGATGGACCGGCCGGCGACGCATGCGGTCGAGCAGTTCGTGGGCGCGGGCTATGACCTCGACGCCGCTGCGATCCTGCTGTGCGAATCGGACGGTACGCCCGAGGAGGTCGAGGACGAGATCGAGCGCATGCGCGCCGTTCTCTCAGCCGCGGGCGCGACCCGGATGACGGTGTCGCGCGACGAAGCCGAGCGGCTGCGCTTCTGGTCCGGCCGCAAGGCCGCATTTCCCGCGGCGGGCCGCATCTCGCCCGACTACTACTGCATGGACGGCACGATCCCGCGCAAGCGCCTCGGCGAGGTGCTCAAGTTCATCGCCGCGATGGAGAAAAAATACGGCCTGCGCTGTCCCAACGTGTTTCACGCCGGCGACGGCAACCTGCACCCGCTTATCCTGTTCGACGCGAACAGCCCCGACGAGCTGCACCGCACCGAGCTCTTCGCCGCCGAAGTGCTGGAGAAGTGCGTCGAGGTCGGCGGCACCATTACGGGCGAGCACGGGGTGGGGGTGGAAAAGATCAACCAGATGTGCGTCCAGTTCGGCGCCGACGAGCTCGAGCTCTTCCTCGCGGTGAAGCGGGCGTTCGACCCCTCCATGCTGCTCAATCCCGGCAAGGCCGTTCCCACCCTCGCGCGCTGCGCGGAATACGGGCGCATGCACGTGCAGGGCGGCAAGCTGCCGCATCCGGAGCTGCCGCGCTTTTGAGTCTCGAAGCACTTCAGGACCGCATTCGCGAAGCCGCGGCGCGCAAGGCACCGCTGCGGCTGCGCGGCGGCGGCAGCAAGGACTTCTACGGCAACGCCCCGCGCGGCGAGCTCCTCGACACGCGCGCCTATGCCGGCATCGTGAGCTATGAGCCGACCGAGCTGGTGATGACCGCGCGCTGCGGCACCCCGCTCGCGGAAATCGAGAAGGCGCTGGAAGAAAAAGGACAGTGCCTGCCGTTCGAGCCGCCGCATTTCGGCGAGGCGACCTTCGGCGGCTGCGTGGCCGCCGGCCTTTCCGGCCCGCGTCGCGCCTCGGCCGGCGCGCTGCGCGACTTCGTCCTCGGCGTGAAGCTGGTGGACGGCCGCGGCCGCGCGCTCACCTTCGGCGGCCAGGTGATGAAGAACGTCGCCGGCTACGATCTCGCGCGCCTTGCCGCGGGCTCGCTCGGGACGCTGGGCCTCATCGCCGAGGCATCGCTGAAGGTCCTGCCGGTGCCCGTGTGCGAGCTCGGCCTCGAGCTCGAAATGAGCGAGGCAACCGCGCTCGAGACCATGAACCGCTGGGCCGGGCAGCCGCTGCCGATTTCGGCGAGCGCCTGGCACCGCGGCGTTCTGCGCGCACGCCTGTCCGGCTCGGAGCCCGCCGTGCGCGCCGCCGCCGAGAGAATCGGCGGCACGCGGCTCGCGGACGGCAAATTCTGGCGCGACGTGCGCGAGCACGAGCACGCGTTTTTCGGCGGGTCCGGGCCGCTGTGGCGCCTGGCCGTGGCTTCGAATCGTCCGCCGCTCGGGGTGCCGGGCGATACGCTGATCGAGTGGAGCGGCGGCCTGCGCTGGATTCGCGGCGGGGACGCCCGCGAAATCGCCGCAAGAGCCGGAGGGCACGCGACGTTGTTCCGGTCCGAGGGCGCTCGGCAAGGCGCCTTCGCTCCGCTCGATGCAGTTGTCCTGGGTCTGCACCGCCGGCTCAAGGCCGCCTTTGACCCGGCCGGCATCCTCAACCCCGGCCGCATGTACGCGGAGCTCTAGGCCTTGGGCAGGTTCCTTTTCTGCGCCTCGACCGCTTCGCGCGCCTGCGCCGACAGGGCGCTCTCGGGATACCGCGCGAGGAGCCGCGCATACAGCTGGATCGAAAGCACCGGCTCGCCGGCCTCGCCCGCCTTCGCGGCGGCGTCGAAGAGCAGCCTTTGCTTTGCCAGCGCAGCGGCGTCGCCCGGCGAGAGATTTTTCGCTTTGGCCGCCGTCATCATCTCGGCCATGAAGGCGGCGCTGCGCTCTTCGGAGGCGCGCTCGAGCTCCTCGCGCCGCTGGCGCCACTTCACCATCCCGTACACGAGCACAGCGATCGCGGCGATGACGCCGAGCCAGATGACGAGCTTCATGCAAAAAGTATAGCGGCACATGCAGACCCGGCTCGCCGACTTCATCCGCGACACGCCCGAGGGCCGGGAGGCCGAGGCCATCGTGCGCAAGTGCGTCCACTGCGGGTTTTGCACTGCTACCTGCCCGAGCTATCAGGTCCTGGGCGACGACCTCGACAGCCCGCGTGGCCGCATCTACCTCATGAAGCGCGCGCTCGAAGGAGCGGCGGTCACGGAGAAGACGCGGCTGCACCTCGACCGCTGCCTGACCTGCCGAGCGTGCGAGACGACCTGCCCCTCGGGCGTGCGCTACGGGCGGCTCGTGGATATCGGGCGCGCGCTGGTCGAAGCGCGTACCACGCGCAAACCGATGGACCGCATCTTCCGCGGAGCGCTCGCATTTGCCTTGCCGCGCCCGCGGCTCTTCCGCTCCCTGCTCGGACTGGGACGCCTGGCGCGGCCGCTGCTTCCCGCTACCCTCAGATCGAAAATCCCGGCAACGGCGCTACCGCCGGGCGAATGGCCGGCGCCGCGCCATGCGCGCAAGATGCTCGCGCTGGCCGGATGCGTGCAGCAAAGCCTGGCGCCTTCGATCAACGCCGCGGCGGCGCGCGTGCTCGACCGTTTCGGCATCTCGCTCGTCCAGGCGCCCGGCGCCGGCTGCTGCGGTGCGCTTCGCTTTCACCTGAATTTCCAGCAGGAAGGCCGCGAAGACATGCGTGCGCTGATCGACGCCTGGTGGCCGCTCGTCGAGCGCGGCGAGGTCGAAGCCATCGTCATGACGGCGAGCGGCTGCGGCGTAACCGTAAGGGACTACGGCCATCTTCTGGGCGAGGATCCTGCCTACCACGAAAAGGCGGCGCGCATCGCCGCGCTGACGAAGGACCTTTGCGAAGTGCTGCCCCTCGAGGCGATCCCGCAGGGCGTGGCATCCGGGCGCGTCGCGTTCCACTCCCCGTGCACGCTGCAGCACGGGCAGCAGCTCCGCGGCGCGGTCGAGGCCCGCCTCGCGCGCGCGGGGTTCGAGCTGACCCCGGTGCGCGACGCGCATCTTTGCTGCGGGTCGTCGGGTACCTACTCGCTGCTGCACCCCGCAATCGCCCAGGAGCTGCGCGCGCGCAAGCTTGCCGCCCTGAGCGAGGGCGCGCCGCACTCGATCGCGACGGCGAATATCGGTTGCCTCAGCCATCTGCAGCCCGCTGCGCCGGTGACGGTGCGCCACTGGATCGAGGTTCTGGACGAAGCGCTGCAGCGTAAAATCCCCGCATGAGCGCCCGTGTCGCCCCCGAAGTGGTCAGGGTCGCCTGTCCGCACGATTGCCCGGATACCTGCGCGATGCTCGTGACGGTCGAGCAGGGCGTCGCCACGAAGATCCAGGGCGATCCGTCGATGCCGTTCACCGACGGCACGCTGTGCACGAAGGTCGCGCACTACCTCGAGCGCACCTACGCGCCCGATCGCCTGCTCTATCCAATGAAGAGAACGGGACGCAAAGGCGCGGGAGCGTTCCGGAGGATCAGCTGGGAGGAGGCGCTCGACGAGATCGCGTCGCGGCTAAGGAGCCTCGCGGCCGAAAACCCCGAGACCATCCTGCCGTGCAGCTATGCCGGAACCATGGGGATGGTGCAGTACAGCTCGATGGACCGGCGCTTCTTCCATCGCCTCGGCGCGACGCTCCTCGAGCGGACGCTGTGCTCCACGGCAGGCAAGTCCGGCCTGCGCTCGACGCTGGGCGGCTTGGTCGGCATGGATCCGGAGCGCTTCGACGAGGCGAGGCTGATTCTCCTGTGGGGCGCGAACCCGGTCGTTTCGAACCTGCACCTCTGGTCCCGCGTGCAGGAGGCCAAGCGCCGCGGCGCCAAGGTCGTCGCCATCGATCCCTATCGCAGCCTGTCGGCGGAAAAGTGCACGCAGCACGTGGCGCTGCTGCCGGGCACCGACGGCGCGCTCGCGCTCGGCATGATGCACGTGCTCATCGCCGAAGACCTGGTCGACCATGAGTACGTCGCGAAATACACGCTCGGGTACGAAGCGCTCAAGAAAAGGGTGCTCGAAACCTATTCCCCGCAATGGGCCGCGCGCACCTGCGGCATCGGCGTGGAGGAGCTGGTGCAGCTCGCGCGCGAATACGGAGCCACCCGTCCCGCGGCGATCCGCCTCAACTACGGCATGCAGCGCCATGCCGGCGGCGGCATCGCGGCGCGCACCATCGCCTGCCTGCCGGCGCTGGTCGGGGCCTGGCGCGACGCGGCGGGAGGCATCGTCCTTACCACCGCCGACTTCTACAAGTTCGATCACGCGGCGCTCGAGCGGCCCGACCTCCTCGCCGGACGGCGCCCGCGCGTCATCAACCAGTCGAAGCTCGGCGAGGCGCTGACCTCGGCCCAGCCGCCGGTGCGCGCACTGATCGTGTACAACAACAATCCCGTCGCCGTGTGCCCCGAGTCCGACAAGGTCATCGCCGGATTCTCGCGCGAGGACCTGTTCACGGTGGTCATGGACCACTTCCAGACCGACACCGCCGACTACGCCGACATCCTGCTTCCCGCGACCACGCAGCTCGAGCACTACGACGTGCACAAGTCCTACGGCCACCTCTACGTGCTCGGCAACACCCCGGCGATCGCGCCGGTGGGCGAGTCATTGCCGAATTCCGAGGTCTTCCGGCGCCTCGCCGCGCGCATGGGATTCGAGGAGCCGTGCTTCCGCGACTCCGACGAGGACATCTGCCGCACGGCGCTCGCTTCGGGTTTTGACTGGGACGAGCTCAAGCAGCGTGGATGGCAGCGCCTGCCGAAGCCGGAGCGCTTCGCGCCCTTTGCCGAGGGCGGGTTTCCGACGGCATCGGGCAAGTGCGAGCTCTACAGCGCGGCGCTGGAAAGACAGGGCGTCGACCCGCTGCCCTTCTACAATCCGCCGGCCGAAGTGGCCGACGAGGCTCTGGCGCAGCGCTATCCGCTCGCGTTTCTGTCGCCGCCCGCGCGCCACTTCCTGAACTCTTCGTTCGCCAACGTGGCGCGCTTTCGCGAGTTCGAGCGCGAGCCGCATCTCGACATGCACCCGGAGGACGCCGCGGCGCGCGGCATCCGCGACGGCGAGCGCGTGCGTGTGTTCAACGATCGCGGCGGCTACACGCTGAAGGCCCGGGTGAACGGCAAGCCGCGCCGCGGCGTAGTGGTCGCGCCCTCGGTATGGTGGAAGAAATACGCGCGCGACGGCGGCAACGCCAACAACGTGACCTCGCAGCGCACCACGGACCTCGGCGGCGGCGCCACTTTCTACGACTGCCGCGTGCAGGTCGAGCGTGTCGACTCACCTCTTCGTTAGCGAGAGCCTCGGTCGATACGGATTTCCCGAAGGCCATCCCCTCTCGGTAGACCGGCAGGGCGCGTTCTTGCGCGCGGCCTGCCTGCGCGGCCTCGAGCGCAGGGTCACCCTTGCCGAGGCTGCCGCGGCCTCAAGGGAGGCGATCACTCGTTTCCATACCGCGGAATACATAGACCGCGTCATCGACGCCTCGCGCCGGGGCGACGGATACCTCGACTACGGCGACACCCCCGCGTTTGCCGGCTGCTACGAGGTCGGCGCGCACGTGGTCGGCGCCGCCCTCGAGGGCGCGCGCCGCATCATGGCGGGCGAGGCGCGGCGCAGCTTCCAGCCGATCGGCGGGCTGCACCACGCGCGGCGCGCCGGCGCCGCGGGGTTCTGCGTGTTCAACGATCCCGGCGTCCTCATCGAAACGCTGCGCGCCGAGCACGGCGTGCGCCGCATCGCATACGTCGACATCGACGTGCACCACGGCGACGGCGTGTTCTACGAATTCGAGGACGATCCGGACCTCGTGTGCGTGGATATCCACGAGGACGGCAGGTTCCTCTATCCGGGCACCGGAGCCGCGCACGAGACCGGCAGCGGGACGGCCGAAGGCACCAAGCTCAACCTGGCCCTTCTGCCCGGCGCCGGCGATGGCGAATTCCTGCGCGCCTGGGAGAAGGCCGAGCGCTTCCTCCAGGAGGCGCAGCCCGAGTTCTTCATCTTCCAGTGCGGCGCGGACGGCCTCGCCGGCGACCCGCTCGCCGACCTGCAGCTCACTGCGGCAGCGCACCGCCACGCCGCGCAGCGGCTCGTGGCGCTCGCCGAGCGCCACGCGCGCGGCCGCCTGATGGCTTTCGGCGGAGGCGGCTACAGCCTCGAGAACCTTTCCATGGCCTGGTGCGCGGTGCTCGAGGTGCTGGTTGAACCGCTCTAGCGCCCTGCGCGAGCTTGCGGGCTTTCTGCTCCCGTACCGCGCCCGCGTCACCGGGGCGCTCGCGGCGTTGGTGGTGGCAGCGGCCTGCTGGCTCGCCCTCGGGCAGGGGGTCAAGCACGTGATCGACGGCGGCTTCGCGGGCGGCGAGCCCGGCGCGCTCGATCAGGCCCTCGCCGGGATGCTCGCCATCGCCGTGGCGCTGTCGCTCTCCACCTGGCTGCGCTTTTATCTCATGATGAGCCTGGGCGAGCGAGTCATCACCGATCTGCGCCGCGCGGTTTTCGGCCACATCCTCGGGCTGGAGCCGGCGTTCTTCGAAGCCACGCGCACCGGCGAAGTCATCTCCCGCCTCACCAACGACGCGACGCTCCTGCAGCAGGTGATCGGCTACGGGCTGTCGATGTTCGTACGCAACTCGTTGATGATGGCCGGCGCTTCGGTGATGCTGTTCGTGACAAGCTGGAAGCTCGCCCTGCTCGTGCTGATCGGGGTGCCGGCGACGCTGCTGCCCATCCTGCTGCTCGGGAGGCGCGTGCGCAGGCTGTCGCGCGCGAGCCAGGACCGGGTCGCCGAGGTCTCGGCGTACGTCGACGAGGCGGTGCACGAGATCCGCACCGTGCAGGCATACGTGCACGAGGAGGCGGACCGCGCGAGCTTCGGCCGTCACGCCGAGGCAGCCTACCGCGTGGGAGTTGCCCGCATCAGTCAGAAGGCGTGGCTCGTCGCCTCGGTGATGCTGATCGCTTTCAGCGCGGTCGCTTTCATCATGTGGATCGGCGGACGCGACGTGTTCGCCGGGCGCATGACACCCGGAGAGCTCTCGGCGTTCGTGTTCTACGCCGCGATGGTGGCGGCCGGGGCCGGCACGGTGGCCGAGGTCTGGGGCGAGTTGCAGCGCGCCGCGGGCGCCGCCGAACGGCTGATGGATCTTCTCGGCACCTCGCCGCGCATCGTCGCTCCCGCGTCGCCCGCGGCCGTGCCGCCCGGCAGCGCGGCGTGCTCGATCGAGTTCGACGAGGTCGGGTTCGCCTACCCGTCGCGGCCCGAAATGCCGGCGCTGCAGCGGTTCAGGCTGCGCATCGAGCCCGGCAGCCGCACGGCGCTCGTCGGTCCCTCGGGCGCGGGCAAGTCGACGCTGTTCGCGCTGCTCTTGCGCTTCTACGATCCCCAGCACGGGGCGGTGCGCATCGACGGCACCGACCTGCGCGACATGGACCCGCGCGCGGCGCGCGGCCTGGTCGCGGTGGTGCCGCAGGACCCGGTGATCTTCGCCGCGAGCGTGCTCGACAATGTGCGCTACGGCCGCCCGGGCGCGTCGCGCGAGGAAGTTCTGGCCGCATGCGAGCGAGCGTTCGCGCTCGAGTTCATCGAGCGGCTGCCGCAGGGCCTCGATACCGGCCTCGGCGAGCGCGGCGTCACGCTCTCCGGCGGTCAGCGCCAACGCCTGTCGATTGCCCGCGCGCTGCTCGCGGACCGGCCGATCCTGCTGCTCGACGAGGCCACGAGCTCGCTCGACGCCGCGAGCGAGCTCGTGGTGCAGCGCGCGCTCGAAGCTCTGGAAGAGGGGCGCACCACGCTTGCCATCGCGCACCGCCTCGCCACGGTCCAGCACGCCGAGCGCATCGTCGTGATGGAAAACGGCATGATCGTGGCCGAAGGGCGCCACGCCGAGCTGGTGCGCGAGGACGGCCTTTACGCGCGCCTCGCCGCGCTGCAGTTCCTCGGCGATGCGCCCGCGCGGCGGATCGGGCGCGCCGCCTAGCTTGCGCGCATTCTTCCTTTTGCTGCTTCTCGCGGTTCCGCAGGCGCATGCGGAAACCGTCAAGGTCGGCTCCAAGCGGTTCACTGAGTCGTACATCCTCGGCGAGGTGCTCGCGCAGACCGCGCACGGCGAGCACAAGCCGGGCCTCGGCAGCACCGGCATCGTCTTTTCCGCGCTCAAGGCGGGGTCGATCGATCTTTACCCCGAGTACACCGGCACCATCGCGAAAGAAATCCTCAAGCTCCAAGGCGATCCGGACCTCGAAGAGCTCAATCGCGCGCTCGCACCCCAAGGCTTCGGCGTCGCCGTGCGGCTTGGATTCAACAACAGCTACGCGCTTGCGATGCGCGAGGAGCGCGCGCAGGCGCTCGGCATCCGCACGCTCTCGGATCTCGCACGGCATCCGGGGCTGAAGCTCGGCCTGTCGCAGGAATTCATCGGCCGCGCCGACGGCTGGCCGGGGTTGAAGGCGGCCTACAAGCTGCCCTATGGGACACCCTCTGGGCTGGATCACGGCCTCGCCTACGAGGCCATCGCGGCCGGCAGGATCGACGTGATCGACATCTACTCGACCGACGCCAAGATCGAGCGCTACAAGCTGCGCTTGCTCGAGGATGACCGGAAATTCTTCCCGCGCTACCACGCGGTGCTGCTCTACCGTCTCGACGTCCCGAAACGATTCCCCGACGCCTGGCGCGCGCTCCAAAAACTCGAAGGCCGCATCGACGAGCGCCAGATGATCCGCATGAACGCCGCCGCCGAGCTGGAGGGGAAGAGTTTTGCCGAAGCCGCGGCGCTGCTTGATTCTGATGCCGATTCTCAAAAGGCAACGCCGCGAAAGTTCCTCGACACCCTCTTCGGCCCCGATTTCTGGCGCCTCACCGGCCAGCACCTGCTGCTCGTGTTCGTCTCGCTCGCCGCTAGCATCGCGCTCGGCGTTCCGCTCGGCGTGGCTGCGGCCAAGCTGCCGCGTGCGGCGCAGCTCATTCTCGGCGCGGTCGGAGTGATCCAGACCATCCCGTCCCTCGCGCTGTTCGCGTTCCTGATCGCACTGATCGGGACGATCGGCACGCCCCCGGCGCTGATCGCCCTTTTTCTATACGCGCTGCTGCCGATCGTGCGCAACACCCACGCGGGCCTCACCGGCATCAGCACCGGTATGCGCCAGGCCGCGATGGCGCTCGGCCTCCCGCCGCGCGAGCGCCTGCGCCTCATCGAAGTCCCGCTCGCGCTCCCCTCCATCCTCGCCGGCATCAAGACCTCCGCCGTGATCAATGTGGGCACCGCCACCATCGCCGCCTTCATCGGCGCCGGCGGCTACGGCGAGCGCATCGCCTCCGGCCTCGCCCTGAATGACAACGTCACCCTCCTCGCCGGTGCAATCCCCGCCGCCGCTCTCGCCCTGCTTCTGCAGGGCGCCTTCGAGCTCGGCGAGCGCCGCTTCGGCTGGATGGCCCGCGCGCGCGGGCGGCTGTAGACTGCATTGGCCGCACTACGATGTGGCGGCGCGCTCGCGATGCACGCGCTCTTCGAGGCGCTCGAGCGCTCGCTCGCGCGCGCGCCAAGGTAGAATCCGGCCGATCTTTTCCCGGAGCGTCCCTTCATGCTGATCGGAGTGCCGCGCGAGACCGCGGCGGGCGAGAAGCGCGTTGCCACCGTTCCCGACGTCGTCGAAAGATTGATCAAGCTCGGGTTCAGGGTCGCGGTCGAAGCGCGCGCAGGCGACGCGGCAAACTTCGCCGACGAGACTTATCGCGCGGCCGGCGCCGAGGTCATCGACGACGCGGCGCGCCTG
>Ga0247825_10002488_pt1 | contig 12135 bp, 10 predicted proteins | sample 13C_Vanillin_Day_FD_194413 | JGI IMG/M metagenome (GOLD analysis project Ga0247825, IMG submission 194413) | Soil microbial communities from agricultural site in Penn Yan, New York, United States - 13C_Vanillin_Day48 | ecosystem: Environmental > Terrestrial > Soil > Agricultural land | place...
GGTGTACGCGGCGCGCGGAGCGTTCGGCGCCGCGTACACCTTGAGCCCCTGCTCCTTGGCGTCGTAAGCGGCACGGATCGTCTTCTCGAGCGTCGTCGAGATCGCGACGTACGGATAGATGCGCCGGCCCGTGACGAATTCGAGCTCGTCGATGACGCGCTTGTCGTGGGGATTCCCCATCGCGAGAAAGAGTCGCTCGTCGCGAACGAGGACCGGCAGGACGCGGCTCGACTCGGCCACCTCGCGCGGCACCATCTCGAGATGCTCGAGCGCGAGCGCGAGCTGATTCAGATCGATGCCCGGGACGCCGAACTGCTCCGACAGTGCGCGGAGGACCTCGGTCTCCGCAACGACACCGCTCGATGCAATACGCGACGCGAGCGGAACGCCGTCGCGCGCGGTCTTCTGGGTCTCGAGCTGCTTGTCGAGCTCCTCTTGAGAAATGAGCCGGCGCTTGAGAAGAATTCGGCCGATCGGTTTCTTCTCGTCCGACATCGTTCCTCGTGACTCAGGCTACCTTATTTCACTCTGTCAGGTGGGCGAGCGTACGGGTCTTGAACGAAGGCCACGTCCCGGCGCGAATGGCCTCGCGAGCCCCACGCACGAGCTCGCCGTACCAATGCAGATTGTGGAGGGTGAGGAGCCGGAGGACCGTCATCTCACCGGCAAGATACAGGTGCCGCAGGTAGGCACGCGCATACCCCCCGGCGCAGCACGGACAGCTGCAATCGGGATCGATGGGGAGCCGGTCCTCCTTGTAGCGGGCCTGCTTGATGATCACGCGCCCGAAGCGCGTCAGCGCCTGTCCGTTCCGAGCGTTTCGGGTGGGCAGGACGCAGTCGAACATGTCGACGCCCGCGTCGATGGCTTCGAGCAGGTCGTGGGGGGTGCCGACGCCCATCAGGTATCGCGGCCGCTCCGGATCGAGCGCGTGGGCGACCTCGTGGAGGGTCGCGTACATCCGTGGAATGGGCTCGCCGACGGAGAAGCCTCCGAGCGCGAGGCCGTCGAAGCTGGGATCGAGCGCCGCTAGCTCCTCCGCGTGCGCCCGCCGGAGATCGGCGAAACAGGCACCTTGGACGATCCCGAAGAGCGCCTGGCCCTCGGGACGAGCCGTGGCGAGTGCGCGCCGCGCCCACCGCGTGGTACGCGATACCGCGGCCTCCACGGTCGTCCGGGGAGATTCGCCCGGGGGGCAGACATCGAGCTGCATCTGGATGTCGGCTCCGAGCTTGCCTTGCACCCGCACCGCCACCTCGGGCGAGAGATGATGGCGCGCGCCGTCCAGATGAGACCGGAACGTGAAGCCTTCCTCGTCGAGGGTGACGAGGGATTTCCGGGCCGGGGCCGGCGACCCCGCGGCACCACCCGCCGGCGAAGGGCGCGGGACGTTGCCGCCGAGCGAGAAGGCCTGAAAGCCGCCGGAGTCGGTCAGCATCGCGTGAGGCCAGCGCGTGAAGCCTCGCAGACCGCCGAGGGAAGAGACGATGTCGGGGCCGGGCCGGAGCCACAGATGGTACGTGTTGCCCAGCATGATCTGAGCGCCGGTCGAGGCGACGTCCTCGGCGGTCAGCCCCTTCACGCTGCCCTGGGTACCGACCGGCATGAACGTCGGTGTCGCGACCTCGGCGTGCGGAGTGGTGAAGATCGCAGCGCGCGCGTGCCCGCTCTCGGAGCTCGCGAGGACACGAAACGCAAAGCCCTTTGCTCGGGGCGCCGTCATGACGCGCTCTCCTGTCTCGTCGGGTCCGCTCCGTCGCGTGACAGGAGCATGGCGTCGCCGTACGAGAAGAACCGGTAGCGCTCTCGCACCGCGAGCCGATAGGCGTCGAGCACCCGCTCCGTGCCGGCGAAGGCCGCGACGAGCGCGAGGAGTGTCGACTTGGGTAAGTGGAAGTTCGTGAGCAGCCGGTCGACGACCCGGAAGCGATAGCCCGGCTGGATGAGGATGCGCGTCTCCTCCGCGCATGGCCGGACGTGCCCCTCACGGGCGGGATCCGCCGCCGACTCGAGCGCACGAACGACCGTCGTACCGACCGCGAGGACCGGCGCGTTCCGCTCGCGTGCTCGCGCGATGGCGCTCGCCAGAGCGCGGGGGATCTCGAAGTACTCGGCGTGCATCGGATGGTCGTCGAGATCTTCTACCGTCACGGTCTGGAAGGTCCCGAGGCCGACGTGCAGGGTACACGACGCGATCTCGCAGCCGTGCCCTTCGAGGCGGCGGATCAGCTCCTGCGTGAGATGGAGCCCCGCCGTGGGCGCAGCGACGGCGCCGGGAGCTCGGGCGAAGACGGTCTGGTACCGTTCTTCGTCCTCGGGCCGAACGTCCCGCTTGATGTACGGCGGAAGGGGGACGCGAGCGCCGGCGCGCAGCGCATCGTCGATCGAGAGCGCGGAGTCGCGCGACGAGAGCCGGACGAGGAAGAGCCCGTCGTCCGCCTTTCCTTCCACCTCGACCGTGAGGGGCCCGCTGATCACGCGAGTACCGGGCCGCAGAGGCTTGGAGGCTCGAGCCATCGCACGCCAGCGTTCGCCCGGCGGGCTGGCGTCGTGGCTCGCCGTCGCCTCCCTGCGAACGAGGAAGACCTCCGCTTTTCCTCCGCTGCCCTCCTTCGTCCCGAGGATGCGCGCGCGAATCACCTTCGTGTCGTTGACGACCAGCAAGCTTCCGCTCGGAACGTGCTCGGCGAGATCCCTGATCCGGCCGTGGACGATGTCGTCACGCACGACCATGAGTCGCGCGAGCTCGCGATCGGCGGTCGGCTCCTGCGCGACCAGCTCGGGCGGCAAATCATAGGCGAAGCGCTCGACGCGCATTCGCGCTCAATACCACGGCCTCCGAAGCGTGCGGGGGCTCTCGTCGCCGAGCTCAGCGCCGGCGATCGTCGTCGGCCGACGCCGTGCGCAGCGTCTCAATGTGCGGGAATCGAGCCGAGATGCCGGAGCCGGGTTCCGCGCACCAGAGACGTCGCGAGCTCGGCGGCGCCGACACCTTGGTGCGGACGAACTCGACGACCTCCCGGAGGTCGTACGGCTTCGGGATGAACCCGCTCACGCCGCAATCGGCGCGCTCGAGCTGCCGCTCGCTCAGGTGGTACGAGCTCGTGAGAAGTACGCGCATCGCCGGGTAGCCCAGACGAAGCTCGCGTGCGAGCTCCAATCCGTTCGCGCCCCCCTCCGTCCGCAACATCAGGTCGATGATTGTCAGCGCCACGGGCTGGGCGGTGAGCACCTCCCGGGCGTCCTTGGCCGTCTTCGCGACGATCACGTCGAAGCCTTCCACACGCAGGGCGCTGGCAAGGATCGCCGCGTCCGCATCAACCACATCGACGAGCAGGATGGTCATCATGTGAGGCTCCCCGCCCGCGACGGAGCAATCTCAGTGCCAGGAGAGTTGTCCGGGAAAACTGCGATCCAGGGCACGGCCGGGTTTCACGTCTGAACAAAAGTCGTTCAACTCTGAACGGCGACGAGGTCATCATTGTCGCTTACGGACGTTGTGCGACGGCTCGTCCTCGTCCAACGACGGCTCGTCTGGCGGGTGCGCTCTCGCATGGAGGTCGAGGTCCTACCCCGGGTGCGTGAGGGCACCAGCCGGTCAGCTTCGGCTGTCGTACACGATGCCGAGCCGAGTCATCTTCCGCCAGAGCGTCGTGGCGGAGATATCGAGGAGCTCGGCCGCCTTCTCGCGGCTACCGTCCGAGTCGCGGAGCGCACCTTCGATGGCCTGCCGTTCGGCGGTGTCGACGACGTTTGCGAGCGTGCGCCCGGTGTAGGGCGCCGAAGGATCGTCCGGCCGCTTCGCCGGCAGAACGTCGTCTTTCGTGATGACTCCGTTCTGAATGAGCGCGACCGCCTGCTCGATCATGTGTTCGAGCTCGCGAATGTTCCCGGGGAAGTCGTAGTGCTGAAGGGCTTCGAGGACGCTCTCGTCGAGCCGCGCCTTCGTCCCCATCTTCCGGTTGTACTTATCCATGAAGAAGGCGAGGAGGTCGGGGAGATCCTCGCGTCGTTCGCGGAGCGCGGGCAGCTGGAAGCGCGCGACGTTGAGCCGGTAGTAGAGGTCCTGGCGGAAGCGCTTTTCGGCGATCGCGAGGAGGAGGTCCTGGTTGGTCGCCGCGATGATGCGGACGTTGACCTGGATGGGCTTGTTCTCGCCGACCCTTCGGATCTCGTTCTCCTGGATGGCGCGGAGCAATTTCGCCTGGAAGGCGAGGGAGGTCTCGGCGATCTCGTCGAAGAAGAACGTGCCCCCGTCCGCCTCCTCGAAGAGACCCTTGCGCGCATTGACGGCGCCGGTAAACGAGCCCTTTGCGTGACCGAAGAGCTCGCTTTCGAGGAGCGTGTCGGTGATGGCCGCGCAGTTTATTGGCACGAACATCCGGTCGCCTCGTCGGCTATTGGCGTGGATCGCCTTCGCAACGAGCTCCTTGCCCGTGCCGCTGTCCCCCGTGATGAGGACGATCGCGTCGGTCGGGGCGATACGGACGATACGGCCGAGCACCTCGCGGACGCCGCGGGATCGGCCGACGATGTTCTCGAACTTGTAGCGATCCTTGAACTCGCTCGCGAGGAACGCGACCTCTCCAGCGAGGCGGCGGTTGTCGAGCGCCTTGCCGACCTTGACGAGCAGCTCCTGCTCGGTGAACGGCTTCTGGATGTAGTCGAACGCGCCGTAGCGCATGGCCTCGACGGCGCTTTCGATCGTGCCGTACGCGGTCATGACGATGATCTCGGTCATCGGCTGCGCGCCTTTCACGGTACGAAGGACGTCGATGCCGTCCTTCGAGCCCATGCGTAGGTCGGTGACCAGCACGTCATAAGCGCCGGATGACCCGCGCTCGCAGCCTTCCTCCCCGCTCTGCGCTTCGTCGACTTCGAAGCCGGCTCCGCGCAGCATCATGGCGAGGGTGGTGCGCATGTTGCGCTGGTCATCCACGATCAGAAGCTTCGCCATTGAGGATGCCAGATATATCCCGCCCCCCTGAGCACCGGAAGCACTGCCTCGTTCCGAGGGCGGCAACGAGGGCGATCGGGTGCTTTTGGGTCGGGCGGTTCCTTTTCTCGTTCGGGTTCGGGTCTCGGACGCTCGTCCGCTAGCTCAGCAAGTCAGTCGTCTTTCGCGCCGTCGCGAATCCAGGTCTTCATCCGTTCAAGACACGCGCTCGGGAAGATGTAGTCCGCCGGGGCTTGCGGCATGAAGCCAGACACCGTGCCGTCCGGCCTGCGGATACGGAGGAGCCCGACGAAGAGGCCGCTGCTGTCCGGTGCTGCCGAATCCGAGGGGCTGACGATGTTCTTGTCGAACAGCGACTGCCTGCACGCTTTTTCGTCGAAACACTCGATCCCTGCGCCGGACCTGGCACCCGCGCCGTCGGGCGTGCCGTGGCAGTTCGAACGGAAGGAGCAGCTGCCCGGACGGCCCGTGGGACCGAAGATGTCACGGTAGAGGTCGCTCCACTTCGTGCCCGATCCGACACAAGGTGCTTCGGCCGGCGGAGGCGGGCTCGTCGCTTCGAGGCCGGAGTCCGTGAGGCCTCCTCCCTTCACATCGCCGCCCGCTTCCGAACAAGCGACGAGGGCAACGATCACCGCGCCGATGACAGCTCGCGCAGACCTCACCGGGGCGCCGCGGAGGGGCTCAGAAGAGGACACCGAGGATGAGCCTCACGGTCTGCGCCGCGGAAAGGGACCAGTCATTGATCTTCGTCGCGTCTTGCTCCTTCGGCAGGTATTCGAGTCCGCCGAAGGGAAGGAAGACGCCGTATTGGAGGGCCGCGTAGAAGCCGCCCATCTTGTTCGGGTCGTCGTTCAAGCTGCCGTCCTTCGCCTGGTAATAGAGCTGGACGTCGAACTCGAGGCCGAGGTCACGCTTGTTGCCGGGCGTCTGGATGAACTCGCTCGCTCGGCTCCAGATCGCGGCCACGCCGCCGCCGAACTTCTGCCCGTTCGGGTTCCGCACGAAGTCGTATTCCACGCTCGGCCGGAAGTAATACGCGCCCTGGACGCGGGACATGATCCGACGGAAGAAGATGTAGTCGACGTAGTAGGCCGGGTGAAAACGGAACGTCGACACCGCGCCGTTGCTCAGCCGGTTTTGCGGCTGGAGACCGGAGCTGTCGGGCGCGAGGCCTTCGACGTTCGGGTCACCGCTCGCCCAACCGTGACCGAAGCCGATGCGGAGCTTGTCCTCGACTGCGCGGAACTCGGCCTGCGTGGTGTAGCCCCACATCCGGAGCTTGATCGGGTCCCTGGGGGTGCCCAACGGCTGCTCGAGGGAGCCCCAGATCGTCGCGAACTCGCCCTCGAGACGGAGCTTGTTGAAGAGGAACTGGATGTGCGCGTCGGGCGTGAGCGCCTCCGCGTTTCGGCGTTCCAAGTTGTTGTTCGGTCGCGTGCTGTCCGACGTGATCGGGGTCTCGCCCTGAACGATGTCGAGGAGCTGCTTGCGGTAGGTCGCGAAGATGCCGCCGTTGACGACGACCTCGCCCCGCGCGAGCTTGAGTCGCTGGAGCTCGGGGTTCGTACGGTGCGCCGCGAAGAGCGCCCACTGACCGACGTTCGTGAGGTTGGCGGTGTTGTACGGCTGGCCGCCGTAGACGTCGTAAGGTGTCGCGCTCGTCGGGCCGGTCGAGACGAAGTCCCATGAACCGCCGAAGTAGAGGTCGAGCGGCTTGATGCCCGAGACGAACATGATGCGGTCGACGTTCGACTGGTAATCGCAGTCGAGGCAGTCGCCCGAGTTCATCACCATGCCGAGACCCCACTGGTTCGGCATGCGTCCGAAGCGGATCTGACCGACGGGCGTGAGGTACTCGGCCCACGCGCGCTGCACGTCGATCGAGTTCCGGTAGCCGTTCACCCCCGCGGTGGGCGGGCCCTGCGTGTTCGAGAATGCACCGAGCGGCGCGTACCCGTTGTAACCGAGGCTGCCGGAGTTGACCGCCGTGCTGTAACCGGTCGCGCCGGTCCCGCCGGGGCGCATCGCGTAGGAATCGGGCGTGGACCCGAGCACCAGGTTGTCGAGGAGGTCGATCTGCGACAGGACGCGGAGGTTGTCCGAGATGTGAATCTCGGGGTTCAGGCGCAGCCGTAGATTCGCGTGGGCTTGCGACTTGTCGTAGCACTCACCGTACCGATTCTGCGGGTTCGGGTCACCGCACCCGAGGACCTGACGGCGCTGGCCACTGCTATCGGTGTACGTGTTGTCGAGCGGCTGCCGCCAGAGGGGGTTCGCGGCGGTCAACACATCGTGGCGGCCGAGCGCGAAGTTGTGAAAGAGCTCGCCGCGCGTTCGGAAGTAACCGTGCAGCTCGACGATCGGCCGCGTGTGCGACCACCAATCCTCGCTGTACACGTCCGAGGGGCGAGCGCCGATCGTGCCGTCAGCGGTGGGTCGCTCGCGGCCTTGTTGAATGAGCTTCTGCTGGTCCTTCGCGGGATCGACCTGGGGAAGGCCGTCCGCGGGTGCGGCATTCGCATCTTGCGGGACCAGATCGTCGCGCGTCGGGTCACCGGCAGCCGGTCCCGACGGCGCGGGCGCCCCGGTTGCAGGGCGCGCCTGTCCACCCGTTGGCGGGGTCGTGGGCTGCTGGGCCTGTGCACCGACGGTGACGAGCAACGTTGCCGATGCTGCCAAAGCCGCCGAGGCGCGCGAGAGAACGTAGCGAAAGCCGAAGGATCTCGGCCCCACTGATGACCGGGGGACCATACCGGCCGACCTTCTAACACAGTGAGGCGGGCATGTGGGGCCGAGCACGAAGGACTGGGTTGTCTGGCGGAGCCCCGAGGTTCAATCGAGCCCACCACATGTCTTTCATCCCGTGAATCCGAGGGCTTCACGCGGTCGCTCCCCGTCATCGACGATGCAGATTCGAGCGCGGACGCCGCCGGAAGACCACGGCGAGCACCCCGAACAAGACGACGAGCATGGCGCCGATGGCGGCCGTCGGTCGCGGGTGATGCACGGCCCACGTCGCGCCTCGGAGCGCGAGGCCGGCCTGCGGAGGTGCTCGCGACCCTTCGAGCGTCGCGGCGAGGACGGACCGCTCGCAGCCGAGAGGCTCGGTGTTCGTGCGCGGTCCGGCCACGGGCGCTCTCCTCGCGCAGGTCGCGAAACAGGTGAAGACCCGGGACTCGTCGAAGCCCACGAAGGTCCTTGCACGTCCAACGAACGGTCCGCCGAGATCTGCCGCCGCGCGCAAGGCCAGGACCCCCTCTTCGGAACGAGCGTCGACAGGCGCACCGGTGATCTTGGCGGCGGAAGCACCGGCGAGCGCCACGGTGCGCGCCTCGACCGCCGGTCGCATGTCCTCCACCCATCCTGGGATCGGCGTCGCGACGCAGCCGGTGACGAAGGCCTCTGCCGACGTGCTGCTTTGCGACGCCCTCCACGTGGTGATCGATGCGCCGGCGCTCTCCGCGATCTTCGGCGGCTCGATGTCCGCCGCGACCCATCCCGGCGGTGGCTCGGCGGCCACCCGAGGAACGCTCACCGTCGCTCGGCGCGTCCTGGTGGGGACAGCTCGGCGAGGAAGGCCTCGACCTCACTCCGGAGCGCGATGAGCTTCTCACGCAGCTGCGGCGATGGCGCGATGGACGTGGCTCTGGTGTTCGATGTGGGCGCCGTCTCGAGGCTCGCTTCCGCGAGAGGAGGGGCTGGAGCTTCTGCCGGCGCGACGGACGCATCATCCTGCTGCATCGTCTGAGGTGCCGCGTCGGTCGACGCGCCGTCGTCGCCGTCGTCGTCGAGCCCGGGCGCGCTGCCGCGCTGGAGCTTCTTCTTGGCGCCGGCGATCGTGAAGCCGTCGCGATAGAGCAGATCGCGGACGCGGAGCAGATTCTCGACGTCTTTACGCGAATAGACGCGCTGGCCCTTCGCGCTCTTCGTCGGTCGAATGCTGCGAAACTCGCGTTCCCAGTAGCGGAGCACGTGTGGCTCGACGCCGACGAGCCCCGCGACCTCACCGATCCGGAAGAACAGCTTCTGCGGGAGCATGGGCGAGCAACCGAAGTGAGCCGCCGGACACCAACGCGCCGAGGCCGAACCTGACTACTTCATCAACCCCATCGAAACGACGGGAATCGCGATGCCCTGCGAGTTCGCGGTATCGCGATTTGCCTATTCTTTCGAAGCTTCGTTCGAGATCGGCGCCGCGGCGATCGGCACCGGGCTCGCCGGGGGAGCCGACGCGGCAGCCGTTGACACCGCCGGGGGCGGAGCCTCGGAGTCGGTCTCGTGCTCGCTCTCGTCGTCCTCTTCGTCCTCGATGAGGTCGTGCGCCCCGTTACCGCTTCGCGGGTTGAGGGCCTGCTTGAGGATCTGGCTTGCCTTGAAGGTGAGGACGCGACGCTCACTGATCTTGATCGGATCACCCGTCTGAGGATTGCGACCGGGCCGCTGGCGCTTGTCGCGCAGCACGAAGTTCCCGAAGCCGCTGATCTTGATCTTTTCGCCGCGCCCGAGGGTCTCCTTCATCATCTCGAAGACCATGTCGACGATGTCCGCCGACTCCTTCTTCGAGAATCCGCCCACCCTCGTGTACAGCGCCTGGACGATCTCCGCCTTCGTCATGATCGTCTCTCACCCCCCGACGGTGTGCCCGCTTGATCTCGCCCCTTGGTCGCTCGCGCTCCCTCGGGAGTTCGTGTTGCTTACTGCTGGGCACCCAAGACCGTGTGCCCTGCGCAGGTACCGGATAGTAAACGGCTAATAAGGGCCCGGCCAGTGGAAAAACGGAAGGCTGTGTTTCTCGCGCCTCCGGACCGGCTCGAGGCGGCCGCCAGCTCTGCCTCGAACCGGAATTTCTATACGGATATCCGAAGCTTGAGCGCTAGGCCGCGAGCTCCTCGGAAGGCGCAGTGGCCGGCGGCGGCACGCTGTCGGAGACGGGGGCAAGGCCGAGGCGGGCGGCGCGGCGTCGTGCCACTTGCTCGCTCGCGACGAGCGAAGCCACGTACCCGTAGCCGAACGTGAAGAGCATCGCGAACGGTGCCGCGAACCAGTGCCCCGTCTCGAGTGCCGCGACGATGCTGGCGAAAGAGATGAGCGAGAGGAGCACTTCGATCGTGGGCAGGTCCGCCCGTGCACGATAACGATGACTGTGGTTCGCGCCGTGTTTGGGCGTGCGAACGAACTCACCCGCCATCGATCGGAAGCCCTCGAAGACCGCCTTCGTGAGGTGCGGAGCGAGGCCGGCGCCGAGCGCGAGCAGCGCCGGCAACGTCTTGATGGCATCCATCCGGCGCCGGCCCTGCGCGGCCTCGGCCATCGCATAAAACGCAGCGAGCGATCCCGTCGTGCCGATGCACAGCGGTAGGTCGATGAGGAGCATCGTCGTCGGGTTGGTCGCCGGCATCAAGATGAGCGCCGGGAGGAGCAGCACGCTGAGGACGACCATGAGCGGATAGGCGAAGTGCGGCGTCATGTGGAAGAACGCTTCGAGCCGCTGGGTGAGCGTCAGATCCGACGTCATCACGCGTCCCATCAGCTTGCGTGCCGTCTGCACGGTGCCCTTCGCCCATCGGAACTGCTGCGCGCGGAATGCGCTGACGTCTTCCGGGAGCTCCGCCGGCGTGACGACGTCCTCGCGGTACACGAACTTCCAGCCCGCCATCTGCGCGCGGTAGGAGAGATCGAGGTCCTCGGTGAGCGTGTCGTGCTGCCAGCCGCCGCTCTTCTGAATGGCCTCCTTGCGCCACATGCCGCCGGTGCCGGAGAAGTTGAAGAGCCAGCCAGCCGCCGCGCGGGCTCGGTTCTCGACGAGGTGATGACCGTCGAGCATGAGCGCCTGAACACGCGTCAGGACCGAGAGATCCCGGTTCATGTGCCCCCACCGCGCCTGAACCATGCCGACGTTCGGATCGTCGAGGAAGTGCGGGACGAGGTCACGGAGGAACTGGGCGCCCGGGACGAAGTCCGCATCGAAGATGGCGACGAGCTCGCCCTTGGCGACCTTGAGCCCGGCGTCGAGAGCGCCTGCCTTGTAGCCGGTTCGGTCGACGCGATGGATGTAGACCATGTCGAGCGGGCCGTTCCAGTCGGCGCGCGTGCCTCGAGGAAGAGCCGGCGGATTCTTTCGGAGGCTCTCGACCTTCGCGCGCGCCATCTGACGCGACTCGTCGGTCGAGTCGTCGAGGACCTGGATCTCCAGCTTGTGACGCGGGTACGCCATCTTCGCCGTCTCCTCGAGAAGACGGCCGACGACGGTCGCTTCGTTGTAGAGCGGCAGCTGAATCGTCACGTGCGGCAGCGAATCGGGATCGGCTCCGTCCGAGATCACACGCCTCCCGTCCTGCATCCGCGCGAGCTTCTTCCGAAGGCGGAGGACGGTGAGGACGAGGTGCGACCGGTGAAGCCCATACATCGCAAGCAGCGAGAGCACCGCGAAGTACGCGAAACACGAGGCAACGTGCATGCGGCGAGCTTGACACCCACCTCAGCCCGCATTGTCATCAACTTGTAATTCGTTGTACCTCGTTGCTGAGATCCACGGCGGCAGGCGACGAATTTCGCTCGTCAAGCCGACGAGATGCGCGACGTCTCGCTCAACGTCGCGTCGCTCAGCGCGCGGCTGTCGTGGTGATGGGAGCGGTGCTCGCGGCCTTCGCCTTCTTGGAGAAGTCGAAGTGGTAGTAGAGGCCGACGGCGAGGTTCAACATCATGTGAGGCGCGCTGCTGATGTCCGACGCGCACCCGGTGAGTGACGTCGTGGACGTCGCGGACGCCGTGCAGTTCCGATTACTGAATTCGCCGAACGCGAGGCCGGCCTTCGGAACGATGCGGAACGGCCCCACCGGGATCGAGAAGCCGGCGTTGATGGCCAGCTCGAGGCCGCTGAAGCTTTGTCCGATCTTGCCGGCCGCAGCGGTGGTTCGCGTATGAGAGAGGAAGCGCATTCCGAAGCCGGCGTCGGCGACGAAGGTGAAGCGATCGACGTTCGGCATGATCCCGGCGAACACGCCCGCGTAGACGGATGTCGTCGAGACTTCGGCTCGCTGGCCGAACGGAATGGTCTTCGGGTCCGGCTCCCCGAGGTCTGCGAGCTCGAGGGTGCCGCCGACGAGGAAGAGCCGAGCGACGCGCCCGATGACGTCGATACCCGCGCCCCAACCGGTGCTCGTGTAGTCGGAGAC
>Ga0247825_10002489_pt1 | contig 12135 bp, 10 predicted proteins | sample 13C_Vanillin_Day_FD_194413 | JGI IMG/M metagenome (GOLD analysis project Ga0247825, IMG submission 194413) | Soil microbial communities from agricultural site in Penn Yan, New York, United States - 13C_Vanillin_Day48 | ecosystem: Environmental > Terrestrial > Soil > Agricultural land | place...
GCGGCAGTCGGTGCCGATGGTGTAGACGACGTCGCTGGCGTACTCCCGCATGGTGTAGTTGACGCTCGCCGACCGGGTCGAGCGGGAGCCGTCGTAGTCGACGCCCAGGCCGCCGCCCACGTCCACGTGGGAGATGTCGAACCCCATGCCCCGCAGCTCGGCGTAGTATCGGCTGATCTCTTCCAGGCCGGCCTTCACATGGCGGATGTCGGTGATCTGACTTCCCAGGTGGAAGTGCACCAGCTTGAGGATGTCCTTCCGCCCCCGCCGCTCCAGCTCGTCGAGGAGCCGCATCAGCTCCACCGCCGAGAGTCCGAACTTCGAGCGCTCGCCGCCGCTCTTGGCCCAGCGGCCCGAGCCCTCGGTCGCCAGCTTGATCCGGACCCCCGCGGTCGAAGCCACGCCCATCTCGTCGGCCACCTTGAGCAGGACGTCCAGCTCGTTGAGCTGCTCCAGCACGACCATCACGGTGTGGCCCAGCTTCTGGCCCATCAGGGCCAGCCGCATGTACTCCTCGTCCTTGTAGCCGTTGCAGACGATCAGATGCCGGGTGTCCTCGTTGAGGCCCAGCACCGCCTGGAGCTCGGGCTTGCTTCCGCACTCGAGGCCAACGCCGTAGGGCGCGCCGAACTCCACGATCTCCTGCACCACGTGGCGCTGCTGGTTGACCTTCACCGGGTAGACGGTGGTGTAGCTCCCGTCGTACCCGAACTCCTTGATCGCGTTGGAGAACTCGCCCGAGAGGGCCTCGATCCGCGACTTCAGGATGTCGGAAAAGCGGAGCAGCAGTGGCAGGCCCACGCCCTGGGCATGGAGATCGGTGGCGAGGTGGTAGAGATCGAGCCCGCGCTTCCGGTTGGCATCCGGGTGCACGGTGACGTGGCCGTCGGGGTTGATGCGGAAGTAGCCGAGCCCCCATCCGTTCATGTTGTACAGCTTCTCCGCGTCCTTTACGGTCCAGGTGGGCGGGGCGACGGTAGTGGCGATGTCGAACTCCTGCTGAGGGCGAAGGGGCAATTGTAATGGGAATCGACAGTCATGGAAAGCGTCGTGGCGGCACCGCGACAACGGGCCTTCTCGGGGTGGTGCAGGCGCCGTCATCTCGGGGGTAAACGGCACTCCGGGCACGACTTCCCCGTGGGCACGAGAACGCGCCGGCAGGCACGAAGCTCGCACTTTCAGGAGTTGCACCCGCGGAGACCCGGAAGCAGCGGGCTGCACCACCGTACAGAAGATTGGGAGGTCCTCATGGCAGCGCCCAGCCTGATCTCGACTCGCCGGTTCTCGGCCTCGACCCGTCTGCGCCTCCAGGTGCTGTTCGCCCGCGCCTGGGAAGCGCTCGCCGATACGTACCAGCTCCAGGCCGCCGAGTTCGTCCGGCGGCTCAAGACTCAGCTTTCGATCGAGGAGGCCCTGGACCGGTTCTTCCGCGAAGTGGGTGTGCCCGCGCCGATGAGCGACACGGTGCGCGCCCGGGCGCTGATCGCCCTGGCGTCGATGATCGAGGAAGAGGCCGAGGAGCCCGAGGTGGCGACCGAGGCGGGCTGGAATCCCCTCCGCCCCGACCAGCTGATCGGCGCGCTCCGGCGGCGCGCCCGGTACGTGGAGGAGACCAACCTCGAGTGCCGCCTCGCCGCCGCGATCGCCGAGGAGGCGGTGGCCGCCACCCATGTGCGTATGGCCCTCGAGATCGCCGAGCTGCTTGCGGACGAGTGCACTCCGGACGAGTCCATCATGCACTACGTCCGCTCGTTCAGCCTCCCGGCCATCGAGGCCCAGATCATCCTCCGCCGCGCGATGGCCTGCTGGGCGGAGCGGGATCCGCTCGGGCTCGACCGGGTGGAACCGGTGGCGCCGCCGTCGCTGGCGATCTGCGCCAGCGGCGCGCAGCTCGACTTCAACGGCCGACTCCGGCTGGGGCTCCGCGCGATCGGCTGAGCCGCGGAACCTCCGCTCCGCCTATCTTTGGGTGGAGCCCGACGACGGGCGGAGCGGAGGCGCCGGATGGGCTGGACCATCACGATCGGACGGGTGGCGGGGACCGAGGTCAAGGTCCACCTCACTTTCTTCATCCTCGTCGCCTTCTGGGCGATGGCCGGGTACCAGCAGGGCGGTCTGTCGGGCGCGCTGCTCGCCGCGCTCTCGCTGCTCGCGCTGTTCGCCTGTGTGCTGTTCCACGAGTTTGGCCACATCCTGATGGCCCGACGCTTCGGGGTGCGGACGCCGGACGTCATCCTCCTCCCCATCGGCGGCGTCGCCCGCCTCGAGCGCATTCCCGACGAGCCCCGGCAGGAGCTGCTCATCGCGCTGGCGGGGCCCGCGGTGACCCTCGCCATCGTCGTCCTCCTCTACCTGGTGCTCGCCGTGTCGGGGCCCGAGCCGTCGCTGTGGGGCCTCCAGCCGGCCGGACCGTTCCTCGACAACCTGATGCGGGTGAACCTCTACCTGCTGCTCTTCAACCTGTTCCCCGCGTTTCCCATGGATGGGGGACGGGTGCTGCGAGCGCTGCTCGCGAGCAGGCTGGGACTGGTGGCGGGCACCAGGATCGCGGCGCGCCTGGGCCAGGCGAGCGCGGTCGTGGCCGGCTTCTACGGTCTCACCGCAGGGATGCCGATCCTGCTCCTGATCTCGCTCTTCGTCTTTCTTGGCGCCGGCGCCGAGGCCGCCGCCGTGGAGACGCGCGCCGCGGGCGCGGGACTGAACGCGGCCCAGATGATGGTGACCGACTTCCGGAGCATTCCCATCCACGCGTCGCTGGCACATGCGGTCGAGCTGCTCCTCTCCAGCGAGCAGCGCGAGTTCCCGGTGGTGGACAACAACGGGCGGGTCGAGGGAATTCTGACGCGCGACCACATCATCAAGGGGCTGAGCCAGCGGGGGCAGGACTCCACCGTCGGCGAGGTGATGGCGGCTCAGGCGCCGGTGGTGGCGCCGACGCTGGGATTTCAGGAGGCGCTGGAGCGCCTCCGCGCCAGCGGGTTGCCCGCCCTGCCGGTGGTGGACTCGACCGGGCGGCTCGTGGGCTTGCTCACCATGGACAACATCACGGATCTGCTGCTGGTGCGGCGGGCGGGAGCGCCCCTGGTCCCCTGAGTCAGCGGCACTCCCCTCGTCGATACGCCGACGGCGCACAGGCGAACCCCCCGCTTCCCCACAGGCCAGCGCCGGCCGCTCGAGCCTGCTTTTGCACCCGCTCCAGTCGCTCGGCATACTTGACGTTCGGGGGCACGGTGTAGAGCATCGCCCATCCTTCGAGGACCAGCGCCTCGTTCACCAGCCGGGAGCCGCTCCAGACGTGAGCCAGCTCGCGGCCGTACCGGTCGCGAGGGGCGACATCTCGCTCCAGGCGCACGGATGCTCCAGGCGGGGCGAGCCGACGTAGCGCGGCGCGTGCCTGCCGTCCGGACTCGCCCTGCGCCAGCTCGGGCGCATCGATGCCGATGAGGCGCACCCTCCGCCCGTCGCGGCAGGTGAACGTATCGCCGTCCGCGATCCGCTCGACCACACACGCTGTGGATTGAGCGGCGGCGGACCCCGCCCGACGGTCGCAGGCTTGGATCGCGAGGCTCGCCAGCAGGATGGCGAAGTGATAGCGGGGCATGGCGGGAATTTAGGAGAAGACCTGCGCGATGGCGGCGCCATTCGAAATCATCGAGCGCAGCAGCACGCTGCCCGTCTCGGCCGAAGAGGCCTTCGCCTGGCACGAGCGCCCCGGCGCGTTCGAGCGTCTCACCCCCCCGTGGGAGCGGGTCACCGTGCTCGAGCGCTCGGGAGGCATCCGCGAGGGGGCACGCACCGCGGTCAGCGTGCGGGTAGGCCCGGCCCGGTTCCGCTGGGTTGCGGTCCACCGAGACTACGTAGAGGGTCGCAGGTTCGTGGACGAGCAGGTGGAGGGACCGTTCTCCCACTGGATCCACGAGCACCGCTTCGAGCCGGAAGGTCCCGGGGCGACGCGATACACGGACCGCATCGAGCTCGCATCGGCGTTCGGCACGGTCGGCGCGGCAGCTGCGCGCCTGTTGGCGCGCCCCCGGGTGGAGCGGATGCTGGCCTATCGTCACGCCACCCTCCGGGACGATCTGGCTGCCCATGCGCGCCACCGCGATGGCCCACGACTCCGAGTGGCGGTCACCGGGGCCACCGGGCTCCTCGGCACCGCCCTGATTCCTTTCCTCACCACCGGCGGGCACGAGGTCATCGCGGTGAGCAGGCGCCGCGGCCTGCGTGATGCGATCCACTGGGATCCCGCCGCGGGGGCGATCGACCACGCGGGTCTCGAGGGCCTGGACGCGGTCGTGCACCTCGCCGGCGAGACGGTCGGCACCCGCTGGAGCGACCACCGCAAGCGGCGCATCCGCAACAGCCGGGTCGAGGGCACCATGCTCCTGGCCGAAGCGCTGGCGGGCCTGAGGCGACCGCCGCGCGTCCTGGTCTCCGCGTCGGCCATGGGCGTCTACGGCAACCGCGGCGACGAGGTGCTCACCGAGGACGCGCTGCCCGAGGGGCCGCCTGCCGACTTTTTCGTCGAGCTCGGACGCGACTGGGAGAGCGCGGCCGATCCCGCTCTCGGCGCCGGCATCCGGGTGGTGAATCCGCGATTCGGCCTGGTGCTCACTCCGGCCGGCGGCGCGCTCGCGCGGATGCTGCCGCCCTTCCTCCTCGGCGCCGGCGGCCCGCTGGGCGGCGGGAGCCAGTGGGTGAGCTGGATCTCGATCGACGACGCGATCGGCGTGATCCATCACGCCCTCTTCACCGACGAGCTCGCCGGGCCCGTGAACACCGCCGCGCCGGAGCCGGTCACCAGCCGCAGCTTCGCGGCGACCCTTGGGCGCGTGCTGAAGCGGCCCGCCCTGCTGCCGGCCCCGGCGCCGGCGCTCAAGCTGCTCTTCGGCGAGATGGCCGACACCGCGCTCCTGTCCAGTCAGCGCCTGTCCGCAGCCCGGCTGCTGGGCTCGGGCTACACCTTCCGGCATCCGACGCTGGAGGCGGCGTTGCGACACGTGCTGGGGCGGTAACTTTTGCTCATGATCGCACCCAAAGCAGTCGTTCTCGTGAGCGGAGGGATGGACTCCGCTACCGCGGGGGCCGTGGCCCGGGAGCAGGGCTTCGAGCTCTACGCGCTCAGCTTCCGCTACGGGCAGCGCCACGCCGCCGAGCTGGAGGCGGCGAAGCGCGTCGCCGGGTCGCTCGGCGCGCGGCGGCACGTGGAGCTGGCCATCGACCTGCGCGCCATCGGCGGCTCGGCACTCACCGGGGATCTTGAGGTTCCCAAGGACACGCCGCTCGATCGTATCGGCGACGGGATCCCCGCGACGTACGTCCCCGCCAGGAACACCATCTTCCTCTCCTTCGCCATGGGCTGGGCCGAAGTACTGGAGGCGACCGACATCTTCATCGGCGCAAATGCCCTGGACTACAGCGGCTACCCGGACTGCCGGCCGGAGTACATCGAGGCCTTCGAGCGGATGGCGAACCTCGCCACCCGCGCCGGCGTCGAGGGGCGGCTTCTCCGGGTCCATACCCCACTGATCGGCCTCAGCAAGGCGGAGATCGTGAAGCTGGGGCAGCGGCTGGGGGTGGACTATGGGATCACGTGGAGCTGCTACGATCCAACGCCGGACGGGCGGCCCTGCGGCCACTGCGACGCGTGTATCCTCAGGGAGAAGGGGTTCAGGGAGGCGGGAGTGAACGACCCAGCGAAGCCGTGAAGCTGCCATAGCCATGAGCTACACCGTCAAGGAAATCTTCTACACCCTCCAGGGCGAGGGCGCGAACACCGGTAGGCCGGCCGTGTTCTGCCGGTTCGCGGGCTGCAACCTGTGGACCGGCCGCGAGGCCGACCGCGAGGCCGCCGTCTGCCGATTCTGCGACACCGACTTCGTGGGCACCGACGGTCCCGGCGGGGGCAAGTTCTCCGATGCCGACTCGCTCGCGCGCGCCGTGGCCGCAGCGTGGCCGCCCGGGGGCGCGGGCCGACGCTTCGTGGTGTGCACCGGCGGCGAGCCGCTGCTCCAGCTCGATCGCGCCCTCCTCGACGCATTCCATGCGGCAGACTTCGAGGTCGCGGTGGAGACCAACGGCACGGTCGAGCCGCCGCCCGGGATCGACTGGCTCTGCGTGAGTCCCAAGGCGGAGGCCCCGCTGGTGGTCCGGGGCGGCGACGAGCTCAAGCTGGTCTACCCGCAGGTTGGGGCCGATCCGTCGCGTTTCGAGGGGCTCGAGTTCGGCCAATTCTTCCTCCAGCCCATGGACGGGCCGGCCCGCGAGGCCAACACCGCCGCGGCGCTGCGCTATTGCCTGGACCATCCGCGCTGGCGACTGAGCCTCCAAGCGCATAAGCTTCTCGGCATTCCGTGACAGCGGGGCAGCCGGGCCCCGCAGCCTTGCTGCCCTTTGCCCCGCCGCTCATGCACGGTTATTCCGACCGCATCAATCACGCGTTCGCGTTCGCCGCCAAGTACTACGGAGCCGTGGCGCCTGCCGGGGCCGGCATGGACTATCTTGCCCACCCGGCCAACGTCGCGATTGTCCTCGCGCGTTACGGCTGCGAGCAGGTAACCGTCGTGGCCGGCATCCTCCACCACGTGCTGGAGGAAGCCGCGCCGGGCAACCGCCCGCTGCTCGAGCGCAAGATCGCGGACAAGTTCGGCCCCGTCGCCCTCGCCATCGCGAAGGATGCCCTGGAACCCAAGTTCGATGCCCGCGGGGCGGAGCGCAGCTGGCAGGCCTGCAAGCAGGAGTACCTGGGCCAGCTCGCCGCGGCGGAGCCGCGCGCGCTCGATATCTGCGTCGCCGACGAGTTGCACGCCTGCGGCTCGACCATCACCGCCCTCCGGCGGCTGGGGGTCGAATACCTGCATACCCTCTCCCGGGCAGACTCGGCCCAGACGATCTGGTGGTACCGCTCCATGCTGGAGATCCTGGACGCTCGGGCTGACTGGCCCCGCCGGGAGATGCTGTCCGAGCTGAGGATCCTGAGTACCGACCTGGTGCGAAGCCTGCGGCTCAGCGAGGAGGGGCTGTGAGAGCGACGTGGTGGGGAGGGGTGGGGCTGGCGCTGGCCGCGGCCTGCTTGCCTGCCCCCAAGCCGCCGGAGCCGCTGAAGCCGGTGCGCTTCCTGCTCATCAACGACGTCTACGTCGCCGATACACTGAACGACGGGAGCGGCGGACTCGCAAGGGTCGCCACGGTCCGGCACCGGGTGGCCGATCAGGGTCCGATCCTGTTCGTCCTCGCCGGCGACGTCCTGAGCCCGAGCCTGCTCAGCAAGTACTATGGCGGGCGCCAGATGGTCGAGGCGCTGAACGCAGCACAGCTGGACTACGCCACCTTCGGCAACCACGAGTTCGAGCTGCCGCGCGACACGCTGATCGCGCGGATCGCGGCCTCGTCGTTCAAGTGGCTCTCGACCAACTGCACCCTCGCCGACGGCACCCGGTTTCCGGAGGTCCTGCCCTGGGACACGGTTCGCGTCTCCGGTCATCTCGTCGGCCTCTTCGGCCTCACCCTCCGGGGCGACTACCGGAGCTACGTGCGGTGCACCGATCCGGACAGCGCCGCCCTGGCGGTGGCCGACACGCTCACGGCGTTGAAGGCTGATCTCATCGTGGGGCTCACCCACCAGACCCTCGAGGTGGACCGCGAATTGCTCGCCCGCGATCCGCGCGTCGATCTGATCCTGGGCGGGCACGAGCACGAGGCGCACGACTCGGTGGTCTCCGGCCGGCACGTACTCAAGGCGGACGCCAACTCCCGGACCGCGCAGTTCGCCACGCTGTGGAGCGACGGCCACGGCGACTGGCGGCAGGCGGTCGGACTGGTCACCATCGACTCCCGGCTCCCCGAGGACAGCGCGGTGGCGCAGGTGGTGGAGGCGTGGTCGGACAGCCTGCGGGCGCGGCTCGGGCCGGAGCGCATAGTGGCGACGGCGGAGGCCCCGATCGACGCGCGCGACGCGCTGTCCCGCAACCGGGAGTCGCCGCTCGGGTCCCTGGTGGCCGATGCGATGCGGGCCGGCACCGGCGCGGACGTTGCCCTGATCAACGCCGGCGCAATGCGGCTGGACGACGTCATCCCGGCGGGACCGGTCAGCAACTATCAAGTAGAGAGCATTTTTCTCTTCGCCGACGAGACCCGGGTGGTCACCTTCCCCCTCTCCGGCGCCCGGCTCCGGGAAGTGCTGGAGCACGGCGTCGCGGATGGCTCCCTGGGCAAGGGAGGGTTCCTGCAGGTGTCAGGCATCCTGTTCACCTACGACCGGGCAAGGCCGTCGGGATCCCGGCTGGTGGGCGACATCACCCGGGTGGGTGGGGCCACTCTCGCCGGCGGCGACACCGTCCAAGTGGTGATGTCCGCCTACCCCGCCTGCCAGGGTGGCGACGGCTACAGCATCCCCGAGGCCGCGGAGAGCTGCACCCACGCGAGCGCGGGGCCCCGTGCCGCCGATCTCCTGATTCGCCACGTGTCGGACTCGCTCGGCGGGAAGATTGCCCTCCCGCCGGGCGGGAGAATCGTGCAGGCTGCGTCCTCCCCGGGCTGAGCCGGGAACGCCTCCCTACAACCCGAGCCCCCGGGTATTTTAGAACATGGCCTCAACGCCGGCCGCTCTCGCCAGCCTTCCAAGTGCTTTTGCCGCAGCCTGCAGACTCTCCCGAACCGAGGGGGAGCTGTTCGAGCGCTGTCGGGTGGCCCTCGTCCGGCGCTTCCAGAGCGAGCGGATCTGGTTCGGGCTGGTCACCCCGGGTGAGAACATCCCCCGGGCTGGCCCCCAGGAGGGCTTCGACCAGGCGGTCGAGGTCGCCAAGCTGGGTAGCGGAGAGACCGAGGTCATCATCCACGCCGATCCCTCCGTAGTCGGCGAGATGCGTGCGGTGGCCATGCCCCTGGCGCTCGGGCTCAGCGTCGTCTTCGAGCTGCGGAGCATCCTCCTCGAGCGCCAGGGTGCCCTGGACGACGCGGTCTTCCAGCTGCGGGCGCTGCGCCAGGTGGCCCGCCTGCTCTCCTCGGTGCATTCGATCGAGGAGACGGAGCAGCTGATCCTCGACTTCATGGCGGAGGTCTTCTTCGCCTGGTGGGCCTGCCTCTACCGCCCGGAGGACACGGTCTACGCCCCCAAGGTCTTTCGCTCCCTCAACGATCGCCTCCGCCCCGCTCCCATCGACAAGGCCGCGCTCGACGTGGCCCTCCCGACCGGGAGCGCTTCCACTGGAGCGGACGACGTCGCCGTCGCCTCGCTCGTCGGGCCCGGGGCCGAGCTGGTGGTGCCGCTCGACGCCGGGTCGGAGCGGATGGCGGTGCTGGTGCTCGGCTCCCGGATCAGCGACAAGCTCTACGGGCGCGCGGAGCTGGAGCTGGCGGGCACGCTCTCCTTCGCCGCCGCCATCGCGCTCAAGAACTCGGAGCTGGTCGAGCAGCTCCACAGCGCCGCCACCACCGATGAGCTGACCGGCCTCTACAACCGCCGCGCGCTGGAGGAGCGGCTCGCGGCCGAGATCTCCCGCAGCCTCCGCCACCAGCTGCACACGAGCGTCCTGCTGCTGGACCTGGACCGCTTCAAGGTGGTGAACGACACTATGGGGCACGCCGCGGGCGACCGCCTCCTCATCCAGATCGCCCGCATCCTCCGCCAGCAGTGCCGCGCGCTCGACGTGGTCGGCCGCCTGGGCGGCGACGAGTTTCTGGTGATTTTGCCGATGACCAAGCCCGCCGAGGCGCAGGTGTTCGTCGCCCGGGTACAGAACAGCCTCCGCGAGTTCGAGAAGAACAATCCCGATCTGGGCCCGTGCACCCTCAGCATGGGCATCGCCGAATCCCCCCGGCACGGCACTACGGTCAGCAGCGTGCTGGCCGCGGCCGACAATGCGCTCTACAAGGCGAAGCGCGCCGGCCGCAACGCAGTCGAGGTGGCGGACAGCTAGGCGATGGAGCATCCAGAGTTCACCCTGCTCGGCGATGCCGTCTGGCTGGACTTCGTCAACTCCGCGCTCGGCCGTGCCCCCAATCCTCCCGACCTCCTGCCCGACGCCGCCGCCTTCGCACGCTGGACGGTCACGCAGCGATTGCTCCAGGTGGATCGCGGCCCGCCCCATGAGGCGCTGCGCAAGCTCCGCGGTCGGCTGACCGCGCTGGCCGAGGCCCTGCACGCAGGTTCGCAGCCGCCGGCGGGATCCATCGCCGCGATCAACGAGCTGCTCAGCGGGTGCGCGGGCAGCCACCGCCTGGTGCGTGTCTCGGGCGAGTGGCGCCTGCACTTCGTGCCCGCGCGGCCGCTCTCGCCCCTGGAGGCGATCGCACGCTCCGCCGCCGCGACCCTGGCGGACCGCTCGGTCGCGGTGCACCGGTGCGCAGGCGAGGGCTGCTCCCTGTTTTTCGTCGACTCCTCGCCGACCCGGAGCCGCCGGTGGTGCATCCCCGCGTGCGGCGCCAACCTCCGGGTCGAGCGCCGCCGGGGTCTGCTCCGCTGACCCCACCAGCCGCGGGCTCCGCTCCCGAGCCCCTCCTCGCCTTCGAGCGCACCCGGAGGGCGATGGGGAGCCGATACCGTCTGGAGCGCATCGTCGCCTCCGCTGCCGAGCGGGTCCTGTTCCGGGCGCAGGACGAGCTGCTGAGGCGACCGGTCAGCATCCGGGTCAACTTCTACCTCGACGACGCCGTCCGCGCGTGGTTCAGGCGCGAGTCCGAGGCGCTCGGCCAGCTCGACGATCCCGGAATCCTGCACATCTACGACGCCGGTGTGGCGGGAGACCTCGACTATCGGGTCGGCAAATGGGTGGACGGCGAGGGGCTGCGCGACGCGGTGCGCCGGGGACCCAGGCCGATTCCCTCGGTGCTCGCGCTCGCGCGCGACCTCCTGGGCGCGCTGGAGCATGCCCACCTGCGGGGGATCGTCCTGCGCAGCATCTCGCCTTCGTCCATCATGGTCAGCGCCGGGGGACGCGCGACCGTCACGGACGTTCGCCACTGCAGCTACTGCCTCCCGGCGATCCCGCCCGGCACGCGGCCGCCCACGCCGGCCTTCACCGCGCCGGAAGTGCGCGACGGGGCGCCCGGCGACCCGGCATCGGACATCTACACCGTCGGGGCGCTGCTCTACTTCGCAGTCACCGGGCAGGAGCCGGCACCCGATCCCGCCGCAGTACGGCGGCCGACGGAGCTCCGACCCGCGTGTCCCCAGGTGATCGAGCGGATCGTCCTTCGTGCCCTGCGGGCCCAGCCGGACATGCGGTACTTCACGGCGGCGGAGATGCTGGAGGACTTCGCCTCCGATGCCGGAACCCACGACACCGCCTCGGTCGGGCTCGGGACCATCATCTCGGCAGACGAAGATCGGGCCCGCTGGGAGCAGCGGCTGCGCCGGGCCCTGGGCGACGACTACGAGCTCCTCGACCTGCTGGGCACCGGCGGCTTCGGCCGGGTGTACCGGGTGCGCGATCTCCAGCTGGAGCGACTGGTCGCGCTCAAGGTGCTGCACCCGGCCTTGATCCGCGACCCGAGCGTGGTCGAGCGGTTCCGGCGCGAGGCTCAGCTCGCCGCCCGGCTCTACCACCCCAACATCGTCAACATCTACGAGATCGGCGGCCGGTCGGGGTTGATCTGGTACACGATGGAGCTGATCGACGGGCCCAGCCTGGCCCAGCTGGTGACCCGACAGGGGCCACTGCCCCTCGACCAGGTGCTCCGAGTGCTGCGCGAGGGGCTCTCCGCGCTGGCGCATGCTCACGGCCTGGGCCTGGTGCATCGGGACATCAAGCCTGAGAACCTGCTCATCGCGCCCGACGGGAGCCTGCAGATCACGGACTTCGGGCTGGCGCTTGCGCTTCGGCAAAAATTCGGGGGCGCCACCAGTCAGAGCGGAACACCCCAGTTCGCAAGTCCCGAGCAGCTCCTCGGGGAGCGAGTGGACCAGCGCTCCGACCTGTACAGCCTGGCCGCGGTCGCGTATTTCGCCCTGCTGGGGAGGCCGCCGTTCCCCGGCCTCACGCCGGAGCAGGTGCTCGCGCGGCAGACCACCAACCAGCTTCCGGACGCCATCGAGCGGCGCGAGGATGTCAGCGACGGGTTGCGGGAGGTGCTGGATCGGGCGCTGCAGGCGGATCCCGCGGCGCGTTTCGGGTCGGCGGCGGAGTTCCTACAGGC